>Ga0156279_101_pt2 | contig 45666 bp, 37 predicted proteins | sample RifCSPlowO2_12_FD_107928 | JGI IMG/M metagenome (GOLD analysis project Ga0156279, IMG submission 107928) | Acidobacteria bacterium RIFCSPLOWO2_12_FULL_68_19 | reverse complement strand
TTCGGTAACACCATTAATGGCGCGACGATGCGCCGCTCGGTAACACTTACTTATGGCTCGACACGGGTCGGCCGGCGCGGCGCCGCACGGCGTCGAGGGTGCGGCGGGCCTCCTCCGACTGCGGATCGAGCGCGAGCGCCCGCTCCAGATGATCGACGGCCTCCTCGAATCTCCCCTGCACGGCGAGCACCAGCCCGAGATCGCTGTGCGCCTGGCTGTTGGACGGGTCGAGTTCCACCGCCCGCGCCAGGTGCGAGGTCGCCTCGCCGGCGTCGCCGCGCGAGGCGAGCGCCGCACCAAGATGCCAGTGCGCGGCCGCGTTGCTCGCGTCGAGCGCGAGCCCCCGGCGGAACTCCGCGATGGCGGCGTCGAGCTCCCCCCGTTCCGCCAGCGCGACGCCGAGCACGTTGTGCGTCTCGGCCGATTCGGGAACGATCGCCCCAAGATAGGCGCTGCCCGCCACCAGACGCCCTGCGGTCTCGGCCAGCCGGCGCGCCTCGGCCACTTCCGCCGGCGGCGCGTCGTAGGCCAGCGCGAGCAGCCTGAAGTAGAGATCCAGCGGCTCGAGCGCCGGCACCGCGCGGCCTCCGCTGAAGCAGCGAGGGCACCACTCCGCGACGCGCTCGAGGTCGACGATCCCCTCGGGCACGCCGAAGCCGATGCTCAGCATCGACCTGACGCCGTACTCCTGCAGCGGCCGGTCGTCGACGACGGGCGGAACGCCGCGGGTCGCCTCGTCCAGGGTCCGCGCGGATCCGACGAACATGCCGACGACCTCGTGCAGGCGCCCGAGGCTCACCCGCTCGAGATCGCCGCGCACCTCCGGCGCGGCCAGCAGTGCGGCGGCCACGCGTTCGGGCTCGAGGGCGATCCGTCCGGCGGCGCCGAGCAGCACCAGGTCGGAGGCGGCCCCCGAGAGCAGCACCGCCTCGGGAAACACGTCGACGAAGGCGCGGACCATCGACAGCGTCGTCTGGGGCGGCACCTGATAGGCGGGCAGCCACTGGCTGAGGTAGCCGTTCGGCTTGAGGCGCGTGCGCGCCAGCGCGTAGAACTCGCGGGAATAGAGCGCGCCGACACCGGCGTACGCGATCGGGGGCGGCTCCAGCACGACGAGGTCGTAGGTGCCCGGCGCCCGCATCTGCAGATGCTGCCGGCCGTCGTTGATGTGCACCGCCACCTTCGGATCGGCCAGCACTCCGCCGTTGGCGTCCTTGAAATACGACGCATGCGTCAGGATGTCGCGCGACAGGTCCGCCAGCTCGACGCGGCGCACCGACGGATGCAGCGTGGCCGCGTGGGTCGTGTTGCCGACGCCGAAGCCGATGACGAGCACCTCCTCCGGGCGCTCCATGGCGACGAGCGGTACGTGCGCTAGCGCGCGCATGTAGCGCTGCGACAGCGGCAGCGTCGACGACATGGCGTGGCCGTTCGTATAGAGCGTCCGTCCCTTCCCGGACGCCTCGGTCACCGCGATGAGCTCGGTCAGCCCGTCGCTCACCACGAGCCGCCGTTCGTCCTCCGCCGGCGTTCCGAGCGCGCGCAGGGTGACGTGGTCGGAGGGAAGCCGCAGCCAGAGGCCGAGCGCGGCGCAGGCGACCACCAGCGAGGCGGCGAGCGCCCTCGACACGGACCAGGTGGAGGCCCGGGGATTGGCCCCGCCGGTGTCGGTGTCTCCGTCTCTAGGTGGCCCGCCGAGAGAACGGGCCGCACCGTACAGCGGCACGATCGACAGCGTCGAGACGACCATCAGGATCGTCGTGCTGAGCTGAAGGCCCGCCGCCGGCAGCAGGAGGAATCCGGCCGCCAGGCTCCCCGCCACGGCGCCCGCGGTGTTGGCGAGGTAGAGGGTGCCGGCGCGCCGGCCCACCCGCGTCTCGGTTCGCTGGATGACCGCGTTGGCGAGGGGAAACGCAAACCCCATGAGCAGCGCCGGAAGCGCCACCTCCGACAGCATCGGCCCCGCGTTGAACCAGAGCTCGGCGAGGGCGCCCGTGCCCGCCACGATACCGGTGTTGATCGGCTCGACGTCGGCGGCCGCAAAGCCGAGCAGCGTCGATGCCACGAAGAGCGCCTGCGACAGCATGAGCCATTCGGCGGCTCGTCCCGTTCGGCGGTACACGGCGCCTCCGACGAGCGAGCCGGCGCCGATGCCGAGCAGGATGAGCGCCAGCAGCAGCGCGAACACGGCACGGAAGCCGCCGAGCAGGATCGTGAAATGGCGGAACCAGAGAATCTCCATGCCAAGGGCCGCCAGGCCGGACATGGCGAGCGCCAGGCTCGTCAGGGCGACGGCGCGGCCGCCGTTCGTGGCGATGAATTCCGGATCGAGGCCCGCGGCAACATGGCCTCTGTGGGGCGGGCCTTTACGGCCCGCCGGGCGAGGCGTGAGGCCCGGCCCGGCAGCCGTAGAAGCACCGCGCGCGAGATACCAGGCGCCTGCGCCGGCCAGCACGTTGAACCCGACGGCGATCATCTGCGTCGACCAGAGGCCCCACGCCGGCACGAGGACGAAATCGGTCAGCATCGCCCCCGCCGCGGCGCCGACGGTGTTGATGCCGTACAGCTCCGCGATGCGCCACCCGCCGATGCCGAGATCGCTCCGCACCAGATGCCGGATGAGCAGCGTCAGCGTGCCGCCCATCAGCAGTGTGATCGGCGTCAGCAGCCCGATGGCGATCCCCCCGCGCGCCAGGTACGAGCCGGTTGACAGCGCGTACCATCCGGACGGTTCGCGCACGTAGGACGACACCATCGCGGAGAGCGCGCCCAGATGCGGCAGCGCCGTGGCGAGACCGAATCCCATTGCCGCAATCGCCACCTCCACATGGCCGTAGGCGCGAAGCAGCGACTCCGGCCGCTCGAGGTACCGGCGATCGGCCCAGGCGCCGACGAGGTAGCTGCCGACGCCCAGCCCCAGCATGAAGACCGCGATGACGATCGACGCGGAATGGATGGTGTTGCCGAAGACGTTGCCGAACACCCGGACCCAGACGACCTGGTAGACGAGGCCGCTCAGGCCCGAGAGGAAGAAGAGGAGGTAAACCAAACAAACTCCCAATCACCAACTCCCAACTCCCAACCGGCTCATGCTGCCGGGGGAGTTGGAAGTTGGGTCTTGGGTCTTGGGAGTTGGGGGTTGGGAGTTGGGAGTTGGCAGTTTAGTTCGTCCCCCACCCCGGGGTCACCTGCTTGCCGAGGAGGAACGCCGGGTTGGCGCCCGGGCGCGGCGTGAACTTCTGCACGCCGCCGCTGTCGACGGCGGCCGTGTAGAAGTTCCCGTCCCGATCGACTGCCATACCATGCACGCCCCAGAAGGCGCCCGGAAAATCGCCCCACGTGCCCCAGGAGTACTGGAACTTGCCGTCCAGGCTGTACTTCAGCATCTTCGAGGTCCCGCGGTCGAACGCCCACAGGGCGCGATCGCTCGTGATGATGAAGAGATGGATGTCCGAGATGCCCCGCTGCCCGAACGACCACTCATCGAGGTACTTCCCGTTCTCGTCGAAGACCTGCACCCGGTTGTTCTGGCGGTCGTTGACGAACACGCGGCGCGTCTGGGGATCGACGGCGACCCCGTGCACGTTGTTGAAGTAGCCGGGGCGCTTCTCCGGCGGCGTTCCCTTCTGGCCCCAGGTCATCAGGAACTTGCCGTCCTTGTCGAACTTCACGACGCGCGTGTTCGTGTAGCCGTCGGCCACGAAAAACTCGCCGCTCGGCAGCCATGCGATGAACGTCGGCCGGAAGAAGTGCTTGTCATCGTCTCCGGGCACGTTCGGTTCGCCGAGCGTCTGCAGCAGGCGCTTGCCGTCGTTCGAGAACTTGAAGATCGCGTGCCGGTAATCGTCCACGATCCAGATGTTCTTCTGCGGATCGTAGGGACTGATGTAGATGGCGTGGGGGCGTCGGAACATCTTGTCCCACTGCGTCCAGTCCTCGATGAGGTCGCCCTGGGCGTTGAAGACGGTCACGATGTGCTCCCAGCGCCAGTCGACGCCGGGCTGGCCGGTGTCGAGATCGTCGCCCGGCTCGCGCGTGCCCGGCTTGAAGAGCGCTCCCGGCGGGCTCGCCGAGGTGGCATCGCGCACCGGCAGCCGCCCGATCGGGAATTCGATGCTCGGGGCGACTTTGATCGTCGCCGGCCGCTTCTGAATCTGCGGCAGCTCGCCCCGCTGCAGCACCAACACGCGGTTCGGGCTCTCGGCGAAGACGCCCTGGCCGGCGCCCCACGTCCAGTCGCCGTGGCCCGGCAGCGCCGTCAACGGCTTCGGCCAGTTGGCGGCGGCGTACCCGCCGAAGATGTCCTGGCCGCCCTTCTCACTCGGCACGGCCGCCGTGGTGATGGCCTGCCCCTGCCCCTCGACCGGTATCACCTGCGAGCCGACCACGAAGCCGGCGACCAGCACGGCGGCGGCGAGAGCGAACAATGACGCACGCTTACCCATATTTGTACCTCCGTCCATTGCCAATTCGAGACTGTATGCGGCTGACGGTTGAGGGGTCAAGCGTCATGGTGAAGAATATCCCCGCGTGCCCGAGACTCCCGAACAGAAGGCCCGCCGGGCAATCGACGCCGACCTCTCCGCTGCGGGATGGATGGTACAGAGCCGCGACGAGCTGGACCTGACCGCCGGTCGGGGCATCGCCGTGCGTGAGTTTCAGATGAAGCCGGGTTTCGGCTTCGCCGATTACCTGCTCTATGTGGACCGGAAGGCAATCGGCGCGGTCGAGGCGAAGGCGCACGGCACGCTGACCGGCGTCGAAGCACAGTCCGCGAAGTACGCGGCGGGACTCCCAGAGAATCTCCCGGCACACACACGTCCCCTGCCTTTCCTGTTCGAGACCAATGGATCGGTCACCTACTTCACGAATGGCCTCGATCCGACGCCCAGGAGCCGCCAGGTGTTCAGCTTTCCACGAGTGGAGACGCTGGCGGAGTGGCTCGCCCAGGATCAGCAGCTTCGCGGGCGCCTGCGGACCCTGCCGGCGCTCGACGAAACGCGCTTGTGGAGCGTGCAGGTTCAGGCCGTCAGGAACCTCGAAGCGTCGCTGGCCCGGGGCGACGCCCGGGCGCTCGTGCAGATGGCGACTGGATCGGGCAAGACATTCACGGCGGTCAACGTTGCCTACCGCCTGCTCGAGTTCGCCGGGGTCAAGCGAATCCTGTTCCTCGTGGACCGTGGCAATCTCGGCAAACAGACCGAAGACGAGTTCGCGAACTTCGAACCACCGGACGACCCGCGGAAGTTCCCGACGCTGTACACGGTTCAGCGGCTCAAGACCAATTCGATCAACCCGGCAGCCAAGGTGGTCATCACGACGATCCAGCGGCTGTACTCCATGCTGAAGGGCGAAGCCGATTTCCAGGCGGAAGACGAGGAAGGATCGAGTTTTGACTCGGCCAGACCCTGGCAGGGCGCACCGCCGGAAGTCGTGTACAACCCTGGCATCCCGCCCGAGTTCTTCGACTTCATCATCGTCGACGAATGCCACCGTTCCATCTACGAACTGTGGAGTCAGGTGCTCCTCTACTTCGATGCATTCCTGATTGGTCTGACCGCGACGCCCGCCGGAAAGACGGTCGGGTTCTTCAACCAGAACCTCGTGATGCAATACGGCCACGACGAGGCGGTCGCCGACGGGGTCAACGTCGACTTCGACGTCTACCGTATTCGGACACAGGTCACCGAGCCGCCGTACAGCCGCGCGCCGATCGTCCCCGCGGAACTGGGCTGGAAGACGCTGCTGACACTCGATGGTCCCGCGCTCGAAGTGCAGTACCAGAAGATCCTCGACCGGCTCGGCGCCAGAGCCGGCATGCTCGGCGTCATCTTCAAGAACGCCCGGTGCGAGATCCGGAATCCTGCGCTGCTGAAGCAGTTGATCGTCAACCTGATCGACAAGGAAGACTGGACCAGCCTTCCCGTCGACGTGAAAGGCGTCATCTACGAAGAGCTCCTTCAGCGATCCGCCGCCGAATCGACCAAGGGCGCGGGTCAGTACTTCACGACAAGAGCGGTCATCCAGGCCATCTGCGACGTGATGCAGCCGACGCCGGCCGATCGCATCTGCGATCCCGCCGCCGGCACCGGGGGCTTCCTGTTCAACGCCTACCAGCACGTCCTCGATCGGTTCGGCGGCGAGCTCGACGCCGACCAGAAGCGCGCGCTCCAGACCGATCTGGTCGAGGGGATGGAAATCTCCACCAAGGTCGGCCGGATGTGCGCCATGAACCTGTACCTCCATGGCATCGGTGGAGAGTCGAAAGTGGTCGTGCACACCGGCCACGATAGCCTGCTCGCGCCATGGGCGGACGAATTCTCGATGGTCCTGACGAACCCGCCCTTCGGCAAGAGCCAGAGCGTTCTATTCGTGAACGAAGAAGGCGAGCTGGACAAGGAGGAGGCGCAGGTCTTTCGCGAAGACTTCTGGACGTCGACGAGCAACAAGCAGCTCAATTTCGTCCAGCACATTTTCACCCTGCTGAGAATCGACGGGCGTGCGGGGGTGGTGGTCCCCGACAACGTGCTCTTCGAGGGCGGCGCGGGCGAAAAGGTGCGGCGCAACCTCCTGCAGAAGTGCCGCGTGCACACGCTGCTGCGACTCCCCACCGGCATCTGGTACTCGCCGGGCGTCAAGGCGAACGTGATCTTCTTCGACAAGAAGGAAGGGCGCGCCGAGCCGTGGACCGATCGCCTGTGGGTGTACGACCTTCGAACCAATATGCACTTCACGCTGAAGCAGTCCCCGATTCAGCGGAAGGACTTCGACGACTTCGTTGCCTGCTACAAGCCGGGCCGGCTGCACGAGCGCGCCGATACCTGGAGTGAGTCGAACCCGGAAGGCCGCTGGCGGTCCTACGCGTACGAAGAGTTGGTGAAGCGCGACAAGCTGAGCCTGGATCTATTCTGGATCAGGGACAAGAGCCTGACGGATACGGACTCGCTGCCGCCGCCCGACGTCCTGGCCACGGAGATTGCCGATGACCTGGAAGCCGCGCTCGAGCAGTTCACGAAGATCGCGGCCCGGCTTCGAGCAACGGGGGTCGGCAAAGCCGGTCCATAGTGGCTCGTGTGGGGTCGGTTCATGCCTCAATCAGCTTGCGCGCGGTCACGACGAGAGTCGAAAACGCCCTCGGCGTGAAGACGTTCTCACCAAGCCTTTCCCTTCGGAAGCGGCGAAGATCTTTACACAGTCTTCGCATTTCCGACAGATCGGGTGCGGCCGGCAGATCGGGAAACACATCCAGCAGACACTCCAGCACCCCCTGCGCACAGCCTCTGTGGATGTAGGGATCGTGTCCCAGGACATCACTGAGCGACTGCTGCAGGCGGTGCGGCTCCCTCTCGAAGATTCGGAATTGGTGCGTCTTCACGCGCTGCTGGGCGAGCGCGATGGCCACCGCGATGCCCAGTTCGAACGGCATATTGAAACGCGGGACTCGGTGTCCGGCGTTCGAGAGGGTGACGTGGGACAGATCGTGGATTGAGTAGGGACACGACACGATCAACTGGTAGAGGCGCTGAAGGCGGTACTGTTGAGGCGGGATCTCCAGAACGCTGCGGGGCTTGAGGCGCAGCGCCACGAGGCCCGAGATCAGTGCGAGGTACAGGAATTCGTGAGATTCCGCGAACGGGATGTTGAGGAAGACCTCGTCCGGCCGCTTGGCAACAGCCAACTACTTCTTACGCGCGCCCACCCGCTCGCGTGAACGGAAACGAGCGACGCTCACGGACGTGCCAGTCCGCCGGCCCCGGCGTACTGAGGCGACGAATCTCCTAATAGACGCCGTCTCGCGCGGAGTCAGGTGATAGCTTCGGGCAAGCTCCTCGGCGGACGGCAGACCCGGTGGTGTCTCGACTATGCGGAACGGCTTCGCAGGCATGTCGACCTACGGAAATCCTAGCACGTCCATTGAAGCCCGCGGGCCCCAGGCCTGAGGCCCGGGGCCCAACGCCTACCGCGTGCTCGTCACCGTCGCGGGCGCGTTCTTCCGGATCCAGCCGATTACCCACTTGATGACCTCGTCGCTGTTCCGCTCGGACATCATCATGTGGCTGTTGCCCCTGATCCCGACCTCCTCGAGCCGGATGAACTCGGCCCGCACCCCCGCCTGCTTGAGGAACTTCGGGATGCACGGGTCGTACACCCGGTGATACGTGCCGTTGGCCGAGAGCGCCACGACCGGGATGTTCTGCCACCGGACGAGCTTGCGCGCCGGCTCCTTCTGCATCCAGCAGCGCGCCTCGTCCGGGTGTTCCGATCTCTCTTCGAGCACCACGTCGATCTCGCCGGGCGCGTTCGCCGGCGGGTCGTACTCGTACCGGTTGTTGGTGAGCCCCCACGAGTTCGGGTTGCGCGGACCGGTCGTCACCTTCGCGGTGTCGACGTTGCCGAACTGCGGGCCGCCCGGCTCGGCCGTGATCAGCGCGCGCACCAGATGCGGGCGCGCCTCGGTGATGTCGAAGCCGAAGCCGCCGCCCTGGGAATGCGTGAAGAAAATCACCGGGGTGCCGATCGTCTCGAGCAGCGCGATTCCGGCCGGCCGTACGAGCTGCCCCGTCGCGCCGGCGAACTGGACCTGCGTCTTCATGAAAAAGTCGAAGACCGGATCGCCCATCTTGCCGCTGCCGGGCCACTGCGTGTGGTTCATCTTCAGCGGGAAGTCGCCGCGCTCGCGCGCGTTGGTCCAGATCCGCTCGATCTCGAGCGCCGTGCGGATCCCGATGTTGCCGTCGACGGGCGCCTTGCCGTCGGCGCCGGGGAGCGGGACGTACGTCGAGCGGCCGCGCGCCGGGTAATCCACCATGTAGACGACGAAGCCCTCGTCGACCAGGCGGTAGGCCCAGCCGGCGCGCCCGTCCGGCGTCTGCAGCCAGTCGACGCCGGTCTGGCCGTTGCCGTGGAACAGTACGACCGGGTTCGGATGGCGGATCTGCCGCGGCACCAGCACTTCCGTGTACATCGCGCCGCGCATCACCCGGCGGCCGGGCTCGCCCCAGTGGCTGCCGCCGGCGTAGAAGAATCCCTTCCGTGCGATGTTCTCCACCGGGAACGTCGGGATCGACTTCGGCGGCGTCGCCCGCGACGCGTTCTCGCCGCGCCCCGGCCGGGCAGTGCGGCTCAGCCAGCCGCCGATGAACTTGGCGATGTCCGCGCTGTTCCGCTCGAGCATCATCATGTGGCCGTTGCCCCGCAGGCCGACGCTCTCCATCTCGACGTACTCGGTCTTGACGCCGGCCTGGGTGAGCCACTTCGCGAGGCAGTGGTCGTAGATGCGGTGGTAGCTCCCCTCGCCGACCATCAGCATCACCGGAATGTTCTGCAGGTTCTTGAGCTTCCGCGCCGGCTCCTGCTGCACGTAGCACGGCACCTTGTCGGCGGCGGGCGCCTGCGCCTCGAGCACCGTCTGCAGCTCCTTCGGATCGCTGACGGCCGGCTCGTAGGTAATCGGGCTGTTCGCCACCCCCCAGCTCAGGCCCCCGCCCTGCTGGTAGGCGACCTTGGCGTTGTCGACGCCGCGGATCGGCGGCGCCGCCGGTTCGAGCGTGGCGATCGCCTTGACGAGGTTCGGCCGCGCGTCGGCGACGAGCCAGCCGAAGGCGCCGCCCTGGGAGTGCGTCAGCAGGATGACCGGCGTGTTGATCGCATCGAGCAGCGCGATGTAGGCGTCGCGCGTCAGCGTCTCCTGCCGGTTGCCCTGGAGGAACTGCACCTGCGTCTTCGCGAAGTCGTCGAAGATCTTGTCGCCGATGCGCCCGGTGCCCGGCCACGCCGTGTGCTGCTTCGCCTGCGGGAAGTTGCCCCGGGCGGCGGCGGCCGTGAAGATCTCCTCGAGGTTGTCCGAGGTCCGGATCGTCAGGTTTCCGTCGACGCCCGGCACGTACTGCGAGCGGCCGCGCGCCGGGAAATCCGTCATGTAGACGACGTACCCCATGTCGAGGAAGTTGTAGGCCCAGCCGGGGCGACCGTCCGGCGTCTGCAGCCAGTCGACGCCGGTCTGCCCCGCGCCGTGGAAGAGCACGATCGGATACGGCGACCGGATCTGCTTCGGCACCATTACCTCGACGTACATGGCGCCGCCCATGGTGGCTTCCTTGTCCTCGCCGAGCTCGCCGACGTACTTCCCGCCGGCGAACCAGAATCCCTGACGGGCGACGTTGGCGAGCGACACGGTCGGAATGCCGGGTGGGGGCGCCGCCTTGGCAGCCGCCGTCTGGGCGAGGGCGTCGGTCCCGAGCGCGGCGGACAGCACCAGCGCCGCCAGCATCATCCTGCAGAACTTCATACGTGTTCCTTTCAAGGGGTCAGACCCCGGTGATGCGACGGCATCACCGGGGTCTGACCCCGAAAATGTCCAACAACCGGTTTGTAGGTCGAAGCCGCAGCGAAGTCAATAGGTACCCCAGCCCACGTGCAGGGCCGACAACCGATTGAATCGCCTGCGGAACGAGTATAGAGTCTGGCCCCACACCCGGGGAGGAGCAGTGATGCCGAATCGCAGGGACTTTCTCAAGCGTGTCGCCGCGGGATCCGCGGGCGCGTATTTGCTGACCCGCGAGCGCGGGCCGGCCGAGGCGCAGGCCCCCGCGCGGCGGCAGGTTTCGATCGCCGGCAGGCGCATCCGCGTCATCGACGTGCACGCCCATACCAACATCCCGCTCGGCGACGTGGTCAAGGGGACGCCGTTCGAAAAGCAGGCCGCCGGCACCCCGGGCCTGGAGCAGCGGCTCGTCGCGATGGACAAGCAGGGAGTCGACCTGCAGGCGCTGAGCATCAACGGCTTCTGGTGGTACGCGGCCCAGGATCGCGGCCTCGCCCGCGCCATCTGCACCGCCCACAACGAAGGACTGGCCCAGTGGGTGAAGAAGTACCCGGACCGGTTCGTGGCGATGGCCTCGGTGCCGCTGCAGTTCCCCGACCTGGCCGCGGAGATCCTGCAGGACGCGGTCACGCGGCTCGGCGCACGTGGGGTGACGCTGGGCGGGCACGTCGGCGGCGAGGATCTGTCGCTCCCGAAGTTCGACCCGTTCTGGGCGAAGGCGGCCGAGATGGGCGAACTCGTCTTCATGCACCCCGGCGGCGCCGACAACATCATCCGGGACAGCGCCTGGCGCGGGCGCGGGGACCTGGGCAACATCATCGGCAACCCGCTCGAAACCACCTACTTCCTCTCGCGGCTGATCTTCGACGGCGTCTTCGACCGGCATCCCCGGCTGCGGGTGTGCGGCGCCCATGCGGGCGGATACCTCCCCTCCTACGTGATGCGCACCGAAGTCGCCTGCGACGTACGCAACAACGCGAACTGCGCCAACAAGAAGCGGCCGAAAGAGTACCTGCGGTCACAGGTGCTCATCGACACGATGGTGTTCTCCGAGGAGGGGCTGCGGCACCTGGTGGCGGAAGTCGGCGTCGGCCAGATCGTCTACGGCACCGACAACCCTTTCAACTGGCCCGTGACCGTCGATCTCGTGCTGAACGCGCCCTTCCTGAACAACGCGGAGAAGGAGCAGATCCTGAACGGCAACCTGGCGAAACTGCTGCGCATTACCTCGTGAATCAGGCGGTAGTTGGTGGACTCCCAACCACCGACGACTGTGGAGCGACACATGCCGAATCGCAGACGCTTTCTGAAGACCCTTGCCGGCGCCGCCGCGGGAGCGTGCGCGATCGGAGGCGGCCTCGCGGCACAGGCGCCGGGACGCCGCCAGTTGAGTATTGCGGGCCGGCGCGTGCGCGTCATCGACGTCCACAACCACTGGGACATGCCGGTCCCGGCCGAGATCGTCAAGGGCACGCCGTTCGAGGAGTACACGAAAGGGGCCTCCTTCGACGATCGCGTCCCGACGCTCGACAAGATGGGGATCGACGTTGCGGCCGTCAGCGTCAACGACTTCTGGTGGTGGGAGGCGAAGGATCGCGGGTTGGCCCGGGCGATCTGCAGCCACCACAACGAGACACTCGCCACGTGGCATCGCGCCCATCCGGACCGCATCGTCGGCATGGCGTCGGTGCCGCTCCAGTTTCCCGACCTGGCGGCCGAGATGCTGCAGGAAGCGGTGACCAGACACGGGGCGCGGGGCGTCACCGTCGGCGGGCACGTTGGCGGCGAGAGCCTGTCGCTCCCGAAGTTCGACCCGTTCTGGGCGAAAGCCGCCGAGATGGGCGAGCTCGTCTTCATGCACCCGAACGGCTCGCAGAACCTCCTGAAGGAAGGCGCGCTGGCCGGCCGCGGGGGCCTGGGCAATATCGTCGGCAACCCGCTCGAAACAACGGTCTTCCTGTCTCGGCTCATCTTCGACGGCACGTTCGACAAGTTCCCGGCGCTCAAGGTCTGCGGCGCGCACGGCGGGGGCTACCTGCCGTCGTACCTCGGGCGGACCGAGGTGGCGTGCGGGCGGCCGAACCAGAAGTGCATCATCAAGAAGAAGCCGAGCGAGTACATGCGATCGCAGATCCTCGCCGACACGATGGTCTTCACGCCCGACGGCCTGCGGCACCTGGTCGCTGAAATGGGCGCCGGCCAGGTCGTCTTCGGCACCGACATTCCTTTTGGGTGGCCGGTGCACGTCGATTACATCGTCGATCACCCGGCGCTGAGCAACGCGGACAAGGAAGCGATCCTCGGCGGGAACCTGGCGAAGCTGCTCCGCATCACGGGATGACTCGTTGGGAGTTGGTCGTTGGAAGTCGGGAGTTGGAGATTGGGAGTTGGGAGTAACGTAGGACTCCCAATCACCCATCGGAGTTCACACATGTCAAGTCGCAGGAGCTTCCTGAGAACGATCGCCGGAGCCACGGCGGGCGCGTGCGTGGCCGGACCGACCGGCGACGCCGCCGCGCGGCAAGCGACACCGGCGCGGCGCCAGGTGACGGTCGGCGGCAGACGCGTGCGGGTCATCGACATCCACGCGCATGCGACGGTGCGCGAGGTCGAGCCGGTCATCAAGGGGACCGAGTACGAGCGGCAGGGGGGAGGCCGTCCGCTCGGGCCCGACCGCATCGCGCTCATCGACAAGCAAGGGATCGACGTCCAAGTCCTCAGCATCAACGGCTTCTGGTGGTGGGAAGTCAAGGATCGCAGCCTGGCCGACCGGATCGTGCGCGCCCAGAACGAGGGACTAGCCCGCTTCGTGGCCCAGTATCCCGACCGGTTCGTGGCGATGGCATCCACGTCGCTGCAGTTCCCGGACGTGGCAGCCGCACAGCTGGAAGACGGGGTCAAGCGCCTTGGGCTGCGCGCCGCCGCCATCGGCGGGCACGTGAACGGCGAGGACCTGTCGCTGCCGAAGTTCGACCCCTTCTGGGCCAAAGCCGCCGAGCTGGGGGTGGTCGTCTTCATGCACCCCGGCGGCGCCGACAATATCGTGACCGGCGGGGCGCTCCGCGGCCGGGGCGATCTGGGGAACATCATCGGCAACCCGCTCGAGACGACCTATTTCCTGTCTCGGCTCATCTTCGACGGGACGTTCGACCGCTTTCCGGGCCTGCGGGTCGGCGCGGCGCACGCCGGCGGCTACCTGCCGTCGTACGTGATGCGGACCGAGGTGGCCTGCGACGTGCGCACCAACGCCAACTGCGCCAACAAGAAGCGCCCGAAGGAGTATCTGCGGTCGCAGGTCCTGGTCGACACGATGGTCTTCTCGGACGAAGGGCTCCGCCACCTGGTGAGCGAGATGGGCGTGAGCCAGGTCGTGTACGGGACCGACAACCCGCTGAACTGGCCGGTCACGGTGGACCTGGTGCTCGACGCGTCGTGGCTGAGCAGCGCCGACAAGGAGGCGATCCTCGGCGGCAACCTGACGAAGCTCTTGCGGATTCCGTCGTGAAGTCGGTCGGGCCGATCTCGGAAGCCCGGAGCTCTGGGGTTAGGTTTCCGCCCGCAACTGGCGCATCGCCCAGTCCTGCAGCGTCAGCGGGCGATCGGCGCGCGGGCCGCCCGCCTTGGCGCTGTGGTGCGGGTGCCCGAGGCCGGCGATCATGTCGCGCTTGGCGTTGACCGCCGCCTGATAGAGGCGGAAGGCGCCCTGCGAGTCCATGATGCGATCGTCGGCGCCGTAGCCGATGAGCATCGTGCACTCGATGAGGTGCGCACGTCCTTCGGTCGTGTACTCGCGCACCTTCTTCCTGGCCTCGGCCAGATCCTTCGCGCCGATGATCCACCGCACGCGGTCCTGAATCGGCGGATAGTAGTCGAACAGGTCCGTCGCCAGGCTCAGCGCGCCGCTCGCCATCCAGACCGCCTTGATGCGCTTCTCCGCCGTGACGGCCCTCGGCACGCTCCAACCGCCCATGCTGATCCCCTGCATGCCGAGCCGGCTGGTGTCGACGTCGGGCCGGGTGGCGAGATAGTCGACCAGCGCCTTGACGACCCGCTCGGTGTCGGGCGGCAGCGCCAGACCCTGCAGGCGCATGGCCGAGCCCTGGCCCGGAAGGTCGACGACCAGATACGCCATGCCCCGGGACGCATACGAACCGCCGCCCATGATGGTGTTCTCGGCCATCGAGTCGGCGCCCTGGAAGGCAATCACCGCCGGATAGCGTGTTCCGGTTCCGCCGCCGGGTTTGCGGAAGTAGCCCTCGAGCATCTTCCCCTCGTAGGGCACCTTGACGCGCTCGAAGGGCGGGCGCGCCAACTGCCACGCCTTGTCGAACGTCTCGCGCATCTTCCTGTAAGTGGGGAGCTGCTTCGGGTGGTGCTCGGCGGCGTACACCGTCGCGTTCGACCAGAAGTCCTGGGCGCGCCGGTAGTACTCGTGTGCGGTCTGCTTGAAGCCGGCGGCCGCGTACTCCTCGGCGAGCTGCTCGTTCTTCTCGGCCACGCGGGTCCACTCGCTCATCCACGACTCGGGGTCGAACGGCTTGGCGCGCTGGGCGACTTCGAGCTCGTCGCCGTCGGAGGTGTGCATCGACTGCACCATCCGGATCTCGAGCTGGCCGCCGCCCGGCAGGTCGGGACCGGGAAAGAGCGCCCTCTCGTCGCGCCCGCCGATGACCCCGATACTGCCGGTTCCGGGCCCGAAGTCCTGGGCGAACGCCGTCGCGCCGAGGACCTTCCCCATGGCCGTCGCGCCGGCCGACAGGGCGCCCCACTGCATCAACCGCCTGCGACTCACACGTGACACGCTGCTCATAACGTTCCCCATTCTGGACGTGGCCGCCGATGTTGACCGCCACCTCTGGCGCGGCGACACTGTCGTCTCCCCACAAGCAAGTCGAACCACGCGGTCCTCTCGAGGGTTTCGCCGACGCCGGCGCCTTGACGACCTCGCGCGGATGGGCCAGTTTCGCATAATCCCCTCGAGCGGTGCCACACGAGGCGTGTGCTCGTCGGCAGAACCCGGGGATTTCTTCGACGAGAGGCATCCCGGGGTATTCGGTCCTGCCGATCCGGAGCCGCAACTCCGTGGGAGTGAACTCGGCCACGAACGAGAGCGTCGGTGGTAGAGTAGGGGCCCTACAGGAGGCACTCATGAGGAGAGGGATCGTGCTGGGCGTCCTGCTGGCGGCCGGCGCTCTGTCGCTCACCGTCGCGGCGTTCCAGCAGCCGCCGGCCGGACAGCAGGCGCCGATGGTCGTCGAAATCGACAAGCTGAAGGACAACCTGTACGTCATGAAGGGCGGCGGCGGCAACAGCTCCGTCTTCATCACCCAGACGGGTGTGGTCGTCGTCGACACGAAGAACCCCGGATGGGGAAAGCCGTTGCTCGACGCGATCCGGAAGGTGACCGATCGGCCGGTGACAATGATCGTCAACACGCACACCCACGGCGACCACGTCAGCGGCAACGTGGAATTCCCGGCCGAGGTCGACATCGTGACCCACGAGAACACCGCCGCCAACATGAAGGAGATGCGGCCGAACTCCTCCGCGCCACCGACGCCGAATCCGCGGAACATCTTCAAGGAGAACAACGGCAAGGGGCTCGCCAAGCGCACGTTCCGCGACACGATGACGATCGGGAGCGGCAACGAGCGGATCGAACTGCGCTACTTCGGACCCGCGCACACCAACGGCGACGCGTTCGTCTACTTCCCGGTGCACCGCGTGCTGCACGCGGCTGACGCCTTCCCGGGCAGGGAACTGCCGATCATGGACGGCAACAACGGCGGCACGGCGGTCGGCTACGCGGACACGCTGACCAAGGCGCTGGCGTTCGCCGAGAAGAACGCCGACGTGCTGGTCAACGGCCACAATGCCACGACGACCACGAACGCGGATCTGAAGGACTACATCCAGTTCATTCGCGGGTACGTGAGCGAGGTGCAGGCCGCCAAGAAGGCCGGCAGGACCGTGGACGAGGTGGCCAACAGCTGGAAGCCGCCGGCCGGCTACACGGCACAGGCCGCCCGCGTCCGCTCGAACACGCAACTGGTCTTCAACGAGACGAAGTAACGGCGGGTCTGCTGTCTCCCTCGGCGCGCTCGGGACGTGCCGAGCGCGTCGACGGGTGCGGAACCCGCCCGAGGTCCTGTCCCCAGGCGGGAGCGCCCTGCACGGGCGCCCCGCCTGACGTGTTTCCGGGGAGGCTCCGATGTCGATCGGCAAGCGCACGCTCTTCATCCTGCCGCCGGCGCTTCTAGTCCTCGCGCTCGCCGGGCTGCAGCTCGGACGGCCGCAGGAGAGCCAGTCGCAGTCATTCCGGTTCGAGCTCGTCGAAGCGACCATCGCCGACGTCCATCGCGCGATTCAGCAGGGGCAGATCACCTGCCGCGGCCTGGTCGAGGCCTACATCGCCCGGGCCCGCGCCTACAGCAGCCCGAGCGATCGCCTCGTGACCGCCGACGGCAAGCCGATCCCTCCGGCGCAGGGCAAGGTGCTCGCCGGATCGGCCGTCGACTTCCCCACCGAAACGGTCGCGATCTCGTCGCTGCTGCCCGACTACGGCAGGTATGCCGGCCCGCCGTTCGACTTCGGCCGGCTGGAACCGACCTCCTCCGACCCGGAGGTGCGGCAGCAGTACGGCATGACCGTCGGCACGCCGAACTCGGGCCAGGTGAACACGATCGCCACGCTGAACCTCCGGGGTGAACGCTCTGTCACCTGCAAGGGCGACCGCGACCGGCCTCGGTCGGACGCTCCGCTGCCGGCGGGCGCGCCGGGAGTCTGCGAGGAGTTCCGCCGGCAGCCCGACGCGCTCGAACGCGCCTCCGAGCTCGACGCGCAGTACGGCCGGAACCCGGATCTGGCGACGCTGCCGATGTACTGCATCCCGTTTTCGTTCAAGGATCCGTACGAGACGAAGGACATGCGGTCGACCGGCGCGGCCGACGCGCGGTTCGACATCGACTTCCCGGCCCGGGATCACACGCTCGTCGCCCAGTTGCGCGAGAAGGGCGCCATCATCTACGCCAAGGCGCTGAACACGGAGTACAACGGCATCCCGGCGCCGCCGCCGGGCGGCCGGCACCAGCCCGACCGGGTGCTGCTGTCGAACCTCGGCTACCAGCGCAGCAGTTGGTCGGGGAACCCGGCCAACGCGTACGACCAGTCGCGCGCGGCATCGCTCGGCTCGAGCTCGGGATCGGGCGTCTCGGTGAGCACCAACCTCGTGATGTGCAGCATCTGCGAGGAGACGCGGATGTCGTGCCGCGGGCCCGCCAATCACAACGCCGTGGCGCTCATCCTGCCGCAGAAGGCGCTCATCTCGTTTCTCGGCAACGCCATCGGCGCCGACATCTACAACGACCGCGCCGGCATCCACTGCCGAAGCGTGACCGACGCGGCCAGGGTGCTCGATGCGCTGAAGGATCCGGTGAACGGCTATTACGATCCGCGCGACGTCTTCACGACGATCCCGCGGTCGGCCGTGGTCTCGACCGGGTACGCATCGAACGCCGTCCAGCCCGGCACGCCCGGCACGCTCAAGGGCGTCCGGATCGGCGTGATCCGCGAGTCGATGGTGACGTTCCCGGGCATCAAGGCCGACGTCCCGATCGCCACGGCCGCGGCCCGCGAGATCGAGGAGGTGCTCGGCGGACGGCTCGGCGCCACGCTCGTCGAGTCGGTCGATCCGCTCTGGCCCGACGATCCGGACATCGAGAACATGCAGACGAGCTACACGCGGGCGCTCGCCGAGCTCGTGCCGGTCTTCTTCCCGCACATCCTGTTCCGGCTGAACAACCAGGGGCAGCCGCTCTTCCCCGAGTTCGCTGCGGCCATCCGGCCGACGGAGTTCGCGCCGGGGCGCACCTTCGGCACCGGGACGATGGCGCCGGCCGACTACATGGTGGCGCTCGCGGAAGGGAAGGTCGCGCCGCCGCGCAACCTGAACATCCGGACGGTCCAGGGGCTCGCCGCCGAGCGGCTCTTCCGCTTCCACATCGCCCAGTACCTGACGCGCCGGGCCGCCGACTGGGCCGCCCGCGGCCAGAAGGAGACGCTCGCCGACTGGCCGGCGCTCAACGCGCGCTCCAAGTTCTGGAGCGATCAGCAGCGCGCCTCCTGGCTGAACTGGCAGGAGGCCGACCGGCACATCAGCCCGGCCGGCGAGCGCGACGGCACCGCCGAGCGCATCATGCTGCGCGAGCTGCTCCGCCGCGTGGAGATGAAGGTCATCCAGGAAAACCGCCTCGACGTCGTCGTCCGGCTGCACACCTCGCTCCCGCCCGGGAAGATCGGGCTCGCGCCGTGGCCGAACCCGCCCGGCGACATCCGCAGCGACATGCCGATGGGGCCGAACGCCGGCGAGACCGAGGTGCTGATTCCCGCCGGCTACGTCCGGGAGGTGTACGACGCTCGGTTCGTGCTCGGCCCGAACCGCAGGGACTACGTCCCGGCGAACACCGAGACACCGGCCGTGCTGCCGGCGCCGGGGCTGCCGTTCTCGCTGGTGTTCCGCGCCGAGCCCGGAGCGGAGGACCGGATCCTCCGGGTGGCGTCGGCCTACGAGGCGGCGTCGAAGCGCCGCATTCCGCCGCCGCGGTTCGGGCCGCTGCGCGCCGGAACAAGCGTTCGACGCTGAGAGCCCGTCGGGCGGATCCGGATGGTGAACGTGATCACGGAACACCCAGGCACCGAGGCGGTTTGTTCGTGCGTCGTGTCCGGCTGCAGCCGGACCGGCCCGGCGTCGCCGGGACGCGCCGGTCCATTGCGGCTGTACCATGAGTCGGAGCCGCGGATGCCGATTTCCCCACGATCGGCCGACACCACACCCGACGCCGAACGCGTCCAGATTGATCTACTGCGGGCGGCGCCCGTCGCCCGCCGCCTCCATCTTGCGCTGCAACTGACGGCCACCGTCATTGGCGCCCCGCGCCGGGCGATCGGACGGGCGCAACCCCACGATTCGCCCCAGGACCGGGATCTGCGGTTCGTCGATCTGCACTACGGCGCGGATGTGGCGGCCGGCCTCCGGAAGGACCTCGATCGCCGGAGCCGTACGCCCGGCTGCGCTTCTCCTATATCCGTCGTCCACGCGGTCGAACCACGCCGTTCGACTCCGTGTCCGGACCGCGCAGACATCGGCTGATGCTGAGTTCCTTGCCCTCGGTTTTTCGATTCCGGAGGCGCTCGCCGAGGCGACGCATGGCGTTCGAGGCCCAGTAACCCAAACCATCATCGAGGCGATTCAACAGGGAATGGGGAGCCGAACCGGCGCCGCGTAGCGCGGCCACTGACCGCAATGCTTCCTTCGTCAAGATCTGGAAACGGACTTTGCCGACGCGCACCCGATCGGGAAGGCGGGCGACCGACGTCGAGGCTGCGCTCCGCGCGGCGGCCGCTGCGCTGCGCAGCCTGAGCGTGTGATGTGCGACGTGGGTGACTGGTCCGTGCCGGGAGCCCGGGGGACGCCCACGCGTCCCCCTCCCCTCACCGCACTCTCTCCAGGTATTTCAGAAACTCACTATCGGTGCCGAGGATGAACATCGTCTCGGCGTCCATCACCTTCTCGTAGCTCTCGAGCGACCGGGTGAACGCGTAGAAGTCCGCGTCGCGGCCGTAGGCACCCGCATAGATGTCGGTGGCCTTCGCGTCTGCGTTGCCCCGCAGCTCCTCGGCCGTTCTGAAGGCCTCGGACTGGATGCGCTGGAGCTCTCGCGCCCGTTCACCCTGGATGCGCGCAGCCTCTCCCTCGCCTTCCGAGCGAAACAGCGCGGCAATCCGCCGGCGCTCGGCAATCATCCGCGCGAAGACGTCCTGCTGGACCTCGTCCACGTAGATGATGCGTTTGATACGCAGGTCGAGGAGCTCGATACCCAGGTCGGCCGTGCGGGTGGACGCCCGCGCGAGGATCTCGCCCGAGATCTGTTCGCGTCCCTTCTCGATGACGTTGAGGATCGCCTCTTCCTCCTCCCCCTCCACCAGGACGTCGTCGGCCTCGCGGTTGGTGCTGCGCACCAGCTCGATGAGATTGTAGCGCGCCACGGCATTTCTCATCTCGCCGTCCAGGATGTCGTCGAGCCTCGACTGCGCCCCGCGCTCGTCGCGCAGCCGCTGGAAGAACAGCAGTGGATCGACGATCCGCCAGCGGGCATAGGTCTCGACCCAGATGAACCGCTTGTCGCGGGTGGGGACCTGGTTGGGATTGCCGTCCCACTCGAGGAAGCGCTTCTCGAAGGTGTTGACCCTCTGCACGAAGGGCACCTTGAAATGCAGTCCCGGCTCGGTCACGGGAGCGCCCACCGGATCGCCGAACTGCGTGATGATCGCCTGCTCGCTTTCGCCCACTTGGTACGTCGCGCCGAACGCGGCGACGAACGCGGCCAGCAGCACTCCGATCGAAATGATGTGTCTGACGTTCATCGGCTTCCTCCAGTCGCCGCGGCCGGTTGCACCGGGGCCTCGGGTGCCGGAGCCGCCCTGAATCGATCGAGGGACAGCATGGGGAGAATCCCTGTGGCGTCCTTGTCGACGAACAGCCTGCCTCCCGTAGCCGGAATGACCCGTTCCATCGTTTCCAGGTAGAGGCGGCGGCGGGTGACCTCGGGCGCCCGGCTATAGGCTTGATGCACCGACCTGAAGCGCGCGCCTTCCCCCTGCGCACGGTTCACGCGATTGAGCGCGTAGCCCTCGGCCTCGAGGATCGCCTGCTGCGCTTCGCCGCTGGCACGGGGAATCACCTTGTTGTACTCGGCGCGCGCGTCGTTGATCATGCGGTCGCGCTGCTGCTGCGCCTGGTTGACCTCGTCCCACGACGGCTTCACCGAATCGGGCGGATTGACGTCCTGCAGCACGACCTGCTCGATCGTGATGCCCATCTCGTACTGCTGCGTGAGCTCCCGCAGGCGCGCCTCGACGCGCGTCTCGATGCCCTGGCGTCCGACCGTCAGCACTTCGGTCACGGTGCGATCCCCCACGACTTCGCGCATGACGGCCTCGTTCATCGCCCGGAACGTGTCGGTCAGGTTGCGCACCTTGAACAAGTACCGGTACGGATCGGACACGCGGTATTGGACAATCCACTCGACGACCGCGACGTTGAGGTCGCCGGTCAGCATCACGGCCTCGGAGGCGAAGTCCGAGCGGCTGAAGGTCGAGCGTACGGCCGACTCCTCGGTGCGGAACCCGAACTCCTCCTTGAGCTGCCGCTGCACCTGGACCTTCTGCACTGCTTCGACGAACGGAATCTTCATGCGCAACCCGGGCTCGGTGGTGCGGACGTACCGGCTGAAGCGGAGCACCACGCCAACTTCCTCGGGCTGCACCTGGTAGAGCGTGCTGAAGACCGTCAGCAGGACCAGCGCGCCCGCGACAATCCCAGCGATCGTGCGGCCCGAACCCATGAGCGCACCTCCTGCGCGGGCGGCGCGGATCCGCCATTGGTCCATCTCGGCGATGTATCTCTCGTATCGTTCGTCTGTGTCCATAAGGGCTCCTCTCGTAAGCCGGAGCGAGTGCCTGTGCCACAGGCGCGGCGGGTTCGAATCTGCCGAACCCCACCGATCGATGGCAACGGCGCGTGTGTACGCATCAGGCCACACACACGCGCGGAGAACCTCCGGTCGACGACTGGCGCGGGTGGGAGTGCGTGGCGCGGACGAGGCTGCTACGTCAGAAGATGCCGCGACCGAGATTTCCGAAGACGTGAGGGCGCCAGCGCGGTGCGGGCGGATATGATGTTGGAAGCGACTTCGCGCGGGTCGATCAACTGACGAAGTAATCGTACTATCGACTCAGTTCCCTGTCAACTGAGCCGAGGCTCTTGTGAGCTGAGGCTCTTGGTCGATAGTGGCGGAACGCGATGCTTGGGCGAAAGTAAATCTGATCCGATGGTTCTGGCTGTCCGCCACGTAGAGGACGCCGAGAGACGTCTTGAGCGGCCCACACCTTGCCTTGCAGCACATCCTCGAGACTCGCGACCGGAAAGGGAGATGAGCTGCTCATCTCGACGCGGCCGCTTGCGGCGCTGGCCTGTGTGCTGGCGGCTCTCATCGGCGGCCGCGAGCCTCGCGCGCGGGCGACGCCGACCTTCCCGCCCAGACGAGAGCGTTCAGAACATCGCCATCGGATTGACCGGCGACCCGGTGGCATTGGGGAGCGCCGGCGGGGTGACCGTCAACATGAACTCCCAGCGCTTGCGGAACGCGGTTGCTTCGCTCACTGCCTCCAGGTCGGCGCGGTCGAGCACGTGGATTCCCAGGATCGCCTGGATGAAATTGTGGACCGCGTTCCTGGTCGGATCCCCCGCGGGCTGCGGGACGTACCCGGCCGTCTCCTAGACCAGCAACGCGATGTCGCGTCGCTTCAGCCACGGCAGGCCGAAGACGATAGAAGGAACGATGAAGGCGGTTTTCGGAAGATCGGTTGTGTGACCGCCTCGCCCCGTCGCCTCGGTACAGCGGACCGCGTCGCTGCCGGACGACATCGCGCCCGCGGACCTGACGCTCGAGAAGGCGCTCGAGCTCGTGCGCGTCAAGGCCGAGGGGCCGCGGTCGCTCGGCGTCGATCCGGCCACGGGCCTCAACGTCTACGTGATGAACGGACGATACGGCGCCTACGTGCAGCTGGGCGAGACGCCCAACGGAAGTCAAAAGTCGAAAGTCAAAGGTCAAAAGGTGGAGAAGCCGAAGCGCGCGTCGCTGCAGGCCGGGATGACCGAGTCGACCGTGACGCTGGACGAGGCACTGAAGCTGCTGTCGCTGCCGCGCGTGGTGGGCCTTCATCCGGACGACAACGAGTCGGTGGTGACCAGCTTCGGCCGGTTCGGCCCGTACGTGACCGACGGACGCATCAATGCATCGATTCCGCGCGGATCGAACCCGGAGGCGGTGACTTTCGAGCAGGCGGTCGAGCTGCTCGAGGCGCGCCGCAACGCGATGCCGATGCCACGTCGCGCCGGCGGTCGCCGCGGCGCGCCGCGTGCGTCCGCCCGGGGCGCGCGCGCGAAAGCGGCGGGCGCGTAAGCCGATCGGTCAGCGTACCGCGACGCGGCGCAGCGTCCATCCGCGGCCAGGGATCCACTCCTGCACGTCGAGCCCCAGGCGCTCCGGACAATCCACCGCGGCGTGATTCAGTCTTCCGTCCGCTTCCAGCCGCCGATGCCAATTCCAGTACGAGTCGCTGAAACGCGCCTCGCGCAGCTCATAGGGCGGGCCTGACGGGTCCGTGCTGCCGGCGGCCGACGCGAGCTCGTAGAGCGTTGCGGCGACGTCGGGCGCCCCGCTTTCCATCACCTGCACCTGCACGGCGCCGTCGTCGAACGTCACCACCGTCGGGTAGTGGTCGGGAAACGGCTGCTGGCGGCTGACATCGGTTCGCGGGAAGACGACGTACTGAAGCGGGCTCCCCTCAGGACAGTGCACGCACTCGGTCGGGCTGTCCGGCAACTCGGGCGAGCGTCCCGAAGGATTGGCGGCGTCGAGCACGCCGAGCACATACGCCTCCCGACTATGACTGACCCCCACGATGAACAGGTGCCGCCCGTCGGGCGACGACCATGTCCTTCGAATCCAGCCCGAATTGACGAAGCTACCGAGGCGGTTCCCTGCGGCATCCAGCGTGATGAGCAGTCCAGGCCACCACGTGAAGTGATGCACGCTCCACGCGAACCGGGCCTCACCGTCCACGGCGTAGGTCTGGAGATCGGCGGGTGCCCACGGCGGCCCGTAGTCACCTTCGCGAAAGGCGATGCGGTCGTCGGGCACGACCGACCACCGCGGCACGCCGCGGCCGTTGAAGCTGACGAGCTCGCCGTGGTGCTGGTTTGCCGCTCCGGGCGGCGTCACCTCGAGCGAGGCGAGCGCCTCGTCGCGGCCGTCGGCGTCGAAGTCGCCGATGTGATACCAGGGCTTGGGCGGGTCGCCGAACCCCGCGGCGTCGAACGGGTATCGCCAGAGGGGGGCGCCCGACGCATCGAGCGCGAGCAGCTCCTTTCCGGCGATCGTCAGCGCCCGCGGGGACCCGGCCGCGCGCGGAAGTATGGACAGCGCGGCGGTTACCACCAGCACCAGCCCCAGACCACTCAGGGCAATCAACTTGAAGTACCGTCCGTGGCTGCCCGCCGACTGCGGGATGGCGGGACCGTTCGGCATCGCGGTGCCGGCCTCCGGCGCCTCGTTGGCGGTGCCTCGCTGCTCCAGCCAGCGATCGAGTTCGTCAGGGTAGGCGAAGACGCGCGGCCGCGGCCCCCCGGGAAGGCGATAGACGGGGAGCCCGCGGCGCTCCTCCCAGCGAATCACCGTCCGGATATCGCGTCCCAGATAGGCCGCGATTTCCTTCCACGAATCGAGTCGCGGTCGACTAGACATCGAGTGTCCGTGCCGGGTGATCGAGTTTGGCTGGCGAGACGGTACCACAGCTGGCGAGGGGTGCGATGACGAAGTTTGTAATCGACCGCCGGCCCGTCATCTAAAGACATATCCGACCAGTTGCCCGGTGGTGCCGCGGCCAGTAGGAGTACACGCGCGCGGCTCCCCTCAAGCCCAAACCACCTCTTGGAGCTTCGGCTCTGACTGCCGCGCGCTGGAGGTTCGCCGTGACAGCGTCCACCCGTCGACCCATCGTCCGGTATTTCGTTCTGGCCGGCGCCCTGCTGTGGCTCGCCATCGCCACCGACGTCGGTGCGCAGGCGCCGCCCGTGACGGGCCAGATTGCCTTCGCCACCAACCGCGACACCGGCGTCCACGACGACGTGTACGTGATGAATGCCGACGGGACGGGGCCAACGCCCATCACATTCGACCCGCGCGAGGAGCGGAACCCGGCCTGGTCGCCCGACGGCAGCCGGGTCGCGTTCCAGAGCGCGGATCCCGACTTTCACATCCATGTCGTCAACGCCGACGGCACGGGACACGTCCAGCTGACCACCGGCGTCAACCACCATGACTCCGAGCCTTCGTGGTCGCCTGACGGCACGAAGATCGCCTTCACCAGCTTCCGCGACGGGCACGGCGAGATCTATGTGATGAATGCCGATGGCACCGGACAGACGCGGCTGGTGAACAATCCTTCGGACGACTACGACCCCGACTGGTCTCTGGATGGCACGAGGATCGTCTTCGCCAGCAAACGGGATGGTGGGATTTCGCACATCTATGTGATGAACGCCGACGGTACAGGACAGGTCCGCCTGACCAACACCGGGCTGCACGACGCGGCGCCCGAGTGGTCGCCCGACGGCACCAGTATCGCGTTCAAGCGGTTCGACGGCGACTGGGACATTTACGTCATGAACCCCGACGGCAGCGGACAGACGAATCTCACTGCCACCAGCGGCGCGCACGAGCACGAGCCGACCTGGTCGCCGGACGGCACCCTGATCGCTTTTTCGAGCAATCGGGACGGCAACGACGAAATCTACGTCATGAACGCGGACGGGACGAATCAAACGAACATTTCGAATCACCCCGCGCGCGACGGCTATCCGGCGTGGAAACCGATTCTCGACACCGACGGCGACGGCACGGGCGATGATACAGATCCTGACGACGACAACGACGAGACGCCGGATGCCACCGATGCGTTCCCGCTCGATGCCACCGAGACGAGCGACACCGACGGCGACGGCATCGGCAACCACGCCGACACCGACGACGACGGCGACGGCATCGCCGATGTGTCGGATAACTGTCCTGCAGTGGCGAACGATCAGGCCGACGCCGACGGAGATGGGGTCGGAACCGCATGCGACCCCGTCGAAGCCGTGAACGGACGGATTGCCTTCAACAGCACGCGTGACGGCAACCATGAAGTTTACGCCATGAATCCCGACGGCTCGGGACAGGTCAACCTGTCCAACATGCCTGGCTCGAACGAGCAACATCAGTCGTGGTCGGTGGATGGAACGAGGATCGCTTTTTCGAGCGGCGTGGGGAGCGACATCCATGTGATGAACGCTGACGGCTCGGGTCGGACCCAGCTCCTCGCCGCGGGTGGCCAGGCGGAGCCGTCGTGGTCACCCGACGGGACGCGGATCGCCTTTTCGGACACACGCGACACTGGGAATTACCAGATCTACGTCATGAACGCGGACGGGAGTGCCCAGACGCGTCTGACGAACACGGGCGGCCATGATCTCGGCCCGGTGTGGTCCCCTGACGGGGCTCGTATCGCCTTTGCGAGCACTCGCGACGGGAATTGGGAGATCTACGTCATGAATCCGGACGGAACCGGACAGACGAGGATCACCAATCATCCGTCGACCGACCTCTATCCGGCGTGGTCTCCCGACGGAACGCAGGTCGCGTTCCACAGCGACAGGCATGGCAACAACGAAATCTATGTCATGAACGCGGACGGCAGCAGCCCGACGCGTCTGACCGTCAGCGGTGGAGACGACTCGTATGCAACGTGGTCGCCCGACGGGACGAAGATCGCCTTTGCCAGTCTGCGCGACGGCAACTGGGAAGTCTACGTGATGAATGCGGATGGCACCGGCCAGACGCGTCTGACGTTCAGCCCAGGCGAAGACTCCCAGCCGTCCTGGGCACCCGCATTGGCTCCTGCGCTGCCGGATGCCGACGGCGACGGACAGCCCGATGCCGACGATCCGGATGACGACAACGACGGGACGCCGGATGAGGGGGACGCGTTTCCGTTCGATGCGTCGGAGACGACCGACACGGACGGCGATGGCACCGGAAACAATGCCGACACCGACGATGACGGCGACGGCACGCCGGACGCCTCGGATGCCTTCCCGCTGGATGCCGCAGAGACGACCGACACGGACGGCGACGGCACGGGCAACAACGCAGACACGGATGACGATGCCGACGGCGTCAGCGATGCCGCGGATCGCTTCCCGCTCGACGCCAGCGAGTGGAACGATGCAGACGACGACGGGACGGGCGACAACGCGGACCCCGATGACGACAACGATGGCTTCTTCGACATCGTTGACGGCTGTCCGCTCGTGCCGGGTCCGGCCAACGGGTGTTCCGCGACCGATGCGGTTACGAACCTGGAAACCGAGATCACGGCGCTCGATCTGGCCGCCGCTTCCGAGCGGCTGCTCACAACGACGTTGACGAATGTGAACCGGGCAATTGACAGCGGCAACACCGCCGCGGCCGAAGCGCAGCTCGGCGCCTTTGTCAGGCAGGTCGAGGCGTTGCAGCGGCGCGGGGTCCTGTCGGAAGAGGTCGTGGCCGGGCTCATTGCCGACGCGAACGGGATCGTGACTGGCCTGTAAGGGCAGGGAAGGGCACCGGACAGCCGAGGGAAAGACGCGGACGCACCGCGGAATTCGCCTGCGGCGTGTCTGGCGGGCCGTCGCGCGCAGGGTTGACATGGCCAAATATTCTGGCTTCGTTGTCTGTGGTGAAGCGCGTCAAGATCGGGCAGTTCCGGGACCGGGCGAGCGAGCTCATTCGCCGCGCGGCGGGTGGAGAAACAATCGTGATCCTCCACCGCGACCGTGAAGTCGCGAAGATCGTGCCGGTTCGGGAGAAGACCGATCGCGCCCGCGGCCTGATCGGCTGCCTTGCCGGCACCGCGAGCGTGCGTGGCGACATCGAGTCACCCATCGTACCGCCCGAGGCCTGGTTCCGGCCTGTGTAAAGTATCTCCTCGACACCCAAGCGTGGTTCTGGTCCGTACTGGACGACCTTCGACTGAGCCGCCGTGCGCGCTCGGCGCTCCGCGGCGTGCCGCCGCACGAGCGTATCGGCACCGTCGCCATCTCGTTGAAAGAGGCGTCATGGCACCTCGCCCATGGACGCGTCGTCGTGGACGAGGCATTCGGGCCCTGGCCGCTGTGGCTGCGCGCTGCGGCCTCGTCGCCTCATCTCGAGGTGGTCCCGCTCACGGTCGACGTCGCCGTCGAATCGGAACAACTGGGCCCGTCGTTTCCGCCCGACCCGGCCGACCGCCTGATTGCCGCGACCGCACGCGTGCACAACCTGACACTCATCACGTCGGACCGGCCGATTCGGAAGAGTGGAGCGGTACGCACGCTCTGGTAGTCGAGCCGTCAGCCACGCGGGGACGCCGTAAACTATGAAGACGCCTATGGTCCACGTCATCGGCGGCGGGCTCGCCGGATCCGAGGCCGCGTGGCAGGCGGCGGCGCTCGGCGTGCCGGTCGTGATCCACGAGATGCGGCCCGTGCGTGCCACCGCCGTGCACAAGACCGACCGTCTCGCCGAGCTCGTCTGCTCGAATTCCTTCCGTTCTTCGAAGGGTGTTTGCCGATCGAAGTGATGGCGCACCGCGGCCGCGACACGCTGCGGTTCGGGCCGATGAAGCCGGTGGGGCTCGTCGATCCCCGTACCGGACGGACGCCGTACGCAGTGGTGCAGCTCCGTCAGGACAACCTGGCCGGCGACCACTACAGCCTCGTCGGGTTTCAGACGCAGCTGAAGTGGGGCGAGCAGGCGCGGGTCCTGCGGATGATTCCCGGCCTCGAGCAGGCCGAGTTCGTGCGTTTCGGGATGGTGCACCGGAACACGTACATCAACGCCCCGCGGGTGCTGCGCGAGACGTGGCAGACGCGCGTGCGCTTCGATCTCTTCTTCGCCGGCCAGATCTGACGATAGGAACGATGAAGGCGGTTTTCGGAAGATCCGTTATGTGACCGCCTCGCCCCTTCGCCTCGGCACAGCCCGAGCTGAGCTGCGTCACGGCTTCGGGCGACCCTCCCGTGGCCCCGACTCGCATCAGCCCACCGACGGTGTTGGGCGAAAACACGATCACGCCGTTCTGGTTCCAGGTGCCGCCCCGCCCTCCCGGTGCGTTGGCAAGGACCTGCGGCGCACCGCCGCTCAGCTCCAGGCGTGTGAGCCTGCCATCCGCAAAGAAGCCCACGGCGCGACTATCCGGCGCCCAGAACGGATAGTTCGCCCCTTCCGTCCCAGCGAGCGGCTGCGGGCACCACCGTGTCGCTCGACGTGGACGAGCCGGACATGGCCTCGAGCGCAAAGGCCAGATCCGCGGCCGTCTGAAAGCGAGCGGCCGGGTTCTTCTCCAGGCAGCGGTCCACGATGCGCACCAGTCCGGGAGGGATCTTTCGTTCCGCCACCGGAAGGTCCGGCGGTTCCCTGTCCAGGATCGCGCCGATCGTGTCGGCCCCCGTCGCGCCGCCGAACGCGCGCGGGCCCGAGAGCATCTCGTAGAGCACCGCACCGAGACCAAACAGATCGGCGCGGTGATCGACCGTGTGCCCTCGCAGCTGCTCGGGCGCCATGTAGCCGATCGTCCCGAGCACCAGGCCGGTCTCCGTACCCAGGCCGGCCTGCGTCGGCTCGACGTCGGACGCCGGGCGCGCGGCGCCGAGTCCTGTCGCGGACCCGTGGGACTCTGTCAGCTTGGCCAGCCCGAAGTCGAGAATCTTGACGTGCCCCGTCGCCGTGGCAAACACGTTGTCAGGCTTCAGGTCGCGATGGACGATGCCCTTCTCGTGCGCCGCGGCGAGGCCATGGCCCACCTGAACGGCGTAGTCGATGGCTTTCCGCACCGGCAGGCCGCCACCGATCGACGCACGCAGCGTGCCGCCCTCCAGCAGCTCCGACACGATGTACGGCGAGCCCTCGTGCGTGCCGATGTCGTAGACGGCCAGAATGTGTGGATGGTTGAGCGCTGCCGCCGCGCGTGCCTCCTGCTCGAAGCGCCGGAGCCGCTCGGGATCGGCGCTGAACGCGGCCGACAGGACCTTGACCGCGACGTCACGCCCGAGGCGCGGCTCGCACGCCCGATACACCTCCCCATGCCGCCGGCCCCGAGGGCGGATTGGATCTCAAACGGGCCGAGACGGGATCCCGACGCGATCATCGAGGCACCTTCGCGGCTCCGGGTGGCGTCGTTGCGGCGGACAGGTGTCGCACGAGCCGCTGCGCCTCTTCGAGCCATCGCAGCTTCTCGGCCAGCGGCAACGCAGCCAGGCGGCGAAGCTGCTGCGCATCGTGAGCGTCCCAGCCCCGATCCCAGACGCGCTCCTGGGGGTTGTTACGCATCGGTGGCCCCGCGCCGTAACGCCGTCAGCTTCTCAATGTCCAATCGATCCTGGGGCCGCCCGGCTTGCCGCTTCAACCGCAACAGGTCTTCCAGTCCGATGAAGGTCGCAGGCACGCCAGGGGCGACTTCCATTCGCGCGGCGGCCTGATAGGCACGCTCGAAATCGAGCGGCATCTCCACGAACAGGTTGATCTCCGTGGCGGGATGTCGCGAGCTGTAGAGCGAGAACACCGTCAATCCCTTCTCCCGCACCCACCGCAACCGCCGTTCCGGATCGACAAACTCGTCCAGGCCAACCGGCGCCCGGGGACGGTACTCGAGCTGCGCCAGGGCGCTGATGGCCTGGCTGAGATTGGCGGGCTCGAGATCGATGATGACGTCCACGTCCGCGGTAAAACGGACGTAGCCGTGTGCGACGACAGCAAGGCCACCGGCGATGAGGTATCGAATCCCGTTCGCATTGAACACCCTGACGATCGTTTCGACGCTGCCTGCTTCCATGACATCCCGCGGGGACCGGTGACGCGGCGATTCTACCGTCAAACGGACTCAGTCCGGCGAGCCGGACGTACCCTGCTGCGACGCGGCCCCAGGGCGACCCGCGCTGCACAGGCCGTCTTTGATCCCCTCGATGAAGCTGTCGACATTCTTCCGCGCGATCCGGTCGAGCAGCCCCTGCGGGCCGAACGCGGCCAGCTTGCCCGAGATGGTCACGTCGGCCTGCCAGCGCAGACGATAGAAGGAACGATGAAGGCGGTTTTCGGACGATCCGTTATGTGACCGCCTCGCCCCTTCGCCTCGGCACAGCCGGTACGGTTGCGACGCTCAGAATGAAGCACTGCCTGAAATCAGTCGGTCGGCACCGGCCATCTCGAGGGCAGGTGGCCGCTGTGGTTGGGAGGGGTGTGCCTTAGGATGATTCAGATGTTCCAGCCAACAGCCGCAGCTTGCCTCCGGAGGTTCGCTAGATTCTGCTCTTCGGCTCTTATGCGATTCTCGTAGAAATCTCTCATCGCTTCAGCGTCACTGCGCACGTCAATGAGAAAATACCCGCGCGGACCAGAACCGATGAAGTAGTCTCCAGCTCTTGATTCTGCCAGGATTGTCTGCTGGAACCCCGTTTCCGTAAGACCGAAGCCGCGCGAGTGAAGGTACGAGACGATCGTTTGGAGCGGGACCGCTTTCGAGCGCCCTACGGCATGCTGCAGCAAGTACTCGAGCGTTACTCGGATAGGATCCTGTGGCTGCCGGGAACCGATCTCCCGTTGAACTGCGGGCAGAAAAGACATGGACACCACCCTCCCAGGACCCCAAGGCCGGGAGCGACTACCTGAGCTCGGTCAAAGGCCTCAGGACGCTCGCGAGCCTGCGCAACTCAGCGAGGACGGTGTCCAGGCGTCCCTGGAAACCCCCTTGACCGTACTTTTCGACGTACCGCACAACCTTGGCCACCTGGTCAGGCGTCAGCGACAAGTCCCGACCCTGCACGGCCGCCTGCATCTGGCGCAGCAGCGTCTGAAAACCGCCCTGGCCGACGACCGGTCGCCCCAGTACCTCCAGCGCTTTGGGCCCGAGAGTGATGCGGACTGTAGTCACTCAAACCTCCCAGTCGTTCAACCGGTCTTTCTGAACAGGACGATCCGGTTTGTGTTGGTGCCTTTGCTATTGTTGGCGACACCCCAGCAATTCGCGGTCTTTGTGAAGCGCTGGGCGTTCACCAGGACAAGCTCCGGACGCAGGCCGGCGGCCATGCCGGCAGGAATGACCGTCTCTTCAAGGCGAATAGCGCCTCCCTTCACCTCGCCAACCTCGAAGGCGACATGGCCACCGGGCCGTAGTACGCGCCGCACCTCCTGAAGCACTTCCGTGACGAACTGCCTCCAGCCGTCGAGTTGCTTGCACATGGTCACTGGGACGGACGCCGCGTCGATTCCGCAGAACCAGCAGCGCAACCAGTTGTCGGTCTTGTAGTCGACCACGTCGAGAAACGGGGGCGACGTCACGGCAAGGGCGACCGAATCCGCCTTGAGCTCAGGAGTCATGGATGCCGCTCCGACGACGATGCGCGAGCGAGACGCGAGGGCTTCGAGCTGTGCGCGGCCCGCTGGCGTGCAATCGCGCAACAGGGACCGGGTCTTCTGGAGCATGATGCCCGGCACGTCGCGGTACGACGGTGTCTGCTTGAGCCTGTCGTTGATCTTCGTTTGCGACCGCACCGACACCGCCTGATTGGGCGGCAGCGTATACACGCTAAAGAAGCCCGCCGAATGTCCGGTCAGCCTATTGACCGCCACCATGCGCAGCCACCGATCGACAGATGTCAGGGTCCCGTCGGCTTGTCTCCTTAGCAGATGTTCCCTCAGGGCGCAGATCTGCCGCAGGGTGTCCGGGTGGTAAAAGACGAGCAGTTCTTCCGGTAGCTCGTCCGCATTGGCAAAGTCGACGTCGGTGATTGCGTGCTCGACCTCCACCACAGTGGGAGGATTCAACCGCGGCTCGCACAGGATTCGACTAATTGGATTTACGTCGCATCCCCAGGCGCAACGCCCCATTAGCGTCGCCTCAATGAGCGTGGTCCCGCGCCCGAGAAACGGGTCGTACACGACATCGCCCGGCTGTGTCAGACGGTCGATGAAGAACCGTGGAAGCTGCGGCTTGAAGCATGCACGGTAAGAGATCTCGTGGAGGCTGTGCGCGGCCCTTTGTTTGGCGGTCCAGAACTCATTCGAGAATGTATCGACGCTGACAACGCCGTCGGTCGAAGGCACCTGAATAGTGCCGACGGCTGTTCTGGCGCCCCGCCACTCGAAATGACGAAGGAACTCGTCAAAGGTATCGCAGGCGCACTCGTCGAACGGCAGAGCGAGGCTGTCTCTGCGGGTCCCCATCCGCGGTAGGGTACCACTTTCTGGTGAAACGCGGCCAGCGTTTGAGACTTTGAATCGCCTCAGGAAAGACCCGTTCCTAACGTGTTCAAGTCGGATCTCTTCGGGGCATGAGAAGTGTCCGGCTGTGCAGTTGCGTTGCGACGCTCCTCGAAGTTCTTTCGTACGTGCTGAAGTCGGACCCGCGTTGTAGCAAGATAGCGGCTTGTTGTCGTGATGTTGGCTGTGCCGAGGCGAAGGGGCGAGGCGGTCACACAACGGATCTTCCGAGAACCGCCTTCATCGTTCCTATCGTCCGCGGGCCCGCGCCCAGGCCATCGACGAGGCCCCGGACGCTCCCCGTTTCCCCGTGGCCTCACCTGAGGACACGGTGCTCGCGAAGCTTGAATGGTTCCGCCTCGGCGGAGAAACGTCCGAGCGACAGTGGTGGGACGTCGTCGGCGTGGTGAGGGTCACCCCGGCTGTCGATCGCGCCTACCTCCGGCATTGGGCCGCGCCGCTGGGCGTCACTGATCTTCTGGATCGCGCCTTGGCCGACGCGGTTTCGCCCGACGGCTGATTCACGGGGGACGCGCTGCCGCCAACCGAGAAGCGCCTGGCATCTGGTCGGTAGGACGACAGAAGGAACGATGAAGGCGGTTTTCGGAAGGTTATGTGACCCCCACCCCTTTCCCCCGTGGCACAACACAGCTGCGGATTGCTGCCGAACAGCACCCATTGGCCGACGGCCACAGCATCACGCGAATGTTGACCTGCCGCAGCCCAGCGCGCCAGCACTCGACCGGCCGCCGTTCGTCGCGGCCGGTTATCGCGACTCTTGCGCCAGCCTCAATCAGTCTCTTCGCAATGGCGAAGCCGATGCCGTTCGATCCGCCTGTCACGAACGCGGTCGCCTCATTCAGATTCATCGTTCACCTTCACACTATTGTGCCCGTGGCGCGCCTCTCCTGCCGCGCCGGACTCGTCTTGACCGGCGCCGCGGAAGCGGAGTAGCGTCCGCCGCATGGATAGCAGCCGCCGCGAATTCTTCCAGTTCCTCGCCGCCAGCACCGTGCTCACGCCGTCGGTTCGCGCGTGGGCGCAGCAGCTGGCCGTGTCGCACGAACCCGCGGTGCTGATGCGCGCCGCGGACGCGTTACAGGTGATGGACTTCGAGGCGGCCGCCAGGCGCGCGCTGGCCCCCGCGCACTGGGGCTACATGGCGAGCGGCGTGGACGACGACCTCACGCTCAAGGCGAACGTCGAGGCGTTCAGGCACATTCAGATGAAGCCGCGGCGGCTCGTGGACGTCTCGAAGGCGGATCTGAGCACGGAGGTGTTCGGCGTCCGGTGGGAGACACCGCTCTTCATCTGTCCCGTCGGCGGACAGCGGGCGTTTCATGCCGACGGCGAACTGGCGACGGCGCGCGCCGCGAAGGCGAAGCGGCACACGCTGATCCTGTCGAACGTGACGACCTATTCGGTCGAGGAGGTGGCGAAGACGCTCGGGACGCCGCCCTGGCAGCAGCTCTACATGCCGCTGAAATGGGACGAGACCGAGAAGATGGTGAAGCGCATCGAGGATGCCGGCTGCCCGGTGCTCGTGTGGACGGTCGATCTGCTCGCGGGGCGCAATACGCCGACGATGACGCGCTTCGCCCGCGAGGACACGCGCAACTGCGTCGCCTGCCACGTCAACGGCCCGGGCAGGCCGATGCACCGGCCGATGTACGACGGCCTTGAAGGCCGCTTCAACCCGCCCGATGCCACGTGGGCGACCTTCGAGCGGCTGAAGGCGCTGACGCGCATGAAGGTCGTCCTGAAGGGGATCGACAGCGCCGAGGATGCGCAGCTCGCGGTGCGCCACGGCGTCGACGGCCTCGTCGTCTCCAATCACGGCGGGCGCGCGACCGAAACCCTGCGCGGGACGATCGACTGCCTGCCTGAAGTGGTCCAGGCGGTCGGGGGACGCATCCCGGTGTTCCTCGACGGCGGAGTCCGCCACGGCACCGACATCTACAAGGCGCTCGCGTCCGGAGCCCGCGGCGTCGGCATCGGACGTCCCTACATCTGGGGCCTGTCGGCGTTCGGCCAGGAAGGCATCGAGCGGGTGCTCGAGATCCTGCGCGCCGAGCTCACGATGACGATGAGGCAGATGGGCACACCGACCGTCAAGGACATCACGGCGGCGCGCGTCGTGCGCGCCTAGCCGGGACGATAGAAGGAACGATGAAGGCGGTCTTCGGAAGATCGGTTATGTGACCCCCACCCCTTCCCCCCGTGGCACAGCACAGCTGCGGATTACTGCCGAACACACACGTATCAGCGCCCATTGGCCGAGGGCCACAGCTCACGACAGCTCCCCCTGCCCCGGTCGCGCCTTCGATCGCGCATTGCACCGGCCGATGACTGCGCCTACCATGGTTACCATGTCATCCCGCACCGTGCGACCGGAGCCGCCGCGGGTGGATCGGCGTGCGTTTTCCGTGGCCGGACGAGTCGAATCGACCGGGGACCTCGCCTTCTGGCTGGCCTGCTCGGCCGACGACCGGCTCGCCGCCATCGAACTGCAAAGGCAGATCGTCTATGGCCGACCCCACGCTGCCGCCCGACTTCAGCGCGTTCTTGAGGTTGCTCAACGCCCACGCAGTTAGGTACGTGATCGTCGGCGGCTACGCCGTCGGCTACCACGGGCACCCGAGGGCCACGGCCGACATCGACATCTGGGTCCCCATGGACACCACTGCCGCGACGCGACTCGTGAACGCGCTCCACGAATTCGGCTTCGACGTGCCGGACTTGTCCGCCGATCTCTTCCTGCGCCCCGACCAGATCATTCGACTCGGCGTGCCACCTGTCAGGATTGAACTCCTCACGACGATCGCCGGGGTGCAATTTGACGAGTGCTATCCCCGAGCGATCCGCACCACCCTGGGGGGCGTCGAGGTGTCGATCATCGGGCTCGACGATTTGAAACGGAACAAACGCGCCGCCGGCCGGCATCAGGACCTCGCCGATCTCGAACATCTGCCGTGAACCTACACACGAACCGAGCAGCGAGAACCGGGAAGCGTGAACGGCGTCATCTTTCCCCCACCACCCGCGTCAGCTCCTCGAACCAGTTCTGCACGAGGACCAGATGTGCAGCCATCCCGACCGAGCCCTCCTGCTGCGCCCGAATGGCGATGACGCGGCCGTGCTCTTCTGAAGAAGCACGGCGTACCCTTGCAGATTACGGTGGCGGACGTCGAAGCTGATGTTGAAGCGCATCACCAACTCGGAATTCTGCCGAGGCGATGATCGTCGTTGCCGACACGTCGCCGATTCTGTACCTCGTTCCGATCGAGCAAGTCGAACTTCTTCAATCCTTCTACGACGAAGTCGTCATTCCAGATGCCGTCGCCACCGAACTTCGCGCGACCACATCGCCATCATCCGCGCGGACCTGGACTTCGAGCCCGCCATCATGGGCGATGGTAAGGCCGGTGACACGCGAGCAGATCGACGCGGTCACCGCCGAGTTGGACCCCGGCGAACGCGCGGCCATCGCACTTGCGACCGCGCGCCCTGCAGGGCGCTGCCGCATCAGGGACGCCCGGGGCTCGGACCGTCGAGTACGGCCCGGAATCGCGGACAACGATCGCGTGGGACGACGCGGCCGCCGCACGCATGAAGCGGATCCCCGCGTTCGTCCGCGGGATGGTGGTCAGGGCGGTTGAGGAGTCCTGCCGCAAGAACGGCCTCGATCGCGTGACCGTCGAGGAACGCGAACGGACCCGCGCCCGGGTGCCGACCCCGAAGATCTTCGGGCAGGTCCCGCCGCCGTGACGAGAGACGCGGAGCCCAGCCGGGCGGACAGCTCTTCCGCCCGGCTGTCAAGAGTCCCGATCAGTCGCCGATGCTCGAGTGCGCCGCCGCACTCTGGATCTGGCCCCTGGCCGCGCCCGTGATGAGGCCGGCGTCGCGCCAGGTGGTGGCGAGGTGGGCGACGGCGCTCACGAAACCGCCGTGGTTGGCGGCGTCGGCCCCGGCGGCCGCGATGTAGTCGGCGAGCGTGCAGCCGGTGTCGAGCATGACGTTCGTCACACCGGTGTCCTCGCCACCGATCACCACCGTCGGGCTCACGTCGGACGTGGCGCAGGCGTCATGGTCGTCCGCCCGCCCGTCGTTGTCGGCATCGGGAAACCAGCCGACATCGCGCAGGAGCGGCACTGTCAGATCGTCCGGCGGCTGCAGGGAATGCGTCAGGTCCGCGTTGATCACCGGTTCCATCAGCTGACTGGGAGCACTCAGCGAATCCCAGTGCGAGATCGAAAACGCGGGTTGAACGGGGTTGGTGGCGTTCACATAGACGCGGCCCTGCTGGTCGGCGCCCGACCGCAGCGCCAGATCGATACCCAGCGTCGCCGACACGCCGATGGCGAGCTGCGCCTTGATCGTATTGCCGTCAGTCTGGGTGATCCGCACCGACGGTATCGTGATCGTCGGGTCCACGCCGCCGAGTCCAGCCGGCGGAGCGCCAGCCGCGTTGTCGGCGACGATCATCGCGATGGCCCCGGCTGCCTGCACGTTCTTCGCCTTGACCACGAACGCGCAGGTGCCGCGATCGACCAGAGCGATCCGGCCGGCCACGACGGCCGGGTTGGTCACCTCCGAGCAGGCGTCACTCGTCGACGCCCCGCCGTCGATCGCCTGAACGATCTCCCCGTTGACACCAGGCGACGACAATGGCGGCCCGAAGCTCGCGGCGCCAACCGCGTAGATCCCGGCAATCGAAAGTGGCGAGTTCACAGTGAGGATCGGCGTTCCAGGCGCCAGGACCGCGGGAACCGCCGCGTGCACACCCGCGCCATCCCACACGACGCGCCGCGCGTTGATCGCCGAGGCGGCGCGCTCGGCGTCGGACATCTCGTTCCAGTATTTGAACGTCGAGGTATCGAGCAGATTCGCGCCGTAGACGTCCCCCCGATCCAGGATCCGCGTGCCATTCGTCAGACTGGCAAACTGTGAAAACCCCAGGCCGTGGGCGAATTCGTGCAGGAGCATGGCCACGAGGTCGATCTGGTTCACCGCCTCATTCGTGTCGAGTCCGTAGTACCAGGTAGTCCCGTCCAGACAGCCGGGCTGGCCGAGCTTGCTGTTGAACCTCGCCCGGATGTCGGACTCCCCGGGATTCAGCTCGACACCCGCGCGCTTGTCGGCCAGCGCCGAAGGGTGCCAGACGTTCGGAAGGAGGGGCCCGGGGAACGAGCCGACGCTGCCAAAGTCGCTGAAGATGAAGATGCTGCCCGCCGAACCGAGCACCGCGGTGGACGCCGTGCACGCCAACGGCTCGAACGACGACAGCACCCGAATCTCGACCCGGCTGTCAAGGGTCGCGCCCCACAGGGCCGCCGCATGCTGAAACGCGATGAGCCGCTGCTGCCCGACCGTCGTTCCGGGATTGCCGCCGACCGGGACGGCCGGGGTCGGATCGTTGAAACCGACGCCCGGGGCGTTGTTGTTGACGATCACGATGTTGGCGTCGGCGGCCGCCGGAGACGCCGACAGCACGAGCGCGGCCAGGAGGCACGCCGCGCGACGCGCGGCCCGAAGAATCGCCGCGCCCATCGCTACTGCTCCTCCAGCGCCGGTGCCATCGACTCGGGCTGCGGCGCCGCGATGGCGGCTTGTCCCGCCACGGGCAAGCCATGCAGGCACGTGTAGCGAATCTTTCCGTCGGCGTCCCGCGTCACCACGAGGGCGTCCTCGAACGACTCGTCGAGCTGCGCCATGATGGCGCCGCTCGGCAGCGTGGTCACGGTCACCGCCTTCGTATTTCGCTCGCCGAGCTTCTTCTTCTGGCCCGGCGGCAGCCCGTCGGCGTCGTCGATGCCGCGATCCGGCGTCTGCTTCGGTGGCCTCTTGCTGTTGCTCTGGGCCTGCGCCCCAACCGCCGTGACTCCGGCGAGCAGCAACGCAGCACCGAATACATAGAAACCCGTTCTGCGCATGGGGATGCCTCCTGTTGATCCTGCATCTGACGTTCGGGGGATGAAGCGTCCGACAGGTGACACTCGCCCGACATGTGGTCGAGATGTGGCCCGATTCGCGCAGATCCTATCCCACAGTCCGATCGTGCTCAAGCGTCATGTTCGAGAATTGCGAATGAATTACGCATCTGCAATCGAGGCGTGCGGCACAGACACAGCGGCCGCGCCAAAGGCGGGAACGCCGGAATTCGCCGAAAGTCGTCGAGTAGCCGTCGGCCGATTACAGGAAGGGGGTCGTCCCCGCTTCGGCTGCCTCTTTGATCCGTGACTCGGTGGTCTGAACGGTGACTATTCCACGCATCCGGGCATGACCCAACCCACACAGCTGGGCGCAGGCGATCTCGTACTCGAACTCCGGAGACGATAGGAACTATTAGTGCCGTTTCCGTCCGGTCCGAGCTTGACCGAAGACCGCTTGTGCGACCGAAGGGCCCACGATGCCAGAATGCTCAGCCCGCATCACCCCGCGCACAGCGCCCATTGGCCGACGGCCACAGTGCAGATCATGGCGCCCGACGAACACGGCTCTCAAACGACGTGTCCGAGGGCGCACCTCTCCTCAGCGCCCCTGCCCGAGCCACGCGCAGGCCGTCACATGAGTCTGGTCGTCTGGGCTTCAGGGGGCCGCAGTGTCCTCATACCAGGGATCTGATGGTCCGACCGGGAGCGGCGGCGGCCGTGCCGGACAGGCGGCGGGCACCTCGGTGGGGACGCCAAGATGACTCAGGATGCGCCGGATAGCCTTCGGGTCTTCGATGAGCGCGATCAGGTCGAGACGATCCCTGTAGACCGGCTACCTACCGGCTACCGGCTACTACCGCCTACCGGCTACCACCTACCGGCTTACTTCTTCAGGCAGCGGTCGAAATAGGCGATCGCGTCCTTGACGCTCTGGCTCTGGACGGGGTCCGGGGCGTAAACCCCTTTCTCGTTGCGCCGGACGAAGACGAACCCGTGCTCCCGGTGCTCGTACGTCTTCCACTCGACCTGCTTGCCCGCCTCGCGCGCCAGCTCGTAGCTGAGCCTGAACACCGGCATGTTGTCGTCGTTGGTCCGGCCCATGACGAGGATCGGCGTCTGGATCGCGTTGACCCGCGGCATCGCCACGGCCATGTCGATGCGGCCGCGCGTCTCCTCCTTCTCGCCTAGCAGCATCTCCTCGGTCACCTCCATGCGGGTCTCGGGGATCTCCGGCGACCCGGGCGGGCGGCGGCCGACGCCGAGGTACTCGCCGGCAGCCGGCTCCACGGCAATGGCACAGCGCAGCCCCTGGTACTCCGAGGTGATCTTGAACGCCATCTCGCCGCCGTGGCTGAGTCCCAGATACCCGACGCGGTTGCCGTCGACGTACGGGAGCGTCTTCACGAACTTGACGATCGAGATCGCGTCGTCGTACTCGAACGGACCGCGGTTGAAGAGCTGGCGCCCCTGGCGGGTGCTCTCGCGGAGCGGCGGCCCGTAGACGTTGTTGACCTCCGCGCGGTAGCGCATCCAGGCGACGGCATAGCCGGCCTTCAGCAACTGCTCGGGCGTCCAGTTGCCGTAATGGAGCCACTCGCGCAGCCACTGGGTGCCCCGGCCGCCGTTCATGTGCGCCAGCAGCACGATCGGAAACGGGCCGTTTCCAGCCGGCTTCATCACCGCGATCGGCGAGTATACGCCGTCGTTCATCTCGACGAAGACGATCTCCGCCGTGAGATTCGACTCCGGAATCGGCTCGACGACGCGCGTCACCGGATTCGGAACCGGCTTGGGGACGAAGATGTGCCACGGATCGATGGTGTAGTTCTTCGGCGGCGCCTGCGCGGCCGCCACCGGCGGCAGCGTCAGGACGCACAGCGCGAGCAGGACCGCCGGCGCCTTCATGGCGCGAGCGATCCCAGGTACGCGCTGACGGCGACGATGTCCTCGTCGGTGAGCGGGTCGGCGACCGGCTTCATCTGGGCGGCGTCGGCGCCGTTGCGCGTGCCGTCCTTGAACCAGTGGAGCTGCCGCACGGTGTAGATCGGATGCATCCCCGCGAGCCGCGGAACCTTGCCGAGCCCCTTCAGGTCGTTTCCGTGGCAGACGGTGCACATCACGGTCCGGCCGCCGCCGGTCTCGACGATCGCCTTGCCTCTCGCCAGGCTTCCGCGCGGCACGTACGACACGAACCCGGAATTCGGATCGCGGAGCCGCGCCCGCGCCGGGTCCTCGGGCACCGTGATGATGCGGCCGCCGATCGGCTCGGTGCCGCCCTCCTCGGCGAGGTAGCGCATGCGGCCGTTGCGCAGCGCCGTGCGCGGCGCCATGTCGGCCTCGGTCACCTTCTGGAACGCGCGCCGCGGCAGCGCCGCGATGTACTGGGCCGCCTGGCGCACGTCCTCGTCGGTCGCCTCGACGGCGATGCCGTTCATCCGCTTGCCCGTCGGATCCTTCCGCGCGCCGCTCTTGAAGTCGGCCATCTGCTGGACGATGTACTCGGCGCTGAGCCCCGTCAGATCGGACGACTCCGGATGCCCGAGGCCCGACATCAGGTGGCACGCGCCGCACGCCATCGCGCCGCCATGCCCCTTGACGACGATCGGCGGCGGGGTCGGGTGCTGGTCGGGATACCAGTCGGGCGGATTCGACAGATCGTCGATCTGCGCCATCGTGTACGTGCGCATGCTGCCGGGAAGCGTCTTCGGCGCATCGTCTTCGGGAAACGGCTTCTCGATGCGCGACGGAAACGCCCATGGCTTGTCCGGGTGCAGCCCCGTCGCTTCCTGCGACACGAGGCCGACCGACACGGTGGAAACGACGGCAACGACCAGCATCCACACGACTCTTCGCATAGAACCTCCGCGGATCTCCTGACGAACGTTTCGCGATCATAGAACACACGAGACGAGGAGGAAATGGCGCAAACGAGCTACACTGTGATCTTTTCCGCGCGGTTCGCCGCGCTGGACCTTGGGAGGGAGGAGCGGAGGAGCACATGACACGAGAGTGGAGGCACGCCGGGTGGGCCGTTGCGGGAACCGCGTCTCTGTGGATCACCGCCGTCGCGCTCGCGAGCGGCCAGGGCGCGGCGCGCGCCGAGCTGCCGCGCGAGGTGCTGGCCGAGAACGTCTTCAAGAACGTCACCGCGCTCGGCGGCATCTCCGTCGATGAGTTCATGGGCACGATGGGCGTCTTCTCGGCGTCCCTCGGGTTCTCGTGCGAGGACTGCCACACGGGCGGATCGAACAACTGGGCCCGCTACGCCGAGGACGTCAGCCCCCGCAAGCAGACGGCGCGGCGGATGGTCGGCATGATGGCGGAGATCAACAAGCAGTACTTCGGCGGCCGCCAGGTCGTCACCTGCTTCTCGTGCCATCGCGGCGCCAACCGGCCGAAGGTGACGCCGAGCCTGACGCTGCTCTACGGCACGCCGCCGCCCGACGAGCTCGACGTCCTGCTGCCGCCGGCGCCCCCAGGGACGCCCTCGGCGGCCCAGATTCTGGACAAGCACCTGCAGGCCGTCGGCGGCGCGCGGGCGACCGGTCTCACGAGCGTCCTCGCCAAGGGGACCTATGCCGGGTACGGACCGGAAGGATTCCCGCGCCCGGTCGAGATCTACGCGAAGGCGCCGAACCAGAAGGCGGTCGTCGTCCGCGATTCGGCGTCGGGCGACAACGCCACCGTGTTCGATGGGCAGACCGGATGGCTGTCGGCGCCCTTCAAGCCAATCGACGTCATGGAGTTCCACGGCGCCGAGCTCGACTCGGTCCGCGCCGACGCCGAGCTGGCCTTCCCGGCCAACGTGAAGCAGGCGCTGGCCAACGCGCGCAGCAGCACCGATTTCATCAACGACCGCCCGGTCCTCGCCGTGCAGGGGACCAAGGGGAATGCGCTCGTCACGATGTACTTCGACGAGGAGACGGGACTGCTGACGCGGCTGGTGCGGTCGACGCCGTCGGTCGTCGGGCGCCTGCCGATCCGGACCGACTACTCGGACTACCGGGAGGTGGAGGGCGTAAAGCTCCCCTTCAAGTGGACGACGACGTGGCTCGACGGCCGGTCGAACTTCGAGTTGAGCTCGGTGCAGCCGAACGCCGCCATCGACGCGGCCAGGTTCGCCCGGCCGGGTCCGCCGAAGCCGTACTGAAATTGCCCGCCGGAAGAGGCGCGGAGTATAGTGGATCTTCAACCAAATCCGACTGGAGGAATTGCCTCGTGAAGAAGATTGCACTCGTCGGAACATGCGCCGCCATCGGCGCGATCGTGCTCTCGGGTGTCGCGTGGGCGCATCATGGCGATGCCGGGCGGTACATCGAAGACATCGTGGACATCAGCGGCGTCGTCGTCGAGACGCAGTTGATCAATCCGCACTCCATTCTCGTGGTCGACGTGGCCGGCGACGGCAAGACCGTCCGCTGGCAGGCCGAAATGGGCGGGGCGCAGCAGTTGATTCGCAGCGGCTGGGTCACCGACGTCAAACCAGGCGTGAAGGTCACGCTCACCGGCCGCCGGCTGAAGAGCGGCGCGCCCTACATGAACCTGACCGAGCGCGCCCGCGTCATCTTGGCCGATTCGGGCAAGGTCGTGCTCCAGACCGCCAACTACGGTCAGGCGCCGCAGGCGCAGTAGGCTCCTGGCGTCAGGCTCTGGGCGCCAGGCCCTGGGCGCCAGAGCCTGAAGTCCCGGCGCCGGAGTCGACGCGGCGCGCGCGCCGCCTGACGTCCCACCCGGTCGTCACGGTCATGTCCTCGGTTGGCATTCGTTGATCCATTGGAGGCTTCATCTATGAGCCCGAGGCTCCTGGGTACGCTCGTCGTCTGTGCAGGGCTGCTGGCCGCTGCGACGCTGCACGCGCGGCAGGCAGGCGGATGGAAACAGGTCGCCTATCTCAAGGCATCGAACCCGGGGATGTACGACCATTTCGGCGAGGGTGGCGCGCTCGACGGCCACATCGGCAACGCCGTGGCGGTGAGCGCCGACGGCACCACCATCGCCGTCGGCGCCCAGCACGAGAGCAGCGGCGCCCGCGGGGTCGGCGGCAACCAGAACGACGAGTCGGCCTACAACGCCGGCGCCGTGTACGTGTACGTCCGCAAGGGGGACACCTGGGTGCAGCAGGCGTACCTGAAGGCGTCGAACGCCGGCAGCGGCGACCACTTCGGCAACGCCGTGGCGCTCAGCGCGGACGGCAACACGCTGGCGGTGGCGGCGTTCTGGGAGTCGAGCGGCGCAACCGGCGTCAACGGCAACCAGGCCGACAACTCCATCCCGCAGGCGGGCGCGGTGTACGTGTTCACGCGCAGCGGCGGCGCCTGGGCGCAGCAGGCCTACGTCAAGGCGTCGAACACCGGCCGCGCCGGCGAGGGGGACACGCCGGGCGAGGGCGATCAGTTCGGCTTCTCGGTGGCGCTCGGCGGCGACGGCACCATCCTCGCGGTGGGCGCGCCGAGCGAGGACAGCAACGCCGGCGGCATTGGCGGCAACCAGCGTGACGATTCGGCGAGCTCGGCCGGCGCCGTGTACGTCTACGGCCGCACCGGCGGCACCTGGGCACAGCAGGCCTACCTGAAATCCGATACCCCCACCAACTTCACCCTCGGCGACCAGTTCGGCTACTCCGTCGCGCTCGACGGCGGCGGCTCCACGCTCGCCGTCGGCGTCTATGACGAGGCGGGATCGGGCAGGACGGTCAACGCGCCGATCGACACGAATCGGAACGGCTCGGGCGCCGTCTACGTCTTTCGCCGCGCCGGCGTGGCCTGGAGCAAGGAGGCGTACCTGAAGACGTGGAACGCCGAGGGAGGCGATTCCTGGGGCGTGTCGGTCGGATTGAGCGATGATGGCAACACGCTGGCGGTCGGATCCCTCGACGAGGATTGCCTCTGCGCTGGAGTCGTGCACTCGCCGTCCGAGGTGGGCGCCACGGACCAGAAGGCGGATCGATCGGCCGGCGCCGCGGCGATCTTCGTCCGGAGCGGCGCCATGTGGACGCAGCAGGCGTACGTGAAGCCGTCGAACCAGGGCGAAGCCGACTGGTTCGGCGTCCGTCTCGCGCTGAGCGGCGACGGCAACACGCTCCTCGTCAGCGCGCAGAACGAGGACAGCGCGGCGCGCGGCATCAACGGACCCCAGAACGACGAGTCCGCGCCTGAAGCGGGCGCGGTCTATGTGTTCACCCGCAGCGGGACGATGTGGAGCCAGCAGGCGTACGTCAAGGGCTCGAACACCGAGGCGTACGACGAATTCGGCGGCGCGGTGGCGGTGAGCCGGAACGGCGGCACGCTCGTCGCGGGCGCCCGCGGCGAAGACAGCGCCGCGCGCGGCGTCAACGGCACCCAGGGCGACAACTCGATGGACGAAGCCGGCGCCGTGTACGTGTTTGCCAGATAACGGTCGCGTTCGTTCCTTGGGTCCTGCGCTCTCGGGCTTTCGGTCGGTCGCCACGCTCGGCTGGCTCCTGCTCGCCGCTGCC
>Ga0156279_119_pt2 | contig 47432 bp, 35 predicted proteins | sample RifCSPlowO2_12_FD_107928 | JGI IMG/M metagenome (GOLD analysis project Ga0156279, IMG submission 107928) | Acidobacteria bacterium RIFCSPLOWO2_12_FULL_68_19 | reverse complement strand
CGCCTCTCAAAACCCCTGCACCTTCGGTAACACCATTAATGGCGCGACGATGCGCCGCTCGGTAACACTTACTTATGGCTCGACACGGCCGCCGTATCATAGGCGCGCATTTCCATGCACCGGGTTCTCCCCGCGTTCCTCGCGCTCCTCTTGTCGACCGGAGCACGCCTCGTCGCCGAGGACTGGCCGCAGTTCCTGGGGCCGGCGCGCGACGGCGTCTACCGCGGACCGGCGCTTGCCGAGTCCTGGGGCTCCCAGGGACCGCGCGTGGTCTGGCGCAAGGGGGTCGGCGCAGGCTTTGCCGGCCCGGTGATCGTCCAGGGCCGGGTGATCCTGTTCCACCGCGTCGGCAGCGAGGAAGTGGTCGAGTCGCTGGATGCGCGGACCGGCGCTGCCCAGTGGCGGTACGCGTATCCGACTTCGTACCGCGACGATTTCGGCTTCGACGAGGGGCCGCGGGCGGTGCCGGTTGTCGCGGGCGGCGTCGTGTTCACATTCGGCGCGGAAGGGCAGCTCCATGCGATCGACCTCGCGAAAGGCACCCGGATCTGGAGCGAGGACACGAAGGGGCGCTTCAAGGTGCCGAAGGGGTTCTTCGGCGCCGCCGGGTCGCCGCTCGTCGAGGACGGACGCGTGCTGGTCAACGTTGGTGGGCCGGGCGCGGGCGTTGTCGCCTTCGACGCAAAGAGCGGGAAGGTGCTCTGGACGGCCACGAGCGACCAGGCGAGCTACTCGTCTCCGGCGGGTGCGACGATCGGGGGCCGCCGGCTCGCCATCTTCCTGACGCGCGCCGGGCTGGGGGGCCTCGATCCGGCGACCGGCGCCCTGCTGTTTCAACGACCGTGGCGCGCGCGAATCGCCGCATCGGTCAATGCCGCCACGCCGCTCGTGATTGGCGATCTGGTCTTCGTCTCGGCGGAGTACGGACCGGGGGCGGGCGTGCTGCGCCTGCAGGGCTCCACCCTCTCGGAGCTCTGGACGTCGAACGACGTCCTGACGAACCACTATGCGACGAGCGTGCACCATGCGGGAAACCTCTATGGGTTTCATGGACGCCAGGAGTTCGGCCAGAGCTTCCGGGCCGTGGATCTGCGCACGGGCACGGTTCGCTGGAGCGAGGAGCGCTTCCTCGCCGGGACGGTGACGCTCGCCGGCGATCGCCTCGTGATCCTGCGGGAGCGCGGCGAGCTGGTGATTGCTCCGGCCTCGCCGGAGGGATTCAGGCCCCTCGCGCGGGCGCAGATTCTGTCCGGGGTCGTCCGCGCCTATCCGGCGATTGCGGACGGCTTCCTGTTCGCGCGCAGCGAGAACACGCTCGTCTGTCTCGACCTGCGCCGCTGATGTCTTTACTCCTGCTCCTGCTCGGCGCGCAGCCGCAGCCGATCCTCGATCGCGCCGTGGCGCATTTCGAGGCGGGGCGGATCGCGGAATCGGTCGCCGATTTCGACCGGGTCGTGCAGCTCGACCCCTCGGCCGCGCCGTATCTGTGGCAGCGCGGCATCGCGCTGTACTACGCCGGCCGCTACGGCGACTGCCGGCGGCAGTTCGAGCTCCACCGCACGGTCAATCCCAACGACGTCGAGAACGCCGCGTGGCACTTCCTGTGCGTGGCGCGCGCGGAAACGCCGGCGGCGGCGCGGATGGCGCTCCTCCCGGTGGGACAGGACGCGCGCGTGCCGATGCGCCAGGTCTACGAGATGTTCCGAGGCGCGGCGACGCCTGACGACGTCGTACGGGCGGCGGGAGCGCAGACGGCCGCGCAGTTCTACGCGCAGCTCTATCTGGGGCTGTACTTCGAGGCGCTCGGCGACCGCCGCCGCGCGGGCGAGCACATCAGGACGGCGGCGGCCGACCGGTACGCCGCCGCGGGCGGCTTCATGCACACCGTCGCCCGCGTGCAGCGTGGGTTGCTCGAGCGGAGGCGATAGCCACGAAGGACACCAAGGGCACGAAGGATACCGTGCTGGCCCGAGTCATACGGTTTTAGTGACGAGCACTTCTTCGCCCAGCATATCGACAATCTTGACGGCAACGGTCGCCTGGCGTGCCGGTGCCTCAATCTCGTAGGTCCCCTTCACGACATCCGTCTTGCGCTCGGGAATGTCGCTCAGGGCGACCGTGAACACGCGGCCGTCGTAGGACGGGTCGATCATCACGCAGTCGACCATGGCGCGCCAGTCGTCGATCTTCGGCTGCACGACTCCAGCCTGCTGGCGCAGGCGTTCGACAATCGACGGCGAGACGAACTCTTCGATCGCAACCGTCAGGCGACCGTTCCGGCGGGCGATTCGAACCCTGGCTCTTGCTGGCTGGTGTCGGATGAACGCACCGTATTTCTCGTCGCTCCGCAGCTCGATGACGTGGACGCGGTTCGCGGCGCGCCGACCTTTTCGCAGACGGTTCCAGTCGTCAATCCAGGCGCGAGCGGCCGTTTCGATGCCGAGGCACACAAGGGTGATCTCGCGATCCTCGTCCGGACGACTCTCCAGCTCGCGGCGCAGCTCTTCGAGATCGACCGGTGAAAGAGGGTGGTCGAACGGGATGATCTTCACCAGGTGCTTCCCAAGTGTGCCGTCGAAGAACGTGTCGGTCCTGGCGCGCTCGACACCGATGTGCTCGCACGCGAGGTTCACCGCTTCGTTGTGCTGAATGTGCAGGTCGTAGTCGTTGACACGCCAGACGGAGAAGGACAGCTGAGCCGGCTTCGGCGCTGCCGTATCGGCGCCATCGTCGAGCAGCGATTGCTGGGCGACGCTCGAGTCACGTTCCAACGCGTCGGCCTGCTCGCGCATGATCATTAGGACGCGCTTGGCTGTGGTCTGGATCGCTCCCTTGTTGATATCGCAGCCGATCCATCTGCGCGTGAGCTTTTGAGCGACGGCGGCGGTCGTGCCGGAACCGACAAAGGCATCCAAGACAACATCATTAACCGTGGATGCGATACGCAGGATGTATTCCAATAACTGTTCAGGTTTTTGTGTCGGGTAATCGGCCCGCTCGAGCGCCATCGGGTTAATGACTGGAATTTCCCATACATCCCCAAGTTCCTTGTCGGTGCTTTCCTGATAGAGATAGTTCCCCTCTTCATCGCGGAGCCATTCGTTCTTTCCAAGTTCCTTATTCCACTTGCGAACGGGCTGCTTTCGCGGAACCTTCACGGGGACGCGTATGTCTTCAACCAGCTGTGCTCGCCCCTTGCTGTACCAGAAGACCGTATTGTGGAAAACATCCAGGGTCTCAGAATTCGCCCCGTACTTGTTGCTGTAGTGCCAGATGATTTCATTTCGGAATGACTCGGGCCCGAACACTTCATCGAGAAGGCATCTGATGCGATGACTCTGTCGTTCGTCGCAATGAAAGAACAATTGTCCTTTCGATGAAAGAAGTTCATTCAGTAACAACAATCTTTCGTACATGAACTGTAGATAATTGTCGTTCGCCCAAATATCCGTGTACTGGATCTGCTCGCCGAGTGTGTAGCGTTCGCCATCAACCTTGGCGCTCCCACTAGCACCCCGCAGACTGACCTTCCGTACGTAATCCGCCCCGGAGTCGAATGGCGGATCGATGTAGATGAGGTTCACCTTGCCGCGGAAGCCGTTCGCGAGGAGATGCGCCAGCACCTCCTTGTTGTCTCCGTGAAACAGCAGGCCGCCCGTGGGGTACGCGGAAGGCCAGCCGGACCAATTCTGGCGCGTCTCGGCAGGCTGATCGGCCGAACACTGCTCGACGTGCTGCGCGGGAAAGGCGGTGACGTGCGTGAGCGGCCGCTTGCCGACCCAGACGAGCATGGGTCGTCCCTTGGCGTGGGCGATCTTGACCGCCGTACCGGAGCGGCCGGCTTGTGCGCCGGCCACAGCCTGACCGGCGGTAGCGCGACGCGATCGCGATTGTGCCGGAGAGGCGGCTCGTCCGGTCCCTCCTACGGTCGCTTTGGCTCGAGCGGTTCGAGCGTTGCGACGAGCGCCGGCAGGTCGTTCTGAAGCACTTCCCATACTTTGTCCAGACTCACACGATCGTAATCATGCACCACGCGATCGCGTGTGCCCGCCATCTTCCGCCACGGTACCTCCAGATGCGCCTGCTTGAAACCTTCTGACACGCGCTTGGCGGCTTCGCCCAGAATCGTCAACTGGTAGAGCACCGCGGACTGTGTCTTCTCGTCCTGGTCGAACGCGTCGCGTTCGACATCCCGAACGAACGAGAGCGCCGTGCGCGCGGCGTTCAAGATATCGAGGATGTGTGCGTCGTCACGCGACATAGAACGGTACGGCGCTCTCGAGGATCGCGGCCCGGCGAATCCAATTGTGGCTCTGCTCGATGGCCGACCGGTTCACGAAGTCGACGTCGCGTCCGAAGATCTCACGCAATTCGTCCTCCATCTGCACTTCGTCGAAGAGGCTCCACCGTGCGCCCGGCGCGTAGCGGACGAGCACATCGACGTCGCTGTCAGGCCTGAATTCCCACGGCCGCACAATCGACCCAAAGAGCGAGAGTTCGGCGATCTGCCATTGCCGGCAGAACGTCTCGATGCGCTCGCGGTCCAGTTCGATCGGGAGATAGACCTCGCGTTCCTCGCAGAACCTCCACACGGGCCGCATCAGGTCGTACTCCACAGCGTCCGCCTTCACGAAGATCATCTCGTACTTCAGGCGGTCGGGGTTCAGATCGGCCCACCGCTGCAGCGCCAGGGCCTTAGACCCGTGCTCACCGTCAATCGGGTCCGGACGCTCGTTCTCGGCCTTTATCTCGACGATACACACACGTCCGAAGCCGTCAGGCATACCCGGCGCGGGCTTCTTCCGGATCACGAAGTCCGGCGTGTACTTCCGCCACTTGCCCTTCTGGTCCTTGTACTCGACAAAGAAATCTGTTTTCGCAGGATCGGTGATTCCGCCCGTGAAGTAGACGTCCTCGACTTCCCAGGGCTTGATGTTCAGCTCCGCGAGCAGGCGTTCGAAGAAGTACATCTCGGGCTTCGAGTCGAACTCGAGCGGCGTGTAGTGAAAACCGAGACCTTTCGGATTCTTGTCGCGACAGGCGTCCCAGCGGAGCAAGTACTGTTCCTTGTGCACTGGATAGGCAATCTGTGCGGTGTAGACGACGCTGCCGTCCACCTGTTCCTTCGTGAAGCCTTCGAGGCGCACGAGCGCAAGCGCCACCTCGACCGGATCCTCGCGGACGTCATAGTGTGACGCCTGATGGTCAATCTGCTCCATCAGTGCGGGAAGATCGTCCCCGGAGATGTCGTCGGCGCCGTACGCGTCTCGCAGCGCGTCCAGGACCGCGAGCACGTCGAGATGGCGAGATGCCGCGAGTTCGACGGCCGCCGCGTAGGCATCAACGGTTGCTGGCGCAATCTCGATGTCCACGCTGTTGCCGATCTGCTGGAGCACGCGGCTGGTCGCCTGCAGCTCCCCGAACGTCATGACGCGCTTGGTGCCACGCATCGTCGCGGTCGCCGGTCGTTGCAGCGTGAGAGACCGGGGACACTGCGCCGCGCCGCGGCTCACCGTGCGCATCCGTGTGCGCACGAGAAGGGGAGGGATGTCGACTTTCCGTACCACGAGCGTGGCGCGACGTCGTTCCTGTATGGCACGATCGAGGTCCGCAATCTGCTCGCCGTAGGTGTCCTGGAGCTGCCGATCCAGCACACCGTAGTTCTCACTGGAAAGGTAGATCCGCGCGCGCCGTGAGTTGCCGGGCACCTGCCGGAGGCAACGCGTGGCGGCCTGCAGCACGAAATTGTTGGACGAGCGGAGCCTGCGAGCGAGCGCGCACGCAAAGAGGCTGGGGCAGTTCCAGCCCTCAGTCCCCTTGTTGACCAGCAGAACGACGCGATGTGGCGAGGCTGGGTCGTTGAGCCGGTTGAAGGCATCGATGTCCTGCTGCCTGGTCAAACCCGTATCCGAGGTATTGATGAGCGCAAGGGCGGGACCGAGTCCTGCGCGGACAAGCGCCGTATCGATGACCGGTTTCAGTTCCTTCACGTCGTCCGTCTGCGGAAAATAGATGGCGAGCTTGGCGGGCGACCCATCAGGCAGCGTCACGTCGCTGTAGTCACGAAAAAAGTCCTCGATGACGTGCGCGAGGAAGTGGCGGGCGTCATCTCCGAGCTGCAGGGCGTGGATGTTGCCGGAGACATCCTTGAGGATTCCGTCACGAATTCCCTGTGACAGTCCGTACCACACGACGACGTCACGAAGCGGCTGTCGCTGAAAGTACGGCGTGCCCGTCGTGTTGACGACGCAGAAGACGTTCGTGCTGGCGGCGAGGTAGTCGACCGTCTTCCGGACCTTCTTCAGTTCCGTATCGAGCGACTGGCCGTACGTGTGGTGCGCCTCGTCGGAAAAGACCGCCAGGTGTGGCAGGCTGGCGACAGTCTGCAGACGAAGGTTCGCGACCTCCTCGCGGGCCGTATCGGCCTCACGGCCGGGAAACAAGGCTCCGAGGTCCGCCCGCCGAATCGTGTCCTTCTGGATCCGAATCTTCTCGGTGTTCGTCACGACGACGTTGAAACGAGACGACCGGATGACGGGAAGCCCTTTCTCCCCATCCCGGGTGAACGTCATCTTGACCGACGCAGCGAACGACTTGAACAGGCGCGGCGGCAGGATCGCCGCATACGGCATCGCCAGCAATTCGCGCAACGATTCCAGGATCGTCTTCCCTGGCGCGAACACCAGGGCGTTCTCGACGAACTGGTCATCCCTGTGTTCGAGCGCCATTGCGAATTCGGTTGCGATGATCGCCCCGATGAGCACGGTTTTTCCGGCGCCCATGGCGAGGGCGAGGATGTAACTCGGGTATTCGAGTGTCAGGGTTTCGCGAACCGCTTCGAGCCGGTACATCCGCACGAATTCGTCGTCCGTGCGGACGCGGTCGAGGAGGCCCTCTACACCGCCCGCGTCGAGCGCCGTGGCGAGCACACGGGAATCACCAAGTCCGAGAGCGGTCAGGAACTCCGTCGTCTTCGGAAACAACTGTCGATAGAGATCGACGACACGTGGTGTGCGGCGAACGAGCCGCAAGTACCAGTAAGTCTCGAGTGCGCAGAGCTGCGGAAGACGGAGGTACCGGACGTTCCCATCCTCTGAGCCCGCAGCCCATTCGAGAATTTCTGCGATGGCCTCGTGGGAATCCGTCGAGTAACCGCCGTCTCGCCACTCCGTAACGGCCGCCGCGAGCCGTTCGTGGAGGTGCATTCCCACGGATTGTAGCGCAGGCTCTTTGTGATCTTCGTGTCCGTCGGGGCGCGTCCGTCCTGGTGCGTGTCGTGGCGGCCCACGTCCGTCGGTTTCTGATACGATTTCGGGCTCGTGGAGAGGAGCAGGCGATGAGCGATCGCGTTCTCGTGTCAGCGGCACTGGCGACGCTGGTCCTCGCCGTGTCGCTCGGTGTTGAACCTGCCACGGCGCAGGCGCCGGCGGCGAAGCCCTTTACGCCTCCGCCGTCCTCGTACAACCCGCCCCGCACCCCCTGGGGAGATCCGGATCTGATGGGCGTCTGGGACTACCAGTCGCTCATCCGCATGGAGCGGCCCGACGACCTCGCCGGCAAGGCACGCTTCGCAAACGAGGCCGAATACGAAGCCTGGGCCGGCACCAACGCGCCCAACCGGGACACCGAAAAGGGCGTCGGTGCGTACAACGAGTTCTGGAACGAGCGGAACTTCGTCAGAAACCTCAACACGTCGCTCATCATCGACCCGCCCAACGGACGGTATCCTCCGTTGACGCCCGCGGCCGAGCGGAGGCGGAGAGACATCGTCGCTAAGGCGAGCGAACTCGCATCGTGGGAGGATTACCACGCGCTGGCGAGGTGCATTGCCACTCAGACGCCGAACGCTCCCCAGGCGTACAACAGCGGCACCTACATCATGCAGTCGCCGGGTTGGGTGGCGATCATCCGGGAACGACTCGACACACGTCTCATTCCGCTCGACGGACGCCCGCACATCGGACCGAACATCCGCCACTGGAACGGGGACCCGGTCGGGCACTGGGAAGGCAACACGCTGGTCGTCGAAACGACGAATTTCACCGACAAGCAACGGTTGGGCGGCATGTCCGGGGCGAGCGTTCCGGAAGGGATTCCGTTCGGAAACTTCCGCCTGATCGAGCACTTCGTCCCGGTCAGCCCCAGCCGGATCGAGTACTACGCCACGATCATCGACCAGGCGACGTGGACGAGGCCCTGGACGTTCAATCTCCCGTGGCAGCGGGATGACGACTACCAGATCTTCGAGTACGCGTGCCACGAGGGCAACTTCGCCCTGGCGAACTCGCTCCGTGGCGAGCGGGTGCAGGAGGCCGAGGCCGCGAAGGCGCGCGACGCAGGAAAATGACGCGACGATCGATCGCCGGGAGTGCGGCCTGTGCGGTGGTGGCCGTGGTGTGTTTCGGCGCGGCATGGCCCGCGGCGCAGAGCTCCCTGCCGCAGGGACAGATTCCGCGTACGCCCGACGGGAAACCCGATCTCAACGGGATCTGGCAGGCGATGAACACGGCGAACTTCGACCTCGAGGATCACGGTGCGGGGCCGTCACCGGTCCTCGCCGCCGGGGCCATTGGCGCCATTCCCCCTGGCGAGAGCGTCGTCGAGGGCGGGCAGATTCCCTACCGGCCCGAGGCATTGGCCAAGCGGAACGAGAACCGACGGAATTCGGTGCCCGGGAAGCCCGGCCGGAACCTCGAGGCCGACCCGGAACTCAATTGCTTTCTCCCCGGCGTCCCTCGAGCCACGTATCTTCCCCACCCGTTTCAGATCTTCCAGAGCCCGAAGCTGATCTGGATCGTGTACCAGTACTCGTACGCCCGGCGCGAGATCCCGCTCGACAATCCCACGGACCTTCCGTACGACTCGTGGATGGGCTGGTCGAATGGCCGCTGGGAAGGGGACACCCTGGTCGTGGAGGTCACAGGGCTCAACGACCAGACGTGGTTCGACCGGGCGGGAAACTATCACAGCGACGCGCTGCACGTGATCGAACGCTACACGCCAATCAGCGCCTACCATCTGATGTACGAAGCCACGATCCAGGACCCGAAGGTCTTTACGCGGCCCTGGACGATCTCGATGCCGCTCTATCGGCGCATCGACAGGAACGTGCGGCTCCTGGAATTCAAGTGCCCGGAGCTCGTCGAAGAGCTGCACCTGGGGGAGTACCGCAAGACCACGCCGTCCCGGTAGGGCCGCTCACGCCGGCTCGCGCGCGATCATCACCTCGGTCGCCTTGATGACCGCGAGCGCCGGCTGTCCACGTTTCAGCTTCAATTCCTCGACGGCGTCGCGTGTGATCACCGCCGTGAGCCGCTGGTCGCCGATCCGCAGCCGAACCTGTGCCAGCAGCCCCTCGACCCGCACCTCGTCGACGATGCCGCGCAGTTGATTGCGGCCGCTGAGGGCGACGAGCACGCCCGGCGCCCGGGCGGGCCGGCGGGGCGCCGTGGGGAGGCGCCCCTGCACCGCGAGGAGCCGCTCGATCTCCGAGTCGGCGATGCGGTGATGCCCGCCGCTCGTCCGAACCGAGCGCACGGCGCCCTTGTAGATCCACTGCTTGAAGGTGGAGTAGCTGACGCCAAGCCGTTCGGCGGCCGCGCGGACGGTGAAAAGGGCCATCTACGGCGCCGGGGGGAGGCCTGCTGAAACGGCAGGCAGAATCGTAAACAGTAGAAAACCGTGTCTCATATCGGAGAGAATCATACTAAATTGTGACCCACGTGCCCAGACTGCTGGTCCTGGTGCTCGTCGGTGCCGCGGCCGCCGCCGCGCCGGCGTCGGGCCAGGCGGCCGGCGCCCGACCCGCCGTCGTCCGCGTCGCCGCGGCAGCCGACCTGAAGTTCGCGCTCGACGAGGCGGCGGCGCGGCTGGCGCGGCGGGAGCCGGCGCTCCGTGTGGAGGCGACCTACGGCTCATCGGGGAGCATGCACGCGCAGCTCCGGCAGCGGGCGCCCTACGACCTGTATCTGTCGGCCGATGTGGACTACCCGCGCGACCTCGTGTCGCGCGGCACCGGGTCGGTGCGCGACCTGTTCACCTACGCGACCGGACGTCTCGTCGTCTGGGTGCCGGCCGGATCGACGCTGCCGGTGGAACGCGACGGGCTGCGTGCACTCGAGAGCGCCCGCCGCATCGCCGTTGCCAATCCGCGGCACGCGCCGTACGGCCGCGCCGCCGAGGCGGCGCTGCGGCGGACGGGGATCTGGGATCGAGTGAGCCGCCGCCTGGTGCTCGGCGAGAACGTGGCGCAGGCCGCGCAGTTCGTGCAGAGCGGCGCCGCCGACGCGGCGATCATCGCCAAGTCGCTCGTCGCGGCGCCGGCGTTCGGCGGCGCCGGCCGCCTCTGGGACGTTCCGGACACACTGTATCCGCCGCTCGTCCAGGGGGGGCTCATTCTCCCGTGGGCCGCCTCTCGCGCGGGAGCGGAGCGGTTCCGCGACTTCCTCGTCGGCGACGAAGGACGCGCGCTCCTCCAGGCGTACGGGTTCGGCCCGCCTCCCCGGTAGACCCCATGGACTGGACCGCGATCCTCCTGACGGTGAAGCTGGCGGCACTCACGACGCTCCTGCTCGCGATCGTCGGCCTCCCGCTGGCCTACTGGCTCGCGACGACGAGGCGCCGGTGGCGGGCCGTCGTCGACGCGGCGGTCGCGGTGCCGCTGCTGCTGCCGCCGACCGTGCTCGGCTTCTATTTCCTGATGTCGACCGGCCCGAACACCGCCGTGGGACGGCTCTACGGACGCCTGTTCGACGGGACGCTGCCGTTCTCGTTCGCCGGCATCCTGCTTGCGTCGGTCGTGTACAACCTTCCGTTCGCCGTTCGGCCGTTCGCCTCCGGGTTCGCGGCGGTCGATCATCGCCTCATCGAGGCCGCGCGCTGCCTCGGCGCGTCTGGACCGCGCACGTTTCTCACCGTCGTGCTGCCGCTGTCCTGGCCGGCGGTCCTCGCCGGGCTCGTGCTGGCGTTCGCGCACACGGTCGGCGAGTTCGGCGTCGTTCTGATGGTGGGGGGCAACATTCCGGGCGTCACCCGGACGATCGCGCTCGCGATCTACGACGACGTTCAGGCGCTCGACTACGCGTCGGCCAACGCGGCGTCGGCGCTGCTGGTGGTGTTCGCGGCCGCCGTCCTGGGAGTGACCTACTCGCTGCAGCGGCGCCCGCTCCCGCTATGACGCTGCTCGACGTCGATTTCGAGTTCCGGTACCCGCCTTCGCGCGACTCCGGCGGGGCGAGCCACGAGAGCGCGTCGGTCGCCTGCCGCTGGCAGGATCCGATCGGCGAGCCGCGCGTCACCGTGTTTCTCGGCGCGTCGGGCTCCGGCAAGACGACGGTGCTGCGGTGTCTGGCCGGGCTGGAGCGGCCGCAGCGCGGGCACGTGCGCTTCGGCGACCACGTCTGGTTCGACGCGGAGCGGCGCGTGCACCTGCCGCCGGACCGGCGCGACGTGGGGGGGCTCTTCCAGGAGTACGCGCTGTTTCCGCACCTCACCGTCGCGCGGAACGTCGCGTTCGGCGCGCGGCGCCTGACGCGCGCGGCGGTTGCCGCGCGGGTCGGCGAGCTCCTCGACACGTTCCGGCTGCGCGGGCTGGAGGAGCGCCGGCCCCGGCAGCTCTCCGGCGGCCAGCAGCAGCGCGTCGCGCTGGCGCGCGCGGTCTTCCGCCGGCCGAAGCTGCTGCTGCTCGACGAGCCGTTGTCGGCCGTGGATCGGCCGACGGGAGACGAACTGCGCGAGGAGCTTCGCTCGCTCATCCGCGCCCTGGCCATTCCGGCGTACATCGTCAGCCACGACCGCGCCGACGCGCTGACGCTGGCGGATCGGACCGTGCTGATCGACGGAGGGCGGATCATCCAGAGCGGCACGACCGAAGAGGTGTTCGACCATCCCGCGTCGGCCGCGGCCGCACGCCTCGTCGGCATCGACACGATCCTCCTCGGCCGCATCGCCGCCGTCGAGGACGGCCTGGCGCGCGTCGTGGTGGCGGGGCGGGAAGTGCGGGCGCAGGCGCCCGCGGCGGCGGGGCACGAGGTGGCGCTCTGCATCCGGGCCGAGGACGTCGCGCTGGCGCGCCACGACGTCAGCGATTCGAGCGTGATGAACCGCTGGCGCGCCACCGTCGTCACCGAGGCGATGGAAGGGCCGTTCGTCCGCGTCGGTCTGGACTGCGGGTTCCGCCTCGCCGCGCTCGTCACGCGCGACGCGTGGCGGCGCCTGGGGCTGAAGGCCGGGGACGAGGCGTGGGCGATCGTCAAGGCGGCGACGATTCGCGCGATGCCGCGGAACTAATTAGAATGGAACCCCATGAGATCAGGGTTTCATCCTGTGTTGCTCGTCGTCCTGCTCGTGCTGCTGCTGGCCGGTTGCCGCCAGGCCGACGGCCCCGTTGCCGTTCCCGATGCCGGAACGCAAGGCGATCTGAGAGACATTCAGCGAGGGCTGCAGTACGTCGCGTCCGGGTCGGACCCGGCCGCACCGGCGGAACTCTCCGCCGATCTCCGGAAGTACGTCGAGGACGAGGAAGTGCACGCGGTGCCGGCGGTGGACGAGCTCTCGCAGCGGACGATCGCGGCCGTCAAGGGCGCCACACTGCCGGAACAGACGGCGCAGCGCCTGGCGCACGATCTGTGGCTCGCGATCATGGCGCGCGAGATGAGCGACCGGCAGGTGGAGACGCTGCAGAACGACACGCAGTCGCTCCTGATGTCGGTGGGCATCGCCGAGCCGCAGGCCGAGCAGGTGGCGGCGCAGGTCGGCGAAGTGCAGCGCGTGCTCACCCGCCGGATCCGCCGCTGGTACGAATGGTTCTAGCCGCCGCGCGCTAACGCGCGACGGCCGCCGCTTTCTCGACCGTCTCCCACGGCAGCCCAGGGCGCCCGAAGTGGCCGTAGTTGGTCGTGCTGCGGTAGATCGGCCGCAGCAGGTCGAGCCGGTCGATGATCGCGCGCGGCCGGAAGTCGAACGCATTCATCACGAACTCGGCGGCCGCCTGCTCGTCGCCGGTTCCGAACGTGTCGACCTTCACCGACACGGGCTTGGCCATGCCGATGGCGTAGCCGACCTGGATTTCCACCTTCTTGGCGAGTCCTGACGCCACGACCTGCTTGGCGACCCAGCGGCAGAAGTAGGCGCTGCTCCGGTCGACCTTCGACGGGTCCTTGCCGCTGAAGGCGCCGCCCCCGTGGCGCCCGGCGCCGCCGTAGCTGTCGACGATGATCTTGCGGCCGGTGACGCCGGCGTCGGCGGACGGTCCGCCGTGGGTGAAGCTCCCGGTGGGGTTCACGTACAGCGCGACGTTGGCCCGCCACCAGTCGCCCAGCACCCTAGGCCCGAGCTGCTCGCGGACGTACTCGGTGATCTTCTTCTGGTCGGCCTGGGGCGTGTGCTGCGTGGAGACGACCACCGCCGTGACTTCCTTCGGCGTGTGGTTGTCGTAGAGCACCGACACCTGGGACTTGCTGTCGGGCCGGAGCCATGCCACCTTGCCGGCCTTGCGGTCATCGCTCAGCCCCTTGGTCAGCTTGTGGGCGAGGAGGAGGGGCAGCGGCATCAGCTCGGGCGACTCGTCGGTGGCGTAGCCGAACATGATCCCCTGATCGCCCGCCCCCTGATCGCCGCTCTGGCTGGTCGACGCGTTCACGCCCTGGTCGATCTCCTGCGACTGCCGCGTGATGAGCGACACCAGCTTGAGGGTGGTATCGCAGAACGGCTCCGAGGGATCCGTGTAGCCGATCTCGCGGACGGCCTGGCGCACGATGCGGTCGAAGTCGAGCCTGGCGTTGGTCGTGATCTCGCCGGCCAGGACCACCGTATCGCTCTTGCACAAGGTCTCGCACGCCACGCGGCTGTGCTTGTCCTGCTCGATGCAGGCATCCAGGACCGAATCAGAGATGTAGTCGCAGACCTTGTCCGGGTGCCCCTCGGAAACCGATTCAGACGTGAAGATGAAACGCGACATGGTGCTCCTCGGCGCGCCGCGCGTCCGGCGGCAGCTCCTCCAGCCAGGAAAAAAAACGCGAGCGCGACGTGGACCCCGCGGGATCGCCGCGCTCGCCAAACACCCAGTATAGATCATTGTTACGAGGCGGCATGCTGGTGCCGGTCCATCACGGCGACGCGGTCGGCCCGGACATCGGCTGGATGCGGCCGCCGACCGAGGGGGCGAGCTGTGCGAGGTGACGCTCGAGGAGCGCCCACGCGCGCGCGACGTGTTCGTCCGTCGTGCGCAGGTGGCCGACCGCAAGACGCAGCGTGAACCGGTCGTCGAGGCGCGTGTGGGACAGGAAGACCTCGCCGCTCGCGTTCACCGCGTCGAGCAGCCGCGCGTTGAGCGCGTCGAGCTCCGCCGCGGCGCCGTGGAAGTTCCGCGGCCGGGCCCGGAAGCACACGACGCTGAACGGCACGGGCGCGAGCCGCTCGAAGTCGGGATCGGCGTCGACCCAGCCGGCGAAGAGCTGCGCCAGCCGGATGTGCTCGGCGAGGGCGGCGCGGATGCCTTCCGCGCCGAAGTGCCGCAGCACCATCCAGAGCTTCAGCGCACGGAACCGGCGCCCGAGCTGTACGCCCGTGTCCATCAGGTTGCGCACGCCGCTCGCAGCTTCGGCCGTCTGCAGGTACGCGGGCACGAGCGAGAACGCCTGGCGGACCACGTCCATGCGCCGGCAATAGAACGCGCTGAGATCGAAGGGGACGAAGAGCCACTTGTGCGGATTGACGACGATCGAGTCGGCCTGCTCCCAGCCGTCGAACCTCGGTCGATAGTCCGGCAACATGGCGGTCACCCCGGCGTACGCCGCGTCGACGTGCAGCCACACGCCGTTGCGCCGGCAGGAGTTCGCGATGGCGCGCACCGGATCGACGCTCGTCGTCGATGTGGTGCCGATGGTCGCCACCACAGCCAGCGGCGTGATGCCGGAGGCGCGATCGTCGGCGAGCGCGGCGTCGAGGGCGTCCGCCCGCATGCGGAACTCGCCATCGATCGGCACGCGCCGCAGCGCGCGATGGCCGAGGCCCAGGAGCATGACGGCCTTGTCGACCGACGAGTGGGCGTGCTCGGAGCAGTAGACGCGGAGCGGCGGACATCCGGTGAGTCCCGCCTCGCGGGTCTCGGGCAACGCCGCCTGCCGGGCGGCGGCGAGCGCATGCAGGGTGGCAATCGAGGCGGTGTCGTAGATGACGCCCTCGAACGGTTCGGGAAGGCCGAGCAGGCCGCGCAGCCAGCCGAGCGCCACCTCCTCGAGCTCGGTCGCCGCCGGCGACGTGCGCCACAGCATCGCCTGCTGGTTGAGCGCGGCCGCGAGAAACTCGGCGAGCACGCCGGGCGCGCTGGCGGTTATCGCGAAGTACCCAAAAAAGCCTGGATGGTTCCAGTGGGTGAGGGCAGGCACGAGGACCCGCTCGAAGTCGGCGAAGATCGCCTCGAACGGCTCGCCGCGCTCGGGGGCGGCGGCAGGCAAGGCGCGCCGCACGTCGCCCGGCGCGACGCGCGGCAGCACCGGGTAGCGGTCGGATCCGGCCAGGTACTCCGCGATCCACTCCACGAGCGCGTGACCGTGGCGGCGGAACGAGGCGGGATCCATGTCAACGCCCAAGTCCCAACGCCCAAGTCCCAACCGTCCAACTCCCAACGCCCAACCGTCCGGTCGATGCGTAGGAGTTGGGAATTGGGGAAGTTGGAGGTTGGGAGTTGCCTATTGATGGCTCTTGATGTAGCCGGTGACGAACGTCTCGAGCCCGGGGTTGTTCAGGCCGATCGCCTTCCCTTCCGCCAGCGCCCTGTCGAGCGGCCACTTGTCCTGGAGCGCCCGCTTGATCGTCCACATGCCGCCCACGCGGCTCGCCGAGCCGCAGTGGATGAAGACCGGCTGATTGCTCTTGTCGGCCACGGCGGCAAGGAAGCTGTCAACCACCTTCGAGTCGGGTTGCGCCGCATTGAACGGCAGATGGATGTATTTCAGGCCGGCAGCCTGTGCCGCCGCGCGCCCCGCCTCGACATTCGCGCCTTCCTCGGTCGGGAGCCGGAGGTTGATGACCGAGACGAAGCCTTCCTTCTTCAAGGTGGCCATCGCCACCGGATCAACCGCCCCACCGCAGCCCACCGTGGCGTCCACGCGCGAGTAGTTCCGGATGCCGGGAACTTCCTTCTTCTGGACCTGCGCGAGCGCAGGCATCGCCAAGAGCGCGGCAACGAGCGCCGCAAGCGCAACACGAATCGTCATAGGTCTTTAACCTCTGGCGCGTGATCTTACCCCAAGAGCTTTCGAAGGGCTTTGGGCGTCAGGCTATGGGCCAACTCTCAATCAATTCCCAACGTCCAACGCCCAACTCCCAATTCCCAGAGCCCGAAGCCTAGAGCCCAGAGCCCGACGCCTACGGTTCAACCGTAACGGTGGCGGGTTCGAGCAGGCGAACCGTGACGGGCGTTCCCGCCGGAAATATGGCGGGTTTGCGTCCCCCGGCCAGTACCGCCGCCGTGCCCGTGCCGGCGCCGATCGAGCCGCCGACCGCGGCGCCCCTGGCGCCGCCCAGGATGCCTCCGATGATGGCGCCGCCAATGGCGCCGCCGCCGATCTTGGCGGCGCTTTCTCCGCCGGGCGCGTCGCCCTCGCGATAGATCGGCGCGGTCTCAATGGGCACCCGGGTGCCGTCGGCGAGCACGAGCGACGTAAAGCGAACGGCCAGGCGCGCGCGCTCGCGCAGCCGCCCGCCGCGCTCGACGAGCGTCACCTCGCCGAGCGCCTGCGCACCGGCGGGAATGGCCACCCGATCGCCCACCCGTACGTCGCGCGTGACACGTGCGAGGACGTGGTCCTCGATCTTGGCGCGCTCGCTCGTCAGCGATGTTTCCAGTTGGAGGCCGACGACGGAGTCGGCGGCGACGACGAGGTCCACGAACTCCGGCGCGGGAGGCTCTGCGGCTCCCGGCGGCTCGGCGGTCTCGGCGACGACGGGGGCCGCGATCGGCAGGTCCGCCGCTCCTGCGTCAGCCACCGGGAGGAACGGCGGCGCCTCGGCCGTGTCGGCCTTTGGCTGTGGCCGTACCGGGACGGACACGCGCGCAGCGGCGCGCGCCGACGCCGGACGCGCGGCGCCGCGGCGCTCGACCTGTGGAGACGGCTGCGCGTCCCTCGCGCGCGGCGGCGCCGGGCCGGCCGCATCGACGGCGATCGGCGGCGCCGGCTCCACTTCCCGTTCGGTCGCCTCCAGCGCGACACTTGGTGCAGGCACATCGGACGCCGGGGCTTCGCCGCGCGTAGCGAGATAGACACCGCCGGCGCCCGCCGTGACGCAGAGGGCAGCCATGCCGGCAAGGGCCGTTCTCCCGATCTCCATGGCGAGCTCCTTTCAGGCCGGCCAGGAGCAAGGCGCGTGCCCTGCCCTGGCGCGCGTTTTCCGGCCGAAACCCGCGGGGTCGCCGCCGCGCCGCCACGACCTCCTTTCCGGACCCCGTCCTCCACGGAGTGCGCATGAGCGGAACTCCACGGAGCGCAGTCCGTGCTCGAATCGTGGGGAGTATGGGCTGCGGCAAGTCGCTTGCCGGACTGTGAAATCTCTGTGACACACACGCACGCGCCGCAACGGACAGCAGCAAGGCGGCGTAGGTAGAATCAGAATGCCAATGCCTCATCGTCCCCGTATCTCGGGCGTGCTGTTCGTGGTTGCAGCCATCTGCTGCGTGGCCGGTCCACTGCGGGCCCAGGACGCCGCACGGGGGGCGTCGCTGCTCTCGGAGGCTCGCCGCGCCGTGGGTGGGGAGGAGCGGCTGCGCGCCGTCAGGACGCTCGACGCGCGCGGGGACTTCAAGCGGCTTGCCGGCCAGGCCACGATCGAGGGCGAGCTGCAGGTCCGGGTCGAGCTGCCCGACAAGTGGCGGCGCGACGAGGATCTCAGCCCGCCCGGCGGCGGTCCCGCGATCGTTCGCACGGAGGTGTTGAACGGCTCCACCGTGTGGGAGGAGAACAGCGGCCGCGGCGGGTTCTTCCTTGGAGGCTTCGGCGGGCGCGGCGGCGGCGGTCGTGGCGGCGCAGGCGGCTTCGGCGGTGGTCTTGGCGGTGGCGGCGGCGACCCCGGCGGCGCCGCAGCGGATGCCGGCAGGGGCGCCGCCGTCGATCCGGCGCAGATCGAAGCGGCGCGGCGCCGCGCGTGGCAGGCGGAGCTCTCGCGCTTCCTGCTCGCATGGCTCCTCGCGGCCGACGGACCGGTGGCATGGGTCGGCACGGCCGAAGCGCCCGACGGCAGGGCCGACGTGCTGGAGATCACGCTCGGCGCCGGAGGGGTGACGCGCCTGTTCCTCGACCAGGGGTCGCACCTGCCGATGATGATCACGTGGCAGGGCGCGGCGCCGCAGTTCTTCGTTGGCGGCCGGCGCGGCGGCCGGCGCGGCGATGTGGGACCGCCGCCGGCCACCGGCGGGCAGCCGCGCACGCTGCAGATGACGCTGGCCGAGTACAAGACGGTGAACGGGATCCGGTTGCCGCATCTCATCACGCGCGGCACGAGCGAGACGACGACCGAAGAATGGACGGTCGGCAGCTACCGCATCAATCCGAGCTTTCGCGGAGACGTTTTCACGAAGTGACGACGCGCCCGGTCATCGTTGCCGTTCTGGCCGTCCTGCTCGCCGCGGCGCCGGGTGCGGCGCAGGGGACGAACGCGCAGTTGCGCGTCACGGTGATCGACCAGACGGGGGCGTCGATTCCCACGGCGCACGTACGTGTGGCCACGGCGGCCGGGCTCATGCGCGAAGCGGACGTCGATGAGCGCGGCCAGACGACGCTGGCGGCGTTGCCGCTCGGGCCGGTCGTGCTGCAGGTCGACGCGAGCGGGTTCGGTCCTTTTTCGGCGACGGTGACGCTGCGGCGCGGCGCCAACAACCAGACGGTGACGCTCTTCATCGCCGGCGTGCAGGAAGAGATCGTCGTCACCGGACCGGCCGCCGGCGACACGCGCGGCAATGCGCTCACCACTACACTCGAAGAGGACGAGATCGCGGAGCTGTCGGACGACCCTGACGAGCTGCGCGCCCAGCTCGAGGCGATGACGGGCGGCGCCGGGGCGGTCTTCAACGTGAACGGCTTCCGCGGCGGCCGGCTGCCGAACCGGGATGAAATCCGCCAGATCCGCTTCCGCACCAACTCGTTCTCGGCCGACAACCACGAAGCCGGCCGGGTGCAGGTGGACATCATCACGCGGCCCGGGCTCACCGAGTGGAGCGGCAACGCCAACGTCGGGCTGCGCAACGACGTGCTGAACGCGCGGAACGCCTTTGCTCGAACCGAGACGCCGGAGCAGTTCCGCCGCTTCACCGTCGGCCTGCGCGGGCCCATCGTCGGCAACCGCACCTCGCTCCGCTTCACCGTCGACGGCAACCGGTCGTTCGACTCCACGACCATCGTGGCGCTCCGGCCCGAGGCGCGGATCGCAGACCAGGTGAAGCGCCCCTTCGAGCAAACCAACGTGACCGTCGGCCTTGAGCACGGTCTGACGACGAGCCAGACGCTGCGGTTCGAGTACCGGCGCAGCGAGAACGAGCGCCGCAATCTCGGTGTCGGCGACTTCAACCTGACGGAGCGCGCCTTCAGCCGCGCTTCGACCGAGCACCAGGTGCGCACCTCCGTCCAGAGCGTCTTCGGCAGGAACGCGCTCAACCAGATGCGGGTGCAGTGGAACGTCCAGGAGGACGCCTCACGATCAGCGTCGGACGCGCCCGCCGTGATCGTCATCGACGCGTTCAGCAGCGGCGGCGCCGGCGTGGCGAGCGACGGGTCGACGCGGACGCTCGAGATCGGAGACGACTTCGACTTCAACGTCGGGCGGCGGCATGCGATGCGCGCGGGGATGCTCTTCGAGGCGGGCGCCTATCGCAACTTCGATGCGCGCAACGCGGCCGGCACCTTCACCTTCGGCAGCCTCGAGGCGTTTCTCGCCGGCCGGCCGAACGCGTTCACGCAGCGGCTCGGACAGCTCCGCACGGCGTTCTCCCAGTACCAGCTCGGCGTCTACTGGCAGGACGACTTCCGTCTCACTCGCGCCCTGTCGCTCAGCGCGGGCGTGCGGGAGGAGCTGCAGACGAACATCGGCGACGCGATGAATCTCATGCCGCGGGCCGGCTTCACGTTCACGCCGCGGCGCGCCCGGGTGACCGTCCGCGGGGGCTACGGGATCTTTCACGACTGGTACGAGTCGAGCCTGCACGACCAGACGCTGCGCGTGACGGGCGCCGCCGGCGCGCAGCGCGACCTGCTCGTCCTCGACCCCGGATATCCGGACCCGACGGGCAGCGTCGCCGCGACCGTCCTGGGCAGCGGGCGCGTGCAGGCGTCGCCGGACCTGCGCATGCCCTACGTCCACCAGGCGTCGATCGGTCTCGAGCGGCCGATCACACAGAACCTGACGTTCCAGACCTCCTACAACCGGATCCGCGGACGAAATCAGCTGCGCTCGCGCGACGTGAACGCGCCCGACGCCTCCGGCCTCCGGCCGGAGCCGGGCGTCGGCACCGTCACGCTGATTGAGTCGACGGGGCGGTCGGCCATCGACCGCGTCAACGCGAACCTGTTCTACCGGGTGCCGCAGCGGCGCATGTTGATCGGCGGCAACTACACGTGGGCGAAGGCGCGCAGCCACGCCGACAACCCGCTCTCGCTGCCGGCCGACAGCCGGAACCCCGACGCCGAGTGGGGACCGTCCTCACAGGACGTGCGCCACCGGTTCAATGCGATGGTGAACGTCGGCCTGCCGCTCCTCGTCCGCGCCTCCGTGAACGCCCTCGCGCAGTCGGCCGCCCCCTACACCATCATTACCGGCCGCGACGACAACCGCGACGGGGTGACCAACGACCGGCCAGCCGGGATCGGCCGCAACATGGCGCGGGGCGCCGCCCGCTTCGACCTCAACGTGCGCTTCACACGTGGATTCGGGTTCGGCGGCCGGCGCGACGATCCACCCGGCGGCCCGGGCGGCGGCGGTCCCGTCGTCGTTGCCGGTGGCCCCGGCGGCGGACCCGGTGGTGGCGGCGCCGGCGGCGGCTTTTTCGGCCCGGGCGGCGCCGACGACAGCCGCTTCCGGGTCGAGTTCTACGTCCAGGGCTTCAACGTCCTGAACCGGACGAACTTCCTCAACTTCAGCGGCAACCAGCAGTCGCCCTTCTTCCTCAGCCCGACGTCGGCGGCGCAGGCGCGGCGCGTCGAAGTGGGAATGCAGTTTCGGTTCTGAACCAGCCAAGGGGGCTCCGCCCCTTGATATCCCGGCAGAATCCCTTGGCTGGTTGCCAGTCTCTTCTGCCGCGCTTCGCGCGGCTGGGACCGCTATGCGGGCGGACGCAACGAGTACGACATTCGCGTTCCGGCCCGCATAGCGGTCCAACCACCTACCGCCCAGCGCCTGTCGCGTGGCCCGCTCACTACCGGCTACCACCTACCGGCTACCACCTACCGGCTACCACCTACCGGCTACCACCTACCGACTACCACCTACCGACTAGAATCATCCTATGCAAGTCATCGTCGTCGGGGCCGGAGTCGTCGGCTGCGCGATTGCGTACGAGTTGGCCGCGCGCGGCGCCGCGGTCCGCGTGATCGACCCGCGCGGCAGCGGCCAGGGGGCTACGCGTGCGTCGGCGGGAATGCTGGCGCCCTACATCGAGGGACATTCAGCCGCTCTGCTGCAACTGGGCGTCGCCGGCCTGGACCAGTACGAACGCTTCATCGGCCGCGTGTCCGCCGACGCGCGGAGATCGATCGAGTACCGCCGGACGGGCACGCTGCAGGTGGCGCGTACCGACGAGGAGGCGCGGGCGCTCGAGCGGCACGGGCGCGCCCTGGCCGACTCCGGCGTCACCGCCACGATGCTCGACCAAGGCGAGCTCAGCCGGTCCGAACCGGCGCTCACGACCGAGGCGAGAGCGGCGCTCCTCATTCCGCCGCATGGATACGTACGCGTCGCAGCGCTCATGGAGGCGCTCGTCGGCGCGGGCGTCAACCGGGGCGTGCAGCTCGTGGTGGCGCGCGCCCGGCGGATCGCACACCTCAACGGGCGTGCCGCGGTCGAGACCGCGGAGGCGACGCTCGACGCCGATGCCGTGGTCCTCGCCGCCGGAAGCTGGTCGGGCGGAATTCCGGTGGACACGGCGCCCTCGCCGCCGGTGCGTCCCGTTCGCGGCCAGATCCTGCAACTGCGGCTGCCGCAGCCGCCGCTCTCACGCATCGTGTGGGGATCCGGCGGCTACATGGTGCCGTGGGAGGACGGCAGCGTGCTGGTCGGCTCGACCGCCGAAGAAGTCGGCTTCGACGAGAGCGTGACCGCCGACGGCGTCCGCCGGCTCCTCGAGCGCGCCGAGCGGCTCGTTCCCGCGCTCGGCGGCGCGGTCTTCGAAGGCGCGCGGGCGGGGCTCCGTCCCGCCAGCACCGACGAGCTGCCGATCATCGGCCCCTCGAAGGGCATGCCCGGCGTCTTCTACGCCACCGGGCACTACCGCAACGGTGTGCTCCTTGCGCCGCTCACCGCGTCGCTCGTCGCCGATCTCGTGCTCGGCGGAGGCGAGCGCCCGGAGCTGCAGTTGGTGCGCCCGGATCGGTTCGGGTTGTGAGACAAGCCACGGAGACACAGAGACACAGAGGGTTCAACTCCTCTTGGTCTCCGTGTCTCCGCGGCTCCGTGGCCTGTCTGGACATCGAGCGGTGAAACTCAAGAAGCACTACACGTCGCGGGAGGTGGCGTCGCTCACCGGCCTGAGCGCACGGCAGCTCCAGTGGTGGGACGCGCGCCGGCTCTTCACGCCGGCAATTGCGTCCCATCGCACCGAAGCCGGCGGTTTCACCGAACGCCGCTACACGCCGCTCGACGTGCTGGAGCTGCAGGTGCTCGGGGACCTCCGCCGCCGCGGATTCTCGATTCCGCGGCTGCGGCGGCTGCTCGCCGCGCTCCGCGACGTGTTCGGCGTCCGCCTCTACGAAGCCATCGGCGACGGCGGGCCGATGACGCTCTACATCGGCGGCGACCAGCTGTACGCCCGGACGCAGGACGGAGGCTTCTTCAACATGGAGCACCCGACGCAGCCGCTGCTGATGGTGGGGGAAGAGCTGTCGATCCGTCCGCTGGCCGCGCGCCAGCGGAAGCGCCGCACCGGCGCCGTCGTGCGGAAGTCCTAGCGAATCGGGAACACCTTCTCCAGGTCGTCGGCGGGCCGCGCAATGACGTGGACGCCGATGAGCTCCCCGACGCGCCGCGCGGCCGCGGCGCCCGCGTCGGTCGCGGCCTTGACCGACCCGACGTCGCCCCGGATCAAGGCCGTCACCAGCCCGGCGTCGACCTTCTGCCAGCCCACCAGGACGACGTTGGCCGTCTTGAGCATCGCGTCGGCGGCCTCGATCATGCCGACCAGGCCCCGGGTCTCGATCATCCCGAGGGCATCGCCGATTTCGGGTCTGTCGGAGGTCGCGTCCTTCTTCGGAGCCGCCATATGGATGACTATCCTATCAGCCTTCGCGCTCGCGCAGCGCCGTGATGTGCGCCACGTGATGACGGCCGTGCCACGCGTACATCTGCAACTGCCTGTCGAGTGTGACGGTCCCGATTTCAGGATGGCGGAACGTCCGGCCGAACTGCTCGTCGGTGAGCGACCGGTAGAGCCCCGTCCAGCGCGCGTGCACGCCATCGAGGGTCGCGAGCGACATCTCGACCGGAAGACGGCTGTCGGCCAGCCCGGCCCACGCGTCCTGGTCGTACGGCTTGATCGCCGGCTTCTCTTCCGTGAGGGCGAACTTCAGACGGATATAGGCATTCAGATGGCTGTCGGCAACGTGATGGACGACCTGCCGCACGGTCCATCCGCCGGGGCGGTACGGCGTGTCGAGCTGCGCGTCGGTCAACCCGGCCACGGCGGCTCGCAGGCGCGTCGGCAGCTCGGCGATGACGGCCACGGCCGGTCCGCGCATGTCCGCCGTTGCCGGCGCCGCGGGGTCGAACCGTCCCACCGGGTACCGCAGGTCCGCCATCAGCGTTCGACCAGCTTCAAACTGACCGTCGCCGGCTCGCCGGGGCGCAGACGGAACGCGGTGGCGCGCCCCTTGAGCGAGGCGAGCAGCTCGGCGTCGCCCTCCTCGCCCTGTTCCAGGTAGTCGACCGCCACCGCCAGGTACCGGTCGTGCGGCGGCAGCGCGCGGACCTTGAACAGACCTTCCTGGTCGGGACGCGCCGATCGGACGTACCTCGACGGCGCCGTCCACCTGGCTTCCTCGTCGGGAAAGAGGACCACGGTGTAGTCGCGCGAAGGCTTGCTGCTCGTGTCGAGCACCGAGCCCGAGACCTCCGTCACCCGATCGGTGACGACAATGCGGGCGCCGGTGACCTCCACATTGGCCGCCAGCTCCAGCGGCCGATCGGTCACGTCGCGGCCGTCCACGGTGACCGACTCGAGCATCCAGTCCTGTGGCAGGCCGTTGACGCGGATGAGGCGCGATCCGAACAGGTTGGTCAGCGTGAACGTCCCGTCCTCGGCGACCTGTCCCGGCCTGGCGCCGAATCCGCCCGGCCCGCCCAGGCCGGGGAGGCCGCCAAACGCGCCTCCGACGACCTGCGCGGTCACCTGCAGGTTGGCTCGCGGGAGTGTCGCGCCGCTTCCCTGGGCCGCGACGACCGCCCCGGTGACGGTCGCGCCGCGCCCGGTCACCACGGTCACGCCCGTCACGTCGTCTCCGGCGACGGTGACCGGCAACGTTCCGAGCTCGATTTCGCCTCCGCCGCCGCCGCGGCCCCCGGGTCCGCCGTTGGTCGCCGTCAGCGTGTAGGAGCCGGGCGCGACGTTCGACAGCACGAACGACCCGTCCGGTCGAACTCGATTGCCCGCGCCGAACATCAGCGGGCCGGTGCCGACCATGTCGGGCGCCAGGAGCATCACGGTGCCGTTCGAGAGCGGAAAGCCCATGGAGTTGACGACGGTGCCGGAAATCCGCGCCGTCCGAACCGCCTGGAGCGCGAAGGCGATGGTGGCTTCTTCAGAGACGCCGAGCGCCACTGGCTGCGCCTCGGTGACGCTGCCGGTGCCCGGGTAGTAGGTCGGGGCATAGCCGGTGGCGTCGGCGGTGTCGTCGGCCGGCAGCGCGCGCAGCATGGCGCTCACGTAGTACTCGCCCGGCATCAGGCCGTAGAGGCGGAACGCGCCGGTATCGTCGGTCTGGGCGAACATGCCGGAGGGCGCGAGCCGCCGCGTGCCCTGCGACAACTGATAGCGCAGCGCCTGCACGCGCGCGCCGGCCACCGGTTCGCCGAACTCGTCGAGCACGCGTCCGGCGATCACGGCGCCGCGCGGCAAGGCGAAGTTGACCTGCTGCAGGAGCTGGCCGTCGGCAAGCTCGATCGGCCGGCCTGCCTCGAACGGCCGGCGCTGTCCGTAGCGCATCGTCACGTAGCCGCCTTTCGAGGCGGTGAGCTCCCAGCGTCCCGCGGGCAGATCGCGCAGCTCGAAACGTCCCTCCGCGTCGGTCGTCACCAACCGCGTCTCGCGGCTGCCCGGCGACACGGCGCGGATCTGGGCGCGGCGGAGCGGCGCGCCGGTGTCGGAGGTCTGCACGCGGCCGCGGACGACCGCGGTGCCCGCGGTCTGTTCCCGCACGTCGCGCGGGGGGCGCTGGACCTGGGCGCCGCCGCGTCCCTGCGCCCTCGCCGGCGCCTGCGCGAAGAACGCCGTCGGACCGACAGACGCGGCGACGAGCACGACGACCGACAGCAGGCGATTCTTCATGGTCGATGCCCTTAGAAGTGTAGACGCAGCACGAGCTGGATGGTTCGCGCGCCGCCAGTCGGCGCCATCTGGCCGATGCCGCCGCCGGGAAATCCCAAACCGCCGGACCCTGTCGCCCGGCCAAAGAGCGGCGCCGGAATGAACTGTCCCGTCGCGCCGACCAGGGTGCCGATCGACGCGTCGGGCTGCGCGAAGTTCGGATGGTTGAAGACGTTGTACGCCTCGGCCCGCACCTGGGCCGCGCGCCGGCCGCCGAGCCGCAACTGCCGCTGCAGCGCGAGGTCGGCCTGCCACGTGGGAAAGCCGCGCACGCTGTTGCGCGTCTGGTTGCCGTGACTCACCTGATTCCGGTTTGCCCCGGCGAGCGCGCCGGTGGGCACGCGGAAGGCGGCCGGGTTCAGTCTGCGTCCCCCTGGAGCCCGGCCGTCGGCGATCCAGATCGGCTCACCAGCCACGAGATCGACGCGATAGGGATAGAGAAAATTGTCCACCGGGTCGCGATAGGTGTAGGTGACGTTGAGCGGCGGTGCGCTCTGCGCGTACACGCTGAGGTTGATCGACCAGTCGTTCAGCAGCGCCCGCGCGATGGGCGCCCCCGGCAGCAGGTACATCGCCGAGACGTTCGCCATGTGCCGGCGATCGAAGCGCGAGTAGCCATAGTAGTAGGTCGGCATCGTCGCGCTGTCGGCCAGGTTCACCGTCGCGTCGTCGGAGCCCGAGTCGGTGGCGCGGGCGAGCGTGTAGCTGGCGAGCGCTTGCAGGCCGCGCGACAGCCGCCGGTTGTACTGCAGTTGCAGGGCGTGATAGTCGGAGTCGTCGCCCCAGCCCGGGTCGTTGCGCGTGACGTTCAGCCGCACGCCCGGGAAGGCGGGATTCACCGGGCGTACGGCGTCGAACGCGTAGAAGTAGCGGCGCAGCAGGCGCCGTCCCGCGCGCCCGGTGTAGGTGGCGGAGATGCGGTCGGCGCCGAAGCTCTGGTCGAGGCCGGCCGACCACTGCCACGTGCGGGGTAGCGCGTGGCGCGAGTCGACGACCGTGAAGTCCTGCGCGCGGTACGGCGGTTCGAGGCTGAGCGGCGGCGCGGCCTGCGCGAGCCGATCCTCGGACGGAAACGGGACGTTCGTCCGGCGTACGGTGCGGTTGTAGGGAAACATCCGCGCGGCGGTGGAGGTCGCGCCCGTGCCGAGGTCGTAGTGCAGGCCGAATGCGCCGCGGAGCACGGTGCTCTGTGCGCCGGCGTCGCGCAGCCGATAGGCGCCGCCGATCCGCGGCGCCAGCTCGCGCCACCGTGTCCGATAGAGGGGCGTGCCTGCCGGGGCGAGCCGCAGCGCGGCCAGGTCGGGAAATCCGCCGAGCGTGTAGAGCGGCTTGTCGAGGCCTCGCGGCGCCGGATTCACTTCCCACCGGACGCCGTAGTCGAGCGTCAGCCGGCGCGTCACCTGGAACGTGTCCTGCGCGTAGGAGGAAAACGCCACCACCGCGAGCCGCACCTGATCCGACGATCCAATGGTGAGCTGATCGGCGCGATTGCCGAGCAACGACTCGACCGTGTTGAAGGTGACGACGCTGCGGTACTCCGTCGGACCGTAAGTCGGCGTCAGCCGCCGGAGGTCGACGCCCAACCGGAGGCTGTGCCGCGCGGTGTTCCACGAGACGCTGTCGACGAGGTTGACCTGCACCTGGCGGTTGGCGACCGCCGGCCCGAGCGAGTAGTCCTCCACCAGGCCCGGCAGCGAGACGAGCACGCTGGCGCTGGCCGGCGCGATCTCCGGCAGCAGCGCACGCTCGGTGATCGGGAAGACGTCGAAGCGGTCGGTGATCGTGTTGCCGTTGTCGGCGCTGTTCCGGCTGTAATTGACCGCCCACTCGTGCAGCAGCCGCGCCCCGAACGCGGAGCGGCCGTTCACCGTCAGCGTGCGCGCGTCGCCGGCGTTTCGGTTTCGCTGGGCCAGCACGAAGCTCGTGCGGTCCGACAGCCCCTGGTTGAACCGGCCGGTCAGCACGAGCCGCGGTCCGACCGTGTAGTCGACCTTCGCGCTGTAGGCGTTCGAGCCCTGGTGTCCCGGCGAGCCGTCGTAGAACGGCGCGGCGCCGAGCGGCTGCCCCTGCGGGCCGACGAATTCCGGGCCGTGAGGGAGCGGATAGGCGTTCAGGAGGCGCACCAGCTCCGGCGCGAGCGCCGGCGCCGTCCGAAGCTCGAGCGACGGCACGCGCAGCTCCCGGACCGCGGGCGCCGAGTCGCGCTGGCGTCCCTCGTAGGAGAGGAAGAAGAACGCCCGGTCCCGCGCGATCGGACCGCCGAGCACGCCGCCGAACTGCTGCTGCCGGTACGGCGCGCGGCGCGCGCGCGGGTTCGCATTGGAGAACCAGTCGTGCGCGTCGAGCCGCGAGTCGCGCAGGTATTCGAAGACGCTGCCGGTGAACTGGTTCGTGCCGGAGCGGGATACGAGCTGGACCTGCGCCCCCGATTGGCGCCCGAAGCGCGCCGAATACGCCGACGTCTCGACGCGGACCTGCTCGAGCGCCTCGATCTGGACGAGCTCGCTGCCGCCGGCGAAGCCGCCGAGCGCGGCGTTGGCGCCGCTCGCGCTGGTGTCGGTCTCGGCGCCCGGCGGGAGGCGGACGCCGACCTGCGCCGGCGCCATCCGCGGCACGCTGATGTTGGCCGATACGCCGTCGATCGTCACGTAGTTGGTCGTCGTGCGGCTGCCGTCGGCGCTGAAGAGCCCGTCGCCCTGGGGCACCACGCCCGGCGCCAGCGCCACGATCGACTGCAGCGAGCGGCTCTCGAACGTCAGCCGGTCGAGGAAGTCGCGCCCGAGCACGAGGGCCGCGGCCGCCCGATCGTCGCGCAGGAAGCTCCCGGAGACGGCGACCGCCTCGCTGAGCGGCGCCGGCCGCAGCACGAGAAAGAGATCGAGTGCGGCGTCCGCCTCGAGGATGAGCCCGCTGCGGCGGACCGGCTCGAATCCAATCAGCTCGACGACCAGATCGTAGGTGCCCGGAGCGAGCTCGGGGAAGACGAAGCGGCCGCCCGCGTCGGTGGCAATCGTCCGCTCGACGCCGCGATCGGCGCGGCTCGACATGACCTGGGCGCCCGCCACCACCGCGCCGGACGCGTCGGTGACGACGCCGCGCAGCGTGGCCTGCTGCGCGAGGGCGGACACTGGCACGCATGCGATGACCGCCGCGGCCAGCAGGGCGCGAGCCACCTCAGGAGTATAGGCCGGGTCATTGCGGTCAGGCCCCCAGGTCTTTGGCGGCCTCGCGTGCCGCCATCCGGCCGCTGCCCCCGGACATGAACCCGCCGGGATGGGTGCCGGCGCCACACAGGTACAACCCGCCGAGCGGACTCCGGTACCTGCCGGCTCCCGGCACCGGCCGCAGGCTGAAAAGCTGGTCGAGCGCGAGCTCGCCGTGAAAGATGTGGCCGCCGTGGAAGAGGTGGCGCGTTTCGAGCTCCGCCGGTGTGATGACGTCGGCGGCGACAACGAGGCGGGCGATGCCCGGGGCGAAGCGATCGAGCGTCGCCAGGCACCGGTCGAGCAGCGGTCGTTTCTCCGCGGCCCACTCGCCTCCGCGCAGCCGGTACGGCGCATAGTGCACGTACGCCGACAGCACGTGCGCGCCCTCCGGCGCGAGGCCGGGGTCGAGAATCGTCGGAATCGCCACGTCGAGCCACGGCTCCCCCGACAGCTCGCCGTACTTGGCGTGGTCGAACGCCCGCTCGAGGTAGTCGAGGCCGGGACCGAGGTGAATGCGTCCGGAAAGGACTTCAGAGGGAGCCGCGAACGCCGGCAGCGCCGAGAGCGCCAGGTTCACCTTGGCGATGGCGCCGGCCGCGCGGTAGTTCCGGATCCTGGCGAGGAAGTCGGGAGCCAGGTGCTCCGGCTCGACCAACCGCAGGAACGTCGTCTTCGGGTCGACGGCCGAGACGACGGCGCCTGCCGTCATCTCGCGGCCGCCCGCCACGACACCGGCGACGCGCCCGCCCGCGACGAGCACGCGCTCGACGCGGACGCCCGTCTGGATTTCGGCGCCGGCGGCGCGTGCGGCGGCGGCCATCGCCGCGGTCAGCGCGCCCGGTCCGCCGCGCACCTGTCGCGGCCGTTCCGCGAGCCGCGCGCCCGCTTCCCGCAGCAGCAGCACGAGGCCGCTTCCCGCCGATCGCGGTCCGAACATCGTGCCGGAAATCGCCGGGGCGGCCACGAGGGCGCGCAGCGCATCGGAGGCGAACCATTCGCTCACCAGATCGGCAACCGGCATCGGCCCCCACCGCAGCAGCCGGTAGGCGTCCCTTCTCCCGAGCGCGCGGAACCGGCGGGCGGCCAGCAGCAGATGCCAGAGATCGTGCGGGTTGAGGTGGTTGATGTCGGGCGCCGGCGAGGCGACGAGCGGCGCCAGGGCGCCGCTCACCGCGTCGATCGCCGAGCGATAGAGCGGAAAGGCTCCGGCATCGCCGGCGTGCACCCGACCGAGCGCCTCGACGGTGCGCCGCTCGTCGGCGTAGACGACCACCGGTGGACCGTCGAGCGCCGGCGCGAACGCCTCGACGGGGCCGTCGATGAACGCGAGGCCGTGCCGCGTCAACTGCATGTCGGCGGCAATGTCGGCACGGACCGAGGCGCGGTGGGTGAGGGCCGGACCGCGGAAGCCGGGATGGATCTCCGTCGTGATCGCGCCGCCACCGACGATATCGCTCTGTTCGAGCACGAGCGGGTTCAATCCAGCTGTCGCCAGATAGAACGCGGCGGTCAGGCCGTTGTGTCCTCCACCAATGATGACGACTGTGCTCACGACCGGGTGTCCTGCAGGATTCTCATCGCCGCATTTCGCCCGGGGGCTCCCATCACCCCGCCGCCCGGGTGCGTCGCCGAGCCGCACATGTAGAGCTGCCGGATGGGCGTGGCGTACTGGGCCCAGCCCGGCGCCGGCCGGAGGAAGAACAGTTGTTCGAGCGTCAGCTCACCCTGGAAGATGTTGCCTTCCGAGAGCCCCCACTCGCGTTCGAGGTCGAGCGGCGTGACCACCTGCCGGTGCAGGATGATGCGGCGCAGGTTCGGCGCGTGCTCGGCCAGCGTGTCGACGACCGCGTCGCCGAACTCGTCGCGCTTCTCGTCCCACGTGCCTTCGGTCAGGTGATAGGGCGCGTACTGGACGAAGCACGACATGACGTGCCTGCCCGGCGGCGCGACGCTCGGGTCGGTGAGCGACGGAATGACGACGTCGATGTAGGGCCGGCGGGAGAAGCGGCCGTACTTGGCGGCGTCGTAGGCGCGCTCCATGTAGTCGACGCTCGGCGAAATGGAGATGGCGCCGCGAAGGTGCGGACCCGGGCCCGGCAGGCACGTGAAATCGGGGAGCGCGTCGAGCGCCAGGTTGACCTTCCCCGACGACCCGCGGAACTTGTACCGGCGGACGTCGTCGGCGAAGTCCCGGGGGAGCATGCCCGTGTCGACGAACTTCAGGAACGTCAGCCTCGGATCCACGCTCGAGACGACGAGGGAGGCGTGAATCTCGTCGCCGTTCTCGAGCACGACGCCGCGCGCGGCGTGGTCGCGCACGAGGATGCCCGACACGGCCGCCTCGGTCCGGATCTCGACGCCCGCCTCGCGGGCGGCCTGCGCGATCGCGTTGGAGATGGCGCCGGTCCCGCCGCGCGGCAGCCCCCACGAGCGGAACGCGCCGTCGATTTCGCCCATGTAGTGGTGGAGCAGCACGTAGGCCGTTCCCGGCGAGCGCACGCCGAGGAACGTCCCGATGATGCCCGAGGCGGCCATCGTCGCCTTCAGTACGTCGGTCTCGAACCACCGATCGAGGAAGTCGACCGCGCTCATCGTCAGGAGCTGGACCTGGGTGTACTGGTCCTCGGCCGAGAGCCGGCGGAATCGCCGGGCGAGGAAGAGGAGCTTTCGCAGCTCGTCGATGCGCAGCGAGGCGGGATCGGGCGGCAGCATGGTCAGGATCGGCTTGACGAACCGTCCCATGTCGACCATGGCGCGGCCGTAGTCCTCGTACGCCTCGGCGTCGACCGGCGAGTGGCGCGCGATCTCCCGGCGCGTCCGGGCGTGGTCGTTGACGCGCCACAGGTAATTGCCGTCGGGCATCGGCGTGAACGTGCCGTCGAGCGGCAGGATCTCGAGGCCGTGCCGCGGCAGGTCGAGCTCGCGGATGATCTCCGGCCGGAGCAGCGAGACGACGTAGGAGCAGACGGAGAAGTGGAACCCCTTGAAGACTTCCTCGGTCACGGCGGCGCCGCCGAGCACGTGGCGCCGCTCGAGCACGAGCACGGTGCGGCCGGCCCGCGCGAGGTAGGCGGCGGCGGTGAGGCCGTTGTGGCCGCCGCCGATGACGATCGCGTCGTACACGGCGGCCATTCTACTGCGGCGGTGCGATTCGACTGACGCGTATCGGCGCGAGGTCAACCGCTGCCGGCGGCGAGCAACGCCCGCGCCTCGCGGAGGTCGCGCGTCTCGAATCCTTCGCGGAACCAGTCATAGACCTCCGCGAGCTGGCTCCGCGCCTCTTCTTCTTTCCCGCCGTGCTTCGCGGCTCGGTACAAGCTCACTGCGGCGCGCAGCTCGAGTCCCCGCGTCTGCTGAACACGGGCGAGGGCGAGCGCGCGCTCGAGCGCCTCGGTGCCCTGGTCGCGTGCGTCCGGTATCGCGTGTGGCTGGCGCGGCCCGAGGGTGAGCAGCATGTTTCCGCGAATCCGGTGGATCTCAGGCTCCCAGAATCGATCGCCGCTCGTCTGCGCGATCTGCAGCGCCTCGGTCAGCACGGTGCACGCTTCCTCGATCTGCCGGTCTCGCCCCAACACATCGGCCAGCATCGCCAGGTAGATGGGCAGGGCGTACTCGGCCCCGGCGCGCCGCCAGGCATCGATCCCCTGGCGCATTTCGCCGAGGCCTCCCGCCACGTCGCCGAGCGCCGCGCGCCCCCAGCCGTGCGTGATGAGGCTCGGCGCCCACCACTGGTGGAGGCCGTGCTCGGCGCTGAGGCGGACCGCGGCGGCAGCCGCGTCGCGGGCACGCCGGCCTTCGCGGAGGAACGCGTACAGGAAGGACGCAAAGGCCGTCGCGCACGCGCGATCGGCCGGCTGTGCCGTCTTGGCCGCGGCACCGATGGCGGCGCGACTGCATTTCGCGGCCTGTATAGGGTACCCCAGCACCCACAGGCACCACGACACGTGCACGAGGCACACCATGGACAGATCCAGTGGGTGAATGGCGGCGTACGCGGCGCGCTGGCGTGAGTCGTGGAGCGCGAGCGCGTCCTCGAACGAGGCGCGCGCGGCAGACGCCTCGCCCTGGTGCATCTGTGTAATGCCGAGCGCCATCCGTCCCCACAGGATGGGCGCGGCGTCGTCGTCTCGCGATGCGCCGTCGAGCATCTGCTCCGCGAGCTGCCGGGCCATCGGGATTCGCCCGCGCATCAGGTGGTACGCGTAGAGCCCGACGAGCGCCGCCGCCGGCGTCCGGCCGGCGTCGCGGCTCAGCTCCCAGGCGCGCCCGTAGGCACGCTCCGCCTCCGCCGCAGCGAAGCCCTGCGTGGTGGCCGCGGCCATGCCGAGCAGGAGCTGCAGCCCCAGCTCCTGCTCGTTGCGCTCGAGTCCGTCCAGCACACGCGGGAGCAGCGCAAGCCCCGTCGTGGCGTGCCCGATCACCTCCTGGAAGCCGCCCACCACCAGCGCGTTGCGCGCGGCGTGCAGGCGGTAGCGCACCGCCGCTACTTCGTCGTGCGCCTGCTCGAAGTGCATCGCCAGCCGCGCGGCCAGCTTGATTGCCTCCGGTCCGTATCCGGATTCCTCCCGCAGTGCCACGCGCCGGTGGGCCTCGCGCCGGCGCGCCACCGGCATCTGCGCGTAGATGACCTCGCGGTACAAGGCGTGAACGAACCCGTACTGGCCTGCCGCGGTGCCGTCGGGCCAGATGGTCTCGCCCTGTTCCCGCAGCAGCCGACGGCGTCGAGCCAGCAGCGCGCAGCGGTCGTCGATGGCCTCGAGCGGCTCGTCGAGCGCGGCCGCCACGCTCGCCGCCGACCAGTCCATGCCGGCCACGCTCGCCGCTTCGACCAACCGCCGCTCTTCGGGCGGCAAGCGGTCGAGACGCGCCTCGATCATCTGCCGGATGCCCGCCGGCACCTCGCGCTCCACGACGTCGAGTCCCCCGCGGATGTTCCACCGGCCGCCCGCGTGCACCAGCCAGCCGCCGGCCATCAGGTGATCGGTCATCGCGACGAGAAAGAGCGGATGACCGTCGGTGCGGTGGTGCAGCGCCGGGCCCAGTTCTGCCGGCGGCGGCGCGCCCGGACAGCGCGCGTGCAGGTATTGCTCGACGGCGGCTTCGGGGAGCAGCGGCAGCGACAGCTCGGTGCAGAGGCGATGCAGGCGCAGCTCCCTGATGAGGGTCGGCAGCGGATGTCCGGCGGGCAGCGTCTCTTCGGGGCGATACGTGCCCAGGATGAACAGACGGGCGCGCTCCTGTCGTCGCGCGAGCATCGCGAGCGCATCCAGCGTGGAGGGGTCGCTCCACTGCAGATCCTCCACGACGAGGACGAGCGGCGCGTGGCTCGCGAGCGCGTCCACCGCGTCGGCGATCTCTCGCAGCATGCGATCGCGCGTAACGACGCCTGGCCGAGGTGTGAGGTTCGCCACGTCGTGCCCGTCCACCACGCCAGGCATCTGTGCCAGCCAGCTCGGCGCGTGCCGCGCGAGCAGCGTTCTGACCGCCAGGCCGCCGCGCCCGCGGCAGAGGCGGCCGAGCGCGTCGAAGAGTGGCAGATAGGCTTCTCCCGGTCCGTGCTGCTCCACGCACTGGCCGCGTCCCACCTTCACGCGCTGCGTCGTCGGCCGCGAGAGAAGAAGATCGACGAGCGCCGTCTTTCCAAGACCCGCTTCACCGCGCACGAACGCGACGTGGCGCCTACCGCCGGCCGCGTGGGTGAACCACTCGTCGAGCTGAGCGATCTCCGCCTCGCGGCCGACGATCGGCCCGGCCTCGGGTGGCGGCTCCGCCTGCGCCGGCTTCCTCGCATGCGGCCGCGGGACACCGACGACAGAAATCGTCCCCGTGAGGCGATAGCCGCGCCGGTGCCGTGTCTCGATGAAGCGCGGCACACGGGCGTCGTCGCCCAGCGCCACCCGCAGGCGATTGATGGCGACCTTGAGCACCGCGTCGCTTACGAAAACGTTAGGCCACGCGGCGGCGAGAAGGGCGTCCTTGGTGACGAGTTGTCCCTGGTGCGCGATGAGGAACTGCAGGATGGTGAAGTCCTTGGGCCTCAGAGGAATATTTCGCGCCCCGCGCCGCAGGCAGGCGTTGCCCACGTCGAGGGAAACCTGTTCGCGCCGGCCCCGCACGGGAGGCTTCATGTTGCCGTTCGCTAGTTGTCGGAGATGACCGAAAGATTACCACTCCGTTAGGACTTCGACGACGAAATGTCGGATATAGCAGGGTGGAGTCGCACCGAGCGTCGATTCCATAGGATCTCCTCCGGCGGTCTTCGTGCGGTTCTCGCGCGCCGCGCCGGAGGCGGGCGTTGGTCAGGTTCAGGGAGACGCATTCGGGGCGGCCTCCCACGGGAGGCGTCATCGTGGTGCTCGTGACCTGTCGGAGATGTCCGGAAAGACTAGCACCGTGCCAGCATTCAGTCAGCGAGTCTCTGGCAGGTCACGGGTGTGAAATCAGAAGCACTGACAGCAAACTGGAAGGGATGAAGGCGCCGCAACGCGCGTATTCTTTCACGGTGTTATCGACCAAAACGAACGGCGCGCTGCCTGTCAGAAATAACCAAGAGATCGCCGTCACTTCAGAACTTCCGCGACGCCCTTATCGTCTACTCCGCGCGAGTTGCTTCACGCTGCATGCTGGCCGGCATGTCGGGTGCGGGGGGGACCGTTCCGATTTCAGGGATGCCGTTCGCCGGAGTCCAGGCCGGTCCCTGGCGAAACGCCGCAGGAGGTGAGAGTATGCACGGCCCATCACAGAGCAGCGTCCTGGTGACGGTCTTCATTGCCAGCTTCGCCGCACACACAGGCGCTGCTGGTGCACAACCCATCGATCTTGGCACGCTCGGGGGCACGAACAGCCAAGCCGTGGCCGTCAACGCCAGCGGCCAGGTCGTTGGCTTTGCCGATACCGTGAGTGATACCCCGCACGCGTTTTCGTGGACGACGGCGGGCGGGATGGTCGACCTCGGCACCCTTGGCGGCCCCTACAGCTATGCCTACGCCGTCAACGCCAGTGGGCAGGTCGTTGGCGAGGCTCAGGTTGCGAACGGTTACTTCCATGCGTTTTCGTGGACGGCAGCGGGCGGGATGGTTGACCTTGGCACGCTCGGCGGCGCGTGGAGCTTTGCGCTCGCGGTCAATGCCAGCGGCCAGGTGGTCGGCATCGCCGGTACACCGAGCTACGGCAGCCGTGCGTTTTCGTGGACCTCGGCAGGGGGGATGATTGACCTCGGCACGCTCGGGGGCGCGCACAGCCAAGCCATGGCGGTCAACGACAGTGGCCAGGTGGTCGGTTGCGCTAGTACCGCAAGCGGCGATGACCATCCAGTCTTGTGGATGGCCGGGGGCGGGATAGTCGACCTAGGCACGCTTGGGGGCTCCATCGGCTGCGCCATGGCTGTGAACGACAGCGGCCAGGTCGTTGGTTGGGCCGACACCGGTGGGTATTACCTTCATGCGTTTTCCTGGACGGCGGTCGGGGGGATGATCGACCTCGGCACGCTCGGCGGCACGTACAGCGACGCCGTCGCCGTGAATGACAGCGGCCAAGTCGTTGGTTCGACCAACGCGGGTGGGGATAGCCCTCACGCGTTTTCCTGGACGGCGGCCGCAGGGATGCTCGACCTTGGGACGCTCGGCGGCACCTACAGCAATGCCTACGCCGTGAACAACGACGGCCAGGTGGTTGGCGCCGCAAATACTGCGGGTGGGTACGACCATGCGTTCTCGTGGACGGCGGCGGGGGGGATGGTCGACCTCGGCGCCCTCAGCGGTGGCTCCAGCTCCGCCGGGGACATCGAGGGCGGCCGGGCGGTAGGGTGGAGCAGCCTCTCAGACGTGTCGTATCACGCAACGCTGTGGCTGTTTGGCGGCGGTGGCGGCGGCGACGCCGTGCAGGTGACCATCGACATCAAGCCGGGCGGCGTCCCGAACAGCATCAACCCGCGCAGCCGCGGCGTGATCCCCGCGGCCATTCTGACGACGGCGGATTTCGACGCGGCAACCGTCGCCCCCTCATCGGTGCGGTTCGGGCCGGGCGGTGCGACGATCGCGCATACAACGGGCCATCTGGAGGACGTCGATCGCGATGGCGATCTCGATCTGGTGCTGCACTTCAGAACGGTCGACACCGGCATCGCGTGCGGGGACGAAACGGCGTCGCTGACGGGCGAGACGTTCGACGGGCAGCCTATCGCCGGCTCCGATTCGGTGAGGACGGTGGGGTGCAAATAGAGGTGGGATTGGGGTGAAGCGCCGTCACCTGGGCGGCAGGATCCGAAGCCGCTTGCGTCCGCCTACCCGGTAGGTCTCGAAGTCGTCGTGGTCGACCGTGAAGACCGTCGTCAGAGACTCACGATGCGCCAGGTGCACCAGCGTCGCGTCGGCGAAGTCCATCGGGCGGTCGCGATACTTGCCCATAAGCGCCTCGATCCCTGGCAAGTCGCGGTCTGAAAGCGGAAGCACCGTCACGGCGCCCGATCGGATGAAGGCCCACGCAAGATCCGTCTCGCGCACGTGGTCGCCCAGCAGGTGGAAGAGCTCCGTCAGTACGGCGCTCGAGGTCGATAGCGGCAAACGAAACTGGTCGAAAACATCCCGGCACCGTTCGTGCCACGGGTCGCGCCGGTCGAGGCACGCCAGCACCGCGCCGGTATCGGCGAGGGCCCTAACGTACATGAGCCCGGCGTCGTCTCAGCCGTGCCCTGACGAGTTCACGCGTGCGGCTGCTCCGTCGTGTGACGCGGCCCGTGATACATCCGAGAAAGCAGACGGCTCTTGCGTGGAGACGGCGTTGACGCTCGTCCTCCGACTCGCTGGCAGGATCTGCTGCATTGAGGTGCTGTGCGACGATGTCGTCCAGCAGTCGGGCGACGCTTCGATTCGTGTCGCGGGCCGTCTCCTCGAGGCTCGCCTTCGTCGCCGATGAGACGCGCCACGTGTACACTTCGGTCTTGCTCGGCATGCACTACAGTGTAGTTCACGTCGGCACGGCGGATCCATCCGCGGCTGGTGCTCCACTTCGAACCAGCGCCACCGGCATCGCCTGCGGTGACGAGACGGCCTCGCTGACAGGCGAGACGTTCGACGGGCAGCCGATCGCCGAACTCGTTCAAAGCCATGGCGCCGACGATGGCGTACGGGATCCCATGCGCGTCGAGCGTCTGCACGAGCTTGGCGAGCGCTTTCTGGATCTCGGCCTCTCCCATGAAGAACCTCTCGGCGGCGTGAATGCCGAGCCAGAAACGCTCCTCGGCGGCATCAGCGAGGCGGGTCGGACGCGGCACAGTGGAACCACAGCACTGGGACGCGCGGTAAAGGTGGCGACAGGAAGGTCGAGGGCGGCTCGAACGGCATGAGGTGCGCCACGGCGGCAAGCAGCAGGGCGACCGTGGCAGGCAGGATCGCACTAACAATTGTGCGAAGCGACGGCACCGATCTGCGCTGGCCCTGTCGCGCCGGCCTGCGTAAGATAATCCTCCCATGCCGATCGGGACGGCGTTCCATCCGCGCACCTTCGCACTGTGCGAGTCGCTCAGCTACCGCGAGTGGTCGGGCTATTACGCGGTGAGCGCCTACGAGACGCACCACGAGCACGAGTACCACGCGATCCGCCACGCCGCGGCGCTCATCGACGTCTCGCCGCTCTTCAAGTACCGCATCACCGGCCGGGACGCCAGCCGGCTCGTCGATCGCGTGATCACGCGGGACGTGCGGAGGATGGCGGCCGGACAGGTGTGGTACACGCCGTGGTGCGACGAGGAGGGCAAAGTCATCGACGACGGGACGGTGACGCGTCTGGACGAGCAGACGTTCCGGTGGACCTCTGCCGATCCCAGCTTGCGGTGGTTTCGGCAGAACGCCGCCGGGCTCGACGTGCGGATCGAGGACAGCTCCGAGCAGGTGGCCGCCCTCGCGCTGCAGGGGCCGACCGCCGCGGGCGTGCTGCGCGCCGCCTCCGATGCCGACATCGACGCGCTCAGGTACTTCCATGTGACGAGCGGCCGGATCGGCCGCGTGCCGGTGGACGTGTCGCGAACGGGATACACCGGCGACCTCGGCTACGAGATCTGGATGCCGGCGGCGTCGGCGCTGGAGGTCTGGGACGCGCTGATGCGCGAGGGACAGGCGTTCGACATCCGGCCGGCGGGGATGCTCGCACTCGACATGGCGCGGGTCGAGGCGGGGCTCCTGCTTATCGACGTCGACTTCAACAGCAGCCGCAAGGCGCTCGTCGAGTCGCAGAAGTACACGCCGTTCGAGATGGGGCTCGGACGCCTCGTCACCGTGGACAAGGGGCCCTTCGTCGGGAAGGGGCCGCTGGCGGACGAGCAGCGGCGCGGGCCGGCCAGGATGGTCGTCGGCCTGCACGTCAACTGGCCGGAGGTGGAGGCGCTCTACGAGCGGTTCGGGCTGGCGCCGGTTGCGCCGGCGGCTGCCTCCCGCGCGCACGTGCCGGTGGTGCGCGACGGGCAGCAGGTCGGCCGCGCCACCACCACCTCCTGGTCGCCGACGCTCAAACGGCTCATCGCGCTGGCCACCATCGACGCGCCGTTCTTTGCCGAGGGGACCGAGGTCGAGGTCGAGGTGACCGTCGAGGCGACGCGACATTACGTCGGCGCCACCGTCGTGAAGACGCCGTTCTTCAATCCGCCGCGCAAGACCGCGACGCCGCCTCAGTAACGCCCAACGCCCAAGGCCCAAGGCCCAACGCCCAAGTGTCGTTCACTCCTGATCGACGTCGAGCCCGACGGCGCGCATGAGCGCAATCGCGTTGCTGCGGGTGACGGGTCCCGGCCGCAGCCGGTAGTCGAAGTGAATCTCGCCGCCCTCCAGGCGGTCCGCGAAGTGCACGTTGGCGGCCCGGGGCGCCAGGATATCGGCAATCGCCGTGAGCGCCAGATCGTGCGTCGTGATGAGGCCGATCGCTCCTCGGGCGAGCAGGCTCCGCAGGACGCCCGTGGCGCCGACGAGCCGGTCGTGCGAATTGGTGCCGTGAAACAGCTCGTCGAGCAGGAAGAGGAGCGGAACGGGCCCTCGCGCCATATCGGCCAGCACGCGGATGCGCGTGATCTCGGCGTAGAAGCGGGAGCGCCCTTCCTGCAGCGAGTCCTGAATGCGCAGCGTCGCGCCGACGGCCACCGGCGTCAGCCGCAGCCGCTCGGCGCGGACGGGTGCGCCGGCCAGCGCGAGGACCGCGTTGATGCCGACGGTTCGAAGCAGGGTGCTCTTCCCCGACATGTTGGAGCCGCTGACGATGAGCAGTTGGGTGTCGGAGGAGAGCCGCACGTCGCTCGGGACCATGCGCGCGGCCGGTAGGAGCGGATGGCCGACGGCAGTCGCCTCGAACTGCGCGGGCCCCTCGACAATCTCCGCCCAGACGTTGTCCGGGTGCTCGTACCGATAGGCGGCGAGCGAGCTGAGCGCCTCGAACTCGCCCACCGTCCGGAGCCAGCCGCCAACGTGCGCGCCGTGAAGGCGGCGCCACGCTTCGATCGCCCAGGCGAGATGGGTTCCCCAGAGGAGCGAGGCGGCGAGCGGCGCGAAGAACTGGTTGTGCTGCCAGTCGTGCAGCTCGACGAGGCGGTGCAGCCGGCGAATCGCCGCCGACGCAGGGACGCCGGCGGTGGAAAGGCCCGTGCGAAGGGCGGCGAGTCGCGGAGCGGTGAAGCGTCCGCGCTCGAGCGCGTCGAGCACGTGCGCCAGCACATCGAGGTCGCGGGCGGGACCGCCCGCCGCATGGAGCGCCTGCTGGATCCGCGGGCGCTGCGGAATGGAGAACAGCGCGACCAGCACCAGCGCCGTGCTCACCGGGCCCCAGGCGCCGGATGCCAGGGCGTAGGCCGCTGCCGACGCGACGGCCGCCGTGAGTCCCCAGGCGGCGCCGCGCAGCCACTCTCGCGTGAGCAGCGGGGCGCCTTCGGCCCACGCGATGAGTCCATCCGTGTCCACCGAGGCGCGGAGTTCGGCGCCCGCCAGCGCCACGTGCTCGCGCACGTCGAGCGCCGCGGCCAGCTCCGTGACGGCCTCGCGCCGAACGCGAATCTCGTCGGGCGCGGCCGGGCGGGTCAGCCATGCCGCCAGCGTCTCCTCGCCGGCTCGGGTTCGAGCGTTCGAAAGGAGCTCGAACAGCGATCCCCGGCCGAAGAGGTCGAGGTCGTTGGCGCACGGGTGGCGATCGTCCCGGAAGCGGTCGCCAGGCTCACCGGTCCCTGCCCAGCGGTCCTCGATGCGCGCGAGACCGCGCGCGTAGAACGCGATGGAACGAGTCGAGGCCGCCCGGGCGCGGATGACGCGGTCATGGCGCTCGACCAACACCCCGAAGAGGAGGGTGGGCACCGTAAGCCACCAGAGGGAAAGCGCGCCGCGCCACCCGGCGACGGCCAGGAGCGCACCGGCCAGAAAGACGACGAGCCGCGCGTAGCTCAGGTGGGCGTCGCGCCGGGAGAGCGTGTCGCTGGCGGCGTCGAGGCGAGCCAGACGGGCGCGGTACTGGTCGGCGGGGGCCGCCACAGGACCCATTGTGACCGCTTGGCGGCACAGGCGCCCAGTCCTGGCAAGAACCGGTGATTGATAAATGTAATAGTACAAAATATAGTACGGTCTAGAACATAGATGCGCGTCGTCGGACGCACCGCCGTGGCGATTGCCGCCTCGCTCGAACGCCAGCTGCACGCCGGCGGGACGGCGGCCGGCGCCGCGCTGCCGCCTGTCCGCCAACTGGCCGGGCGCCTCCGCGTCAGTCCGGCCACGGTGGCCGCCGCCTACAAGCAGCTTCGGGCGCGCGGCCTGGTGGCCGGCCGCGGCCGCCGTGGCACGCGCGTGGTCTCGGGACCGCCTCCCCCTTCGGCGACGGCAGTGCCACGCGCCGCGATACCGCTCGGCACGATGGATCTCGCCTCGGGCAATCCCGACCCGGCGTTTCTGCCTCCGCTCGACCCGGCGCTGCGGATGGCCGGGAGCGCACACGTCCTGTACGGCGCGCCCGGACTGGACCGCGGACTGGCCAGGTTTGCCGCCGCCGAGTTCGAGGCGGACGGCATCGCCGCGCGGGCCATGGCGGTCGTGAGCGGCGCGCTCGACGGCATCGAGCGCGTGCTCCGGGAATACCTGCGCGCGGGCGATCGGGTGGCCGTCGAGGACCCGTCGTTTCCGGGAATCCTCGACCTGATTTCCGCATCCGGCTGGGTTCCGGCGCCGGTCGCCATCGACGACGAGGGGCTGGTGCCCGAAGCGGCGGCGGAGGCGCTCGGCCGTGGATGCCGCGCGGTGATCGTGACTCCACGGGCCCAGAACCCGACCGGCGCGGCGCTCACCGCCGACCGCGCGCAGCTCCTGCGGCGCACGCTTCACCGGTTTCCGGAGGTCGCGCTGATTGAGAACGACTACGTCGGTCCCGTTGCCGGCGCCCGCGCCGTCACGCTGCGCGGCGGCGGCGAGGCGCCGTGGGCGGTCATCCGGTCGACGTCGAAGTTCCTCGGTCCCGATCTGCGGGTGGCGCTTCTGGCAGGCGACGAGGTCACGGTGGCGCGGGTGAACGGACGCCAGGCGCTCGGCGCCAGGTGGGTCAGCCACCTGCTGCAGCGGCTCGCCCTGGCCCTCTGGTCCGATCCGTCGAGCGGCCGGCGGTGTGCCCGGGCGGCAGACATCTACACCGCCCGCCGCACGGCGCTGCGGGCGGCGCTCTCGGCCCGGGGCATTCCCTCTCGCGGCCAGTCCGGCTTCAACGTCTGGGTCCCTGTCGCGAACGAGAGCCAGGTCGTCCGGGCCATGGGCGATCGGGGATGGGCAGTGGCGCCGGGCGAGCGCTTTCGGCTGCGATCGGCGCCGGCGATTCGCATTACCACGGCGACGCTGGATCCCTCCGACGCCGACCGTCTGGCCGGAGATCTGGCAGACGCGCTCCGTCCTCGACCGGCAGCGCCGGCGTGACCTTCCGGCGGGAGTCGAGCAGCGGCCGGTTGAGGAAGCGCACGAGCGGCGCCACGGCCCGGAAGATGGTGAGGACGGTGCCGTAGAACCGCCGGCTCACGGCGAATTCGGCCTCGAACTCGCAGCCGGCGAGGAACTGCTTGAAACGGAGGTACTCGGCCGCGGGGTGATCCTTCGGGAAGCCGAGAGGAATCCGCGACAACCGCTCCCCTTCGAGCGTCCCGACGGCGCGCCGGAACGCGGGCGAGGTCACCATCCGCTGCAGCGTCCGGTGATGCGATGCGATGTGCTCGCGAATGGCCCGCAGGTCGGCCGACGCGGGCCTGTAGAGGCCCCCGCCAATCCAGACCCAGGCCGACGCCACCTCGAGGTACAGACCGGCGCCCTCGTTGCGGGCGAAGCCCCGGGCGGGGAAATGCGCGGCGATGTGCGTCTTGAGCGGACGCTTGTCCTCGCTGAACCGCGTGTCGCGGTAGATGCGGTAGAGCGACACCCGCGGATCGGCGATGAGCTCGGGCGCAAAGGCCGGCAGGTCCACGGCCAGCCGGGCGAGCAGCTGCACCATCGGCCCGCGGACGTGCGTCTCGTACTGCTCCTTGCGGCTGCGGAACCACTCGCGGTCGTTGTGGCGTTTGAGCCCGCGCAACAACGCCAGCGTCTTCGGCGTGAACGGCGAAGCCATGACAAGCATCGGATAATACATCGCTGATGGCTTCGGTTCTGTCGGAGGACGCCCGCGCCGCGCTCGTGGCCGAGCTCCGGGCCCTGCTGGGCGACCGCGCGACGTCCAATCCCACCCAACTCGAGCACCACAGCCACGGCGAGTCGTGGCACGCGCCCGGAACGCCGGATGCGGTCGTCTTCCCGGTCAGCACCGAGGAGGTCAGCGCGATCGTGCGGATCGCCGGGCGGTACGGGGCGCCGATGGTGCCGTTCGGCATCGGCTCCTCGCTCGAGGGACACGTGAACGCCATCCACGGCGGCGTGTCGATCGACCTGTCGCGCATGAACCGCGTGCTGCGGGTCAGCGTCGAGGACCTCGACTGCCACGTCGAGGCTGGCGTCACGCACCGGCAACTCAACAAGGCGCTGGCCAACACGGGCGTCTCCTTCTGGGTGGATCCTGGCGCCGACGCCACGATCGGCGGGATGGCCGCCACGCGGGCCTCGGGCACGACGGCGGTTCGGTACGGAACCATGCGTGAGGTCGTCCTCGGGCTCACCGTCGTGCTGGCTGGCGGCGGCGTCATCCACACCGGCGGCCGCGCACGCAAGTCGTCGTCGGGGTACGACCTGACGCGGCTGTTCGTCGGTTCCGAGGGGACCCTCGGCGTCATCACCGAAGCCACGCTGCGTCTCTACGGCCTGCCCGACGCGGTCTCGGCGGCCGTCTGCCAGTTCGACACGATGGAAGGCGCCGTCGAGAGCGTCATCACGATCATGCAGCTCGGCGTCCCGGTGGCCCGGATCGAGCTGCTGGACGAGGCGCAAATCGACGCGGTCAATCGCTATTCGCGCCTCGCCTATCCGCTCAAGCCGACGATCTTCTTCGAATTCCACGGCACGAGCGCCGCCGCCGTCGCCGAACACGCGCAGACCGCCCAGGAGATCACGGCCGACCACGGCGGCTCGGGCTTCCAGTGGGCCGCGACGACCGAAGAGCGCACACGGCTGTGGCAGGCGCGCCACCACGCGTTCTACGCGGCGGTGGCGCTGCGGCCGGGCGCGAAGCCGTGGACGACCGACGTCTGCGTGCCGATCTCGCGCCTCGCCGACTGCATCCTCGAGACGCGGCGCGACGTGCAGGCCTCGCGCCTGGTCGCGCCGCTCATGGGTCATGTCGGCGACGGCAACTTCCATCTGGTCTTCGTGATCGATCCGGAGAACCCGGAGGAGCTCGCGGCGGCGCGCGAGGTCAACAGCCGCCTGATCCGCCTGGCGCAGGCGATGGGGGGCACCTGCACCGGCGAACACGGCGTCGGCATCGGCAAGATGGACTACCTGGCGGAGGAGCACGGCGCGGCGCTCGACGTGATGAGAGCGATCAAGCGGGCGCTCGACCCGCACAACCTCATGAACCCCGGTAAGATGTTCGCACCCGAGAGCTGATGGCCAGGCGCAGACGCTCACCGACCCTGTTCGATCTCGCCGAGACCACCGACGCGCAGGCGGGCGGGCCGCCGCCCGGCGGACTGCCGGACGCGGTGGCGCTCCACGAGGCCGCGCAGACCAGGTACCTCAACTACGCGCTCTCCGTCATCACCGCGCGGGCGCTGCCCGACGTGCGCGACGGGCTGAAGCCGGTCCAGCGCCGCATCCTGTACACGATGTGGCAGCAGAACCTGACGGCCGACGCCAAGCACCGCAAGTGCGCGAAGGTCGTCGGCGACGTGATGGGGAGCTTCCATCCGCACGGCGACGCGGCGCTCTACGAGACGCTCGTGCGCATGGCGCAGCCGTTCTCGCTGCGGTATCCGCTTGTCGACGGCTCCGGCAACTTCGGCTCGCTCGACGGCGACGCTCCGGCGGCGATGCGGTACACGGAATGCCGCCTGGCGCGGATCGCCGACGAGATGCTCGCCGAAATCGACCAGACCACGGTCCCCTTCAAGCCGAACTACGACGGCACGAAGACCGAGCCGGTGGTGCTGCCGGCGCGGATCCCGAACCTCCTCGTCAACGGCACGACCGGCATCGCGGTCGGCATGGCGACCAACATCCCGCCGCACGACCTGGGCGAGATCTCGATCGCGCTCCTGAAGCTGCTGGACAATCCGGATCTGAGCAGCGCGCAGTTGTGCCGGTGGGTCAAGGGCCCCGATTTCCCGACGGGCGGGCAGATCCTGAACTCCGCCGACGAGATCAAGACGATCTACAAGACCGGATCCGGGACAGTACGCCTCCGCGCAACCTGGGAGGAGGGTCCGCCCTCGCGGGGGGGCCGGCGCGTCTACATCACGAGCATTCCGTACGCGACCAACAAGGCGGCGCTCGTCGAGCGGATCGCGGACATCGTCGTGTCGCGGAAGCTCCCGCACCTGGTCGACGTCCGCGACGTCTCCACCGACGATGTGCGAATCGAGCTGGAGCTGAAGCGGGAAGCCGACTCCCGCATGGTGATGGCGTATCTGTTCAAGAACACGCCGCTCCAGTCGAACTTCATCGTCAACCTGACGTGCCTCATCCCGACGGAGAACCCCGAGGTCGGCCGGCCGGAGCGTCTCGACCTGAAGTCGATCCTCTGGCACTTCCTGCACTTCCGGCTCGAGGTCGTGACGAGCCGCCTCGAGCACGAGCTGGCGGCGCTGCGGAAGCGGATTCACGTCCTCGAGGGATTCGAGAAGATCTTCGACGCCCTCGACGAGATCCTCCGCCTGGTCCGACGGTCCGACGGCAAGGCGGACGCGTCCGCGAAGATCATGAAGCGGTTCGACCTCGACGAGGAGCAGACCGACGCCATCCTCGAGCTGAAGCTGTACCGCCTGGCGCGGCTCGAGATTCTGGTCATAGAGAACGAGCTCGCCGACAAGCGGAAGCGCGCGCGGCAGATCGGCAGCCTGCTCAAAGACGACGGCGAACGCTGGACGATCGTCCGCGACGAGATCGAGGAGGTCCGGCAGAAGTACGCCGGCAGGACCGATTCACGCCGGACGCTGATCGAGGCCGCCGAAGAGGTCGAGTTCACGGCAGACGACTTCATCGTCGAGGAAGACAACGTCGTCATCGTGTCGCGCGACGGGTGGCTCAAGCGCCAGAAAGAGGTGCGGGACCTCGCGTCGACGCGGCTGCGCGAAGGGGACGCGGTGCTGGCCGTCGTTCCCGGGAGCACCCGCGCGTCGATGGTGCTGTTCACGAACACCGGGACCGCCTACACGGCGCGCATCATCGACGTGCCGGCGTCCACCGGGTACGGAGAGCCGGTGCAGAAGCTGTTCAAGCTGCGCGACGGCGAGCGCGTGATCGCCGCCTTCAGCCTCGACCCGCGCGCGGTCGGGGATATCGCGGCGCGCCGGGAAGGGGAGCCGCCGCCCGTGCACGCGCTGGCGGTGACGAGCGACGGCTACAGCCTCCGGTTCGGCTTCGAGCCGTTCGTCGAGCCGAGCACCCGCGCCGGCCGCCGGTACGCCCGGCCGGCGGCGGGCGCCGAGGTGGTGGGCGTGGCGCGGGTGACCGGCGAGGAGGTCGTCATTGCGGCGACCCACGAGGCGCGGGCGATCCTGTGCCGGGCCGGCGAGGTGAACTACCTCTCGGGACCCGGAAAGGGCGTGATTCTGCTCAAGCGCACGAGCAAGGAGGATCGCGTCCTCGGCTTCGTCGCCTCGAAAGGGGAACGCGACCTGCTGCGCGTGGAGACGAGCCGGGGCGGAGAGCAGACGATCAGCACGGCGAAGTACGAGGTGACGGGGCGCGGAGGCAAGGGGCGCGAGCTGCTCCAGCGCGGGCAGTTCATCCGCGTGATCCCACCCGAGGTGGAGAATCCGCAGCCGCTCGGACAATAGTCACGCCCAACGCCCAACACCCAACGCCCAACGC
>Ga0156279_101_pt1 | contig 49323 bp, 42 predicted proteins | sample RifCSPlowO2_12_FD_107928 | JGI IMG/M metagenome (GOLD analysis project Ga0156279, IMG submission 107928) | Acidobacteria bacterium RIFCSPLOWO2_12_FULL_68_19 | reverse complement strand
CGGCTCGACGAGCCGGTGTACGCCTCGGTGCCGCCGATCGACGGGTTCATCCAGCAGCTCCCGGTCGAGGGCGTACCGGCGACCGAGCCGACCGAGATCTGGATCTTCTTCGACGAGGACACCCTCTACATCTCGGCACGCTGCCGCGACAGCCAGCCGGATCGCATCGCGGCGAACGAGCTCCGCCGCGACAACAACAACATCTTCTTCGTCAACGACAACCTCAGCATCGCCCTCGACACCTTCTACGACCAGCGGAACGCCCTCTTCTTCCAGACCAACGCCATCGGCGCCATGCGGGACCAGGCGATCGCCGACGGCACCTTCAATGTCAACTGGAACACCGTCTGGGACGTCAGGACCTCGCGCGTCGACGCCGGGTACACGGTCGAGATGGCGATCCCGTTCAAGTCGCTGCGGTACCGCGCGCCGGGGCCCCAGGTCTGGGGGATCAACATCAGGCGCCAGGTGAAGTCGAAGAACGAGACGTCCACGCTGACGCGCGTCCCCGCCTCCTACGGGGGCAACGGGGTGGCGCAGATGGCGGTGGCCGCCACGCTCGTCGGCGTCGAGACACCCGCGCGGTCGCTGAACCTCGAGTTCAAGCCGTACGCCGTGGCGTCGCTGACGACGGACCGCGTCGCCCGCGTGCCGTTCAGCAACGACGTGAGCGCAGACGCCGGCATCGACGTCAAATACGGGCTGACGCGCAGCCTGACAGCCGACCTCACCGTCAACACCGACTTCGCGCAGGTCGAGGAGGACCAGCAGCAGGTCAATCTGACGCGGTTCAATCTCTTCTTCCCCGAGAAGCGCGACTTCTTCCTCGAGGGCCAGGGTATCTTCGACTTCGGCGGCGTGTCCGGCCAGCGCGCCTCCGGCGTCAACCCGATCCTGTTCTTCAGCCGGCGCATCGGCCTGAGCGCCGGCCAGGCGGTGCCGGTCGTCGCCGGCGGCCGCGTGACCGGCAAGGCCGGGCGGTTCGACGTCGGCGCCCTGGCGATCGCCACCGACGACACACCGTCGGCCGGCGCCGCGAAGACGACGTTCTCGGCGCTGCGGCTGCGGCGCAACATCCTTCGCCGCAGCAGCATCGGAATGATCGCGACCGGGCGGTGGCCGGCCGCCTCCGGCCGCGACGAGAACACGGCGGCGGGCGCCGACGCCGACCTGCGCTTCTTCGACAACGTCCAGGCCAACCTGTACTGGGCGCGCACCGCCTCGCCGGCGCGCCGCGGCCGCGACACGAGCTACCGGGCGCGCTTCGACTACGCCGGCGATCGCTACGGCTTGGAAGCCGACCGCCTCGTCGTCGAGTCGAACTTCAACCCGGAGGTGGGGTTCGTGCGGCGCACCGATTTCGCGCTCAACTCGGCGACGGCGCGCTTCAGTCCACGCCTGAGACGCGGCCGCGCCGTCCGCATGCTGACCTGGCAGGCCGATCTCGAGTACGTGACCGACGCCGCCGGAGACGTCCTCGAAGACCGGGTTGTCACCGGCCGGTTCGGCGTGGAGTTCGACAGCAGTGACGAGGTGACGCTCCTGCTCACGCGGCAGTACGAGCGGCTCCCGGCCGACTTCACGATTGCGCCTGGCGTGGTGGTGCCCTCCGGCCCCTACTCGTACGAGACCGTCCGGGCGACCTACAGGCTCGGCCAGCAGCGCGCCATGTCGGGCGACCTCTCGGCGTCGCACGGGTCCTTCTACGGCGGCACGCGGACCTCGGCCGGCTATACCGGACGCCTGGGCCTTTCGCCGCACTTCACGCTGGAGCCGATCGTCACGTTGAACTGGGTCAGCCTGCCGTACGGCGACTTCACGGCTCATCTCGGGGGCCTCCGTGCCAGCGTCACGCCCACCGCGCGGCTCTCCTTCTCGGCGTTCAGCCAGTTCAACCCCGCCGCGCGGTCGCTGACCTCGAGCGTGCGGATGCGTTGGGAATACGTCCCGGGCAGCGAATTGTTCGTCGTCTACGGCGACGGCCGCGACACGGCCGTCGGCGGCTTTCCCGGGTTGCAGAATCGCTCCGTCGCGGTCAAAATGACCCGTCTTCTCCGCTTTTGAGCGGGGTCCCCAGCGCGCGGACTGTGCGCGCTGGGGTGCCTTGAGGAGGTACCGTGCAGAAGAGATTCTCACTGGCGGCCTCGGGTGCCGCAGTCGCCCTGCTCGCGGCGCTCTCGATTGCCGGCACCATGGCCCAGGGCGGCGGCGCCCCCAGCATCGACAACGACGACATCGGCGGCGTCGTGACCGGCCCCGGAGGTCCCGAGGCGGGTGTCTGGGTCATCGCGGAAACCACCGATCTGCCGACCAAGATGGCCCGGATTGTGGTGACCGACGACCGCGGCCGCTACCTCGTCCCCGACCTGCCCAAGGGGAACTACACCGTGTGGGTGCGCGGCTACGGGCTCGTCGACTCGCCAAAGGTGGCGAGCGCGCCCGGCCGCGTCGTGAACCTCGGCGCCACGCCGGCGCCGACCCCCCGCGCGGCGGCCGAGTACTACCCGGCCAACTACTGGTACGCGCTGGTGCAGCCGCCCGACCGGAGCGAATTCCCCGGGACCGGCGTCAAGGGGAACGGCATCTCCGAGGCGATGCGCAGCCAAGCGATGTGGATCAACAACATCAAGACGTCGACCTGCACGCCGTGCCACCAGATGGGCAACAAGGCGACGCGCGAGCTACCGCCGGCGCTCGGCAAGTTCAGCTCCTCGGTCGAGGCGTGGAACCACCGGCTGCAGGCGGGCATCGACGGCGGCGCGGGGATGTACGCCAACACGAACCGATTCGGCCGCGAGCGCGTGCTGAGGATGTTCGCCGACTGGACCGATCGGGTCGCCGGCGGCGAGATTCCGCCGCAGGCGCCGCCGCGCCCGCAGGGCGTCGAGCGCAACCTGGTCGTCACCGTGTGGGACTGGGCGACCGACCGCGAGTACTTCCACGACGCGGTGGCGAGCGACAAGCGCAATCCGACCGTCAACGCCAACGGCCCGGTGTTCGGGCTGCACGAGAACAGCTCGGACAACATGACCATCCTCGATCCATTGCAGCACAGGGTCGCGCAGGTGAAGGTCCCGGTGCTCGACGAAAAGCTCCAGCCGCAGCCGTCGAAAATCGGCGTGCCGTCGCCCTACTGGGGTGAGGAGGTCTACTGGACGAGCCGGGTGATCGGGCACAGCAACGTGATGGACCAGAAAGGGCGCGTCTGGAACACGACGCGCACGCGCGCACCCGCCGCCCAGCCGGCGTTCTGCAAGGAGGGCTCGACCCATCCCTCCGCCAGGCTCTTCCCCATCAACAACAGCGGCCGGCAGTACACCGTCTACGACCAGAAGACGAAGCAGTGGAGCATCGTCAACACCTGCTTCGGCACGTTCCACCTGAACTTCGCGCACGACGCCAACAACACGATCTGGTCGGGCAACGGTGGGGTCGTCGGCTGGGTCGACACCAAGGTGCTCGACGAGACCGGCGACGAGCAGAAGGCCCAAGGGTGGGCGCCGCTCGTCCTCGACACAAACGGCAACGGCAGGCAGGATGCGTGGGTGGAACCCGACCAGCCGGTGGATCCGGCCAAGGACAAGCGGATCGACACGAGCTTCTACGCGATTGCGGTGAGCCCGTCGGACGGCGCGGTCTGGGGCGACGCCAACGAATTCCCGGGCGCGCTCGTCCGGGTGTCGCTCGGGTCCAATCCGCCGAGCACGGCGCTGGCGGAGATCTACGAGGTCCCGTACGGCGCGGTGCCCGGGCAGCACGTCTACACGCCGCGCGGCATGGACATCGACGCAAACGGCGTCGCGTGGACCGTGCTGGCGAGCGGCCATTACGCCAGCTTCGACCGGCGCACGTGCAAGGCGCCGCTGAACGGCCCGAAGGCCACCGGCAAGCACTGCCCCGAGGGGTGGGCCTTCTATCCGGTGCCGGGCCCGAACTTCAAGGGGACCCCCGAATCGGGCGCCGCCGACTCGAACTACTACAACTGGGTGGACAAGTACGACTCGCTCGGCGCGGGCAAGAACGTGCCGATTGCCACGGGCAATCTCTCCGACGCGCTGCTCTTGCTGCAGAACGGCCGCTGGGTGGTGGCGCGCGTGCCGTACCCGGTCGGCTTCTTCGTGAAGCAGATCGACGGCCGCATCGACGATCCGCGGGCGGGCTGGAAGGGCAAGGGGCTGTGGACCACCTCGGCGAACCGCACGCCGTGGCACCTGGAAGGCGGCAAGGGGACGCTGCCGAAGGTCTACAAGTTCCAGATGCGTCCCAATCCGCTGGCGAAGTAGCTCTCGCGTTACGCTGACGTCGCAGGGCGGGTTCCTCGAGCGTTCATCGCACGTGGGGCGGGTCCTGTCGGACCCGCCTCTCGCGTTCTTGGAGGTTCGATGAAAGCGGCGCCAACGGCCACTCGCCGATCACCGCACACTGAGGAGGCATCCATGCAGGCTCGCGTATTCGTCGCGTTCTGGTTCGTGTGGGTGCTGGCCGCTGGCGCCGCCGCTGCGCAGCCCGCGCCCTTCAACGACATCGGCGTGACCATGGGGCACTGGCACATCGCGTCGAAGGACGTCGACGCGAACAAGAAGCTCTTCCTCGCCATGGGCGGCAAGCTGTTCATGCCCGGCGGGAACCCGCTCATCATGTTTCCCGGGCTCTACATCAATCTGAACCTCGGGACCGAAAAGGGCGATGGCGGCACCGAGGGTTCGGTGGTGAATCACGTCGGGTTCATCGTCGACAACGTGCAGGAGCGGGTCGCCCAGTGGAAGGCCGCGGGGGTGACGGTGCTCCCGGGCAACAACAACCGGCTGGACCAGGCCTACGTCGTGACGCCGGACGGCGTGCGCATGGAGATCCTGGAAGACAAGGCGCAGTCGATGCCGATCCGCCACGAACATGTCCACCTGTTCCTGCCGGACGCCGACATCTCCAGGGCGCAGGCCTGGTACGCGAAGACCTTCGGCGGAAAGACCGGCACCAGGAACGGAGCTCCGGTCGTGGACGTGCCGGGAGTGCAGGTCCGGTTCGGACGGGCGGACAGCCGGCAGGCGGTGACCCGGGGGCGCGTGCTGGACCACATCGGGTTCGACGTGAAGGACCATGCCGCCTTCGTGAAGAAGATCCAGGCGGAAGCCATCACGCTTGACGAGCCGGTACGCAAGAGTCCCACCGGCAGCACCATCACGTACATCACCGATCCGTGGGGGACGCGCATCGAGATCGTCGAGCGGGCGCCGCTCGGACCGCAGGTGCAGTAACCGTTCGCTTCCCGAACCGCTGCCCGGCTGCGCTGTGCCTGCGCGCCGGCGCGAATTGGAGTAGGCTATGCGCCGCAAGGAGTGCCTCATGAACCATCGTCTGACCTCTAGCCTGATCGTCATCGCCGCGCTGGCCGGAATCGTCTCGAGCGCCTTCGCTCAGCAGAAGCCGCCGGCCCGGGGCATCGTGAACGTCACGGGCCAGCTGTACCGGGCGCAGAACGACAACCACTACACCGTGTTCCTGGTGACGCCCGAGGGCATCATCATGAGCGACCCGATCAACCGCGACTTCTCGCGCTGGCTCAAGGCGGAGTTCGCCACGCGCTTCAAAGTGCCGGTGCGCTACCTCCTGTACACGCACAAGGACTGGGACCATGCCTCCGGCGGCGCGGTGTTCGCGGATACGGCAGAATTTGTCGGCCACGCGAACATGCGCGCCGGGGTGGCGCTGCCTCCCGGAACCCCGGCGCTGCCCGCCGATGCGGTGAAGATGGACGCCAATCGCAACGGGCTCATCGAGCGCAGCGAGGCGACCGGCGCCACCTCAGAACGCTTCGACCTGTTCGACGAGAACCGGAACGGCATCCTCAGCGCCGCGGAACTGATTCGCGGGCCGGTCAACGATGTCTACCTGCCGAGCACGACGTTTCGCGATCGCCACACGGTGACGCTCGGCGGCAAGCGCGTCATCATGGTGCACCTCGGCGCCGCACACACCGACGACAGCAGCGCGCTCTATTTCCCGGACGAACGAGCGGTGTTCAGCGCCGACGTCATGCAGATCAAACGTCTGCCGCAGAACATCACGCCGACCGTCGGCGCCTACATCGACGCCCTGCGGACGATCCTGTCGCTCGACTTCGACCATGCGGCAACCGGCCACGCGCTGATGGGGACCAGGAAGGACGCGGCCATGTCGCTGCAGTACCTGGAAGACCTGTCGACGGGCGTGGCCGCCGGGATAGGCGCCGGCCGGAGTCTGGCGGAGATCCAGAAGACCCTGATGCTCGACGCGTACAAGAGCTTCGAGCGGTGGGATACGCACCGGACAGTGCACATCGCCCAGGTGTACCAGCTTCTCAAGGGAACCCCGCGCTCGGGCGCCACGCCGACCAACTGAGCCCGGGCGGTCGTGGGTGACGTGCGACTGGTGACGTGCGACCGGGCGCCCGGTCACGAGTCACCAGTCGCGCGCCGCCCGTCGCCTGCCGCCGACCGAAGGTCAGCTCGTCGGAATCCCCAGGGCGGCCAGCCTCGCCCGCCCGCACTCGATCATGATGTCCATCCACCGGGCGAACCGCTCGGGCCCGTAGAGATAGGGGTTCGGCCCGCCCGGGTTCTTCCGGATCGTCTCGAGGAACGGCAGATCCTCCTGCACGCCGTTGGCGTGCATGTTGAGCGAGGCTTCCACCTTCATCGGCTTCGCGAACTCGTTGAAGACGCGTTCGAACTGAAGGAGCGATTCCCGCGTCGGCAGCTGGGTCGCAGCCAGCACGATCGCCGTATGCGACGCGCCGCGAAGCTTCACCGGCACGATGACGCCCATCGTGCCCGGCGTATGGCCGGGCGTGTGGACCAGCGTCAACGTCGTGTCGCCGAGCGTGAGCTTCTGCCCGTGAAACGCGTCGAGGTCCGGAACCGCCAGCGGGCGATCGGGGCGCTGAGAGGGAAGCACCAGCTTCGCGTCGATCGGGTTCATGACGACTCTCGCCCCGTACGTCTTCTGCAGGTGGAGCGCGCCGCCGGTGTGGTCCGACTGTCCGGGATGGCCGTGGCCGATGACGATGTACCGGATCCGCGCGGGGTCGAGCCCCGCCTTCTTCATGCCGGCGACAATGACATCCCGCGCCTCTTCAGCGCTGTTCATCGTGTCGAGCAGGATGATGCCGTCGCTCGTCGTGATCGCCCAGACGTTCTGGGACGTCATCCCGATCCACCACATGTTGTCGAACACGCGCGTCGGTTCGACGACGACGTTTGGCATCGGCGGAAGGCCGGCGGCCTGCCGAGCGACCGCCATCCGCTGCGGCCCCGTCGGCGTGCAGAACATCTTCGCCTGCGGGAGCAGATCCGATCCGGCAATCGTCATCGCCGCGGCCACGCGCTCCCGCGTCTCGCCGTTCGAGGACCACTGCTGCTCGGTCGGCGTCTCCGGCGCGCCGCGTCCGCCGCCGCGCCCCCCGCGCCCCTGGGCGTCGAGGTGCACGGCCAGCGCCACGAGGGACAGAACGACGCTTGCGGTCCTGACATACGACATTCGGACATCCTCCGGCGGGTCCGCGGCCCGCGGCGTCGAACCGCTTCGCGGCGCCCGCCCTGCGTACCTACTGGCCCTTCGTCATCGCGACCGCCCCGAGCGCCGCGCTCTCCGACGGCAGATCGCCGCCGCCGGAAGGAGCCTTATTGACCTGAAGGACGTAGGCGATGATGTCGGCGGTCTCCTGCGGGCTCAGGCCGCCCGGATTGTCTTGCGGCATCGTCTTCTGCGTGCGATCGAAGAACTCGGACAACGGCTTGTCGTTCCACCGCAGCAGGAACTCCTCCCCTTTCAGCGCGGGGGCGAGGTCGCCGCCCTGCAGCCCTTCGTTGTGACACGACGCGCAGTGGGTGATGTACGCCTTCTTCCCACGCCCGGCCTGCGCGTCGCTGTAGACGCTGTCCCAGATCGTCCGCGGCGGTTGAGCCGCAGCACCGATCCCCGCCGTCACCGCCAGCATCAACGCCGCCATGCCTCTCATGGCTGCCGCGCCTCCAGACTCCTCATCAGTTCGGCCAGATACGGCTTCCACATCGCCGCCCTGAAGTACGTGTAGTGTCCGTGCGTCTCCGGCCCCGCCGGAACGAGCACGAATGTCGCCCGCGGAATCCGCTGGATCGCGGGCTCGACCACCCCCAGCTCGGGCGGGTTCAGCGCATCGTCGGCGAAGTTGATGGCCACGAGCCGCGCGCGAATCTTGTGGAGATCCGCCGTCGGATCGTAGTCGATCACCGACTCGATGGCGTACAGCTGATTGATCGGATCGGTCCGGCGGGCGTCTTCGACGAGCTTCCGGTACAGCTCGTCGGCCGCTTCCCGCGACGGCGCCATCTCCTGCAGCCGTACGACGCTCTCGGTCATCAGCTGCGCCAGCGGCAGGCTGTACGCGGCGGCGTCGGACGCGTTCCGGAGCGCTTCGATGCGGATACGGCGGGTCAGCCAATTGCGGCCGCTCATCGCGACAGGCTGGCTCGCGAGCGGCACGAGGCCGTCCATGAAATCCGGGTACATCCCGCCCCACATCCACGTCTGCATGCCGCCCATCGACGTACCGAGAACGAGGCGCAGATGGCGGATGCCGAGCCCTTCGGTCACCAGGCGGTACTGCGCCCGCACCATGTCGCGATACCGGTAGCGCGGAAACCGGTCCCGGAGGCCGTCGCTCGGCTTGCTCGACCGTCCGGCGCCGATGCCGTCGGGGATGATCAGGAAGTACTTCGCCGCGTCGAGCGGCTGCCCGGGCGCAAACAGCTCCCCGGCGAGCGACGCCTGCAGCCACGACGTGCTCGAGCCGCTCGTGCCGTGCAGCAGCAGGACGCCGTTGGCGATGTCGCCCGCGGCGTTCGGCCGCGGGGTGCCGATGGTGATGTAGTGCAGCCGCAGCTCGGGAAGCGTGTCGCCGCTCTCGAACCGGAAGTCCCTGATGAGGAAATCGCCCTCGCGCTGGTTCGGCCAGCCGGCCTGGCCCGACGCGGCCGGCGCAGCAGTCGCCAGCGCCAGCAGGAGCGCGGCAAGCAGCCGCATGGGAGCCCCCATATGCGGCTCCCATGATAATCGCGAACCCGGAATCCGGAATCACGAAGAGGGCGGTGTTCTCGCACGTCCCAGGTCGGCATTCTTCATGGGACCTGCGGCCATTATTCATTTGACGATGCGAGGGCGGTCCGGTACGTTGGCGTCACCCGGCCTGATGAACCTCGCTGTCGCCCTCGAAACCGGCCCCGAGCCGAGCTGGATCAAGGTCATCGATCAGACGCGCTGCATCGGCTGCCACGCGTGCAGCACGGCGTGCAAGTCCGAGAACCAGGTGCCGCTCTCGGTCAACCGCACGTACGTGAAGTCGGTCGACGTCGGCCGCCACCCGCAGGCGCGGCGCCTCTTCCAGGTGACGCGCTGCAACCAGTGCGCCAACCCGCCGTGCGTGGCGGCCTGCCCCACCGGCGCCATGTTCCGGCGCCGCGACGGCATCGTCGATTTCGCCAAGACGATCTGCATCGGCTGCAAGGCGTGCATCGCGGCCTGCCCGTACGACGCCGTCTTCATCAATCCCGACGATCATGCGGCGGAAAAGTGTAATCTCTGTGCGCACCGCCTCGACATCGGCCTCGAGCCCGCCTGCGTCGTCGTCTGTCCGACGCAGGCGATCGTCGTCGGCGACCGGCACGATCCGGCAGGACGGGCCGCGCACATCCTGCACCGGGACAGCGTCGCGGTGCGCCGTCCCGAGAAGGAGACGCGGCCGCAGCTCTTCTACAAGGGCGCGCACGCCGCGACGCTCGACCCGCTGGCGGCGGCACGGCCGGCCGGCGGGCTCTTCATGTGGAGTCAGCAGCCCCGCGGCCCCCAGGCGGTCGTCTCGGGTCACCCGCAGGGCTCGGCGAGCGCCGCGGCGGCGGTGCTGTCGTACGACGTGGGTCACCGCGCCCCGTGGGACTGGCGCGTGAGCCTCTACACCTGGACCAAGAGCATCGCCGCGGGTGTCTACATGATTGCCGCGCTCCTGGCGCTCGCGGGCGCCTTCGATGGTGACGACGGGCTCTGGCGCTGGATGGCGCCGGCGGGCTCGCTGGCATTCATGGGCGTCACAGGGCTGCTGCTCGTGGCCGACCTCGAACACCCCGAACGGTTCTACCTGATCTTCACGCGGCCCCAGTGGCGGAGCTGGCTGGTGCGCGGCGCGTTCATCATCGGCGCCTATTCCGTCGTGCTGCTGCTGCACCTCGGGCTGTCGATCGCCGGCGCGGTGGGGTACCAACTGCCGCTCTCGGCCGTGGGGATCCCGCTGGCCGCGGCCACGGCCGTCTACACCGCGTACCTCTTTGCGCAGGCGAAGGCGCGTGACCTCTGGCAGAACGCGCTGCTGCCGGCGCACCTGCTCGTGCAGGCGCTCGTGGCCGGCGCCAGCGTGCTCGCGCCGGCGGCCGCGGCGGTGGCGCCCGACGCGGTGGTGCCGCTGCTGTGGACCCTTGCCGGGAGCGCGGCCGCGCATCTGCTGCTCGTCGCCGGCGAGGCGGGCGCCTCGCACACGACGGCGCACGTGCGCCTCGGCGTGCACGAGATGGTGGCCGGGCGCTACCGCTCCTATTACTGGGCGGGCGCGGCGGCGGTCGCCGCCGGGCTGTCGGCTCCATGGGTCGGCGCGGCCGCCGCCCCGCTGCCGCTTCTCGGACTCCTGGCCTACGAGCACGCGTACGTGCAGGCCGGTCAGGCGGTGCCGCTTGCGTGAGGCCATTGACGTGGCGTGCGACGGTGCGACGGTGCGAGGGTGCGACGGGGCGTCCGACGGTGCCACGGTGCGACAGTGCAGCAGTACGTTCGACGGTGCGACGGGGCAAGAGAGCGACAGTATCACTCTGCAAGAGAGCGCCGTCCCCGCCCACACCGTCGCACCCTCGCACCCTCGGACGCACCCTCGCACCGTCGCACCCTCGCACCTCGCACCTTTTCCGCCGGTGGACCGCTGGGACGACTGGACGGAGCTCGACTCGCGCGCGTGGCCCGAGCGCGTCCCGCGGCGCTACGCGCTCGTGCCGACGACGTGCTTCAACTGCGAGTCGGCCTGCGGACTGCTCGCCTACATTGACAAGGAGACGCTGCAGCTCCGCAAGTTCGAGGGGAACCCCGAGCATCCCGGCTCGCGCGGCCGCAACTGCGCGAAGGGGCCGGCGACGATCAATCAGGTCACCGACGCCGACCGCATCCTGTACCCGCTGAAGCGCACCGGCCGCCGCGGCGACGGGAGCTGGGCGCGCGTGAGCTGGGACGAGGCGCTCGACGACATCGCTGGGCGCATCCGCCGGGCGCTGCGCGAGAAGCGTCCGAACAGCGTGATGTACCACGTCGGGCGTCCCGGCGAGGATGGCTTCGTCGAGCGCATCCTGGCGGCGTGGGGCGTCGACGGCCACAACTCGCACACCAACATCTGCTCGGCGAGCGCGCGCGTCGGCTACGCGCACTGGATGGGGCTCGACAGGCCGAGCCCCGACCACGCGCACGCGAGCGTCATCCTTCTGATCAGCGCGCACCTCGAGTCGGGCCACTACTTCAACCCGCACGCCCAGCGGATCATGGAGGCGAAGCAGAACGGCGCCAAGGTCATCGTCTTCGATACGCGGATGTCGAACACGGTGACGCACGCGGACCACTGGCTGTCGCCGCAGCCGGGCTCGGAGGCGGCCATCCTCCTGTCGATCGCCAACCACCTGATTCAGAACGGGCTGTACGACCGCGAGTTCGTCCGGCGCTGGTGGAACTGGTCGGAGTACATGGAGGCGGTCGAGGGGCGGCCGTTCGCGCCGTTCGAAGAGTTCGAGCAGGCGCTGAAGCGCCGGTACGGCGAGTACACCTTCGAATTCGCCGCGAACGAGTCGGGCGTCGACGCCGGGGCCATCGAAGCGGTGGCGGGGCTGGTGGCGACCGCCGGCACGCGGTTGGCGACGCACACGTGGCGGAGCGCAGGCTCCGGCAACCTCGGCGGCTGGCAGGTGGCGCGCTGCCTGTTCATGCTCAACGCGCTCGTCGGGGCGATTGCGACCGAGGGGGGCACCTACCCCAACGCCTGGACGAAGTACGTGCCCCGTCCCATCCACGTGCCGCCGCATCCGAACGTCTGGAACGGCCTGAGCTGGCCGGACGAGTATCCGCTCGCCATGCACGAGATGTCGTTCCTGCTGCCCCACTTGCTCGGCGAGGGGCGCGGGCGGCTCGACGTCTATTTCACGCGCGTGTACAACCCGGTCTGGACCAACCCGGACGGCTTCTCGTGGATCGAAGCGCTGACCGACGAGTCGCTGGTCGGACTGCACGTGGCGCTCACCCCGACATGGAGCGAGACGGCGTACTTCGCCGATTACGTGCTGCCGATGGGGCACGCCTCGGAGCGGCACGACATCCACTCCTACGAGACGCACGACGCGCAGTGGATCGGCTTCCGTCAGCCCGTCGTCCGGGCGCTCCGGAATCGTGAAGGGCAGCCGGTGGCCGACACCCGCGAGACCAATCCAGGTGAAGTGTGGGAGGAAAACGAATTCTGGATCGATCTGACGTGGAGAATCGATCCGGAGGGCGACCTTGGCATCCGCCATCACGTGGAGTCGGCCTTGCAGCCAGGGACGAAGCTGACCGTCGACGAGTACTACCGCCATATCTTCGAGCGGTCGGTGCCGGGCCTGCCGGAGACGGCGGCGAAGGAAGGGCTGACCCCGCTCGAGTACATGCGCCGGTACGGCGCCTTCGAGATTCGGACGCGGGTCGGTCCGCGCCACGAGCAGTCGGTGCCGCCCGAGGAACTGAAGGACGTCGCCCAGTCGCGCTTCGGCCGCGTGTACACGTCGACGCCGCGCCCGTTCGACGCGAACGTCGTTCCGCTCCCAACGCCGGAGCCGGACGGCGAGGGGCGCCGCGCGATTGGCGTGAACGTCGACGGGCGGATCGTGCACGGCTTCCCGACGCCCAGCGGACGGCTCGAGTTCTATTCGAGCACGCTTGCCGGCTGGGGCTGGCCCGAGCACGCGCTGCCGGGGTACATCCGCAGCCACGTTCACCCGTCGGCGCTCGGGCCTGGCGAGATGCCGCTCATCTCGACCTTCCGGCTGCCGGTGCACATCCACACGCGCAGCGCCAACGCCAAGTGGCTCGACGAGATCGCGCACACCAATCCGCTCTGGATGCATCCGGAGGATGCGCAGCGGATCCGCGCCGGCACGGGCGATCTGGTCCGCGTGGCCACCCGCATCGGGTTCTTCGTCGTCAAGGCATGGGTGACCGAAGGGATCAAGCCCGGGGTGGTCGCCTGTAGCCACCACATGGGACGCTGGAGATTGTCCGACGCCGAGGGCCAGCGTCAGTTCATGCGCACCGTCGGCCTCGACCGGCAAGGGAGCCTGTGGACGCTGACGACGAGGCGCGACGTACAGCCGTTCGAGTCGGCCGACCCCGATACGAGCCGCATCTGGTGGAACGACGCCGGCGTGCACCAGAACCTGACGTTTCCGGCACAGCCGGACCCGATCTCCGGCATGCACTGCTGGCATCAGGCGGTGAGAGTCGAACGGGCGCACGCCGGCGACCGTGACGGCGACGTCCACGTTGACACCGCCCGGGCCCGCGAAGTCTACCGGGAGTGGCTCGAGCGCACGCGGCCGGCCAGCCGCCACAGTCCCGACGGCACGCGCCGGCCCTACTGGCTGCTGCGGCCGCTCAAGCCGTCGAGAGAGGCGTATCGGCTCGAGCGATAAGAAGATCTGTCGTTCACCCTTCTGCCTTCTCGGTTCTCGGTTCGTGTTCAGGTTCGGGGTTCGGGGTTCGGGGTTCGGGGTCCTGCGTTCGATGTTCCGCCGCAGGGCGCCGGCGCGCGCGGCGTCGAGCGCGGCGGGGTGAGGCGCGACACAGGCGGTCGGCCTTCGTCGCGGCGGTCAGGTGCTCGTTGGTGTCAGAAGTGGGATCACGCGACGTCGGTGCCGCCGGTACAGACGAAAGTGTGCATCCGTCGTGAACACACGCGACCGCTCGTGCAACTCACTCATCCGGACCAGACAGGCATCGGCGAACGACATCGGAAGGTTCCGATACGACCGCTGCAGATCGTGCAGCCGCTCCACTTCCTCTCTGGCGTCGAAGTCCAGGGCGAGGACACCTTGTCGCGCCATGGCCAGGACGGCCAGCGGGTCGCCGCCTCGATCCGCCAGGAGGAATTGCGCTTCGGACAGGACCGCCTCGCACGTGAACAGGGGCGGGGCGAGCCGACCGAAGCACTCACGGGCCCACCCATGGTGCTCGTCCGCCCCATTGAGCACGGCGACCAGCGGCCCCGTATCAAGGAGTACTCGTTCGGCCCCGCTTGGCATCGGCGCGAACGGCATTCTGGAGATACCGTCGATTGCTGGAGAGATCCCGCGGGCCTCGGAACGAGCCGACGAGATTGCCCATGAGGTCGAGGCACGACGCCGTGGGCTTCCGTGTCCGCCCCTTGCGCAGCATTCCTTCGAGGCAACCGCGGATGACGGCCGACTTCGGCACGCCGCGAGCGGCCGCCTCGCGCTCGATCTCGCGCAGCAGCTCCTCGGGGAGCTTCAGTGAGATCGCCGTCATCAAGAGCAGTGTACTACCACGCGTAACAGGTGGCAATACCGCGCTGACGGCATGGGATCCGCCGCGACGCGCGCCAGGAGGGCGGCGGTCTCGTCCCGACGCTCGAGCCGCAGGTGGCCGTGCGCGTCGAGTCGCCACGACCCCATCATCACCGCGCTGTGATACGGTTGGCGGCGTCCTCGACCATGCGTCGATCGATCGTCCTGGCCGGAGCGGGGCTGCTGCTCGCCACCGCGTGGCATGGTCCGGCTGCGCAAGCACCCGGCACCGCCGTGTACGCCGCGGTCGGGGCGGAGCTGAGGCAGTACGACCTCGACGCCACCCCGGGGACGCTGACCAGACGCGGCGCGGTGACGCTTCCCGCCAACGTCCAGGAGGCGGCGCTCCATCCGTCGGGACGTTACCTCCATGTCGGCTGGAGCAGCGCCGGTGCGAGCTACGGCGAGCTGGGCGGCGCGCCGGGACAGGCGCCGCGGCACGGCGTGACCGCCTTTCGCATCGACGCCGCCTCCGGAGCGCTGACACCGCACGGCGCTCCGATCCCGCTCCGGGCGCGGCCGATTCACCTGACGACCGACGGCGACGGCCGGCATCTGCTGGCGGCCTACAACCTGCCGAGCGGCGTGAGCGTGCACCGCCTCGAGCGCGACGGGACGATCGGCGCGGAGGTGGAGCAGCCGCGCGCGCTCGATGCCGGCATCTACGCCCATCACGTTCGCGTGCTGCCATCGAACCGCGGCGTCGTCCTCGTGACGCGCGGCAACGCGCCCACCGCGGCCTCGCCGGAAGATCCCGGCGCGCTGAAGGTCTTCGCGTACGCCGACGGCGCCCTGACCAATCGCGCGTCGATTGCGCCGAACGGCGGCTACGATTTTCAGGCGCGCCACCTCGATTTCCATCCGACGCGCCCGTGGGCGTACCTGACGCTGGAGCGTCAGAATCGGATCGCCGTCTTTGACGTCGCCGGCGAGTCGCTCTCGGCGGCGCCGCGGTTCGTGAAGACCACGCTGGCCGAGCCGGGGAACGTGAGGCCGGGGCAGACGACGAGCAGCATCCACGTGCACCCCAACGGCCGCGTCGTCTACGTGGGCAACCGCGCGAGCGCGACGGTGGCGTTTGAGGGTGCCCGCGTCTCGGCCGGCGGGGAGAACACGATTGCCGTGTTCGCCATCGATCGGACCACGGGCGAGCCGACGCTCATCCAGACCGCCGACACACGCGGCTTCCAGCCGCGCGCCTTCGCCCTCGACCCGGGCGGCCGCGTGCTCGTCGTCGGCAATCAAACCGCACTCGCCGTGCGCGACGGGCAGCGCGTCCGCACGGTGCCTGCGAGCCTTTCGACGTTCACCATCGGTCCGGACGGCCGGCTCACCTTCGTGCGGACCTACGAAGTCGCGGCCGAGCCGGAGGCCGGACGGCTCCTGTTCTGGATCGGCATCGCGGCCCACTGAACGCCTTCAGGCAGCACCTCCAGGCCGTCCCGCCTGTGGGCCGAAAGCGACCCTCGACCGTCGAGTTCCGGGCGCACAAGAGCGCGCAGGGTCCACCCACCTTCTCGGGCATCGAGCTGCTGGTGGCCAACAGGTGGCGATCAACGCGCACAACTCCTGGTTGTGAAGTGGTCACGCAGACCGCTGGTGGGACCGATTGCGCCAGGAATCGTCTGTCTGAAGGAGCCGCACCCGACAGCAGAAGAGTCACAGGGGCTCGTGGAGTTAGATGCGAGTGGCACGATCCAGCAGGGCATCCTGGAGTTTCTTCGGGCGCGGCACCGGCTACGGCCGGAACAGCCGATTGATCTTGACGATGAACGCCCGGCCGCTGAGCGCAGGAAATCGGCGCGCCAGCGTGTCCCGGTCCTCGTTGTAGACGACGAAGACCTCGCTGCCGGGTCGGTACTCCCATCGCAGCCGCACGTTGGCGCTGATGGCGTGGCTGGTCGAGCTGTACTGCAGCAGCGCGCTCGCGAACATCAGCGGCGTCATCGTGTAGGTGATGCGCGAACCGGCGAGCTGATTGGTGAACGCCCCTTCCCTCAGATCGACGACGTTGAGCTGATAGGTGGGCTCGAGCGACAACTGGGAGCCGGCGTTCATCCGTCCCCGGCTCACACCGATCGTCGTCTTGTGGCCATCGTAGAAGGTGCCGCGGTCGAGCGCGAACTGGCCGCTGATCCTCCGGCGCTGCCCGAGATTCATCTGCACGTGCACGTTGTCGAAGCGATAGCCGCCGATCGGCAGCGTGATGGAGGGCGCGATGTCGAACGGACGCGGCAGGAACTCGTAGCTGCGGGCGACGCTGGCGCTGAGGCGGTCGCTCGTCTGGAACTCGATGGCGAACTCGCCCCTCGATTCGCGCGTCTCGAGGCGCCGCGTGCCGTTCTCGATGTAGTCGATGGAGCCCGAGTAGAAGAACTTCCGCACCGAACGAATGCCTTTCGGCCGCGGGCTGAATCGGAACATCGCGGAGCTGCGCCGCATGTCGCGCCGCCGCACGAAACCGACCTCGGGATTGAAATCGTCGCCGACCACGAGATGCTCGAGCTGCGCACCGTAGCGGTCGCCCTGGTAATCGAGCTGGCCGCGGTAGCTGGTGTCGTTGCGCGTGCGAGCGGTGGTGGCCGACCGCGCCCAGTACGTGTTGACGTTCAGGTTGTCGTAGAAGCCGAACGTGCCGTCGAAGCCGTAGAGCGCGTTGGTGCCGCTGCCGCTCTGCCCCACGGATCGACCGGTCAGCAGCAGCCCGATATTGCTCCGCCGGAACAGATCGCGCTTCAGACGGACGACGGAAAAATTCGTGGACCGGACGCGGCGATCCTCTCCCGACTGGATGTCGATCAACCCGAGGGTGTAGCGGCCGACGCGGCCCGTCGTCCGGCCCCCGGCGACGATCGGAATCGGCCGTCCGTCATTGAGGCCGATGCGCCGGCTGTAGAACAGAATCGGAACGTCGCTGTTGGCGGCTGAAAATCCGCCGGCGGCGGCGCCGCCGAAGGCAAACGTTCCCTGGTTCTCCAGGAAGAACTCGCGCTTCTCGGGAAAGAAAAGGCTGAAGCGGGTGAGGTTGACCTGCTGCTCGTCCGCCTCGATCTGCGCGAAGTCGGTGTTGTAGGTGAAGTCCGCGGTGAGGTTCTGCGTCAGCCCGTACTTCACGTCGAGGCCGGCGTCGCCGCTCATGTCGTTCGAAACGGCGGATGGGCGATCCGTCCGGATATCGGAGATCGCGTACGGTTTCAGCTCGAGGACCTTCGATCCCGATGGCGCCTCGATTCCCTCCAGCGTCGCACCCACCGACCCCTGATACAGGGCGGACTGGCCGCGCGCGGCCGGCACGTGGGTGACGTACGAGAGTTCGTTCTTCCATCGATTCGTGCGGAGCGCGTTGAAGCCCCAGCGCTGATCGCGTCCCCGCTGATACCGAATCGATTTGAACGGAATGGCGGCCTCCACGGTCCAGCCGCCTTCGAAGCGTCCGGACCTCACCTCCCACACCGTGTTCCAGTCGCCGTTCCACTGCCGCTCGTTCGTCACCTGCCCGTCTTCGCGCGCACCCAGCGCGTTGGTGATGAAGTTGAACGAGTTGCGGCCGTCGTGAAAGGTGTCGAAGCTGACCCCGACGATGTCGTTGCCCTGCCACATATTGGGACCGTCGCGGCGCATCTCGTTGGCCACGAGCCGATCCGGCTCGCTCTCCCAGCAGCGGAACGAGACGTAGACATTGTCGTTGTCGAACGACAGCCATAACTCGGTCTTCTCGGTCGCCGGCTCGCCTTCGTCCGGCTCCTGCTGGACGAAGTCCGAGATCGGCGGCACGCTCGCATAGAGCGGCTCGTCGAGCACACCGTCAATCTTCAGCGGACGCGTGACCCGAACCGCCCGGACGGTGGTACGGCCGGACGGATCGCGGGAGATGGTGGCGTCCTGGCCGGCGTGAACAAAAGGGGTGATGACGAGCGTGAAGGTGCCGGCCAGCAGCCAGGCCCTGACGTGTCCCATGGGCTTCACATGAATCGAGTCGGTTCCGACCGCCACCCTCTGCCAAGGAGCGCTGCTCCGCGCCTTTCCGGACTACGCGAGACGGCCTCGCGAACTGTAGACACGATCCTTGGCCCGTGGAGACACGGGGGGGGCGCCCACGGACTCCGGAGCGCAGATTCGCGTCATGGGCTGTCGCGGCGGGTTCCCGCGGGCCAGTCATCGGCGCACGACAACCTGGATATCGACGACGAGGGCTCCAGCGTGGAATACGTCAACCGTTGTCGACGAGGACGTTCACCCCGGTCACGTGGAAGTAGCGCGCAGCCTCCAGCATGTGACGGTTGTTCGTATACACCTCGTCACAACCATGCTCCTCGGCGCACGCCAGGTGCAGCGCGTCGCCGGATCGGACGAAGACGCTGCTCGGAATGTCGAGGACGGCCTTACGGGCCTTCTCCAGCAGCTCAGATGTCACGCTCAGCCACCGCCACACACCGTTCTTCTCATCGTCTTTGAATTCCTTCAAGATTGCCGTCATCTCGCGGCGCGTCACATCATGCTCTCTGACGTGCCGCTTGAGGATCGATGCAAACTCGAGTCGGGCCAGCTCACACGATGCGATGCCCATCGCACCGTAGGCCACTTCGCGCACTCGATCCGCGCCCGGTTCATTGAGGTAGCACTTGGCGATATACGCCGCGTCGAAGTAGATCACCGATCCTCGCGCAGTTCCGACAGGTACACGGCGGAATCGACCGGGACCTTCGACCGTCTCCGAATGGCGGCCTCTCGATTGGGGAGGGGCCGGCCGGCGACCGAGGCATCAAACGGCTGCAGTGCCGCGACGCGACGACCGCGATCGGTGACCACGATCGGACCCCGACTGGCGGCGTGGCGAACCCAGCGACCGGTCGTGAGGTGGAGCTCACGGATGGAGATCGTCTTCATGTGCACATTGTGACACATTTCCGTCGACCACGCGACTTGCGTCCCCAGCCACCCTGAGGCCGGCGAGAAGAACTGCGGCCCGAAGGGACTCGATCGCACGATGCGCTGTTACTGCATGCTGCAACCGCTGAAGCTCTCACGCGATGGCCTACCGGCTCGAGTCGCGGTCGCTGTTCCACGCGCTGTGCCCGGGCTCGGCATCCCACGCCGTGAACGCGAGGCGACTGTGGGTCGCCGGCACAGCAACCAGAGGCCCTCGGCGGACGGCGGCGGCGGAAGAAGCGTCGCTACCTGCCTGTAACGTCGCGCCAGCCGCGCGCCGGCGTCCATTCGCGCACGACCGGACGACTGGCGATTGGCCCCTGCAGCTCCGTGAAGTAGTTGTTGACGTCCCACCGTACCAACTCCAGGCGCGGCGAGAGACCGAAGATGATGTCGGGCGCCTTGCCTTCGCCGCCGGCACGCTGGAGTGCATGCCATTCGATCCTGCCCGCCTCATCGACCTCGACGACCGCGTGGGGCGTATCCGACGGCCGTGCGAGCGCGGACCACGGCGCGACGAAATAGGCGACCGGGCTGCCGGCTGGGCAATTGGCGCATGCCGGCAGCGTGCCTTCCGGCGCAGGGGACGCGCCGCCCGGCTTTGCCGCGTCCAGGACGGCCAGCGCCGCGCCGCCAAACGCGTTGCTCACCCCGGCGGCCAGCAGATACCGGCCGTCCGCCGTGACGTTCAGGTGGCGAAGCCACCCGGCATTGACGAAGCGATCGATCGTCTGCCCGTCGGCGTTGTAGGTCGCCACCAGTCCCGGCCACCACGTGTGATGGTGCAGCGCCACGGCGATTCTCACGGCCCCGTCCGTGCGGTAGACGAGGACGTCCTCCGGGAACCAGGGCGGCGCGTACTCCTCATTGCCGAAGCGGTACCGCTCTGACACGGATCGCTGCCAGCGCAGACGGCCGCGGCCGTCGAACGCCATGAGGAGGCCGTCGCCACGTTTGCCGCGTCTCGTGATCTGCAGCGCGGCAAGCACGTCAGGGTCTCCGTCATCGTCGATGTCGGCGACGAGGAGCCGTGCCGGTGCGATGGCGCCATCGAGATCCGGCAACTCGTGGCGCCAGAGGTCTGCGCCTGCGGCATCGCGCGCGACGATCTGCCGACCCACAACGGCAACGGTTGTAACGGGGACGCCGTTGCCTGGCCACCAGAAGGCGAGGACGAGCGCACATCCGACAGCAAGGGACAGCCCGAACGCCGTTCGGCGCCGGAATCGCGGCTCCGCGGCCGCCACCGGGGGTGGAGGCTCGGAGACGACGGGCGGGGATTGCGGCCGCATCTCTGCCGCCGCACGCCCGCCTCCGACCAGCCAGCGATCGAGTTCCGATTTGAACGCGAACACCGAGCGTCCGCCGGCGATGCGGCGGACGGGAAGAGCCGCCGTGCGCGCCCAGCGCATGACGGTCGTGCGATCGCGTCCGAGATATTCCGCAATCGCCTTCCACGAATCGAGTCGATCGCCGTTCTCGATCACAATTCTGAGATCGTGCGACAAGAAACTACTGAGTGCAGCCTGTTGCCGGTTGAGAGTCTACGAAAGCCTTTCTAGGATTTCAACGAGTTCGAGCTCTCAGGAGGCCACGATGATCTCCCCCCGCACTCTCACCGGTTCCGTGTCGCTCGTGCTGGCCCTGGCGGGCGGCGCACATGCCCAGGTGGGTACCTGGGAGGCACAAGCCCCCCTCACATCCGGGCCGCGCAGCACACTCCAGGCTGCGGCCCTCGGCGGGCTGGTCTATGCGATCGGCGGCACGGCCGGGGGATGTCCGGTGGCCGCCCTGGGGACCGAGGCGTACGACCCATCGTCGAACAGTTGGACGCCGAAAGCGACGCTTCCGGCGCCGGCAGGCTCTCCGGGCAGCCAGCAGCGCACCGCGTTTGCAACGGCTGTCATGGACGGCCGGATCTACGCGTTCGGCGGAGGCAACTGCAGCGGCGTGTTCTTCAGCGACGTACAGGTCTACGACCCCACCACGAACACGTGGACAGTCAAGGACCCGATGCCCGGACGCAGGGCACACGGCGCGGCGGCCGTCGTGGGGGGCAAGATCTACCTGATTGGGGGATACAGCAATCCGTCGAGCTCGGCCACGTCGATGGCGCCGACGCTGGAATACGACCCGGTCAACCAGACGTTCACCCCTCAGCCGGCGATTCCGACGCCTCGCATCGATCCTGGCGTCGCCGTCATCGACGACAAGATCTATGTCGTCGGAGGCATGTCGTCGACCGGCGCACCCTTGGCCGATGTCCAGGCCTACAATCCCGCCACCGACGGGTGGAGCAGCGTGATGTCGCTGTCGACCCCGCGCCGCGCGCCGGCGGTGGCCGCGATCGACGGGTTGCTGTATGCCTTCGGCGGCTCCAACGCGTTCGGCATCGTCGACGTCGGCGAGATGTACGACCCGGGGCTCGACACGTGGGTTGTTGCACCGTCGCTCCCCGCGGGTCGGACTATGACGGGCGAGGCTGTTCTCGGCGGCGTCCTCTATGTCATCGGCGGGGTGAGCGGCGCCACCGGCAATCCGCCCGCGGCGACCAACTTCGCCTTCACGCCGTTCCGCGAGCCTCCGGATGCCGATGGTGACGGCGTTGCCGACGACGTGGACAACTGCCCCGCCATCGACAACGCCGATCAGCTCGATACGGACAGCGACGGCGACGGCGATGCCTGCGATGCCGACGACGACAACGACGGCGTCGCTGACGGGGCCGACCCGTTTCCCCGTGATGCGCTCGAATGGCTCGATACCGACCACGACACGATCGGCGACAACAGCGACCCGGATGATGACAACGACGGCGTCACCGACGGCAACGACGCCTTCCCGCTGAATGCCGCGGAGTCGGTCGACACCGACGGCGACACGATCGGGAACAACGCCGACCCGGACGATGACAACGACGGGACGCCCGATACGAGTGATCCATTTCCGCTCGATCCGCTGAACATTCACCCGATCTTCCTGGTCGACAGCACCGCCGACCTGGCCGATGCGGCGCCGGGCAACGGCGTGTGCGCGGCCGCAACCGGGGTATGCACGCTGCGAGCGGCGGTGCAGGAATCCAACGCCCTGGCAGGTGCCGACGTCATTCAGTTCGCCGGCACGACCATCACGCTGACGATGGCCGGGGCGGGTGAAGACGCCGCGGCGACCGGGGACCTCGACGTTGTCGGCGCGCTCACGATCACGGGCAACGGCGCCGCGGCCACCATCATTCAAGGATGTGACGCGGACGCCGAGCCTTCCTGTGTCGGCGGCGATTGGCTGTTCGACGTACGGGATGGAGCCACTCTCACTCTTCGCCAGCTCACGCTGCGCAACGGCGCCGGCGGCGTCCGGGTCGGCCGGGCCGGCCTGATCCTGACGGACGCGGCCGTGCTCAATAGCACGGGCGGCGCCGGGATCTTCTCCGTCGGCAGCGTGACGATCACCAACGCACGCCTTGCCGGCAACCGTGTCGGCGGGCCGCACGGCGGATTTCCCTACGGCGGCGCCATTCTCGCCAGTCCCGGGACGACACTGCGCATCGCGAACAGCACGTTCAGCGGCAACGTAGCCGTCGCGGGAGCCGCGATCTTCACCAATTCCGGGTCGGCCGTCACGTCCTTCACGATTACCGGCAGCACGTTCAGCGGCAACACCGCCGCGTACGACGGCGGCGCGATCAGCGTCAACGGCGGCGGCCCGTACCGGGTGGCCAACACGACCTTCAGCGGCAACCTCGTCGAAGGCACCGATCCAGGCATCGGCGGCGGTGCGATCTTCGCCGACGCGCCGGTGCAGCTGGCGAGCGTGACGTTCAGCGGGAACACCTCCGGCACGATCGGCGCGGCGATTCACGCACGCGCGAACATCGCCGTCAGGAATACGATTGTGGGCGGCGCCGGCGGCGCGAACTGCGCGATCACGGGCGGCGGCAGCGTCACCTCGCTCGGCTACAACCTGAGCAGCGACGCCTCGTGCGGGTTTACGGGTACCGGCGACCTCAGCAGCGTGGACCCGGCCCTGGGGCCGCTGGCCAACAACGGCGGGCCGACGTTGACGCATACCCTCCTGGGCAGCAGCCCCGCCGTCGACGCGGGCACTCCGGCGGGGTGCACCGACACGACCGGCGCCGCGCTGGTCGACGATCAACGCGGCGCGGGCTTCCCGCGCGCGGTGGACGGCGACGGCGATGGTCTCGCGCGGTGCGACATCGGGGCCATCGAGGGCGTCGGCATCACCGCCGATACCGATGGCGACGGCGCGTTGGATGTCGACGACGCCTTCCCGCTGGACGCTGCCGAGTCGATCGACACCGACGACGACGGCACGGGGAACAACACAGACACCGACGACGACGGCGACGGCGTGACGGACGGGAGCGACGCGTTCCCGCTCGATGCATCCGAGACGGCCGATGCTGACGGCGACGGGATCGGGAACAACGCGGACACCAACGACGACAACGACGGGGCGCTGGACGACGATGATCCGTTTCCACTCGACCCGTTGAACGTCGGTCCGACACCCGCGTACATCAGCGACCGCGGCGGAGAGACCCTCAGAGTGCTCGACACGGCCACGAATACGGTCACCACGACGGTGCCGTTCGGATTCCCGTTTGGCGCCGCCACGCGGCCGCTCGGCGTGGCGGTTCCGCGTGCTGGGGACCGGGTCTACGTGGCCCATGCCGGGAACTTCCTGCGCGGCTTTGGGTATGTGTCCGTCGTCGACGCCGCCACCAATGCCATCGTTGCGCGCATCGCAGGGACCGCCGACACGTTCCCGGCCCTCTTCTGCGGTGTGCACGGCGTGGCGGTCAATCGCGAGGGGACGCGGTTGTACTTCGGACACGTTCCGGCGTGCGGCGGGGGACCAAACGTCACGAACTTCGTGGTCGTCGATACGGCGACCCAGGCCGTCATTGCCACGGTGCCGGCCGGATCGGGCGTGCCGACGGGTATTGCCGTCAACCCGGCCGGGACAAAGGTGTACATGGCCGTGGAATTCGACAACGCCGTGTGGTCGCTCGACACGGCGACGCACGCAACGGTTCGGATTCCCGTCGGGCGGTTCCCTTATGGCGTCGCCGTGAACCCGGCTGGCACGAAGGTGTACGCCGGGAATCTCGACGACAACACCGTGTCGGAGATCGACACCGCCTCCAATACGGTGATCGCGACGATCCCCGTGGGAATCGGGCCATCGGCCGTGGCGGTCAATCGCGATGGGACCCAGCTGTATGTGACCAACACGTATGCGAACACCGTGTCGGTGGTCGATACCGCGCTCAGAACCGTGATCGCAACGGTCGCGGTCGGGGTGGGGCCGGTTGGGGTGGCCTTCAACCCCTTGGGAACGCGGGCGTATGTCGTGAACTCTGGCAGCGATGACGCCTGGACGGGAAGGCGCGATCCGCAGCTCATCGGGCCCACCAGCATCTCCGTGATCGATACCCGTACGGGCGCGGTAGTCGCGTCCGTGGCCGGGGGGAGCTCTCAGTTCGCGTACGGCGAATTCATTGCGATGGGCATTCCGGACGGCGACCTCGACGGCGTGTCTGATGCGACGGATGTGTTCCCGCTCGATCCCACCGAGTCGGTCGATACCGATGGCGACGGCACCGGCGATAACGCCGACGCCGACGCCGACGGAGATGGCGCGCCGGACGTCACGGATGCGTTCCCGCTCGATCCGGCGGAGTCGGCGGATACCGACGGCGACGGCATCGGCAGCAACGCGGACATATGTCCGCTGGATCCAGCAAACGACGCGGATGGCGACGGCGCCTGCGCCAACGCCATGGCCCACCTCGGTGGCTTTGCCTATGTCAGCAACCACCATGGCCAGACCGTGTCGGTAATCGATACGGTGACGAACAGGGTGATAGCGACGCTCCCGGTGAGCGGGCCGTGTCGGGGAACCGCGCCGCGTCCCTTCGGCGTGGCGGCGCATCCCTCGGGGCGGCGGGTCTATGTGGCCGATGTCGGGAATTCCGTGCGCGGGTGCGGGGGCGTCTCCGTCATTGACACGACGAGCAATACGCAGGTCGCCACCATCGGTGTCGACAGCCTTGGTCGAGCGCTCTGTGGCATCAGCGGGATCGCCGTGAATGCGTCGGGAACGCAGCTCTATGTATCGACCATTCCCGCTTGTGCGGGAGGTCCAGGCGCCTTCGATCTCGTCGTGATCGACACAGCCACCAATGCTGCGATTGCGACCGTACCGGCGGGAGAGTATGGTGGCGCATCCGGAATTGCCGTCAACCCGGCAGGGACGCGAGTGTACCTCGCCAACACGCTTGGCGGGACTCTTTCGGTGGTCGACCTCACCACCAACACGCTCCTCGCACAGGTTCCCGTAGGCGCCTATCCATGGGGTGTCGTCGTGGATCCGGCGGGCACACGAGTCTACGTGGCAAACATCAACAGCAACAGCGTGTCGGTGATCGATGCGGGCGACAACACGGTGATCGAGACGATTTCTGTCGGGTCGGCGCCACACGGCGTCGCACTGAACCCGACCGGAACGCGACTCTACGTGACCAACAACGTGTCGAATACGGTCTCCGTGATCGACACCGCCACCAATACCGTGATCGCAACGGTTCCTGTCGGCCTCGGGCCGCTTGGTGTCGCACTGACTCCGGCGGGAACCAGAGCCTACGTGGCGAACATCAATGGCAACGATGTGTCAGTCATCGACACGGACGCGAACACGGTTCTCGCGACGATCGCCGTAGGAACTCTGCCACACGTCTTCGGCCAGTTCATTGTGCCGGCCTCAGCCGGGGACAATTGTCCGGCGGTGCCGAACGCGGACCAGATCGACACCGACGCCGACGGGCCTGGAGACGCCTGCGACGGGGACGACGACAACGACGGAGTCGCTGACGGCAGCGATGCGTTCCCGCTGGATGCCGCCGAATCGGTCGACACCGATCACGACGGGACTGGGAACAACGCGGACACCGACGACGACGGTGACAGAGTGGCGGATGATGCCGACGCGTTCCCGCTCGACGCCTCGGAGACGACCGACACCGACGGCGACGGCACCGGCAACAACGCCGACCCGGATGACGACGGAGACGGGGTGGCGGATGTCACCGATGCGTTCCCGCTCGACGCCAGCGAATCGGTCGACACCGACGGCGACCGCACGGGCGACAACGCGGATCAGGACGACGACAACGACGGCTTCCTGGACATCGTGGACGGGTGTCCGCTGGTACCGGGACCGGCCAACGGCTGCAGTCCCGAGCAGGCGGTCGATAACCTGCAGGACGAAATCAGCGCGCTCGATCTGGCGGCGGCATCCGAGCGGCTTCTGACGACGACCATGACGAACGTGAACCGCGCAATCGAGAGCGGCAATACGGCGGCCGCTCAGGCTCAGCTCGGGGCGTTCGTCCAGCAGGTGGAAGCGCTGCAGCGGCGCGGGCTGCTGTCGGAGGAGGTTGCGACCGGACTGATCGCCGACGCGAACGGCATCGCGGCGGGGTTGTAAGGACAGCACGCAGAACGCGAGGGACGGGCGCTGCCCCTGGTGTGTACGAGTGCCCGTCTCCTCGAATCACGCTCGTCAGGCCGCACAGAGGACGTGCGTCGAGCGCCGTATCGCGGCGCGGCGGTTCGGATTCCTGAGCGCCGCTTCTTCGACGAGATCCACCGGACGACCCGGCAGTGTGGCCAACTCCTCCTGCATGGTCACTGGCCCGCACTATTCATGAATCAGTCGTTCACGCTTCTCGGTGCTCGGTGCTCGGTTCGTGTTCACGGTCGGTTCGCGGGTTCGCGGTTCACTGGCCGGAGGTCTCTGGCTCGTCCTCGCCGGAACCCCTCGAACCGGCTCGACGGGGAACGAGGAACGGCAGAACCGAACCGGAACACGAGCGGAGAAGGGAGAACCCAGCAGCGTGAACGACGCGTTCGTGAATAATCCAGGCTGGATCCAAGAGGCTCCAGAGGTCCTTGTCCCGCACGAAGGGACCGATCTCGCCGGCAGCGGTCCGCGGCAGGACCGCGGCCGTGGGTGTCGCTGCCAGCTCCAGGGGATATCAGGGTATGATTCCGGTATGAGCAAGATCGCCATCACGATACCCGACGAGCAGATGCGGACCCTCGAACGCGTTCGCCGCAAGCAACGCCTGCCACGCAGCCGGGTCGTCCAGCAGGCCTTGCGCTTCTACTTCGCTCATGCGGGACACGCCGAGGACGTCCGGGCGTACGAAGAGGCGTATCGTCGCAAGCCGGAGCAGGGGTCGGAGTCCAGGAGCTACGGACGCGCCGCCGCGGAAGTGCTGGACGACGAGGACTGGTCGTGAAGCGCGGCGAGATCTGGTGGGTTGAGTTTCCGGCCCCGATCGGCCGGCGGCCCGCCGTCCTCGTTTCGCGCAATCAGGCATATCGCGTGCGCGCCGCTGTCACGGTCGTTCCCCTGACCCGCACGATCAGGAGCATTGCGTCGGAAGTCTCCCTTGGGCCTGCCGACGGCGTGCCGAAGGCGAGCGTGGCCAATGCCGACAACATCGCCACCGTTCCGAAGGCCCGCGTCGTGGAGTATCTCGCGACGCTCGCTCCAGAGAAGATCGCGGGCCTGGAGCGGGCGATCACGTTTTCACTCGACTTGTCGTAGGGTGACGCGGCGCCGCAGGGATGGTCCGGTCAACCACTCAACGTGGTGCGGCGACACCTGAATGTCTTCCAGGCCGAGCGCCCAGCGGATCCCGCCGGTCAGATGCGCACGGAACACGGGATCGTGCGTCCAGCTCGCTTCTTCGTGTCCGAGCGCCGTGTAGACGAGCGCCCGCCGACCGCCCACGAGCGACGGCAGCAGGCGCTGCTTCTCGGCCTCGCCCGACACCGGCCGGACCGCCGGGTGGATGTTGGGCCGATCGAAGCCGGCGACGATCACCTCCGGCTCGGAGAGGCCGAGGAGCTGGACGATGTCATCGCGGACTTCCGGCGTGGCCGTGGCCGTCAACGCGGCGAGGGGCGGACGGCCGGCCTGCCCGTCGGCCCGGCGATAGGAGGCCGCGGCCCCTCGAGGACGGCGCGCACCACGGCCTCCTGGCCGGGACGGAATGACGCGTGTCCGAAATGCCGCCGAAGGGCTTCGATCGCTTCGACCATTCGCGCTAGGAGGCAAGTCTACCGTCGTCAGCCCCGGGGACCACTCGCCGCGGCGGACGCGTGACGGCAGGAGGCGGCCGACGAACCTAGACCGCCGAACCCCGAAGACGGAACCGAACGTGAACACGAACCGAGAACCGAGAAGTCAGCAGTGTGAACTGCGGCAGCTGTTCCACGCGCTCCGTCCCGGTTCCGGATCCCACGTCGTGCACGGCAGATGCGTCCCGGCGCCTTCGACCGAGCCAACCCCCGCATCGCCGCCTCGCCAACCCATATATATGGCCCATATGATACAGTTGCCCGTATGAAGACAACCGTAGAACTGCCAGACAGCCTGCTCCGTGAGGCCAAGCGGATCGCGCTGCGTGAGCGGACGACGGTGCGTACGCTCATCGAACGCGGCCTCCGCGGGGTGGTGAGCCGTCGATCGCCGGCGGCCCGGTTCCGCCTTCGGAAGGCCGGATTCCGCGGTGACGGCCTGGTGGCAGGCCGGTCGCTCCGCGATTGGGAGGCGCTACGCGATCTGAGCTACTCCGGGCGCGGCGCGTGATCGCGATCGATACGAACGTCCTCATCTACGCCCACAGAGAGGACTCCGAATGGCACGAACGGGCTGAGCACGCGGTGCGGGAACTCGCCGAGGGGGCGGGCGCGTGGGCCATTCCGTGGCCCTGCGTCCACGAGTTCCTCGCGATCGCGACGCACCCGCGAATCTTCCGCACGCCCACGCCCATTCCTGCCGCGCTCGACCAGCTCGACGCCTGGTTCGAGTCGCCGTCAGTCGTGACGCTGGCCGAGGACGATGACTACTGGGCGACGCTCCGCGTGCTGATCGGCCAGGCCCGCATCGACGGTCCCCGTGTGCACGACGCGCGCGTGGCCGCGCTCTGTCTGCGCCACGGTGTGCGCGAGCTGTGGACGGCCGACCGCGACTTCTCGTTGTTCCCGACGCTTCGCGTCCGAAACCCCCTGGTCGGCTGACGCTCAGGCGACACCTTCGCAAATCCCGACGCGCGCCTCGGCCGCCTCAACCCGATGGCCGATTGGGAATGGGACTGGCCGAAAGCCATCCACCGCCCAACCGTCGACCGCGTCCTCACGCTCGACTTCCTCGCCCAGCGCGAAAACGTGATCGTCGTCGCCCCGCACGGCCTGGGCAAGACGATGATCGCCAAGAACCTCGTCCACGAAGCGATCCTCGCCGGGCACTCGGCTCGTTTCATGACCGCCGCCGACCTGATTCTCGATCTCACCCGGCAAGAGACCGCTCGCGCGCTCCAACATCGTCTCCGGAGCTATCTGCGTCCAAGCCTTCTCGCGATCGACGAGGTCGGCTACCTGGCCTACGACGCCCACCGCGAGCGGGATTACCGTTATGCCTTGTCCAGAATTGTCGGGGTGAAACCGTGATGTCAGTCGTCATCCGGTGTCCCGATGCGAGTCCTCGGCAGTAACCGCGGGCGCTATACTATTCGCAGGCCGGAAACCACGATGACGCCCAAGACCGTGACCCTCCCTGCGGACCTTTATGAGCGAGTCCAGCAAGAGGCCAAGGGGGAGGGGAAAACAGTCGACGAAGTGGCCACCGAGGCCGTGAAGCGCGAGCTCGCCCGCCGATGGCTCGAGCGCGCTCGTCGCGAAGCCGACATTCGCCGCGGCGGCATGAGCGACGAAGAGGTGGAGGCCACCGTCGACACCGCGGTCCGAGAGTGGCGCCACGAACAGCGCGGCCGGTAGGTGCGCCGCGTCACTGCCGACAGCAACATCCTGATCTCCGCCCTGCAATACGGCGGCAAGCCCCTGACCCTCCTGGACATGGCCCAGGAGGGCCGCGTGGCGCTCGCAATCTCCGACGACATTCTGACCGAGACGCTGCGGGTACTGCGCGACAAGTTCCACCGAACGACCGAATGGCTTCAGAACGCCGAGACGCACCTCCGCGAAATCACCACGCATGTGATTCCCGCTGAACGCATCGACACTGTGACAGCCGATCCTGACGACAACCGAGTTCTCGAATGCGCCGTCGCCGCTGCTTCGGAGGTGATTGTGTCGGGCGACTCCGACCTGTTGCAGCTCAGCACGTTCCGCGGTATTCCCCTCTTGACCGTCGCAGCGTTCCTCGTCCGTTTCGAGGGTTTCGAGGCGGAGAGGCCGTAGTCAACACCAACATTTCGAACCGGTCGGACGTTCAGAGAGATATGAGTGAGCGGCCTGGCGCCGGCGCTGTTTCGACCACGGGGATGTCCCACTGACTGTTGACATTTGAGAGCGGCGGCTCCTCACTGCTCGTGGCACACGAGTGGTGACTAGCCCCGGGCGCAAGCCCGGCCAACAAGGAGCCGCCATGAAGAAGTCGCATAGCCCGTCCGATCGTTGCTGTTGAATCTCCCGCTGTCCGGTCCCTGCCGCTCGGTGAACTCCTGGTCGACACGAAAGCGGAACTCTTCGAGCTGATGGTCCGCTCGGGCCTCCGCGTGCTCGACGCGATGCTGGAGGAGGACCGCACGGCGCTCTGCGGTCCCCGATACGCGCATTAGCCCGAGCGTCCCGAGTCCCGCGCGGGCACGGTGCCCAGCGAAGTGGTGCTGGGCGGACGCAAGGTGGCCGTGCAGCGGCCGCGCGTGCGCGCCGACGGGCGGGAAGTCCCGCTGCCGACATTCCAAGCCCTGGCGCACACGGACCCGTTGAATCGGCGCGTCGTCGACCAGATGCTGGTGGGCGTGGCGACCCGCCAGTACGCGCGGAGCCTGGAGCCGGTCCCGACCGGAGTCGTGAGTCGGGGGACGAGCAAGAGCAGCGTCAGCCGGCGGTTCGTGGCCAAGACGACGGCGCAGCTGCGGGCGCGGCAAGCCGCCCCGCTCGACGGCCTCGACCTCGTCGCGCTGATCCTCGACGGCGTGCACATCGGGGAGCACTGCCTCGCGGTGGCGCTCGGGATCGCGGCGGATGGCCAGACACACGCGCTGGGACTGTGGGAAGGCGCGACCAAGAACGCCGCCGAGAGTCTGCTGAGTCGTACTCGCCACGTGAAGCGGAATGTGAAGCGCTGGCGCGGAGGGCAGATGATGCTGCGCTGGGTCGCCGCGGGCGTGCTCGAAGCCGTCAAAGGCTTCCGGCGGCTGACGGGGCATGCCGATATGCCCAGGCTCGTCGCTGCGCTTCGTGCGCGCGGATGTCGGCGCTGCTCGGCGGCGCCGCGGGATCGTCCGAGACGATAGGAACGAACGGGGTTTTCGCGCCCTTGGTTGACGGAAGGCCGCCGATGCGGCCCCGCCCTCCCGCCGGCACAGCTGGAACCGAAGCCGCAGCATCTCCGCGTCGGCCAGGAAGGCGGCGTCGCGGTGGACGGCCGAAAGCGCGCGGCGCATCACCCGCACCCGGCGCGCGTCCACGCCCGGCGGCAGCGTGAATGGCTTGGCCATCGCGCTCGGCGCGTCCAGCAGCCGCAGCAGGACCCGGCTCTGCTCGTCCCGGGCGGAAGTCGAGTGCCAGCGGCGCGTCCGGCAAGTCCGGGTGCCGGGCGGTGCCGTTCTGCACGAGGACGCGCGCGTACCCCTCGTCCAGCCACTCTAGAGGGGCCCAGGGTGGTGATGACGTCCTCGCGCGCGGAACGACGGCAAATGTCACTATCGACGACGCAAGCCACGGTCGAGAGCCTACGGGGGGACGACGTTGTCATGGCCTTCAGAAAGGATCACCGGGAAGTGAGTCCGTCATCGGAGCCCCGATCCAAGCTATCCGATTCTAGAAGGACGCGCTCTGGGCTGCTGCCATGGGACTGTGCGCTTCGGGACGGGTGCACAGGTTGCCCGCACAGCGCACGGGGCGACGGCCGCACACGCATTCGCCGTAAGAGATTTGCTTTCAGTGCCTTACCGAATTTGGCCAGGGGCGGCACCCCGTTTGATTCGTCTCGAGGCGTGGCGCCCAATCCTGTGCGCCACCCGAGAGAGGAACCAACAATGTCCCGCACCCTCATTGCCGCCGCCCTCACCCTCACACTGACAGCCTTCGCGCCACCGGCGTCCACCGCGGGCCAAGCCACCGACGAGTCCGCGGTGACGCTGGCCCTGTCCGCCGGGCGTCAAATATTTCGACAGTTCTGTGCTCCGTGCCACGGGCTGGGCAAAGGGGACGGGCCGATCGCTTCCATGGTCACTGCCAGTCCTCTGCTCGATCTCACCCAGTTGAAACGCCGCAGCCAAGGGGAGTTCCCAGTGGAGGCCCTTGCAGCGATGTTGGCGCAGACGGCTCACCCGAAGACACCGGCACATGGGTCGCAAATGCCACTGTGGGGGCCGACGTTTCAGGCCATCGATGGCAGTCCCACGTTGGGGCGTGCCCGAATCACAAACCTGCTCGCGTACATCGAGTCGATACAACATTGATCTCGTGATCGACCGGGCGGCCCGGTGTTAGCTCTCACGTTATTCCACTGAGGGTTTCTCACGCTCTTTCGAGACGCGCGGGCGCGCGATTCTCTGATTGCTCCGTGGCTGATGCGGGTGCGGGCGGCGGCAGGGCCGGCGTAGCGGAGTGATGGAGAGGGCCGGCCATCAGCAGCCGGCCCGGTACGGTGGGTGCCTGGGTCAGGCGACTTCGGGAAGGGCGGCCTGGACGTGATCGGCGGTGGCGAGTTTGGCGCGCGTGAGCGCCGCCGCGAGCAGCGTGTGGTGGGCGAGCAGGTTGAAGGGTTTCATCGCAGATTCGGCGGATAATAGAAGGAGGCAGGCGGCAGGACCGACGATGAGCCTACATGCGTAGTACAGCCCCGAAAGACACGCCCGCGCTCGAAGCGCTTGAAACCCGCGAATGGCTTGAGTCGCTCGATTACGTGCTCGAGTCCGGAGGGCCGGCCCGGGTCAGGGCACTGCTGGCGGACCTCGGTCACCATGCCAGCCGGCACGGCGTCACGCTCCCGTTCACCGCCAACACCCCCTACGTCAACACCATTCCCGCATCCGCGCAGTCGCCGTTTCCGGGCAGCCGCGAGATCGAACGCCGCATCAAGAGCCTCGTGCGCTGGAACGCGCTGGCCATGGTCGTCCGGGCCAACAAGCTCGATGAGGGGATCGGGGGACACATTTCCACCTACGCGTCGGCCGCCACCCTGTACGAGGTCGGCTTCAATCACTTCTTCAAGGGCAAGGGCGAGGATCACGACGGCGACATTATCTACTTCCAGGGTCATGCGGCGCCCGGCATCTACGCGCGCGCCTTCGTCGAAGGGCGCCTCGACGTCGAGCGGCTCGAAAACTTCCGGAGGGAACTGAAGCCGGGTGGCGGATTGTCATCCTATCCGCACCCGTGGCTGATGCCCGACTTCTGGGAATTTCCCACCGTGTCGATGGGGCTCGGGCCCATCTGTGCCATCTACCAGGCGCGCTTCATGCGGTATCTGGAAGACCGCGGGCTGAAGAAGCGGACCAATTCCAAGGTCTGGGCGTTTGTCGGCGACGGTGAAACCGATGAACCCGAGGCGCTCGGTGCGATCACCCTGGCCTCCCGCGAGAAGCTCGACAACCTCATCTTCGTCGTCAACTGCAACCTGCAGCGCCTCGATGGACCGGTGCGGGGGAACGGACAGATCATCCACGAGCTCGAGGCGGTCTTCCGCGGCGCCGGGTGGAACGTCATCAAAGTGATCTGGGGCAGCGAATGGGATGCGCTGCTCGAGAAGGACCACGACGGCCTGCTGGTCAGGCGCATGGGCGAGATCGTGGACGGCGAGTACCAGAAATACGCGGCCGAAAGCGGCGCCTACGTCCGCCAGCATTTCTGGGGCGTCGACCCGCGGCTCCTCGAGATGGTGAAGCACCTGTCGGACGAGGGGTTGAAGAAGCTCACCCTGGGCGGCCACGATCCGATGAAGGTCTATGCCGCCTATCACGCCGCGGTGGGGCACGCCGGACAGCCAACCGTGATCCTGGCCCGCACCGTCAAGGGATACGGCATCGGTGAAGCGGGTGAGGGGCGGAACGTCACCCACCAGCAGAAGAAGCTCAACGAAGACGAGCTGCGCGCCTTCCGGACCCGCTTCGGCATCCCGATTGGCGACGACGAGATCGCGGAGGCGCCGTTCTACCGGCCGCCGGACAACAGCCCGGAGACGACGTATCTGCTCGAGCGGCGGAAGAAGCTCGGCGGCTTCGTGCCGCAGCGGATCGTCCAGGTTGAGCCGCTCGCGACGGACGCGCGTCCCGAGCTGTTTGCGGAATTTCAGAAAGGCAGCGAGGGGCGGAAGGCGTCGACCACGATGGCCTTTGTCCGGATGCTCGCCAAGCTCCTGCGCGACAAGGCGATCGGCGAGCTCGTCGTCCCGATCGTGCCGGATGAGGCGCGGACCTTCGGCATGGAGGCGCTGTTCCGGCAGGTCGGCATCTACTCGCACGTCGGCCAGCTCTACGATCCGGTCGACATGGACACGCTCCTCTACTACAAGGAAGCGACCGAAGGGCAGATCCTCGAAGAGGGCATTACCGAGGCCGGCTCGATCGCCTCGTTCATCGCCGCCGGCACCGCGTACGCGACGCACGGCATCAACACCATCCCCTTCTTCATCTACTACTCGATGTTCGGCATGCAGCGGGTTGGCGACCTCGTCTGGGCGGCCGCCGATTCGCGGGCGCGGGGGTTTCTGCTCGGTGGAACCGCGGGCCGGACGACGCTGGCGGGCGAGGGGTTGCAGCACCAGGATGGGCATAGCCACCTGCTCTCCCTGGCGGTACCGAACCTGATCTCCTATGATCCGGCGTTTGCCTTCGAGATCGCGGTCATCATCGAGGAGGGCATCCGGCGGATGTACACGGAGGGCGAGAGCGTCTTCTACTACATCACGCTCATGAACGAGCAGTACGAGATGCCGCCGATGCCCGAGGGCGCGCGCGAAGGCATCCTCAGGGGGATGTACCGGCTGCGCGCCTCGGAGCCCGGGAAGGGACAGCTGCGCGCGCACCTGCTTGGCAGCGGCGCCATCCTGAACGAGGCCCTGAAGGCACAGCAGCTGCTGTCGGAGCAGTACCACGTGGCGGCCGATGTCTGGAGCGTGACGAGCTATCAGGAGCTCTATCGCGACGGCCACGCCGCTGAGCGCTGGAACCGGCTGCACCCGGGGGAGCCGCCGCGCGTGCCGTACGTGACCGAGTGCCTGGGCGACGCCACAGGCGCCATCGTCGCGGCGTCGGATTACGTGAGAGCGCTGCCGGATGCGATCGACCGCTGGTTGCCGGGGCGGTTGGTGTCGCTCGGCACCGACGGCTTCGGCCGCAGTGAGAATCGGGCGTCGCTGCGCGATTTTTTCGAGGTTGACGCCCGGTTTATCGCGCTGGCGGCGCTCGACGAGCTCGCGCGCCGCGGGGTGCTCGACACCGGCGTGGTTGAGAAGGCCATCAGGGATCTCGGGATCAACCCGGAGAAGCCCAACCCGGCAACCGCGTGACCGAGCTCACCATCCCCGAACTGGGCGAAGGCGTGACCGGCGGCGACGTGGTGCGCGTGCTCGTCAGCGTCGGCGATACCATCACGCGCGATCAGCCCGTCGTGGAGCTCGAAACCGACAAAGCGACCATCGAGGTCCCTTCCTCAGTCACGGGGATCGTCAAGGACATCCAGGTCAAGCCCGGCGACAAGGTGAAGGTCGGCGCCGTGGTTCTCACGGTTGAAGACGGCGCCGGGCCGGCAAAGCCCGAGGCCCAAAGCCCGGGTCCCAAGGCCCAAGGCCCAAGTCCCAGCGTCCAAGTCCCAAGTCCCAACGCCGAGCAGAAGGTTGTGCCGATGCCTGCCCGTCCGGATCTCAGGCCCGATCGACCAGCGGCGCCAGCCTCACCGGGCGTTCGCCGGCTCGCCCGTGAAATCGGCGTCGACATCGATCACGTGCCGGGTACCGGTCCTGGCGGCCGCATCTCCGATGAGGACGTCAAGGAGTACGCCCGGCGGATGCTGAGCAGCATGGGCCCCTCGACGCCGCTCGGGGCAGGCGCCGGCCGGGGCGTCGCGGCGGCGCTGGTGTTCCCGCTGCCGGACTTCGAAAAATGGGGGAAGGTCGAGCGACAGCCGATGAGCAACCTCCGCCGCACCACGGCCACGCGCCTCAGCCATGCCTGGAATGCGGTCCCGCACGTCACGCAGGGCGACAAGGCCGACATCACCGCGCTGGAGGAACTGCGGCAGAGGTACCGCGAGCAGGTGCGGCAGGCCGGCGGCGACCTCACGGTGACGGCGATGCTGGTGAAGGTGCTCGCCGTGGCGGTCGCGCAGTTTCCGCAGTTCAACGCGTCGCTCGATCTCGAGAGGGATGAGATCATTTACAAGAAGTACGTGAATGTCGGCGTCGCGGTCGACACCGATCGCGGGCTCCTGGTGCCCGTGGTTCGGAACGCGGACCGGAAGAACCTGACCCGGATCGCCGTCGAGGTGCACGAGCTGGCGCAGAAGGCACGCGACCGCAAGCTGACGCTCGAGGAGATGAGCGGCGGCGGCATCACGATCTCGAACCTCGGCGGCATCGGCGGCACGTATTTCACGCCCATCGTGAACTGGCCGGAGGTGGCCATTCTCGGCGTGTCGCGCGGGGTCATCGAGCCCGTGTGGCGCCACGACGCCGTCGAACCTCGCCGGCTCCTGCCGCTCTCGCTGTCATACGACCACCGCGTCATCGACGGCGCCGACGCCATGCGCTTCCTGCGCTGGGTCGTCGAGGCGATCGAGCAACCCTTCCTGCTGTCGCTCCTCGGTTGATGGCGCGCGAATCCACACAGGTGGCCGTGCTCGGCGCCGGGCCTGGCGGCTACGCGGCGGCCTTTTACGCCGCCGATCTCGGCATGCAGGTGGCGCTCGTTGACGAGGAGAAGAATCCGGGCGGCGCGTCTGCCTCTACCGCGGCTGCATCCCCTCCAAGGCGCTGCTGCACGTCGCCCGGGTGATCGACGACGCCCGCCACGCCGGCGCCTGGGGTGTGACATTCGCCGAGCCGACCGTCGATGTGGCCCGGCTCCGGGCGTTCAAGCAGGGCGTGATCGACAAACTGACGGGCGGGGTCGGCCAGATCGCCCGTCTGCGCAAGGTGAAATATCTGCAGGGACGGGCCACGCTGACCGGTCCGCATTCGATGGCGATCACCGGCAGCAGCGGCGAGACCGAGCTGCAGTTCGAGCACTGTGTCCTGGCCACCGGGTCGCATCCCACGCGCATTCCCTCGCTGTCGCTCGAGAGCGCCCGGATGCTCGACTCGACGACGGCCCTCGACCTGCCGGACATTCCCGGCTCGCTGCTGGTCATCGGCGGCGGTTATGTCGGGCTGGAGCTTGGCACCGTCTACGCCATGCTCGGCAGCGCGGTCTCGGTGGTCGAGATGACCGCCGGGTTGCTGCCGGGCGCCGACTGCAACCTCGTCCAGGTGCTGCAGAAGCGGCTCGAGAAGCGGTGCGCCGCCATCATGCTGAGCACCAGAGTTGTCAGGCTGGCGGAGGAGCGGAGTGGTGTCCGCGTCACCTTCGAGGCCGCCGAGGGCGGCGGACCTTCAAGTCCTCCGGAACAGGTCTTCGACCGGGTGCTGGTCGCCGTCGGCCGCCGGCCCAACTCGAAGATTCCCGGGCTCGGCACGACCCGCGTCAGAGTCACCGATCAGGGCTTCATCGAGACCGATGGGCAGCGGCGGACCGCCGAGCCGTCCGTGGTCGCGATCGGAGACGTGGCCGGCGAGCCGATGCTGGCGCACAAGGCGTCACATGAAGCGCGAGTGGCGATTGACGCGATTGCCGGCCACAAGGCGGAGTTCGAGCCTCGCGCCATCCCCGCCGTCGTGTTCACCGATCCAGAGATTGCGTGGTGCGGGCTCACGGAGGCGCAGGCCGTGGCGCGCGGGATTCCGATCGAGGTTGCGAAGTTTCCCTGGGGCGCCCTGAGTCGCGCCGTGACCGTGGACCGGCCAGACGGGCTCACCAAACTGGTGCTCGAGCCGGACTCCGGCCGCGTCCTGGGCGTCGGCATTGCCGGCTCCGGCGCCGGGGAGCTGATTGCGGAGGGCGTGCTCGCGGTCGAGATGGGCGCCACCGCGGAGGATCTGAAGCTGACGATCCATCCGCATCCCACGCTCTCCGAGTCAGTGATGGAGACGATTAACGGTTTTCGCGCCCTTGGTTGACGGAATGCCGCCGATGCGGCCCCGCCCTCCCGGCCGGCACAGAGGCCGAGGTCCGGCCGTCGGTACGCCTGGTAGGCCTTCAGTTCCATCAGCAGGTAGTGCTCGAAGGACTTGCCGAATTCGGCGCTGCCCGGCGGACGGGAAAAGCCTGAAATCTCTGCGGTCTCCTTCATCTGGGCCATGCGTAGAATGAGGCCCATAATCTACGCATATACTGCGTCGTGTGTCTTGACTCCGCGTCGAATAGACCCCATAATCTACGCATAGAGTGCGTGAATTGACCCGCTATATTCATCAGCTTTCCGATTGGCCAAAATTTCGATGGGATCGGGAGGCGCTCGCTGCACCTCTCGCCGACATTCGCCACAGGCAGGGCCGCCTTCTGGGACGGATGGAGGGCCTCGGCTTTTCGCTCCAGAAAGAGGCCGAACTCGAGACGCTCACCCTTGACGTTCTCAAGTCGAGCGAAATCGAGGGCGAAACGCTGCCTCCCGACCAGGTACGGTCCTCAATTGCCCGGCGCCTGGGGCTAGAGACGGGCGGAACTGTTGCTGCCGAACGGGATGTTGAAGGCGTTGTCGAGATGATGCTCGACGCGACGCAGAATTTCAGCAAGCCTCTGAGCGAAGAGCGGCTGTTCGCATGGCATGCGACGCTGTTTCCGACAGGGCGCAGCGGCATGCGCAAGATCATCGTCGGCGCGTGGCGAAACGATTCCGACGGGCCGATGCAGGTGGTGTCCGGGCCGGTTGGAAAAGAGAACGTGCATTACGAGGCGCCGGTTGCTTCCCTGATCGAGCGGGAGATCGCCGCGTTCCTCACTTGGGCGAACGACGCGAGTGACAGGACGGATACGGTTCTCAGGGCCGCGCTCGCTCACCTGTGGTTTGTGACTATCCACCCGTTCGATGACGGCAATGGCCGGATCGCGCGCGCGATCGCCGACCGGGCGCTCGCGCGCTCGGAAGGCAGCCCGCAGCGCTTCTACAGCATGTCGGCGCAGATCCGTCAGGAACGGAACGAGTACTACGAGATTCTTGAGAGGACACAGAAGGGAACGCTTGACGTCACCCCCTGGATGGAATGGTTCCTGGGATGCCTCGGGCGCGCCTTCGACGGAACCGAAACCACGCTTGGCTCGGTGCTTCGCAAGGCGCGGTTCTGGGAAGGCCATGCGCAGGTGGCGATCAATGAGCGGCAGCGCGGAATCCTGAACAGACTTCTCGATGGATTCGACGGGACGCTGACGACGACGAAGTGGGCCAAGCTGGCGAAGTGTTCTCATGACACGGCGCTACGCGACATCCAGGATCTGATTGGCCACGGGATTCTGAAGAAGGACGAAGGCGGCGGACGCAGCACGAGCTATTCGCTCACAGAGAATTGAGACGATAGGAACGATTAACGGTTTTCGCGCCCTTGGTTGACGGAATGCCGCCGATGCGGCCCCGCCCTCCCGCCGGCACAGCGAAGGCGGTCAGCCGAACCGATAATGCTCCCATGGACGACCAGTGGACGGTGACCTGCCCGTATTGCGGCGAGGAGGTCGAGATTTACATCGAGCCAGACGTCACGGGGAGCTTCGTCCAGGACTGCGAAGTGTGCTGCAACCCGTGGCGGGTGCAGGTCGTGCGGGAAGGCGGCGAGCGCTTCGTCAGCCTCGCTCGCGCGGACGGCTCCGAGTAGCTGATCCAGCCGGCCGGCGGTCTGAACGGCAGCCCGTACTCAATCGCCTGATCGGTCAGGAATGGGTACAATCATCGATGTCGACCGAAGGGAGGTTCGCCGCGAAGAATAGCCATCGAGACCAGCCCGCCTACGGGTTGGCTGAAGCCGCCCGATATCTGAAGTTGCCTCCGGCCACGCTTCGCGCGTGGACGTTCGGCCGGCCGTACCCGACCGCGAGCGGTGAAGGTCACTTCCCTCCCCTCATCCGGCCCGCATCGAGTCGTCCTCCGCTCCTCTCGTTTTCCAATTTGATCGAAGCGCACGTCCTTCGGGCGCTGCGCACGGAACATGGCGTGTCCGTCAAGGCGGTGCGAGACGCCGCCCGCTTTGCTGAGCGTAAGCTGCAGATCAATCGATTGCTCCTGAGCCAGGAGCTTCGCACCAAGGCCGGCGATATCTTCCTGGACCGCTATGGAGAGCTGATCAACCTGTCGGCGTCGGGGCAACTCGCCATGCGCCACGTGCTGGACGCCCACCTGAGGCGCGTCGTCTGGGAGCACAAGCTTCCGATCCGCCTGTATCCGTTCGTATCGGGTCAACCAGCAGACGCGACGATGCCGATCGCAATCGATCCCAGGATCGCTTTCGGCCGACCCGTTGTGGCGAGTCGCGGAGTGTCGACTGCCGCCATTGTCGCCCGCATCGATGCGGGCGAACCGCTACCGGAGGTAGCCGCCGATTATGAGCTGAGTCAGGAGGAGGTAGAGCACGCCGTCCTGTACGAGCGAGCGGCTTGAGTGTTGTTTTCTTCACCGACCGCGATCTTGGCCTGCAGTTCCCTCAGATTCTTCGCGACGCAGGGCTTACCGTAGAGCGACACGCCGACCACTTTCCTCACAACTGTCCTGACGACGTGTGGCTTGCCGCGGTGGCGGCCCGCGGATGGGTCGCACTCACGCATGACAGCCGCATTCGGTACAAACCCAATGAGCTCGCTGCGATCATCGCCCACAACGCAACACTGCTCGTGATCGTCGGCAAAGCGCCCTATGCGGAACTGGCGCGTTCGTTCGTAGCGACACTGGATCCCATTCTCCGATTCTTGGACGCCAATCCACCCCCTGTTATTGGGAAGGTGTACCGGGGATCGACGACCAGCACACCAGATAGTGCAGCGGACCCCGGGCACGTTGAACTCTGGTACCCGAAAACCTGAACATCCGAAGTCCTCTGTTCTCTTCAGGTGGGCCCGGGGCAGAGGGTGGTCACTCGCTATCGGGTGAATGCGGAGCCCCAGCCAGCGCCTTGACCCTCTGGGAGAGAACCCGATGCAGGTCGTTCAGCCGTTTCGTCAGCCACGCGTGCTGACGCGGCCAGTCGGATTCGTCCTCGGGGTCTGCGGCATTGAGATAAGAAGCGATCCGGCAGTCACGCCGCGACGGTAACTCCTCCCATTCGAGCGGATAGCCAAGCTCATGCTCAATCGCCTGACGCTCGCCCTTGAGTGACGCCAGAAGATCCTTGGCCTGGTCGCCCGAAATGTAAAGTTCGGCACGCACCTGCTTTTTCGGCCGGATCATGACAGCGGCCAAACAGAAGCCGGTGCGGCCGATCGGGTAGACCATCCACGCCTGTGGCTGTGGCTTCCGATTGCCGGACACTGGTCCCCCCGCCGCATTGAGCACTGGATGCAGCGCCGCCCAGTACGCCCTCTGCGCGATTCGCGTCTCAGACAGTTCCGCGTCGTCAATCGCGCGGGCGGCCTGCGCGACGGAATGCGACCAGTCGTTGGGCTTTGAAACGATGTTGAACTTCGGGGCTGCCGGCGACGCTCCTATCCGCCACAGCTCCACTTCCAAGCCGAAGAACCGGAAGCTGTCATCCGTGATCCGGTTCAGCCAGTCGAGCGTCGACCGGTGCTCCTCGGTAAAACGCGCGGCGATCCAGACAATCGTGACGGCTTCAAGCCCCGACGCATAGGTCAGGAGTTGTCCGAGATGGCTATGGTCCGTTCGCTCGAGCTGGTTCTCAATCAACACCCAGCGATCGGCCCCGATTTCTTTGCACAAAATGTCAGCCCGGAACGGTCCGACGGCGCGCTCCTGTGCCTCCAGTTCCAAGTCAATGCCAAGCGTCTCGCCCAGCACCGACAGGTTCTCCGGACGGGCCAGCCACGGCGTGAAGTCAGTCGCCTCGGTGGTCCAGATGTCGCGCAGCTCGACGCGTTCTAGTCGACCCAGATTCTGTGTCATACAACTGACTCCAGAGTACGTGAGGCCGGCGCGAGCGCTTCGAACAGGAGCGCGTCAAGCAGGCGGCGACGAGTGTCTTCGCCAGTGGCAAGGCTTGCCTCCAGCCGGTCGCACAGCACCATCAGCTCATTGACCTCGGCCACGATGCGGCGTTGCTCGGCGAGGGGTGGGAGAGGAAGAGGCAGGGTCGCGACCGACTTCGTATTGAAATGGGTCAGGGCAACGCCAACGGAACCAACCTCTATGTGAGACGCCGCTAGAGAATTTAGGTAATAACAAAGGTAGGCTGAAAGCACTGCCCTCGGTCTCTTGACGACGACAAGATCCGAACAGTTCGCTTCAGTCAACGACGAGGGGATCACACAAGCCGTTCCAACGTTGCCCGAGCGAACGACGACGACATCGCCTGGCTGTAGTGCCGACTTGATGATGCGTTCATGGAACTTCGGCGCGATGTACACCAGCCCGTCTTTGCGGAAACAATTCGCCCGAACATTCTGACTGCGAAGGAACGGAACGCCGGATTCGACGTATTGGTCCTTCATTGGGCCGACAAACCCGACTGTTATGCGCTCGACAGCGTTCCCCACTCGCGTCCAGGCCCACCCCCGAGGTAATAGGAAGGCTCTCTCTATTGGAACAGACATATCGCCTACCCAGTCGCGGCCAACCCTTGTCTTGGCCTGACTGGAGGCTAAGCGGGCAAGCTCTAACGTGGCAGGTTCGTCACCCACGGCCTGCGGCACCAGTTTGCCGCGCATGGCGAGGTTGAGGATGTTCTGGCGAAGCTGCGCGATCTGGTCGGGGCGCGTGGTGATGGCCGGAAACGCGTCGAGCGCGAAGCGGGCGTCGTCCCGAAATGTCACGGGGTCGGGGGCGTTGAGACGGGCGAGGCTTGCCGCGGCCAGTCGGTCGCGGGTTGCCTCTCGCTCGGCCCGATCTGCCGCCAACCGATCGCACAGCGCCATCAACTCATCGACCTTGGCCACGATGCGGTGCTGCTCGGCAAGAGGGGGGAGGGGAAAGAGCAACAACGCGAAGTCGGAATCGTTGATGGCCGGATAGGCCTGCCCGCGCATCTTGGTCTCGACGCACGCAACCATGAAAGGGCTCCGCAGCACGATCCACTGGTATCGCGGTACGACGAGTCCGAAGCCATTGAGCACCGCAAAAGCGGTACTCGCTATAGGAGCCGGAGAGATATCGTCTTCGATGATGGCGACGTTCAAGAGGTACGGGCGAACACACGAAGGGGAGCTGCAGGGTCTCGGCGTACTCCATCGCCTGCTGCATGCCGTCGCCCACGCTGCAGTTGTTGTCCTTGGCCTCGACGACCGCGAGAGGAATGTTCGGCTTGTAGTACAGGATGTAGTCGGCGCGCTTGGCCTTGCCCCGTTTGACCATCTGGCCGCGAACGATGACCCGGCCTTTCGTGAAGCTGACCTCCTCGCGAAGCTGCGTCAGCTCGTCCCAGCCCGCCTGGCGCAGGGCCGGCGTGATGAACTTCGTGCAGATGTCACGCTCGCTGAGCTGCTTCTTGTCCATCGGGCAAGGTGGTCAGTCTTGCTGCCCAAGCCGGCCGTCGACGATACCGAACCGCTCTCGGAGGCGTTCGATGGTATAGGCCCACTTTGGATCACGTGGCCGCGCGACAGTGTTTTGATTTCCGAAGAGCCCCTTCTCCTTGATTGCCTTGTTCCTCGGAACGGATGCGAGCCAGCGGACGCCGACGAGGTGTTCGGGCACCTCGGCGGTTTTCAAGCTTTCGACGATTCGTGGCCCTTTGAGCGGGACTTCCGTGATCGGAACATCTCGCCCGCCGGGTCCAGGAACGAGGAACTGGTCGATGCGCACGACCGGCTTCGTAACCTCGCCAACTCCGACATACCCTTCTCCAGGCACGTTGACCCACACCCGGTCGCCAGGTGACAAGAGTGAGAGCGTTCTCACGTAGAATTCGCCGCCCCCGCCGCTGATGAAACCGTACTTGACCGCATCCTCCCAGCTCCTGCCGGAGTCGTCCAAGTCACCGAACGAGACGTAGTATTCGCCGTTCCAGTCACCTTTCGGCGACGACGCGGACCTCAGTGACGTTGACGCGCCAGGCGACGACCCGGATGACTCGGGCTCTCTGAGCCAGGCCCTGGTCAGGTACTCACGATCTCCATCCTTGAAGACCCGAAAGAACACCGCGTTGATGTTGACGCCGTGGGTATCCGACAGGTAGGTCACGATCCGTTCTGTGTCGGCGTCGAACTCTGAGCCGACGATGACCAGCTCGTGGCGTTCGTTGAGCTCCTCGGGCATCGACTTGAGGCCGAATCGTCGGCAGAAGGCAGCGTCAATTGACAGTGTGGGCTCGTTCGGAAACCGCGTCTTCCGGTACGCATTGAATATGGGGGCGATGTCTTCTGCCCGCAACGTGCCGACCCAGGAACCGTAGTCGAGAACCTGCGTGACGATGTCCCGCGGCATGTGGTTGCGCTTCAATTCCACAATCACGAGGTTGCCGTCTCGATCAATCGCGAGGAGGTCGACCCTACCGCCATGCGGCGTGATCACTTGGCGGCCAATGATCATCCAATCCGGGTTGGCAATCGCGATTTCACTGTCGAGGATGTCCTCGAGCCTGGATTCGAGATCGAGCGGGCCGGCCTGGACGCGAGACAGTTGACCGTCGATGCGCCAGACGCCAAGTTCCACGGGCATGCGGCAGAGCTTATCAGCCGCCCTGGCGCTGGTGGAACTCCTGATGTGTTAGCGCACAGCAGGCCGAAGGGTGTCGACGTGAGTGCGTGCAGGCCTCAAATGAGCCCGGTCAGGACGCCGCGGAAGCCTCGTGCTCCAAGTGCTCGAGCATCCGCCGGCGATGGCCGACCTGACGGGTGTCCAGTACTCGTGTGGGGCCTCCGTCAGAGGCCGTGAACGGCGACGGCATCCGCGCACGCTCCGCGAGGCGCCGCGCCCGCGCCTTGTTCAGTTCGCGGCGGTAGCACTCGAAACAAACGGTGCCTGGGCGCCGAAGCTGCTCGAGCGAAGGCGGCTGATCGTAATCGGCGCGGACGACGCCGTGGTAATTGAACCGGGCTTTACGGTCGCGGCAGCGCTGGCAGAGATGCCGGGGCCCACGGGTGCGGCGGCGTTCGGCGGTCGACATGTGGCCTCCTCGAAAGGGCCACGATACCGAGCGGCGGTGACAACCGAGGTCATTCGCCGAGGTTTCGCCGGATGGCCGAGCCCTCAGCCGCCTTTGACGATGAATCCCCTGGCGAGCAGGACGGCGCGCACGCGTTCGCGCATGTCGCCCTGCACTTCGACGCCGGTGTCGAAGACGGATCCGCCGGCGCCACACGCGCGTTTCAGCTCCTGGCTCAAGTTCCTCAGAAAGGCGCTGTTCCGTGGCAATCCGTCAACCACCGTGACCGTCTTGCCCCCTCGCGCCTTCTTCTCGATCCGCAGCTTCGCGACCGGGCGCGCTGGAACGGCCTCCTCCGCCGGGCGGCTGCACTTGCAGTCGCGCGCAGGCCACCCGCACTTAGGGCAGGTTCGGCCTGCCGTCGTCGAGTAGACAGTCCTGGAGTTGTCCCGGGCGTGCACGTCCCCATCATTGATGAGCGCCGCATCCGCCGCAAGCCGGATTCGAACCTAGAATTGAGTCTGTCAGGTCCGGCTAAAGCCGGACACTACGTACAACTTGTACTGATGATCCAGATCAGTGACGCCATCGCGCTCGATGATGATCTTGTCGAGGAGCGGTTCGTGCGCGCCTCAGGGCCGGGCGGCCAGAACGTCAACAAGGTGGCCACCGCCGTGGAGCTCCGCTTCGACGTCGGCGCGTCGCCGCTGCCGCACGACGTGAAGCAGCGGCTGATCGCGCTGGCGGGAAGCCGGATCACGCAGGGCGACGTGCTGCTCATCGACAGCCGCGCGCACCGGACGCAGCTGCAGAACCGCGAGGCCGCGCGCGAGCGGCTGGTGGCGCTGATACGGCAGGCGCTGGTCAGGCCGCGCGTGCGGCGGGCGACGAAGCCGAAGGCGGCCGCGAAGGAGAAGCGGCTGACAGGCAAGAAGAAGCGGGCGAAGGTGAAGGCGCTGCGGGGTCGCAGCTCGCGCGACGACGATTAGGGTTTCTTCTTGACGAGCCTTGGCGCGTCGGCGTCGCCGTCGCCCCGCCGGCCGACCGCGGGCACGAAGTCGTCGTCGTGGACCTCGCGCATCAGGCCCTTCGCGGCGTCACGCGCGTTGCGGGCCTTGCGCTTTCCCACCGCAATCGCATGTTTATGCGAATCGGTCTGCGTGCGGCGTGCCTTGACCTGCCGTGCCGCGGGTTCGGCGGGATCGTCGGCGCTGTCGAGCGCCGCAATTGCCTTGTCCACGGCAGCGAGCTGATCCATCAGCGCACGCCGCTGCTCCTCGAGCAGCTTCACGATCTGCCTCATTTCCGCCATAGGCTTCCACGTTACGCCAGAAGACGCAGCGCGCAAAGCGCCCGGAAGCCGTAGTAGGGTGGAGAGATGCCCCTGGTCACGCTGGACGCAGTCTCGATCGCGTTCGGCCATCTGCCGCTCCTGGACGAGGTCGCGCTCCGCGTGGAGCCGCGCGAGCGCATCGCCGTCATCGGCCGGAACGGCACCGGCAAGTCCACGCTCCTGAAGATCCTCAGCGGCGCCCTGCTGCCCGACTCGGGCACCGTCTGGCGCGAGCCCGGCCTCCACACCGCCCGCCTGGAGCAGGACATCCCGCTCTCCACCGCCAGCTCCGTCGCCGACGTCGTCGCCGAAGGGCACATCGTGGCGGGTCCCGCTGAAGCCGGACACTACGTACCCGACGAGGAGTGGCGCCGGCAGCACGCCGTGGACATGGTGCTGTCGCGGTTGAATCTCGACGGCGATGCGATCGTGGACACGCTCTCCGGCGGCTGGCGCCGCAGGGTGCTCCTGGCCCGCGCGCTGGTCGGACAGCCCGGCCTGCTGCTCCTCGACGAGCCGACCAATCACCTCGACATCGAGGCGATCACCTGGCTCGAAGAGTTCCTCGCCGGCTACCAGGGCGCCGTCATCTTCGTCACGCACGACCGCGCGTTCCTCCAGCACCTCGCCACGCGCATCATCGAGCTGGACCGCGGCCGCCTCACGTCGTGGCCGGGCGACTACGCGATCTACCTGCGCCGGAAAGAGGAGGCGATGTCGGCCGAGGCTGCCGAGCAGGCGCGATTCGACGACAAGCTCGCGGAAGAAGAAGCGTGGATACGCCAGGGGATCAAGGCGCGGCGCACGCGAAACGAGGGGCGCGTCCGCGCGCTGGAGGCGATGCGCGCCGAACGGCTCGCACGGCGTGAAGAGATCGGGCAGGTGCGCCTCGACAGCGCAATCGCCGGCGCACGGGCGCAGCAGTCCGGCAAGATGGTGTTCGAGCTCGACCAGGTCAGCAAGGCGTACGACGGGACGCCGGTCATCCGCGAATTCTCCGCGCGCATCATCCGCGGCGATCGGATCGGGCTGCTCGGGCCGAACGGCGCCGGCAAGACGACGCTCCTGAAGCTGCTGCTCGGCGAGCTGCAGCCCGATTCCGGCGAGGTGCGGCGCGGCGCGAACGTCGAGATTGCCTACTACGATCAGCAGCGCGAGCAGCTCGATCCCGAGCGGACGGTCTTCGCCACGATCGGCGACGGCAACGACACGGTGACCGTGAACGGCCGCACGCGCCACGTCAACGCGTATCTGGCCGACTTCCTGTTTCCGCAGGCGCGCGCCGGCTCGCCCGTCAAGGCGCTCTCGGGCGGCGAGCGCAACCGGCTGATGCTCGCGCGCCTGTTCACGCGTCCCGCCAACGTGCTCATCCTGGACGAGCCGACCAACGACCTGGACATCGAGACGCTCGAGCTCCTCGAGGAGCAGCTCGCCGAGTGGCCGGGGACGCTCATTCTCGTCAGCCACGACCGCGCGCTGCTGGACAACGTGGTGACGACGACGTTTGCGTTCGAGGGCGGGGGCGAGGTGCAGGAGTACGTCGGCGGGTATGAGGACTGGGTGCGGCAGCGGCGCAAGCCTGATGCCGGGTCCAGGAGGACCCGGCCTGCATCTGGCGCGATGCCTGGCGACTCGCGCGGCAAGCCGGACGCGCTCGGAGCTTCCGCGGCGGTGGCGTCCAGGAAGCTGTCCTACAAGGAGCAGCGCGAGCTCGAAGCGGCGCCGGCGCGCATCGAGGCGCTCGAGGCCGAGGAGCAGGAGCTGAACGCGCGCATCGCCGCGCCCGGGTTCTACAAGGAGGGGGGCGAGGCAATTGCCGCGACGCTCGCGCGGCTCACCGAGGTGGGACGGGAGCTGGCGAAGGCGTACGAGCGATGGCACGAGCTGGAGTCGCGGTCCGGCTAAAGCCGGACACTACGTACCGGGGTCCGGCTGAAGCCGGACACTACGTACGGAGCCAAAGAATTTGGTGTTCAGTACCCGGTGGCGGAGGGTTAGCCCGGAAAATTCACGAAGGGGCCGATTTCGGTAGAAACAGAAACGCCTCCGCGTGGTACAAGAGGCCTTGCTGAGGGACTTCTTGGC
>Ga0156279_106_pt1 | contig 50628 bp, 34 predicted proteins | sample RifCSPlowO2_12_FD_107928 | JGI IMG/M metagenome (GOLD analysis project Ga0156279, IMG submission 107928) | Acidobacteria bacterium RIFCSPLOWO2_12_FULL_68_19 | reverse complement strand
CTCTCACACGGCGTGGTAAGTCAACCAAGTGTTACCCATGTCCCCGGACTAATCTGTTACTCATGTCCCCGGCCGCTCAGTATCTCCGCAACTGGACGTTCCAGTCGGGATCATATTGGAAGATCAACGCCCTTTCGCTGAGCTCGATGGTATCGTCGACGACCATCGGATGTACGTGTAATCGCACTTCACCGGAGGCGGTCGCGATCAGCCCGTTGAGATGGCAGTTTGTGCTCTGGCCATCCCTGTAGCAGTTCTTCGGATGAATCGTGCCGTACCCGTGGTCGATTCTTTTCGCAAAGCTGTCGGTGCTCTTGCCGATGTACTTGAGCCGGGCGTCAACAGTGAAGCAGTACAGGCCCTTCAGTCGTTTGACCCCTGGGTCCTTGAGCTTGAACTCACAATACTCGCCATCTCCATGAGCATTGAGAAACTCACGATAGAACGGGTCTCCCCGCTGCTTCAGTTCGTAGAGGAACCGGCCCAGCTTCGCGTGAATCGACTCTTGATACTCCGCCGTAATGCGACCCACGAGCTGGACGTATTTCGGATGACAGATGGTTTCGCCGACGGTCTTGTTGTTCTTGCGGGCGAACAGATCCGTAACGTGACACGCGCCAAACGCCAGCGGCGTGTCCATGAACTCGAACGTCTGAGTTCCCAGCGACAACCGCAATCGCGTTTCGCCCATCTTAATTAAGTGTTCGTCCGGCTAACGTCGTATGAGTGGACGGCGCCATTTCCCGGCTACCGCCTGCACTCAGGCTTCCGCGCCCACCCTACGATGCCCTCACGTGGGGCCATTCTACTGGCATCGTCCACCCGGTCAACCCCAGTTGGTGCAGGGGGTTGGACGGACGGCGGCGTGCTCGACCCGTGAATTGGCGCTGGCGTCATAGAGCGGGGATTTCCCTGGATAGGCCGCTGGCGCCAATACCGGTTCGCACACGGTTGGGGTGGGCCCCGGAGGACTACTCCTGCCTGGTCGCCAAGGGACTTTCCAATCGGGTCCGATCCGGCCAGAAGTCCCTTTGGCGTTTATCGCGGCTTAGACGTCCAGCATCAGCTGCGGCGCGCAGCGCCGTCAGCTGCATGCTGTTGGGAGGCGCGCACTTGATGTGGCCGCCCATTCCTGCGAGGGCACCGCAGCCTGCTCCAGCACCATGCGGAGTCACGCGACACCCTATTTGCGCATACCACTCAGGAACTCGTCCACGTACGGGAAACTCCTCTCCAGGACTTCCAGCAACGTCGTGCCGACCTGCGTGGTCAGCCGTTTGAGATCAAAGCACTCCAAGACCGCACGCAGATGCTCGTCACTACCAGATGGAAACCTGTGCCGCTCCAACAGATACCTGGCGACAACTTGCAGCTCGCTCGGTGGAATCTCCTCGAATGATCGCGGCCCCCTGGTTCGCAACTTGATCGGTGGGCTTCCGTTCACTCTGACAATGGAGAATAGCAGGCCCCTTTCAGTCACCTCATTCTCAGAAACAAGACGCTGTTCTCGAATGGCGTCCGCAAGCGCCTTGTTCATAGTGCTCTTGAGCTCATGGCCCATTCGCTTGATGCCGCAGCCCCTCAGGTAAATGTCGTAGGCTCGCTTCGCAACCACTGGGCCTTCGACCTCGACTATCTGGACAATGCCTTCCGAAACTCTATGCGCGTTGACGCTGCGAGGGTCATTCCCAGGAAGGCCCGCATACTCCACATAATCGCTGAATGGCAAATTGGCGTCTCGCGAGTTGACCGAAGAAACGATCAATTGGGCACGGCCAAAGAGATTCCCGTCGCCAGTCGACGGATGCAGCCGAGCTTCTACTGGAAGCGCGTCTCCTCTTGCTGAACTGGTTCGTGCCGGCGGTGCCTCAGGAATCGATGCCTGAGCGCTCTCGACAATTTCAACAGGCATCACGGTGCCCTGCCCAACCGCCGGCTCTGTGACAAAGGGCACGATGCGGTGCTCGGTATGCACACTTCTAGGCGCGCCTTCAGCCCCAATCGGTTCGATACCGCGCTCGGCCAACGTCCTCACGAGGTCGTCCAGCATGTCCTTGCGCCGACGGATGAAAGCGGAGGCGAAACACCGCCAGAACACCCAACCGGCGCGCTCCAGGACGCGCTGGCGCTGCATGTCGTCGGCCCACTTGTCCGCGCCGTGGTACTTGTCGCCGTCGCATTCGACCGCCAGCCGCGCGTCGTTGTGTCCCTCAACCACCATATCAATGCGGTATTGGCCGACCCGCACTTGTGGGGTGATCCAGTAGCCACGCTGCGTGAGTTCGTCGTACATGTCGCGTTCGAAAGGGGACTCGCAAAGTGTGCGCAGATCCTCCACGCGCAGCTCATCCTGGGCGAAGGGTGTCGCGAAGTGTGCGATGAGACTGCGCCGCAACCGGTCCGCCTCGCTCAGATGCTCCAGTGCCACCGAGCGCACCAAGTACATCCGGTCCCTCGCGCGCGAAGCCGCCACGTTGAAACGCTGGGCGAAAGTATCGCGGGAGAGCGGCGCGCCGACCTCGTTGGGCGCCGACACCATCGAGAGAAACATGATGTCCCGCTCTTTGCCCTGGAACGTGCGTGCATCGCCACAAGCGATGCGATGGCGCTGCATTACTTCCGGCCCGAGTTCGTCGGTCAGCCGCTCCCATATCAACAGAGCCTGCTTGTCGGCAAGCAGCGAGACGACCCCGATGGAGCGCCCGCCCATGTTTGGGTCAGACACAATGGCCTTGATTTCATCGACGATGAATCGCGCCTCGGGCAAATTGACGTCGCCCCTGCGGTAGCCGTCTTCCACCACCACGTCGATGAGGGGCGGGTCGAGCCGCTCGGAGGCTTTGGGCATGCGCAGTGGCCGGAGCTCGTGATTGTAGAACTCGCGCTTGGAGTACTCGATGATCGGACCGACACAGCGGAAATGCTCCTTCAGCATCACCGCGCTCTTGGCAAAGACTACTTTGAACAGGTCATAGATGGAGCGCTCCGGCGACATCTGCGGGCGATAGGTTTCCACCTGATTGCCGAGGAAGCGACTCATGAGGCTTCGAATCTTCTCCTCCTCGAGACCGACGCCTTCGGGGGAGACTTGCTTGTCGTCGCCAACGATGAGCACTTTCATCGCCCGTAACAAGGAAGGCAATGCCGTTAGGTCCGATTGCGACGCTTCGTCAATGACGACGAGGTGGAAGCAGCCCAGTTCTGCAGGCAGCGATTCGGACACGCGGTAGTGCGGCATGATCCAGCACGGCACTGCAGGGTTCGCCTGCGATGCTGCCATACGCGCATCCTGCCGATAGCGCACCGCGCGCTTGCCAGTGCCCTTGCCGATTTTCTGAATGGCGTTGAGATAGGCCTGCAGAGCGGCCCGAATGCTGGGCGAAGCGTTCTCCGCGAGTTTCAGCCACGTCCGCTTCACTACGATGTCGCGATACGCGCGCGACAAATCGCTCTCCACTTCGTGGCGATCCTTCGCCAACCTCTTCAGCACTTCTTGTGCATCAATCGATTCGAGGTAGGTGGCCAGGCGTCTCAGGCGCCAAGCGCTGCGCCAGTTGTCCGGTAGAAGACCATCCACCGTGCCCTCAAGCGGTCGTTTGAGCGACGCCGCGTACTTAGGCGCCCCGGAGGCCTCAGCTTTGCCGCAACCCTCGCGCAGGGCGGCGAGATGCGTGCCCAGGCCCAGCACGCGAGATAGCTCCGCCATCAGCGCCGTCCACTCAGCCTGCATCCGGGCGTCTTCAATCTCAGGGTTGCCCAGCATCTCGGCGAGAAACCGGCGAATGTCCTCTATGACGCGGCCCGTGCGGCCTTCCAGTACCTTCTGAAAGCGCTCCTTGTGAGCCCAAACGTTGGCGAGTCGGTTCTTGGTGAGGTGGTGCCGCAGCGCCTTCTCCATCTCTGCGAGTCGCTGCGTGTTATCCGCCAGCTCGCGGACATGAGCCGAGTTGGGGAAAACGAGAGAAGCTGCGGCGCAGAGTTCGCCTTCCGCCTTCACTACGCTCTTCACCTTGAGGTAAAGGGCGTAGCCCTGGGCGGCGTCCAGGCCGCCTTCCGGCTTGTCCCCCGGTACGGCTTCGAGTTGAAGCTCGGGGGCAAGAGCGTTCCAGCGCAAGGCCAGTTCGCGCAGGCATTTCAACAACGCCAGATGCTCGGCGACATGCTTCCAACTCTCGGCGTTGGCAGGGGGATTGCCGAGAACGCGAATGCTGTCCAGCTGCTTCTTCTGCGCGGACCTGCCGAACAGTCCTTTCAGACCAAAGGGGCTCTTGCCCTCGGCAAGATTGCTCACAGCCTCCGCGAGCTCGGTATCAAGCTCGATGCCTGCGGGAGTGGTAACCGGCCGCTCAAGAAACGCCTTGCGCCGGTCGACAGCCTGCTCAAGCTCGGCGCCGAGGGCTTCCAGAATCGGCACCAGGTTGTCGTTGCCGCCGCGCCGCAGACGTTCGCGCATGGCGATCGTCCAGTAACGATGCGCCTGCACTACCTCGTCGCGCAATCGCTGGAGCGCCTCGATGTCCGTGAGGACTTGCTGAGCGCGAGCGAGCGTCTCCTGTGTCGAATCGGCGAGCGCCGGAACGTCGCCGTTTTCCACGCCCTGTTTCAGCTTTTCGAACTGGGACAGGTCCTGGTGGACTTCGAGCAGTGCCTTGGAGTCAGGAAACTCCACGAGTTGCGGCAGCGACGCATCGAGGTAGTCGACGTCTTGGCTTAGCGCACGCCTTGCCTCCCGTAGCCGCACAACATCCGCGTCCAAGAACTGCGGGGCGAATTCGGGAGTGATTCCAAGCGTGTCGGGAATCCACTCGAACTGGTCGACGTTCCCGACCACCTCGCGCGCCGCGTCTTGAGGGTCGATCTCCTCGGTTTCCAACGTGACCTTGGCGAGGTTCCGTTTCGCCCATTCGCCAATCTTGCGGTCAATGCTGGCAAGCTTGCCGTGGAGGGCATCAATGGATTCCTCAAGATGGTTGATGGCTCTTGCCGTACTGCCGCGGTCGAGGCCCTGTACCTCGGAGGCAATCTTGTGGATGGCGTGTTCGAACTGCTTCATTCCCTCCTGTTCGCTCGTCAGCAGCGAGATAGCGAGCGGACGGATTTCATCCGGCAGCTTCTCTTGCACCTCCCTGAGGGCTGGGTCCTTCATCGAAGTCACGAGCACCCGTTTACCTTCGGCAAGGTAGTGGCAGATGACGTTGGCGATGGTGTGCGTCTTGCCCGTACCAGGCGGACCCTGCACGACGACGCCATCGGAAATATCCAAGAGCTGCACGATGCGGAACTGCTCGTCGTTGAAAGGCTTCGGGAAGTAGATGTCGCGCGCCTTCTTGCCGCTTGTGCTGCCCTGCGAATGGTATGAGGCGGAGACACCACGGAAAGTTGGCAGTTCGACGACCGGGTTGGACGTGTCTGGGTCGGTCACGACCGCAGCCACTGCGGGCGGGTAGGACTCGGCCTCTTCGGCTCGTTTCTTCAGCTTTTCCAGGTCCTGCAGAAACAGACTGTTGGTGCGCGGGCGCGCAAGGAGCACCCACGTGTCGGTGACTTTTAGCTTGTCGTCGGACTTGGGCAGCGTCCGGTCGTCAGCCGACACTTCGTTTGGCCAGTAGATGCCGTTCGCGTCGAGGTTGGTAGCCGCCGTGCGAAGCAAAGGCTCGAAGGTGCCTCGGTCGAACGGAGAAAAGGTCGTCGTAGCCTTCCCGAAGAACTCCTTCGCCGCTTTCTCCAGGTCGGCAACGCCAGGGTTATCGACGGATGCGTACCAGTCGACCTCGATGCGAGCATCGACATCCCGAGGGCGGATTTCCACTTCGGCCGTCACAGGGTTGAGCGACATTTCGGCCAGCCGTCCTACCAGCGGATAGCTCACGGTGGTGTCATTGGAGTTCCAGATGCCGAGGCCCACGCCCCAGACGAGCTCGAGTTGCGCTTCGACAATGCCGCCCTCGAGCTGCTGCTTGAGCGTGAAGAGCTGGGAGTAAAGGCGTATGGTCTTGCGGCGGAGTTTCTCTTCCTCGGCCCAGGGGCGCCACTTCGTGTCGAGGTAGGTGGCGAACTGCGCCTTGACCAGGGCACACCTGTCGTAGTCGGAGAGCATGACCGTCGTCTCGGGGGCGATTACGGGTTTGCCTTGCTCCGGTGGACTTGCCGATGAAGAATGCGTCCCCTCAGCAATCAGGCTTGCGCCGTCCATGGCCTCGCGCAGCCGCGGCTCTTCCGTTGGCCCCTGCGTCATCTGCACCCAGGGCCGCAGTACCGCGCTGGCAATATCCGGCGGCCTCATCTCGTGCAGCCGCTCAAGGGCAAGCCAAATCTCGTCCTCGCTCTCGGGGCCGTTGACGTTAATGCGGATGCCCGGCAGTCCTTGGATCTCGTGCTCGTAGAGAGCGAAGCCACCGTGTGCGGCAACGGTAGCGGCTGGCTTGCCCCGCAGCCGCGCGGACTGCTGAGAGAATTCGATAAGGGAGAGAAGCCGATTTCTTTCTACGCTCATGAGGCTTCCCATGTCATTGGCCGGGGCTTTCGTACCATCGCACTTGTCTGTCGCCCTCATCGCGCGTCAGGTGCGCCAACGTTCCGAATGAGCCGCGCGCCCGCTGCAAATGTGCAAATGATTGCACAGATCACGGGGCGCGACGGCTCCATTCGGCTGTTGTTAGGCTGCCGAAACGTCAGTCGGGAAGGTGGGTCTATTCTCCACGACGCTTCAACCTAAACCGTCCTCCCGATTCCGCGACAAAATAAGGCCGCTCGTTGTCTAAATTGCCTACTGCATGATTTGGCAAGAACCGATCGGCGACAATTCTCTCGAGCTCTGTCGCCTTTGACAGTTCTTCGGCAGTGAAGGATGTCTTGAGACGACCATCGACTATGGCCGACTTGATCAGTCGAACAATTCGTCGCTCTGCCCGTATCTTCTTAACAAACCAAAGCAGTCGACGAAGCCAATTCCGGGGATCCCACGAACGGTTTAGCTGAACCCAGTACTCAACGGCTGACCGAACCATCGCAGCCTGCCGAGCCTCTGGCGGCGGATTGAAAACTCGGCCCAGGAAAAGGTTCGCTATGGGTAACTCGGCTGAAGCACTCAAACTTTGGCCTAAGCTTTTTGTTCCGTACCATCGACCGAATACGTCTTGGCAAAAAATGTATCGCGCTTCGTCGATAGTCCAGTCGAGCTGAACCCGCATTCTCCGCTCCACACTGGGCGCAAGATTGCCCACCCGGTCTATTGTCCGACCCTTATCGTTCGTCACGGACACATTGAGGGCTGCCCCGCGCCCAAAATTACGAACTACGGTTCGAGCATCCTCGTAGGCAACGACAACCACCGGTCTTTGGTCACTCCGAAGAAGAAGGTACGTGAGCCACGCGTATAGCAGCGCCGCACCCGCCGTAAGAACGAGAACCCAAAAGTTCGCCCGGCCGCCTGGCTGCCAACTGATCACATTCGGGAGAACGTACGCGAGCGTGAGGATCCCAAGGATGGCAAGAACGGTTGTCAGCCGCTTTGGCGTGTAGATCAACATGAAGACGCTTGTCTCAGGTACGAATTTGCTCGATAGGGTGGCAGCCTAACGTCGTATGAGTGGACGGCGCCATTTCCCGGCTACCGCCTGCACTCAGGCTTCCGCGCCCACCCTATGATGCCCTCACGTGGAGCCATTCTACTGGCATCGTCCGCCCGGTCAACCGCAGTTGGTGCAGGGGGTTGGACGGACGGCGGCGTGCTCGACCCGTGAATTGGCGCTGGCGTCATAGAGCGCGGATTCAATGCCGGTTCGCACACGGTTGGGGTGGCCCCGGAGGATTACTCCTGCCTGGTCGCCTTGTGGCGATCGATAACGGTGCGACGTCATGCAGGACAGGCCAAGTCTGTGCCGGCGGCAACAGAGCTCATGGGCGTCAAGGATTGTCCGGCGGCCTCCCAGGTGGAGGAAGTGCCAATCCGCGGCCGGATGACGTGGGGCTGATTTGGGGGCATCCCCAGCGGAAACGGCGGATCGCGCGGGACGAGAGGGCTGGTTTTCCCGAAGACTTTCGAAAACAGGCCGGTTTCCAAAAACCCTGTCAAGACCGAATCCCACCCTCTCCGCCAACCATCGATTCTTTGTTTTCAATAACTTCAGGCCTCCGGACATGGGCGTAAGAATCTATGCAACGCCGGGCGCCTGATAGACGAGCGCTAGGTCGGTCCCAGGTTCGATTCTGTTCTTCCTGCTCGGGACGTGGCGTTCGCGGCATGGGCGGCTCCTTCCGACATGCGATGCCTTGACGGATACACGGTATCCGTATATCGTGATGCCATGATCCAGTCGTTCGCGGACGCCACGACCGCGGACCTATGGGAAGAGCGAAACAGTAAGGCCGCGCGGCGTGTGCCCCGCGACATCTGGCCGATTGTGCATCGGAGGTTGACGATGCTTGACGGCGCGCAGCGGCTGGACGACCTGGCGGCTGTTCCCGGCAATCGACTGGAGGCGTTGGCTGGGGACCGGAAGGGGCAGCACAGCATTCGCGTGAACCAGCAGTAACGGATCACTTTCCGGTGGGAGAGACACGATGCGCACGACGTCTGTTGCGAGGACTACCACTGAGAGCATCCCACGTGATGCCGCAAGCGTGGGGCCGGCGGTGCACCCTGGCGAGATCCTCCTCGAGGAGTTTCTGAAGCCGCTCGAGATGACACAGGCCGCCGCAGCCAAGACGCTGGGGATGTCCACCGTACGCCTGAACGAGCTCGTGCGCGGCAAACGCGGCGTGACCGCCGACACAGCGCTCCGACTCGCGCAGCTCTTCAAGACGACGCCGCAGTTCTGGATGCATATGCAGGCCAACTTCGACCTCAAGGCGGCGATGGTTCGACGACGCACCATGAAGCTGGCCAATAGGGCGTAGGCGACTGCGGAGAAGCGCGCCGCGGCGAGCGCGACAGCGTGCAAGGCGCCGCGGCGGCCAGGGCATTCCTGGCCGCGCGAAGCGCGGCAGGAGATACTGGCATCGCCCGACGCGCTGGGCGCGTCGTGAGTTGGCGCGAACCTACCCGCTCCGCCATGTAAGTCGTTGCCTCTCCACATGACGCGGGGATCCCGTCGCTGACGGGTACTTGGCCACAGTGGAGTGTCTGGCGCCGGACTACTCGTCCTTCTTCCGACGACGAATCGGGAGCGTCCAGTTCTCGAACGTCAATCCTTTCACGCGGCCGAACTCGGTGGTGTTGTTCGTGACGAGGACGAGCCCAAGGCTCCGTGCGTGAGCGGCAATGAAAAGGCCGTTCGCTCCGATCATCTGGCCGCGTGTCTTCAGGTCGGCACGTACCTGGGCGTAGTGGGTAGCGGCGGCGTCCGGGAGCTCCAGCACCTCGACGTAGGGCAGGAAGGCCTGCAGCGCCATGGCATCCTGCGTGCGCCGGGGTGAAACTTCAACGCCGTAGAGCAGCTCGGACTTGGTGATGACGGAGATGCAGACGTCGACGACGGGAACCGCCTGCAATCGGTTCAACACGGTTTCGCTCGAACGCTTCATGATGTACGAGCACGTGTCCGTGTCGAGCATGTAGCGGGCCATCAGGGCTCGCGCTCCTGCACGGGCAGATCCTCGACATCCTCCATGAACGCGTCGGACGCCACCGGGCCGCTGTGGAGATAAGGCGCCCAATCCGTTGGGCGTGGCGACAGGATCACATCCTCCCCTTCTTTGCGAATGAACACTTCGTCGGTGCTGAACTGGAACTCCTTCGGCAACCGTACGGCCTGGCTGCGGTTGTTCATGAACACCTTGGCTCGTCGCTGCATGTCGGATTCCTCCTGGGAGTCTGTGCCGTATACATTAGTATATGCCACCCCTGATGCCGTCAGACCGGAGACATTCTCGAAGCTGCAGGCCGGATTCAGCGCTACGTCGGCACAATGGCCTTCGCGGAGTTCCTCGCGAACTCCGAGGATGCCGTGGTTCGTAACCCTGGAGATTCTCGGCGAGGCTGTGACTGCTGGGCTGGGGGCTGATTCGGGGCCTCGTCAGCGGGTGCTGCCCGGCCAGGTATAGCAACTATAATAGTTGCGAGGGTTGCCATGCCAGAGAAGGTGTCGACCATGGACGTCCGACAACGAATCGGCGACATGCTGAATCGCGTCGCCCTTCGACACGACGAGTTCATCATCGAACGGAAGGGCAAGCCGCTGGCCGCATTGGTACCCGTCGAGCGGCTCGAGCAGATGCGACGCTTTGCGCGCCGGCACGCGCTGGATGTCATCGAGCAGCAAAAGGGCGGAGCGCTCACCGAAGACGAGGCGAGCATGCTTGCACTGGAGGCGCAGCGATGGGCTCGTCGCCAGAGGCGCAAGTCGCGTGCGAAGGCGACGTAGGCGGTGCTTCGCGCCGTTCTCGACGCAAACGTATTCGTCAGTGCCTACGTGCGTCCTGAAGGTCCGCCAGGGCAGATTATCGAGCGGTTCCTCAGGGACGCGGCGTTCGAGATCGTGGTGTCGGCCGAAATCGCCGAGGAAGTCTTGCAGGCGCTTGCCTATTCGAAGGTGCGCAAGGCCGCCCGAACCAACGTGGAAGCGGAGTTATGGTTCGAGGACATCCTCGTCCTCTCACAGATGGTCGCCGGAGAGTACACGGTGACCGGCGTGAGCGCCGACCCCGACGATGACAAGTACATCGCTGCGGCGATCGAAGGACGTGCTGTCCTGGTCGTCTCCGGAGATCCCGACCTCCTCGCGATCGGCGAGCACCGAGGCGTGCGGATTGTCACTCCTCGGGCATTTTTCGACCTGCTGGCTGCTCGATCTTGAGCATGGCTTGACGCGTGCGGACACAGATGCGGCAAGTCGCGGCGGTTTCCTGCGCGATCGCCCTGCTCTCGACGCTCATCGCCGGCGCGGAGCGCTTCGTCACCGTCGCCCCGTCCGTCCGGCTCTTCGTGCGCGACGAGGGGCGCGGCGCCCCGATCGTCGTGCTGCACGGCGGCCCGGGACTCGACAGCAACTACCTGGCGGACGATCTCCTGCCGCTCGCCAGCCGGCGCCGCGTCGTCTTCTTCGATCAGCGCGGTGCGGGCCGGTCGTCGCTGGCCGGCGGGGTGACGGCGGAAACGCTCGTGGAGGATCTCGAGGCGCTGCGCCGGCAGCTCCGCTTCGACCGGCTCACGCTCCTCGGACATTCGTGGGGCGCCGGTCTGGCGGCGCTGTACGCGATGACGTACCCCGCTCGGGTGGAGCGCCTGGTGCTGGTCGGCGCCATGCCGGCGCAGGCCAGGTGGCTGAACGTGTTCGATGCCAATCTTCGCGACCGGTTGAGCGCCTCCGATCAGGCGAGGCTGGGTGAAGCCGACGCCGACTGGCAGAAGGCGAGCGGCGATGTCGAGCAGATCGAGCGCTGCCGGGCCTACTGGGCCGTTCTGGGCAAGGCGTACTACGCGCACCCCGAGGCGAGGTCGCCGCGGTCGCGAGGAAACCTCTGCGCGCCGCCGGGCGCGGCGCTCGCCAGCGGCCGGCGCGTCAACGTCGCCGTCTGGGCCTCGCTGGGCGACTTCGACTGGCGCCCTCGCCTGGCCTCGGTGCGCGCGCCCATGCTCCTCGTCCACGGCGACCGCGACCCGATGCCGCTCGATGCGGCCCGCGAATGGCGGGCGAGGGTCCCTTCCTCGCGTCTGCTCGTCGTGGCTGACGCCGGCCACATGCCGTACGTCGAGCAGCCCGATCTCTTCTTTCCCGCGGTGCAGACGTTTCTCGATGGCCGCTGGCCGGCGGCGGCGCGATGATCGCCGCGGTCCCCTGGCGTCACTCGTCAGCGACCATCGACGGGATCACCCGCGGGTACTCCGGAAAGTACCGCTCGATGACCGGCAGCTCGAATCGGGGGAGAATCGAGTCCTTCGACTCCCGTGCGAGCAGGAACTCGAAGGAGGCGCGCAGCAGCGCTTCGGGACTCGCGTCGGGCGCATAGCGCTCGACGTCCGACGGCCACACGTTCACCTCGTGCGTCGTCGAGCCGCCGCCTTCCTCGACCGTCACGATGTACCGAGCCCCGCCGGCGTGCGCGATGGAGATTGTCGCCATTACGCATGGTCCAAGTCTGCTGTCGATGGCCTGAGGCTCAGTTCGACGGCGGATTCTTCTTCTGCTCCGCCACGAGCGTGTTCCAGTTCTTCTCCATGTTGTCGACCCACGCGCGGAAACCGGCGGGATCGATGTAAGGGTTCGTCGCGCCCGTCCCCAGCCGCTTGTACTTGCCCGCCAGGTCGAAGAACCAGCTGTGCGATGCGAGGAACACGTCGGGCTTCATCGTCTTGTACTTCTGGATGCTCTGGAGGAAGTGATCGGCAATCTCGGGATAGTTCTTGTTGTTGACGAGCCGCGCGTCCTCCTGCAGCCCGCCGCACGCGATGACGACGTTGTAGGACCGGCCGCCTTCCTGCACGGTTGTTTCCCAGGTGGTGCAGCCGCGCGTGTGCCCGGGCGTCAGGTGGGCCGTCAGCGTGGCCCCGCCCAGTCGTACCTGCTCGCCGTCCTTCAGCACGCGATCGATCGGATGGGGCTTCCCGCTCGGCGCCTTCATCGCCTTCAGCGCCGGCACGTCCTGCTCCATCGCCATCACCTGCGCCCCGCCGGTCAGCTCCTTGACGACGGCATCGGCCTGCATGTGGTCGCCGTGGGCGTGGCTGCCCAGGATGATCTTGACGTCGGTCAGCGTGAAGCCGAGCTTCTCGATCGACTGGCGCAGCAGCGGCACCGTCTCCTCGAAATTCACGTTGATCAGGATGTGGCCTTCCGGCGTCGTGACGAGGAACGAGTTGAGCGTCCCGGTGCCGACGTAATGAATGTTGCCGATGATCCGGTGGGCGGGAAACGCCACGCGGTCCTGCGTGCGATCCTCGACCGTCTGGGCGTAGGTCAGCGTGGGCGCGGCGATCAGGCCGGCGAGCGCCAGCGCGCGCGTGGTCGTGAATACGGTCATGTCAAGGCTCCTGTCCTGCGGATGAAATCGTCCCATGATAATTGACATGCGCCGCGGCCGTGTGGAAGGATAAGGCCCTCGTGTTCGTGCACCCGACCTGCGCGTGTTGTTGTTGTCAGGGGGCTTCAGCCTCCGCTGGCCGCGCTGCGTCGGTTTCGCACCTCTGATACCCGTTACACGAACCAGTTTCCCGCAGCAGGCCCGGAAGGCTGATCAGGCTTTCCGGGCCTTTTGCTTTTGTGCGAGGCGAACATGCTCGATACGGTCACGACCACCGATCGCGTGACGGCCCAGCAACGGGCGACGCCGCTCGTCCGCGTCCCGGAGGACTGGCTGGCCGTCGTCCTCGGCGCCGTTGTGCTGGCGCTCGTCCTGCTTGGCGCGGTGCCGGCGCTGCCCGGGCTCCGGTGGAGCGACGGCGCGTCGGCGGCCAGGCTCCTGACGCCGGAAGTGCTCGGCGGCTGGGTGGCGACAGGCGTCGGCGTCGGGCTGCTCGCCGCCGTCGGGCTCGTGCTCGAGGGGGGAGACCTCGGCCGCTTCACCCGAGGCTACCCGGCCGTCTTCGCGCTCGCATGGCTGTCGCTCGTGCTCGCCGGCCATGCCGCGCCGGCGGCGTGGGGCATCGAGTACGTCGTCTTCGCGCTCGCGCTGGGGCTGCTCGTGAGCCACGCGGGCGGCGCCAGTCCGTCGATACGGGCGGCGGCCCGGTCGGAGCTCTTCATCAAGACGGGACTGGTGATCATGGGCGCGACGGTCCTGTTCGCCGACGTGCTCCAGGCGGGTGCGCTCGGCATCGTGCAGGCGCTCGGGGTGGTCGTCGTCGTCTGGTACGTGGCGTTCTGGCTGGCGACGCGCTTCCGCGTCGACGAGGAACTGGCGGTGATGCTCTCGACCGCCGTCTCGATCTGCGGCGTCTCGGCGGCGATCGCGGCCTGCGGCGCCATTCAGGGCGACCGCCGCAAGCTGAGCTACGTCTCGGCGCTCGTGCTGGTCGTGGCGGTGCCGATGATCGTCCTGATGCCCTGGATCGTGCGCCTCCTCGGCGTTCCCGACGCGGTAGCGGGCGCGTGGATGGGCGGGACGCTCGACACCACCCCCTCGGTCGTCGCGGCGAGTGCGCTCGTCAGCGACGCCACCATGAAGATCGGCACGATCGTGAAGTTCTCCCAGAACGTGCTGATCGGCGTCGCCGCGCTGGTGCTGTCGATCTGGTGGGCGATGCGCCACGGCGACGGCCGCGACCGCGCACCCGGCGCCTCCGTCATCTGGCAGCGCTTCCCGAAGTTCGTCCTCGGCTTCCTGGCGGCGTCGCTCGTGTTCTCGTTCCTCCTCGGGCCGGAGCTGGTGGCGCGCACCAAGGACGCCGTCGGATCGGTGCGGACGATCTGGTTCGCCCTCGCCTTCGTCTCCATCGGCCTGGAGACGCGGCTGGGGAACCTCGTGGGCCTCGACGGCGGACGGCCGCTCGGCGCCTTCCTGCTCGCGCAGGCGTTCAATGTCGCGTGGACGCTGCTGCTGGCGTGGCTGATCTTCGGAGGCGTGCTGTTCTCTCCTCCCGTGCTGTAGACGCGCACCGGCGCCGGCACTCGCGCCGGCACCCGCGCCGGACAGAACGTGCCTGGCGGCGGTGCGCTGACGCCAGGTTCTGACACCGGGGTATAGTTGCCCTCCCAGCGAGGAGGACACCATGCCGAAGTATCTGATCGCGGCGTCGTACACCGCCGAGGGCGTCAAGGGTCTGGCGAGGGATGGCGGGACCAAGCGCCGGCAGGCGGCGGAGGCGGCCATCAAGAGCGCCGGAGGAAGGCTCGAAGGGTTCTACTTCGCGTTTGGCGAGCGCGATGCCTACGTGATCGTCGACGCCCCCGACAATGCGTCGATCGCGGCGGCGTCGCTGGCGATCAACGGGAGCGGCGCCGTGCAGGCGAAGACGGTGGTGCTGCTCACGCCCGAAGAGATGGACCAGGCGGCGAAGAAGACCGTCAGCTACCAGCCGCCCGGCCGCTGATGGGCGATCGGTCTGGCGGGTCCGCTTCGCGGAACCCGCCCTACGTAACGTAGGCCGGGTGCCGCGACGGGCGCGACCGGGCCGTCGCGGACCCGGCGCGATCATTTCGCCAGCGGGTCGGGCCTGAGTTGGAACCGCATCGCGATGGGCGGCGTCCCTTTTCCGGTCTCCATGTGAAAGGGCGTGCGGCTGCTGACCGTCGACCAGAGCCCGCGCCCCTTCCAGCCGGCGTTTGGATCGTCGATGCGGCCGTCGAGCCACTTGGTGTAGAAACCCATCGGATACGGCACGCGCAGCACCACCCACCGGCCCTCGTCCAGCGCCAGGAACGCGTCCGACTGGTTCCCGGTGGCGACTGGCGTGTTCGCGCCGAGGCCGAGCGTGTCGAACTGATCGACCCAGGCGAAGTAGCTCCCCTCGGCGCTCCCGTTCTCCTGCACGTTGCCGAACTGCGGCAGCGGCTGCGGGTGGAGCGTCCATCCTTCGGGGCAGTGCCGGCCGGTCGCCTTCGGGCCGTTGAGGGGGTTGCGGCACGTACGGCGATCGAAGCTCGCCAGGTGCCCGCTGCCGAGCGCCACCCATGCCACGCCGTTGCGATCGACGTCCATGCCGCGCGGCGAGTAACCCTGAACCGGCGCGTCCGCGGTCTGCCACGGCACTTCGTACCGCTCGGCCAGCGCCGTCTCCGTCGGGTTCGAGCCGGGGACGAGCCGGACGATCGCCCCGGGGAAGCCGAGGACCGATCCCCACACGGAGCCGTCCGGCGCCGGGTTCACCGTATAGAGCGCGTCGGTGATCCGCGTGTCCTGGTCGTCCCGGCGGCCGTTGCCGCTCGTGTCGAGGACGAGCGCGGTCCATCCCTGCGACTTCGCTTCGTCTTTGGTCTCGTCGAACGCCTTCGTGTCGATCCAGCCGAAGTAGGGGCTGCCGTACCCGTTGAACCAGAGCGTGTTGTTCGCGTCCTCGGCGAACATCAGGTGATGGGTATCGAAGCAGGTGCTGATCTGCGTGAGCTGCTTCGTCTTCGGGTCGTACATCGCCGCGTGCCGCACGGCGCCGTCGATGGGAAAGCGGCGCGCCGAGGGATGGGCCGACCCCTTGCGGCAGTAGTCCGGGTTCTCGGGCGGACGGACGCGCGCCGTCATCCAGACGCGCCCCTGGCCGTCGATCATCGGGTTGTGAATGTCCATCCGGCTCGTCCAGATGGCCTCGCCGTCCCAGTAGCGCGACGGCTGCAGCACCTTTCCCGGCGCAATCGGCGTGCGCGGATCGCGAGGGGCCACCGGGATCCGGCTCGTCGTGTGCTGAACCGGATCGAGCACCGGAATGTAGTCCGCGCTCAGTTCGGGGGCGCCGTAGATCGGGCCGTTGGCATTCACCGTGGGACGACGGCGATCGGTGGACACCTGGTCGTGGAGGTACGTCTTCTCGTCGGCCCAGCGCCACTGGGTGATCACGACGTTCCGCTCGAGGCCCTGCGGGCGCGGCGGCGCCGGCGGCACCTCGCCCTTGGCGATCCGATCGGTCCAGTCGGCGAACATCGCGATCGCCCGCGGCGCTCCGAACGTGCCGATTTCGCGCACCATGTCGGCTCCGGCCTGCCCCGACTGGATGCGCCGGAGCCAGGCCTCCTTCGAGGGGAGGAGCACGCCGAGTTCCGGCGGAGTCTCGCGGGTGGCCTTGTTGCCGAGCTGGTGGCAGGTGTAGCAACTGCCGTTCTTCAGCCACGCGAGCCACTGCGCCTGGTCCTTCATCGCCGGCGCGATGCCGTTGCCCTGCGGGCCGGTGCCGGGGAATTCGCCCTTGTCGGGAATCCGCAGCATCGACGCCCAGTAGCCCGCCGGGTAGTACTGGGCGGCGGCTCGCGGATCCGGCGCCGGCACGGCGTCGAGCGCCAGCGTCCGGCCCGGCGCTGCCTCCGCTTTCGGCGAATCGACGAGTCCGTACCCACGTACCCACACGCGATAGGACGCCTTCGGGAGGTCCGGCACGAGAAAGCGCCCCTCGTCGTTGGTGACGACGATCTTCGCGAACGGCGTCGGCAGATCCCGGGTCTCCGCAATCACCCACACGCCCGCCTCTGGTCCCTTCGCGCCGGTGACGACGCCGCCGATGTCGTCGGCATCGACGGCGGCCGCGGGCGTCTCGGGTTGTCGCGCGCAGCTCGCCAGCAGCGATGCCGCGCCGAGCAGCATGACGCATCTTCTTCGCATGGTGGTCTCCCGTTCGGTCTGTCGATGATACGTCCGTCCGCGGTGGCGCCGCCAGGAATCCAGTAAGATACCGGGCTCATGAAGCCTCATCTGCTGTCGCGCCGCGGCGCCGTGAAGGCTCTTGGCGCGGCCGCGGGCGCCGCGCTCGCCGCCGGCGATCTCCTGGCGCAGCGCGTCGAGCCTCGCTCCACCGTCACGACTCCTCCGCGCGACTTCGACGAGCCGACGACGTATTTCAACGATCCAGACGTGCTGACGGTCGACCCGCAGTTCAGCGGCTACGTCCAGCCGCAGAACGCGATCCGCCGCCTCTGGACGGGAGGGCAATGGCTCGAAGGCGCCGCGTGGAGCGGGCAGGGGAAGTACCTCGTCTTCAGCGACATCCCGAACAACCGCCAGATGCGCTGGACCGAAGACGAAGGACGCGTCAGCGTGTTCCGGTCCCCGGCGAACAACAGCAACGGCAACACGTTCGACTTCCAGGGACGCCAGCTCTCCTGCGAGCACCTGATGCGGCGCGTGGTCCGGTACGAGCACGACGGGTCGGTGACCGTCATTGCGGATAGTGTCGGCGGCAAGCGGCTCAACTCGCCGAACGACGTGGTGCCGCATCCGGATGGAAGCTACTGGTTCACCGATCCGCCGTACGGCGGTGGGCTGTTCGAGGGACAGCCAGACGAGGCGGGCGGGCCGACCAATCCCGCCGGGCGCCTCAATCCCCGGCTCGGGCAGCCGCCGGAGCTCGGCCGGTTCCGGCGCGAGCTCCCGACGGCGGTCTACCGCGTCGATTCGAGCGGCAGGGTGGACATGGTGATCGGCGAGGATCAGCTCGCGGACCCGAACGGCCTCGTCTTCTCGCCCGACTACACGCGGCTGTATGTGATCAGCACCGGCCGCGGACCGGGCGACAAGGGGTCCGGCGGCACCGGCGAGATGTTCGTCTTCGACGTGGCGAGCGCGCGTGTGACGAACCGGCGCCTCTTCACCAACTTCATGGTCGACGGCGTCAAGTGCGGCCCCGACGGCGCGCGCTCGGATGTGGACGGCAACATCTGGTGCTCGAGCAACGCCGGGCGCGCCGTCGGTTATAGCGGCGTCACGGTCTGGAATCCCGACGGCCGGCTCATCGGACGCATCCGCCTGCCCGAGGTGTGCGCGAACGTCTGCTTCGGCGGGCCGAAGCGGAACCGGCTCTTCATGGTGGCGAGCCAGTCGCTCTACGCCGTCTTCGTCAACACGCAGGGCGCGGCTCCGGGCTAGGAACCGGAGAATCAAGTGAACATTGGGTTCATCGGCCTCGGCGTCATGGGGCGGCCGATGGCGCTGCATCTTGTGAGGGCCGGCCATCGAGTATGCGTGTACGCACGGCGGCCCGAGACGGCGGCGCCGCTCGTCGAGGCGGGGGCCGAGCGCGCGGCCACTCCGGCCGAGCTCGCCTCGCAGTCGGGGGTCGTCATCACGATGGTGACGGCCACGACGGACGTGGAGGAGGTGCTGCTCGGGCCGAGCGGTGTAGCGACCGGCGCAAGACCTGGAACGATCGCGATCGACATGAGCACGATTGCGCCGCAGGTGACACGCCGCATCGCCCAGCGGCTGGCCGAGCGGCAGGTGCGGATGCTGGATGCGCCGGTCACGGGCGGTCCCGCCGGCGCCGAGGCGGCGACGCTCACGATCATGGTGGGCGGCGAGGCCGCCGTGCTCGACCAGGCGCGGCCAATTCTCGAGCGGCTCGGCCGCCAGATCGTGCACCTGGGTGGCCACGGCGCGGGCCAGATTGCGAAGGCGTGCAACCAGCTTGCCCTGCTGGTGAACGCCGAAGGGGTGGCGGAGGCGCTGGCGCTCGGCGCGCGCTGCGGCCTGGACCCGCGGCGGCTCCGCGAGGCGCTGCTCGGCGGCATCGCGTCGAGCCGCGTGCTCGACGTCTTCGGCGCGCGGATGGCCGAGCGACGCTTCGAGCCGGGCATGGCCACCCGCCTCTACGACAAGGACCTCACCATCGTCCTCGATCTCGCTCGCGAGGCGGGGCAAGCCTTGCCGGCGGCGGCGGTCGTCCGGGCGCACCTGGATCGGCTCGTGGCTGAGGGCAGATCCGGCCACGACCTCGCCGCGCTCATCGAGATCGTCGAACGCCTGAAGCCGTGACCGCGCGCCACTCGGATGGTGGCCGCTGTCTGTGGGCTGCGGTATAGTCCGTGTGCTGTCAGCGGCCCAGTGGCGCCGTCGCAGTGAGCGAGCGCGGGTCCGAGAAGAAACCTGATCGAGGAGGACGCCGATCGTGGATCCGATCAGACGGAAGATACTGGCAGCGGGGGCCGCCGCGACGGCGATGGCCGCAGCCCCGCGCGTGTTTGCTCAGCAGGCTGGGCAAGGAGGAGCCGCCATGTCCTTCTACGAGAGAGGCCCGGTTCGCATCCACTACGAAGAAGCCGGCGCCGGCTTCCCGTTGCTGCTCATCGCCGGCGGGGGATTGAACTCGACGATCTCCGGCCTGCTCCGGGGCGATCCCTTCAATCCGATCGAGGAGTTCAAGGGAGAGTACCGCTGCATCGCGTCGGACCTGCGCAACGCCAACGGCGGCGAGTCCTCCGGCCCGCTCGAGATCGATCGGCCGTGGGATGGGTACACCGACGACCACCTCGGTCTGATGGATCACCTGGGCATCGACAGATTCATGGTGATGGGCTTCTGCATCGGCGGTCCGTTCATCTGGAACCTCCTGAAGCGGGCGCCCGGCCGTATCGTCGCGGCGGTGCTCGCGCAGCCCAGCGGATCGCGTCCAGAGATGCGCGACCTCTTCTACGACATCAACATGAAGGGCTGGGGTCCCTCGCTCGTCGCCCGCCGGCCCGACATCACGATGGAGATGGTCGACCGATTCCTGACCAGGATGTACCGGACCAACCCCGACTTCGTTTTCACCGTGACGCGCGATTTCGTGCGCAACTGCCAGACGCCCGTGCTGATCCTGCCGGATGACATCCCGGCGCATCCGTACGCCGTCGCCATGGAGGCCGCGATGCTCGCGCCGAAGGCCGAAGTGAGCCTGTTCCCGTGGAAGGAGCCGAAGGAGCGGATTCCCCTGGCGGTGCGCCAGATCCGCTCCTTCCTCCGGGCCCATCGGCCTAGGTCGGCTTGAGTTAGCCGCCGCCCGCCGCGCCGCCGGTCTGCTGCTGAGCCGCCGCGGGGCCGACGGTCCGCTCGAAATCGGCGTGCGAACTGGGATTGCCGTGAATTGGCACGTGCTGCATCACGTCGAGCGTCAGGCGCCTGATGTTGGTGTACAGCGCGACCGCGTTCGCATTGACATTGGCGGGTGGCGTCCCGGGCGCGGGCGGCCCCATATCCGCGCTGACGAGCAACTTCGGCCCCGGCAGGTAGACGATCGCCATGTCGCCGGCGTGATTGAGACCGTCCACGTGGTAGCTGATGAGCGTCTGCGTACCGTCGCTGATCGCATGCCGCTCGGCGTAGGTCTCGAGCCGTTGAGGTCCCGGACCGGTCGTCCCGAACGGGAAGTTCGCCAGCCGGTCGGGGCTCAAGCTGCGCGGCTGCGGGGCCAGCACGACCCGCTCGTAGAAATCCTTGTTGCTTTCGTGCGTCACGATGGTGGCGCCTTCGGCCGCAAAGGCCCGGATGCCGCCCGAATGATCCCAGTGATGATGCGTATTGACGAGATAGCGGATCGGCTTGTTGGGAATCACCTTTTTGGCCGCCGCGATCACCGCATTTGAACGGGCGTCGTCCAACGGGCCTTCGATGACGGTGATGAAGTCGCGGAATGCAATCGCGACGCTGTTGTGCGACCCGCCGGCCAACAGCCAGACCCCTGGGGCGAGCTCGGTCGTCGTCACGTTCACGGCCGGCGCCTTCGCCGTGCGGACACTGTCGGGGACCGTCTGAGCGGCATTCGCGACATTCACCGTCGCCTTGCCGATGGTCAGATCCAGGAGGTTCCGGCCACCGAGGAACGGATGGTCGCCCTGGTGCATGTGAACGTGGAAGGGAAATTTCACTCCACTCCCCACGTCCCGGTACTCGCTGTAGCGGATCTCGACCTGCATATCGCCCATCACGGAGCTGGGAATCCAGGTGACCACGCGTTCGAGCAGATTCTGGTCGTTGAACTCGCCGGTCGCGCGGTACTTGCCCATGGTGGTGAAGCCGATGACCTTCAGTGTCCGGCCGGTGAGAACGAAATGCCGGTCGGAGACGCTCACATTCGGATCCTGCAGGGCGGCCTTGATGAAGCCGTGCGGGCTGACCCAGAGCATGAACTGGCGAATCTCGGCCTGGTCCACCTGTGCCTGGGGCTGACCCTGGGCGTTCAACGTCCACGCGAAAGTGCCGCTGACGAAATTGGTCGTCCGCGGTGCGCCCTGGATCGGAAACCCTGCGCCGCCGCCGATACGCGGATTGTTCCCCTGCACGCGCACGTACTCTTCCCGCGCCGATCTGCTGCCGTAATCGATGGTGTGCGTATAGCTCTGCAAGTCCACGCGGTTCCAATCCTGGTCCGCGGTGAAGTTCTGCCCGAGGAACCTGATCCATCCGGTGGCGTCGTACTGGACGGAATTCACCGCGCTCGCACCCACGGCACGGTCGGCCGCCTGCAGCAGACTCCTTGCATCCTGAGCGGCCGCTGACCCCGCCATCAGGGCCGATAACACGACCAGCGTCGTCCCGAGTTGGTATCTCATACCCGTCCTCCTTGCCACAGGGGCAAAGAATACTCCCCAAGAGGCCGTCTGTTGCAGATCGCGGAAAGTTGCTTCTTCGCCGATCGACAGGCCCGGATTGAAGAGCCATGCCGTAACTTCCAGTTGCCTGGCCGGCGCACCTGCCGCCCTCCGGGCCTCGTGTGGACCGGCACCATCCGCTTCAAGACCCGACTGCTCTACCTCTCGACGGCCCTCCGGCTACATCGGGTCGGCCTCGAAGAGGTGGATGACGGAATCTGGTCGCGCTACTTCTGCAACGTGCTCCTGGGCAGGATTGCCGAACGCAAAGCGCTGATGAAAGGGCAACTGGGTCTTACCTATGTTCCCGGTTGCTCAATCTATTCAACCTCTTCGAGCAAGACACCTCGACCTTCGCGAATGGCCGTCCGGGCCTCCGCTACCCGCCGGAGGAATTCCGGATGATGTTCTAGCCGGTATTCGAACCAATCGTCGTCGGAGGCAAAACCGATGAGTACACCAGCCGGTCGACCGTGCCTGGTAATCACGATCTCTTCCTGCGCGGCGAGTCGCAGGTACCTGGAGAGGTCATCCTTTACCTGCGCCAGCGCCACCGCTTGAAGTCGGCGTGCCTTTTGTCGCAAGCCAGGCCTGTGCTTGCGCCTTGGGGACGATGGCAAGGACTTCGACTGTCGTTTCCGTAACGTCATAGAACACCCTGATGTCCCACGGACGGCAGATCGCCGCGGGAGTTCCGAACGAGATAGAAACGGTTTCGGTGTTCGTCGTGCCACTGCCCAATCGCGAAGGTGCGAGCTGTGTCAGCACGTTTGGAGAGCACAAGCTATGCATGACCTTCGTAGCATGGCGGTCGAGGTCAGTTGAAAAACCTACGCTCACCCAAGCGCCCGCCAGATCGGCACCCGTCGACTGCACAGCCTTTAGAAGGCGTTCCGTCGGCGTTTCGTCGAGGCACAGAGCTGCCTCCCTCAAGAGGTCTCCGGGTCTGGCAGCTAGTGCTTCGACCGTAAGAGCCCCGGCAAGTCGCGCGCCGAGGACGTCAACAAGCCTGTACTCTCTCGGCATGCGGCTCTCGTCGATTTCGCGGCGATCACAGAGCACGAGATCGAGGAGGCGCCGGTCATCGTTGTCAAGGTAAGGGGCGAATGTGCTCTCTATGTCCTGGGGGACGAGCAGATCGTAGATACCCGGAACGCTTGAGTAGCCGTCGGGCCATCTTGCAGTGAGAGCGATAACGCAGCGGTGCCTTTGCGCGAGAGCACTGAGGTCCTGGCGGGCGCGCTCCTGCTCCTCGTCGTACCAGTCCGGCCAGGTGATACAACAGAGCACGACCACGTCGGCGGCTTGAGTCGAGAGGGTCTTGATCGTGTTTGTCCAAGAATTTCCGGACGCTCCCGGTAGTCTCCGAATCGCCAAAATACCGAAGCGTGAGGCCCACCGTCGCGAATGCGCGACCGGTGACAGCAGCTGCGATCCTGGCATGAGTACTCGCCTCATGGACGATGAGCGCTGGCACGGCGCTTTCCGCCGCCTCACGGAGAATCTCAAGGAGATCTCGCCGCGCGTGATTCCCTTCACTGCCCACCATTGCGAACTCACTACAGTAGCCGTCGTGACCGGTCAGGTGCGTGTGCTGCCAGCGTCCATTAGCGCCCTTGATCGCCTTCCAAGTATAGTTGTCAGGCGTTCCAGTTTACTCCCGAGGTGGTGCGACTGACGTGGCAACTGCGAGGCGGGAAAGCGTGCTACAGCCAATCGAGACGATTGGTCCTGAGTGGTCGTCCAGGGCGGAGTGGATCAACCGCCCTGGGTGCGGCTCGCTCAAACGGCATCAGGTTCGATTCCCAATCGGTCGCTAACGGCGCCCCGCAGCTTCTGCTGGCATCCGAGGTAGCGCTCCGTCGTCGGGATGGAGACATGGCGAGCAGGAACTGGAACTGGTCCAGTTCAACCGCCGGCCAGGTGGCAGAGACGGGCACAGGTGCGCCGCAGATCATGCGGTGCCAGCTTATCGATGCCGGCGCGAGCTGCCGCCGTGCGGACGACATCCGAGAGCACCTTCATTGACGGCGATCGACGGTTCGTGAGGCCGTTACGGCAAGTCATTGATCTGGCGGATCTTGATCGACCTCCATCGTCGTCGATTCAGCTGTCTGGTCACTTCTGCTAACCGGAGGATTGCTGGTTCGAGTCCAGCCCGAGGAGCCACACAAACAGCGTAGCGGTTGCCCTATCTCGCAAGCGCCGCGTCCTCCCGCGCCGGCGTTTCGATGCTGTGTCTCGTTCTCACGCATCGGCGGAACGGGCCGCTGTGAGCGGCAGGGCGGTGGCACGTGCGACGCCGAGCACGATCGTCACCTCGTGCTCGTCGCCATCCTCACGCAGCGGAATCGCGCGCGGGTTGACGGCGACGCCATCGAGGTGGGCCGACGCAATCCCCTGCGACCGGTGCTCGGGATTGGTGACGGTGAAGCGATACCGCGTCGTGCCCAGCGTCCAGTCGATCGAGTACCCCGGCCACACGGCGGGAATGCAGGGCTCGACGCTGATCGTCGCGCCCTGGCGACGCAACCCCAACAGCGCCTGGATGGCCGCCTGGTACATCCAGCCCGCCGACCCGGTGTACCACGTCCAGCCGCCGCGCCCGACGTGCATCGGGTGAGCGTAGACGTCCGCCGCGATGGCAAACGGCTCTACCTTGTAGCGCTCCGCATCTTCCAGCGTCCGCATGTGATTAATCGGGTTGAGCATGTGGAACAGCTCCATCGCTTCGTCCCCCATGCCGAGACGCGCCAGCGCGATCACCGTCCAGACCGCGGCGTGCGTGTACTGGCCGCCGTTCTCGCGCACGCCAGGCAGGTACCCCTTGATGTAGCCCGGGTCGTGCGCCATGCGATCGAACGGCGGCGTGAGCAGCAGCACGACCTGAGCGTCGCGCCGCACGAGGTGCGCGCGCACGGCGTTCATCGCGCGCTCGGCGCGACGCGCCTGTGCCGCCGCCGACAGCACCGCCCACGACTGTGTCAGCGAATCGAGCTTGCATTCCTCGTTCTGCACCGACCCGAGCGGCGTCCCGTCGTCGAAGTACGCGCGGCGGTACCAGTCGCCGTCCCATGCCAGTTCGAGCATGCCGGCCAGCCACCGCGCCTCGTCGCGATAGGCCTGGGCGAGATCGCTGCGCCCGCGGCGTGCGCAGATGGGAGCGAAGTCGTTGAGCACCGTGACCAGGAACCAGCCGAGCCACACGCTTTCGCCCCGGCCCGCGTGCCCCACGCGATTCATGCCATCGTTCCAGTCGCCTGAACCGATCAGCGGCAGGCCGTGCGCGCCGTATTTCATCGCCCGGGCGATGGCCCGGACCGCGTGCTCGAAGAGCGATGCCGTCTCCGACGTCACGCGCGGCAGCAGATAGGTCTCGGACTGATCCGGTTCGAGCGCGGGCGCGTCGAGGAAGGGGGCCTCTTCGTCCAGCACTGATTCGTCGCCGGTCTGCGAGATGTAGCTGGCGAGGACGTAGGGCAGCCAGAGCAGATCGTCGGAGCAGCGCGTCCGCGTGCCGCGTCCGCTCCGCGGATGCCACCAGTGCTGCACGTCGCCCTCGACGAACTGCCGCGACGCCGCGTGCACCAGGTGCGCGCGGCACAGCTCCGGGCGCGAGTACATCAGTGCCAGCACGTCCTGGAGCTGATCGCGGAAGCCGAACGCACCGCTCGGCTGATACGGTCCGCTGCGAGCCCAGATGCGGCAGCACAACGTCTGATAGAGCAGCCACCGGTTGACGATCAGATCGAAGGAGTCGTCCGGCGTGCGGACCTGGACAGCTCCCAGCGTCTCGTCCCACCTCCGCTCGACCGCGGCAAGCGTCGCCTCTGCCTGCGCCAGCGACGAATAGCGGGCCGCGAGTGCCACGGCACTGGCGCGATTGGGCCCGTGGCCGAGAACGAACGCGACACGATGTGATTCGCCGGGTGCCAGCGCCACGGCCACGTGCAGCGCTCCGCACGAATCGAGGCCGGCGCCGGTCCGTTTCGCGAGGCGCTCGCGGAAGAGTGCGGCCGGCGCGCTCAGGCTGCGGTTGCGGCCCACGAACTCGGTGCGATCGGCCGTGTACGAGCGCGGCGCCTCGGTGGCGCGCCAGAACGCGACGCTCTCGCTCCACTCCGCGTTGTATGCGTTGCGCGCCAGCAGCGCTCCCGTCGCGTCGTCGAGCTCGGTGACGACGAAGCGCCGTTCGCCGGCGCGCGGCGGACCGAGGCACCACTCGACGTAGCCGAAGACGCTGATGTGCCGCGGCCTCGTCCCCGTGTTGGTCAGCGTCACGACCGCCAGCTTGACGGGATCCTCCGGGGCCACGAATACGGCGAACTCGTGATGCATCCCGTCGATCGCGTGCTCGTAGCGCGTGACGCCGGCGGCATGACGGATCACCCAGCGGCCGCCGTCAGGCCTCCGCGGGAGCGGCCCCGGTGTTGCGCCCCACACCGCGCCGGAGTGGTCGTCCCGGAGATACAGCGCTTCCGCGGTGGGATCGACGAGCGGGTCGTTGGCAAACGGTGTCAGCCGGTTCTCGCGACTGTTGCCGGCCCAGGAAAATGCGGACCCGGAGCTGCTGACGATCGTGCCGAAGGCCGGATTCGCCAGGACGTTGGACCACGGGAGCGGCGTTTCGCGCTCGCCCTCCAGCACGACGACGTACTCGCGGCCGTCGCGCGTGAACCCACCGAGGCCGTTCTCCATCACGAGGGCCGGAACAGCAACGGGCGCGGCGCCCGGCTGTGGCGGGCTCAGCGCGGCGGTCCGCGGGACGTCGTGCTCGTCGTATATCCACGATGCCGGCCGTTCCAGCTGTGATACGAGGTCGCCGAGATCGCCCACCAGCACCGCCTGCGCCACTGCCGAGAGCAGCAGGCGCTCGGCCTCGGACATGCCGTCGGTGCGCACCAGGAAGACGCCGCCGGTCTTCCCGAACCAGCCGCCCCACGGCGACTCCTGCACCAGCCGCGACAGCAGCGCCTGCATCTCGTCGAGGTAGTCCACTGGATGCTCGTTCAGGATGACGACGTCGGCGCGCAGGCCCTTGACGCGCCAGTACTCCTGCGCGTTGAGCACCTGCCGCACCAACGGGAGCGACGACACATCGGCGACGCGCAGCAGCACGATCGGCAGGTCGCCGGAAATGCCCTGACCCCAGAGATTCTGCTGCGCGAGCGTGTTGCCGGCCAGCGCTGCCGGGCTGAGGCACGAGGGATCGGTGCCGAAGACACGCGACGCCAGCCGATCGAAGAGGATCGCGTGTTCATCGCTGAGTCCTAGGTTCTGCAGCGTGATGTGGACGTGCGTGAACGCCATCGAGAACGCGCGCGTGGCGGCGCTACCGTCCCGGTACTTGCGCGCGAGCGCGAGCGCGGCCGCGCGATCCGGCGCCACGCCGGTGGCGAAGCTCACGCGCACGACCGCGCCGGCCGCTAGGCGGACGCGCTCGCGCAGCGCGCCGATCGGGTCGAGCACCGCGCCGGTCGTGCCCGACAGCGCGCGGCCGTCGAGAGCGATCGCATTCGCCGGCGACCGGCTGCGACCGACGAAGCGGGCGCGGTCGGTTTCCCATTCCACGGCGCCGCCCAGCCGCGGGCCGTCCACGCCGAGCACATGGAAGCCCACGATCGGCGACTCGTCGGTGCCGCGCGGGCGGCGATGGAAGAGCAGACCCGCGCTCTGCGGATCGAACTCCGTCTCGATGAACAGCTTGCCGAACGCCGGGTGCGCCAGGTCGTCCTCGGGGCGTCCCAGCACGATCTCCGCGTAGCTGGTCACCTCGATCTCGCGGGTCTGCGCGCCGCGGTTGACGATCGTCAGCCGGCGCACCTCGACATCGTCCTCCGACGAGACCGTGATCTCGAGCTGCGTCTCGATGTCGGCGTCGCGGCGACGGAACGTGATCTTGTCGAGGTCGAACGTCACGTCGAACCGGTCCGGCTCCGCGCAGACCGGCTGGTAAGTAGCCGCCCACACGCGGCCCGACCAAGGATCGCGCAGGTAGACATAGTGGGCGCCGCCGTCGGAGGTGCGATCGTCGCGGCGCCGCGTCACCGCCGTGTCGCGCCACACGCTGAAGCCGCCACCGGCATTGGTGACCGCGGCCGTGTACCGTCCGTTCGAGAGAAAGTGCGTGTGCACGCTCGTCGAGTGCGGCGTGCGGAAGCGGCGCGTCGCGTAGACCGGCAGCGTGGGGGGCGCCATCTCGCTCTCCGCCGGACGCGGCTCCGACAGGATCGCCTCGCGGGGGACGCGCTCCTGCAGTAGCAGCTCCGTCGCCTGCACGCGCGGATCCGCATGGAAGCGGAAGACGAACACGTCGTGAAAGACCACGTTGGCCAGCGCGACGAGCGACATCCCCTGGTGGTGCGCGAAGTAGGCGCGCACCACGGCCGGCACCGCCGCGGCATCTGCGTCCACGTCGCGCCGGCGCGGACTGTAATCGAGCGCCTCGTAGAAGCCGAATCTCCCCTCCAGGCCCACCTCCGCCAGCCGTTCCAGATTGTCCGCCGCGGCCGACGGCGTCACGAGGCTCGCCAGCGCGGTGGCGTAGGGGGCGATCACCAGGTCGGTGGACAACCCGCGCTTGAGGCCCAGGCCGGGCACGCCGAACGCACGGTACTGATAGTTGCCCTCGCGATCGGTGAAGGCATACGCCGACTCCGAGATGCCCCACGGCACGTGGCGCTGCCGGCCGTACTCGATCTGGCGCCGCACGCTCGCGCGACAGCTCTGATCCAGCAGCGTGCCGGGGAAGGTCCGCATCAGCAGCTGCGGCATCAGGTACTCGAACATCGTGCCGCCCCACGACATCAGCGTGGCGCGGCCGTCCATGTTGGTAACGAGGCGCCCGAGGTGGAACCAGTGGTGCTGCGGGACGTCGCCCTTGGCGATCGCGACAAAGCTGGCGAGGCGCGCTTCGGAGGCGAGCAGGTCGTAGAACGACGCGTCCGGCCGCCCCGGCCCCTCGGCGTCGGCGAGGCGGTAGCCGATGGAGAAGATCCGGCGCCGGCGGTCGTACAGGAAGTCGAACCGCATCGCGTCCGCAAGCGCCGACATCCGGGCCGCGAAAGCCGCCAGTGGCACCGCCGGTGGCGGCGCGTCGGCCGTCGCCCGCGGGATCGCGTCAAGGACCGCGCGATACCAGTGGGCGAGGTCCTCGCCGGACGCGGGGCCGTCGGGATCGCCGAGTCTCACGCCAACTGCGGCGAGCTCGAGGCCGAGCGTCTCGACCGACGCACGGATCTCCGGCTCGGGCCGTTCGCTGCGCGTTGCCCGGACGATGGCGCGCGCCAGGCGATTGACGTCAACGAGCGTCTGCCGATCGAGGCCGCCGGCCGTGACCGTCGCGGAGGCTTCGGCGAGCAGGTCCGCGGCGTCGGCGACGCCAGCAAGCCGCTGCGCGACCGTCTGCGGACGGCGTTCGAGCTCGAGCACTCCCTGCGCGAGGGCCATTAACGCGCCGGCGAGGTTGCCGCTGTCCACCGTCGAGACGTACCGCGGGTGCAGCGGGGCCAGCGTCGCCGTGTCGTACCAGTTCAGGAAGTGCCCCTTGTACCGCTCCAGGCTCTCGAGCGTTCGCAGCGTCGCATCGAGGCGGCGGCAGAGCGCCTCGGTGGAGATGTAACCGAGGTCGTGGGCGGCCAGCGTAGACAGCAGGCCCATCCCGATGTTGGTCGGTGAGGTGCGGCGCGCGAGCTTCGGCGCGTCGCCATCCTCCTGGTAGTTGTCGGGCACCAGCCACGCGTCCGCCTCGGTCACGAACGTCTCGAAGTAGCGCCAGGTCCTGCGGGCCGTCCGCCGCAGCACCGTGCGCTCCCGATCGCTCAGCGGCCGCACGCGGGCGCCGACCGGCAGGCTGAGCCAGTAGGCGACCGCGGGCGCGAACGCCCAGAGGAGCAGGAACGGCGCCGCGGCCGGCAAGGCCTCGGGCGTTCTCAAGACGATCGCCGCAAAGACAACGGCGGCGATGATAGGGCTGGAGACCATCTCGGCCACGAAGCGCCGCAGGCGCCGCTGACCGACCAGCCCGGCAGCCCGGGCTGCCGTGGTCGCCGCCGTCTCCCATTCCAGCAGGCGGCGCCTAGTGACCGTGAGGCGCACGAGCGTCACGCCGATCGCATGCACCGTGTCGAAGGCGTGAAACGCGAGGAAAGTGAGAGTGAGCGTCACCTGCGCCAGCGCCGTCCCCGCATCCCGCCTCACGTTCGCCAGGAACACAGGAATCGACTGCGCCCGCCGCGGGCCAACGACGAGGCGCGCCAGCACGGGCAGGAGCTGCGACGCGGCCACGCCGAGCACCGCGAGCGTCCAAAACCACCGCGGACCGGGCAGCACCGTCCACCCCGCGACGAGCAGCGCCAGCAGCGTGGGTGCCACGAGGCTGCGCCGCAGGTTGTCCAGGATCTTCCAGCGCCCGATGATCGGCAGCCGGTTCCGCCTGAGGCCGCGCGGTCCGGGCACGAACGGGAACAGCCAGAAGAGGATCTGCCAGTCGCCCCGGATCCAGCGGTGCTGCCGGCGCGCGTGCGACAGCACGCTTGACGGATACTCGTCAACTAGCTCGACGTCGGACACAAGCGCGACTCGCGCGTGCAGGCCTTCAAAGAGGTCGTGCGAGAGCAGGGCGTTCTCCGGCACCGAGCCCTCGAGCGCCGCGGTGAACGCCTCGACGTCGTACACCCCCTTGCCGGTGAAGATGCCCTCGTTGAAGAGGTCCTGATAGATGTCGGAGACCGCCGTCGTGTACGGATCGACGCCGGTGTGCCCCGAGTAGAGGCGCGCGAACAGCGATCCGGCGGCGCTCATGAAAGTGACGCTGATGCGAGGCTGCAGGATCCCGTAGCCTTCAGTGATGCGGCCGACCTGGGGGTCGAACGTCGGGCGATTCAGGGGGTGGCAGATGATCCCGATCAGCTCGCGCCCCACACCTCTCGGCAGCCGCGTATCACTGTCGAGGGTGATGCAGTACCTGACCTGCGGCAGGATCGACAGGTCGCCGACGCAGACGGCGAAGCTCGTGTCGGTGGCGCTGCGCAGCAGGCGGTTGAACTCCTCGATCTTCCCGCGCTTGCGCTCCCATCCCATCCAGAGCCCTTCGCGATCGTTCCACTGACGCAACCGGTGGAACAGGAAGAACCGATCGGCGGCGCCGTCCGCGTACTTGGCGTTGAGCGCGGCGATTCCCGAGCGTGCGGCCGCCAGGATCGCCGCGTCGCCCGGCAACGTCTCGCTGGCCGCGTCCGGGAAATCGCTGAGCAGGGCGAAGTGGATGTGGGGATCGATGTTGCCGAGCGCCTGCACCTCGAGGTGCGCGATCAGGCCCTCGACCCGCGCCACGCTGTCGAGCAGCGTCGGGACGATCACCATCGTCCGCGCCGACGCAGGGACGGCGTCGAACTCGATCCGCGGGAGTCGCCGCGGCGGAATCAGGTAGCTGATCATCCGCTGTAGCAGCTGGATGACGATCTCGCTCGCCGGAATCGCGGCCAGCAGCGCGACGGCGACCAGCGCTGCACCGCGCCAGCTATGCAGCCAGGCGTAGACGACAGCGATGCCGACGAGAAGCGCCGTGCCGAGGGCGATTGTGCCGAGGTACCCGGGCGTGGCCCACGCGAAGAAGACGCGCCGCACACGTTGCTGAAGATTCGGCTGCCACGCGACGCTGCGCTCGAACAGCCGCCGTCCGGGGCCGATCAGGTGATAGCCGACGTGCGCCGCCCGCGCCTCGGGCGTCCGCACATGGATCTGGCGTGTGCGCTCCACGCTCTTGAGCGCGAGCAGCAGCTGGCCTTCGCCGGTCGGCGGCGCCAGCTCCTCGACGGCGTGCCGATACCGGTCGCGGCTGCGGAAGTCCATCTGACCGTAGACGCCGGCCGGGTCGCGCTGGAGTACCTGCTCGACGAGGCTGACGCTCTCGAAGAACTCGCTCCAGTCGAAGGTCGAGATCAGCCGGAGGCTGCCAATAAGATTGGCCATGCCAGCCTGTTCAGTGGCCTGATGCTGCCCCTCGGCTCGAATCGCGTCCTCGATCGTCTGGCCCCGCGCGGCGAGCATCGTCTCCAGCTGGACATGCAGACCGGACGCGATGGCGCCGAGGGCGCGTGATCGCTGCAGCAGGCGCGTGACGAAGGCATGGTGGGGATGCGCCGGCCACGCGCCGCCGTCGGCCGGTCCGGCCTCGATGAAGGTCGCGAGCCGGTCGGCGGCGAGCCGGTGCAGACGGTTGACCGCGAGCACGTCGCCGCGCTCGCGCAGGTGGTCCAGCAGCGCGAGCTTCAGCGCGCTCGGCCACGCCCACAGCTCGCCCATTGTTAGCGGCGTGACCGATTGGAACGCGCTGATGAACCGTTGCAGGCGCGGCGCGTCGAGCCGTCCGGCGCTCGACCCGATCAGCTCCAGCGCCAGCGCGTAGATGCGGGGGAGTCCGGCGAACTCGTCGGCGGCGACGCGCGGCAACCGGCGGAAGAACGACGGCGGAAGATCGTGATGGATGTCTCGCGCGGCGGACGAGATGATATGGAAGTTGTCGAGGAGCCACTCGGCAGCCGGCGTCATCGATTCCTGCCGGGCGTCCTCCGCCAGCGCGGTGTAGACGCTGCGCAGGGCGCGCATGTGCTGCTTGAGTTGGCGCAGGTGGCCGCGTCCGCCGCCAGACTGGCGCGGCGCGATCGAGAGCAGCGCGGCGAGGCGGCGCGCGTGCTCTTCGAGCGATTCGATGCTGAGCAGCTCCTCTCTGGCCCGCGATGACCTCACTAAGGCATCGTACATCAGCGCCAGCCGGCCGAACCCACGCTGCAGCGTCGAGGTAGCTTCGCCGATCGTGAGCCACGCGCTCGCCCCACCCTTCCCTCCGCGTCGCTGAAGATTTCGGCCGCGGGCGTGCCATGTGCTCGAACTCGGCTCTCGTGCCCGCGCTTCAATCGTGCGTTGGTGGATTCTGGTGGCGATATTCGGTGACGAGTGCGCTTGTGATGGTCTTCAGCGCTGTCTTGTCCTGTCTGCTGCTTGCGAGCTGCAAGTCCGATCTCTCCGTTGAATCGCACGTCGATCGCCGGAACAGCGCCGGGCCGCACTCGATGACCGGGGTCACGCCGTATGGACGAGCAGTTGCGGAAATCGTCCAGGGCGGTGAGCCGCAGAAGATCGAACCGACGGCGAGGCCCATGCGCTCCCCACAATGGGAATACTCCCGAGTCGCCTGCTGGCGGGCAACTCGCTGGTGGCCGTGTGAATCCGTGACAGACCATGTCGCCGCTCGGATGGTCTACCAGCCGATGGCGAGTCCGTCCTTGCGCGGATCGGACCCGCCTTCGAGAACCCCGGTCCGCCTGTCGAGCCGCACCGCCTGATAGCCGCCCATCAGGCCGCGGCCGTCGTGCACCGCGTGTCCGCGGGCGCGCAGCTCGGCGCGCACCGGCTCGCTCACGCCCGATTCCAGGGCGAGCCCCTCTTCGAGATGCCGCACCCGCGCGACCTCGCCCGTCTCCTGCACGTTCATCCCGAAGTCGACCATGTTGGCGACGATCTGCGCGTGCGCCTGCGCCTGGTTGTCGGCGCCCATGACGCCGAAGGCCATGACCGTGTGCTCGCCCGCGAGGAACGCCGGCACGAGCGTATGGGCCGGCCGCTTGCCCGGCGCGAGCCGGTTCGGATGGCCAGCCCGCAGCGTGAAGCCGGCGCCGCGGGAATGGAGCGCGATGCCCGTGCCGGGGACGACGAGGCCGGAGCCGAAGCTGTCGAACAGCGAGTTGATGAGCGAGATGACGTTGCCGAAACGATCCGCCGCCGCCAGGTACACGGTGTCCCCCCGGCGTTCGACGGCGGGTCCGCTACGCGGACCCCGCCCTACGTAGGGCTGGGGTGGGGCGGGCTCGTACCGGGGGGCGGCCCGGCGTCCATCGATCTGCTTCCGGCGCTCCGCCGCGTACTCCTTCGAGACCAGAAGTTGGAGCAGTGCCGAGGGCACGCGGGCCGGATCGGCCAGATGCGCCGCCCGGTCGGCAAACGCGATCCGCTTCGCCTCGGCGTAGACGTGCAGGTAGTCGGCGCTGTTGTGTCCCATCGACCGCACGTCGTATCCCTCGAGAATATTGAGCATCTCGAGCGCCACGAACCCCTGCGTGTTCGGGGGCAACTCATGCACCCTGTGGCCGCGGTACGTCGTCGAGACCGGCTCCACCCAGTCGGCCCGATGCGCCGCGAGGTCGGCAACCGTCAGAAAGCCTCCGCGCCCCGCGACATGTGCGGCAATGGCCGCCCCAATGGGTCCTCCGTACACGGCCTCGGGGCCGCCGCTCGCGATCTGCTCCAGCGTGGCCGCCAGATCGGGATTGCGGAAGATCGTCCCGGCCGCGGGCGCACGGCCGCCGGGCAGCAGGACCCGGCTTGCTTCCGCGTCGGTGGCGAGGCGCGGCGCGACCGCGTCCCACTGGGCCGCCACGATTTCCGACACGGGAAATCCTTCGCGGGCGTAGTGGATCGCCGGAGCAAGCGCCCGGGCCAGCCGAATCGATCCGTACTCCTGGAGCAGCCCGGCCCAGCCGGCAACCGAGCCGGGCACGGTAACGGTGAGCGGTCCGTGCAGCGGCATCGCCGCGAGCCCCCGCGCGGTGAGCGCGTCAGGGTCGGCCCGCGATCCCGCGCGACCGCTCGAATTGAGACCTTTGAGCGTGCCGGACCTGCCGTCGTGGACGATGGCGAACAGGTCGCCGCCGACTCCCGTCATCGTCGGCTCGACTACGGCGAGGACGGCGGCGGCGGTGACGGCGGCGTCAATCGCGTTGCCGCCTTCCTGGAGCGCCTGCAGGCCGGCCGCGGAGGCGAGCGGCTGGCTCGTGGCAATCATCCCGCTGCGCGCGCAGACGGGCGACCGTGTGCCGGTGATCCTTCCGGTGGGCCGATCGCCGGAAGGCGCCGCTCGGTGGGTCATCAGCGAGTCCTATCGTCCCCGGTCGAGCGAAGCGGGGTCAAGGGCGCCGCTTCCCGGTATGATTTGGGCTGCCACGTGCCGGACGACTCGCTCGACCAATCCGTCTGGTCGCAGGACATCTACCAGGCGCTCAAGGAGGCGCAGATCGGTCAGGTCGCCTACGTGCCCGACGCCGGGCACAAGGATCTGATCGAGCGCTGTCACGCCGACGCGGGCATGCGGACCGTGTCGCTGACCACCGAGGAGGAGGGGGTGGCGCTGCTGGCCGGCGCCTGGCTCGGCGGCGTGCGCGGCGTGCTGCTGATGCAGTCGAGCGGCGTCGGCAACTGCGTCAACATGCTGTCGCTCGTCGAGGAGTGCCGCTTTCCGCTGTTGATGATCGTCACGATGCGCGGGCAGTGGGGAGAAACGAACCCGTGGCAGGTGCCGATGGGGCAGGCGGCCCCCGTCGTCCTCGCCACCTGCGGCGTGATCGTGCAACACCTGGAGGCCGCAGGTGATCTGGCGCCAGGGGTCGCCGCGGCGGCGCAGATGGCGTTTGTCTCGAACCGGGCCGTGGCGCTGCTCGTGGGCCAGCGCTTTATCGGCGCGAAGAAGTTCGACTGATGCTCGACCGTCGAGACGCCGTCTCTGCCATCCTGCGGGCGCGGGGCAGCGCGCTCCTCGTGACCGGCCTCGGCTCGCCCACATGGGACGTCGCCGCGACCGCCGATTCCCCGTGCAACTTCTATCTGTGGGGCGCCATGGGCGGCGCGGCCGTGCTCGGCCTCGGGCTGGCGCTGGCGCAGCCATCTCGCCGCGTGCTGGTGCTGACCGGCGACGGCGAGCTGCTGATGGGCCTCGGCGGCCTTGCGACCATCGGCGCCGCGCGCCCGTCCAACCTGTCGGTGGTCGTGCTCGACAACGAGCGGTACGGCGAAACCGGCATGCAGGCGTCGCACACCGCCCGCGGCGTGGATCTGGCCGCGATGGCGCGCGCGGCGGGTTTTCCGGCGGCCAGCACGGTGACGACCGCCGAGGAGCTGGACCGGGCGCTGCCGGCGCTGTACGGCGGCGCCGGGCCGGTGCTGCTCGTCGTGAAGGTGCTCGCGAACCAGCCGCCGCTGCGGGTCCCGCTGCGCGACGGCACGCACATCAAGAACCGGTTCCGGGAGGCGCTGCTCGGGCCGAAGGCCTTCGGGTAGACCCAACCGATGAGCATGGTCGTGGACGAGCGGGCGGAGTTGCACCGGAGCCTGCGGCAGAGCATCCGCGAGATCTCCGCGCGCTTCCCTGATGCCTACTGGCGGCGCCTCGACGCCGAGCGGGGGTATCCCGAGGAGTTCGTGCGCGCGCTGACCGAGGCGGGCTTTCTCGCGGCGCTCATCCCCGCCGAATACGGCGGGTCGGGGCTGGGCATCGCCGAGGCCGCCATCATCCTGGAGGAGGTCAACCGCTGCGGCGGCAACGCCGCCGCGTGCCACGCGCAGATGTACATCATGGGCTCGCTGCTGCGGCACGGCAGCGAGGCGCAGAAGCGGACGTACCTCCCTGCGATCGCCGGCGGCACGCTGCGCCTGCAGGCGTTCGGCGTCTCGGAACCGACCACCGGCTCCGACACCACGCAGCTCAAGACCGTGGCCGTGCGCCAGGGCGACCACTACGTCGTCACCGGACAGAAGGTCTGGATCTCGCGCGCGGAGTACTCCGACCTGATGCTGCTCATGGCCCGGACGACGCCGGTGGAGCAGGTGAAGAAGCGCACCGACGGGTTGTCGATGCTCCTGGTCGACATGCGCGAGGCGGTCGGGCACGGCCTCACGATCCGGCCCATCCGGACGATGATGAATCACTCCACGACAGAGATCTTTTTCGATGGTTTGAAGGTGCCGGTGGGACACCTCGTCGGGGAGGAGGGGAAGGGCTTCCGGTATCTGCTGGACGGATTGAACGCGGAGCGGATCCTGATTGCGGCCGAGTGCGTCGGCGACGGCCGCTGGTTCGTCGAGCGCGCCACCCGCTACGCGAAGGAGCGCGTCGTCTTCGGGCGGCCGATCGGGCAGAACCAGGGCGTGCAGTTTCCGATCGCCCGCGCCCACGTCAACGTGGAGGCGGCCGACCTGATGCGCGTCCGCGCCGCCGAGCTGTTCGACCGCGGCGAGCCGTGCGGCGCGGAGGCGAACATGGCGAAGCTGCTGGCGGCCGATGCTTCGTGGGAGGCCGCCAACGTCGCCGTGCAGACCTACGGCGGCTTCGGCTTCGCCGAGGAGTACGACGTCGAGCGGAAGTTCCGGGAGACGCGCCTCTATCAGGTGGCGCCCGTCTCGACCAACCTGATTCTGAGCTACGTGGCCGAGCACGTGCTCGGGCTGCCGAGGTCCTACTGATGACGCGCGAGGTGGCGCTCCTGGCGGAGTTCGTCGCGCGCGCCGCGCCGCCGCCGCAGGCGCGCGACCGGGCGGCCGCCGCCGTCCGCGACACCGTTGGCGTGACGCTGGCCGGCGCGGTTGAACCGGCCGCGCGGCTCGTGCAGGCGATGGCGTCCGACGAGGGCCGCGGGCGATGCGCGGTCGTCGGCACACCGCTCCGGACGGGCGCGAGCTGGGCGGCGCTCGCCAACGGCGTCGCCGCCCACGCGCTCGACTACGACGACATGTGCTTCGTGTCGCTCGCGCATCCGAGCTGCGCGCTGCTTCCCGCGGCGCTCGCCGCCGGCGAGATGGCGCGGGCGTCCGGCCGCGCGCTCGTCGACGCCTACGGCGTCGGCTTCGAAATCGAGTGCCGCCTGGGCAAAGTGATGAACCCGAGGCACTACCACGAACGCGGCTGGCACTGCACGTCGACGATCGGCACGATTGGCGCCGCGGCTGCCGCCGCTCGCGTGCTTGGCCTCGCGCCCCTCGAGGCGGGCCATGCGCTCGGCATCGCCGCCTCGTCGGCCTGCGGGCTGAAGGAAAACCTCGGGAGCATGGTCAAGCCGCTGCACGCGGGCATGGCGGCCCGTAACGGAGTGACGGCGGCGCTCCTGGCCAGGCGCGGGTACACGGCCAGCGAGCGATCGCTCGACGGACCGCAGGGGCTGCTCTCCGCGATGGACGCCCAGCAGGAGACGCTCGCGGGTGCGGTCGTCGATCTCGAGGGCCCAGGCGGGTCCACAGGACCCGCCCTACAGTGGGAGATTCTGGCGACCGGCATCACCGTCAAGCTGTACCCGTCGTGCGCCGCCACGCACCCGACGCTCGACCTGCTGCTCGATCTTCGCCGGCGCGAACGCTTCACTGCGGACGACGTGGAGGCGATCGAGATCGAGGTCGACTCCATGACGCCGCGCCTGCTGATCTATGATTGGCCCTCCACGGATCTGGAGGGAAAGTTCAGCATGCCGTTCTGCGCGGCGGCGGCCGTCGTCGACGGCGAAGTCGGGATCGGCACGTTTGCTCCAGACCGGATCCACGCCTCGGCGATCCGGGCGGTGATGCCGAAGGTGACGATGCGCGTAGACCCAGCGTTCGATGCTACCGCGCCGCTCTCGCACGCGCGCGTGACGCTGCGGCTGCGCGGCGGGCGCGTGCTCACCGCGGCCGCCGACGGCGCCCGGGGCTACCCGGCCCGGCCCGCGAGCGAGGACGAGCTCGCCGCGAAGTTCAAAGCGTGCGCGCGGCGGACGCTGGCCGGCGACGCCGCCTCCCGCGCCTGGGCGGCGCTGGCCGATGTGGAGCGGGTCGAGGAGGTGTCGGCGCTCGCGGATCTCCTGATGCCGACGGTTGCGGCGGGCGTGTCGTGATGCAGGGCAGCATCGACCGGCGCGGCTTTCTCCTGGGCGGCGTCACGCTCGCGGCCGCCCTGGCGTCCTCGAGGGGCGCTCGAGCGCAAGGGGGGTCCGCCCTCGCCGTCAAGTCGGTCGAACGTCTCGCCGGGAGCGCCACGAGCTACGCCTACGCCGTCAAGGCGGGGCCATGGCTCTTTCTCAACGGCCACGAGGCCTATGATTTCGAAAGAGGGCTCGCGCCGGACGTCGAGGGGCCGGCGGGCAATCGCCTGAGCGGCCGGCCGCCGCTGCGCCGTGAGGCCGATTACATCCTCGGGCGGATGCGGACGATCCTCAGGGAATTCGGTTCCGACCTCGCCAACGCCGTCCGCCTCGACCAGTACTACACGACGGGTTCGGCCGTGTCGGCCTACCACCTGGCGCGGTTTGCCGAGTTCGGCGCCTACATCCCGCCGAGCACCTCGATCATCATGGAGCGCTGCTTCAGCGCGCGCGCGAACATCCATACCTCCCTGATCGCGATCGTTCCGGGCCCGGGCTGGACGCTCGAAAAGGTTGCCTTTCCCGGCGAGCCGCTCTCGCCCTCCGGCTATACGCCGGCGGTGGCGGTCAACGACTTCGTCTTCGTCGCCGGCAATCAGGCCCTTCAGGACGGCAGGCTCGCTCCGGGCGTGGAGGTTCCAGCGACGAGCCGCTGGCAAGGGGAGACGAGTTTCCGCCGGCAGGTGCACTACGTGATCAGGCAGCGGCTGGCGCCCTCGCTGCAGGCGGCCGGATCGTCACTCGAGCAGAGCCTCAAGGCGCAGGCGTACGTCCGCGGCGTGGAGAACATTCCGGAGTTCCTGGACGTGTGGGCGCAGTACTTCCGTGACATCCCATGCGCGCTGACGGTGGTACCGGCCAAGGACTATTCCAGCTCCGAGAGCATGCTCGAGATCAACGTGATCGCGCTCAAGAACAACGCCGCACGCCGCAAGCAAGTGGTCGAGGTCGCCGTCCCGCCCCTGGCGGCCTGGGGACCGTGCGTGCGCGCCGGCGATCTGGTCTTCCCCTCCGGTCTGATGGCGGTTGGGCGCGACGGGCTGGTGCCGTCGGTCGAGCACGCGGCCGCGCTCGACGGCCTGAGCTTGAGGGGCCAGGCGCAGGGCGCGATGGTGCTCTCCTACGCCGAGGCGGTCTGCAAGGCCGCCGGAGTGTCCATGCGCAACGTTCTCCGGACGCAGTATTTCCTGACCGACATCAGGGACTTCGCCGGCGTCTCGGCGGCCTGGTCCGATCGCTACGGGAAGCAGCCCCACCCGTTCGCCGCCGTGCAAGTACCCGGCCCGTTGCCGCCGTCGGGCGCCTGCCTTGTCGGTGACTTCTGGATCTACGCAGGGTCGTGATGCCGCCGGCCGCGTACCGCTGGGTCATCCTCGTCTTCGGCATCCTCGCCTATGCCACCAGCCATTTCGCCCGTCAGAACTACACGGGCATCCAGCGGTTCATGCAGGCCGATTTCGATCTCGACCGGGGCACGCTGGGGCTGCTCGGCGCGGCGTTCTTCTACGCGTACGCCCTGTGCCAGATGCCGTGGGGCCTTGCCGCGGACAAGCTCGGGAGCCGGATCGCCGCCACGCTCGGCATCCTGCTCACGGCGGCGACGATGGTCGGGTTCGCCTCCAGTCAGTCTCAGGCGGCGCTCCTCGTCTGGCGCGCCGCCGCGGGCGTGGCCGCCGCCGCCGCGTACGTCTCGGTGTCGGGCGGGGTCGCGCGCTGGTTTCCGCCCAACGAGCGCGGCTTCAGTCAATCGGCCTTCGGCGGGATGGGCGGCGCGATCGGCGAGGGGTGCGCCTACTTCCTGCTGCCGGTCGTCGCCCTCTCGTTTGCCTCGGGATGGCGGCAGGCGACCAATACGATGGCGATCGCCATCGTCTTGATGGGCCTGCTGTGCTTCCTCTTCCTGCGGTCGGCGCCGCCCGGCCAGCCCGCGACGACGAAGAAGCCGTTCACGTGGCGGCTGCTCGCCGACCCGTACCTCTGGTGCTATACGGCGCTCTTTGCCGGGTTCATGGTGGGCACGCGCACGGCGCAGGCGTGGATCTCCATCTACATGGCCGACGTCTATGCCGCCGCCCACGGCTACGAGACGAACGCCGCCGTGGTGACGGGCGGCCTGTTCGCGACCGTCGCGTATTCGATGATCGGCCGCGGTCTCGGTGTCCCACTGGCCGGCAAGGTGTCCGACGTCCTGGTCCGGCGCGGTATTTCCCGAGTTGCCGTCGTCATCGGCTGGCTCGTTCTGACCGTGGTGCTGTTCCAACTGCTGTCGATGCGCGTGACCGGGCTCTGGCTGCTCGCCGTGGTGGCGGTGCTCGCCGGGACGGCGGTCAACTGCTTCACGCTCATCACCGCGTCGGTCTCGGAGACCTACGGCCCCGACAAGACCGCGTCCATCACGGGCTTCGTGAACATGTGCGGGCAGCTCGTCGGCGCCACCTCGCTCGCCTCGAGCGGCTACCTGGGGATCGCGCTGCGCGGCGCCGACACCGGCCCGCTCGCCGAGTACCAGGGCGTGTGGCTGTCCGGCGTGCTGAGCGTCTCGGTGATGACGGTCATCGGGGCGGGGATCTACCTCACGAAACTCAAGACGCGGGGCGCAAGACTCGAGGTGGCAGGCCTGGAAATCTAGGTCCTGCGCTAGGAATCGAGCGTGTTCCGGATCCTCCGTCGCAGCTCCTGGGCGGTGAACGGCTTGGTGAGAACCCGATCGGTCGCCTCGAGCACGCCCTGGCGCAGCAGCGCGTCCGTCGTGTAGCCCGTCATGTACAGGACCTTGATGTCCGAGCGCCGTTCGACCACGCGCGTGGCCAGCTCCCGCCCGTTCATGCCCGGCATGACCATGTCGGTGACCAGCAGGTGGATCGAGTCGGAAAAGCGTTCGAGCAGGTGGAGCGCCTCGGCGCCGTTTCCCGCGTCGACCACGCGGTAGCCGGCCGACGCGAGAATTCGTTTCGTCAGCGTCCGGAGCGCCGTCTCGTCTTCGACGACGAGAATGGTCTCGTGGCCGTCGACGACCGCCGGCGGCGCGGCGGGCGGCCGTCTGGTTGGCGCCGCGTCGACCCGCGGCAGATACACCGTGAAGGTCGTTCCCGCGCCGGGGCGGCTGTTGACCCACACCGTTCCGCCGCTCTGCCTGACGATGCCGTAGACCGTCGACAGCCCGAGGCCCGTCCCCTTGCCCGGCGCCTTGGTCGTGAAGAACGGCTCGAACGCGTGCTCGAGAGCCGCCTCGTCCATGCCGACGCCGGTGTCACCGACGGCGAGCATCACCTGCGGTTCCCGCTGCTGCTGGTGCGGCGACGCTCCGGCCGCGATGTTGCGCGTCTCGATCGTCAGCGTGCCGCCGCCGGGCATCGCGTCGCGGGCGTTGACGGCGAGGTTGAGGATGACCTGCTCGACCTGGGTCGGATCCGCCTTGACGCACCAGAGGTCGCCGGCGATCGCGAGCACCATCTTGACGTCCTCGCCGACGAGCCGCTGCAGGATCGGCTGCATGCCAAGGAGGATGGTGTTCAGATCGATCACGTCCGGCTGGAGGATCTGCTGGCGGCTCACGGCGAGCAGATGCCGCGTCAGGCCGGCGGCGCGCTCGCCCGCCAGGCGGATCTCTTCGAGGTCGGCCCGCAGGGGGCTGCCGTCGTGGAGGCCGGCGATCATGAGGTCGGCCGTGCCGTTGATGATGGTCAGGAGGTTGTTGAAGTCGTGGGCGACGCCGCCCGCCAGCCGTCCGACGGTCTCCATCTTCTGCGCCTGGAGCAACTGCGTCTGGAGCTCGGTGCGCTCGGTGACGTCGACGTGAGAGCCCAGCATCCGCACCGGCCTGCCGGCGTCATCGAAGACGAGCGAGGCGTGCGACAGAATGCGCCGGTACGACCCGTCCTTGTGGCGGAACCGGAACTCCGTCTCGAGCTCCGGCCGGCTGCCCTCGACACAGACCTTTGTTTGCTCGAGCACCCCGGAGAGGTCGTCCGGGTGGACGCGGCTCTGCCATTCCTCCAACGTGTCGCCGACCTCGTCCTCCTCGAAGCCGATTTGGCGCTTCCATTCGGGTGAGTAGTACACCTTGTTCGTCGGCAGATCCCAATCCCACAGGCCGACACGGCCGGCTCGCGCGGCGCGGCGGAGGCGGTCTTCGCTCTCGCGCAGCGCCGACTCCACGCGCCTGCGCTCGGTGACATCGCGGGCGAAGGTCTGGAAGCGGCCGTCCGAGAGGCGTGTGGCCACCGCCTCGGCGATGAAGACCGAGCCGTCCTTGCGCCGGGCGCGCCATTCGCTCGTGCTCGCCTGCACGCCGGCCAGCCGCGTCGCTTCCTGCCCCACGCGAGGCTGATCCTCCGGCATCACGAACGTTTCGACTGGCAGGCCGATCAACTCGTCGCGCCCGTAGCCGATCATTTGGCAACCGGCAGGATTGACGTCGAGGAACCGCCGCTCGTCGTCGCAGACGAAGATGCCGTCGGTCGCCTGCTCGAACAGCGTTCGGAAGTTCTTCTCGCTCTCGCGGAGCGCCGCGTCGGCCAGCTTGCGATCGGTGATATCGCGGGTAATGCCGAGCGCGGCGGCAATCGTCCCGCGTTCGTCGCGCAGCGGGACGGCGTGCATTTCCAGCCAGCGCGGTGTGCCCTTGAGGCCAGTGATGCGGAACTCGAGCGTGCCGCTCTCGCCCCGGAAGACGCGCGCGGTGAGCGCGCGGAACGCCTCCCGGTGCTCCTCCTCCACGAGCGAAGAGACACAGGCGCCTCGGATCTGCTCGAACCCCTCGGCTTCGATCATCTGCAGGCCCGCCGGATTCATCATGAGGAGCGAACCGTCGGCGTCGAGCAGCTTGACGCACTCGGGCTCGGCATCGACGATCGCCTTGAGCAGTCGCTCTCGATCGGCCAGATCCAGGTGCGCCAGCGCCTGGTCGGCGGAAGCCTGGGGCGAGGCGGGACGGGCTGGCGGACGCTCCCTTCCGTTGGTCGATTGTGGCGGCATGGTCGGTGGTAGAGCGGAAGAAACGGATTCTATCGGATCTGCACTCAGCGCGTCCGAGGCCGCAACTGGGGGCGGTTGCCGGCCTGGTGGTAGCTGAAACCGTCGGGCCGGCCGGTCGAGACGCCGGATGTACAGGCGACGCGGCTCGCGGTGGGCCGGGTTGCCGGCGACCACGACCCGGTCGCCGGGCCTCAGAGTGGTCTCGGTGAACCCGATCTGCGCCAGCTCGAAACGATTGTCCATGTCGAGCTGCCACCGCTCGGCGGCGCCGTCTCGCCGGATTTCGACGACGAGGAACGGGTGAGGGTTGACGAACCGGAACTCCGTCACGACGCCGTCGACCGTCGCCTCGAGCGAGGTGTTGTAATAGCCCGCAATGGAGTGATGCGCGTCGGCCGCGCCGCCCGCAGCCAGGACCAGGACGCACGAAACCAGCCAGCGCGTCATGTCACCCTTCACCTGCATCAATACGGCAGCGCCGCACACGGCGTTTCAGGGCCACCAGTCGCACCGAATCGATAGTAGACTCACGCCCATGCCGTCGATATTCGTCCTGCTCGTGCTTGCCCTTGCCTTGCCGCTCCAGACCGCAGAGCTCGCGCCCACCGGTGTGCTGCGGGCCTCCTTCATCGGGAACAATCCCAACCAGGGGCGCGTCGATCCGGCAGGGACCGTCACCGGACCGGCGGCCGACCTGGTACGCGAGCTGGCACGGCGCCTGGACGTGAAGTTCGAGATCTCGCCGCTGCCGTCGGCTGGCGCGGTGCTCGACAGCGTGCGGGACGGAAAGGTCGACATCGGATTTCTCGCGTACGAGAAGGCGCGCGCCGCGCAGGTGGACTTCTCCGACGACTACTCGGTGACGGGCAGCGTCTACGCCGTGCGCGGCGATTCTCTCCTGAAGCGCTCGGCGGATGTCGACCGCGCCGGTGTCACGGTCGCCGCCATCCGGGGGCAGAGCCAGGAGGTGTACCTGCGCGAGACCCTGAAGGCGGCGCGGCTCGATTCGCTGCCGGCGGCGCCCCCGAACGCCGAGCTGGCGAAGATGCTGCTCGGTGGGCAGGTCCACGCGGTCGGGGCGAACCGCACGCGGATGGAGGAACTCGTGCGCGAGTTCCCGACGCTGCGCGTGCTCCCGGACGACTTCATGCAGACGACGCAAGCGATCGTGGTGGCCAAGGGACAGGCGTCGCACCTGGCATATCTCAATCGTTTCCTCGCCGAGGTGCGCGCGTCGGGGTTCGTGAAGGCGTCGCTCGGCCGGGCGAAGCTCGTGGGTGTGGACGTCGCGGGGCCGACAACGCGGTAGGAAGGTTGACGCGCGTGGAGGGAGCGGACGAGTCAGGGGGCAGGGATGGGGCAGGGCTCGAGGCGTGGGGTTCTTGGCTTCGGGCTTTGGGCGGTTCAGGGTTCAGGGAGTCATACGTATGAACAAGACAGTGACGATGCTCGTGGCGCTCGTGGTTGGCCTCGTGGCCGGTATTCCGCTCGGAGGCCGCCTGATGGGGCCGGGCGCGGGGGTGGAGAGAGAGACTGCAGCCCCGGTGGCACCGGCCGTCGCCGCGGCCGTGCCTGACGCGATCGGCGCAGAGGACCATTCGGGTCCCTACGAGGTGCAGGAGGGGTGGCCGAAGGACATCAGCACGCTGCCCGGCCATGAGAAGTGGACGTTCGGTGCGGCCCAGGGCATCTTCGCCGAGAGCCCGAACCGGGTGTACCTGCTCGCGCGCGGCGAGCTGCCGAACCTGAAGCGGCCGGCGGTGAAGCGGTTCCCCGAGGTCGGCCCCAGCGTGCAGTTCCCGATCGGCGGCCAGCCGTGGCGCAGCGCGACCGCGACGGCGCTGCCCGGCGCCGGCGGCACCGGACAGGATCCGGCCAAGGGGATGGAGATCTGGCGCGGCTCGTCGCCGCCGTACCGGCAGGTGGGCGTCGACGCGCGCTGGGAGCACTGCTTCCTGGTCGTCGACGCGGAGGGGAACATCCTCGAACAGTGGACCGAGTGGGACAAGATCTTCAAGCGTCCGCATTCCGTCTACGTGAGCCCGTACGACGCGCAGAAGTTCGTCTGGATCGTCGACGACCACATGCACGCCGTCTACAAGTTCACCAACGACGGCAAGGAGCTGGTCCAGACGATCGGCACCCCGGGCGTGCCCGGCGCCGACGCGACGCATTTCAACCGGCCGACGTTCATGGCGTGGATGCCCGACGGCAGCTTCTACGTGGCCGACGGCTACAACGGCACGCGCGTGGCCAAGTTCGACGCCGAGGGGAAGTTCCTGCTCGACTTCGGCATGGCCGGCAGCGGCTCCGGCGACGAGGGCGACGAGACGCGGCCCGGCTACATGAACAATGTGCACGGCGTCGCCGTCGACGTGGAGACGCGGCGCGTGTTCGTCAACGACCGCGCCAACCACCGCATCCAGATCTTCGACGAGAACGGGAAGTACCTCTCGGAGTGGAAGATCGCCGTGCGGCCGTCGAGCCTGCACCTGATTCAGATCGGCGCCGACCGGAAGCTCGTGGCGTTCGACCGCAACACGCACAAGATGCTGAAGTACGAGCTGGACGGCCGCCTCATCTACTCGTGGGGCACCGTCGGCGACTTTCCGGGGACGCTCTGGGGCGTGCACGGCATCAGCACGGATCAGGAAGGCAACCTGTACGTGGCCGAAGTCGATGCCGGGCGCTTCCAGAAGTTCCGCCCGCGCGCTGGCGCGAAGCCGGAGTATCTGATCAGCAAGCCGATCTATTCGGCGTGGAAGTAGCCCCGCTGGTGGATGGCCGGTGGCCGGTGGTCGGGAGTGGTTCATAGCTCCTTGGTTCTGAACCATCAGCCACCGCCCACCAGCCACCACCCGGCCGCTCGGCCCTCCGTTCGTCCAGTCCCCCTGTTGCTCGTCGCGTGCACCGGTGTGGCGATCTGGCTCCTGCCGCGGCCGGGCGCGGTCGATCCGCGGGCGTGGCGCCTGCTGGCCATCTTCGTCGCCACGATCGTCGGCATCATCGCCAAACCGCTCCCCATCGGCGCCGTGGCGTTTGTCGGCATCGCGGCGACGCTCGCCACGAGCACGCTCGGGCTCGACGAGGCGCTCAGCGGCTTCACGAGCGGCCCCGTCTGGCTGGTGATGACCGCGTTCTTCATCGCCTCCGGCTTCATCCGCACCGGGCTGGGCGAGCGCATCGCCTACCTCCTCGTCGCGCTGTTCGGCCGCAGCACGCTCGGCCTCGGCTACAGCTTCGCCGCCGCCGACCTCGTGCTGGCGCCGTTGATTCCCTCCAACACGGCGCGGGCGGGCGGGGTCGTCTTTCCGATTCTGCAGTCGCTGGCGGGCACCGTCGTGCGCGGAGCGTCCGCCGACGCACGGCGGACGCGGGCGTTTCTCACGCTGGCCGCCTACAACGCGACCGTCATTACGAGCGCCATGTTCGTCACCGCGATGGTGGCGAACCCGCTCGTCGTGCAGCTCGCCTCGAGCCAGGGCATTACGCTGACCTGGACCGGCTGGGCCGCGGCGGCGGCGGTGCCGGGCGTCATCAGCCTCCTCGTCGTGCCGCCGGTCATCTACATGCTGACGGCGCGCGGCGCGGCGATGCAGGCCGATGCGCCCGAGGCGGCGCGGGCCGCGCTCGCACGGCTCGGTCCGATGACGCGGAGCGAGCGGGTGATGGCGACGGTGTCGGTGCTGCTGCTGGCCGCCTGGATCGCCGGTTCGTCGATTGGCCTCGATCCGACGGCGGCGGCGCTCATGGCGGTGGCGGCGCTGCTCGTCACCGGCGTGCTCGGGTGGGATGCGGTGGCCGGGGATCGGGAGGCGTGGAACACGTTCGTCTGGTTCGCCACGCTGGTGATGATGGCGAGCCATCTCGGCGAGCTGGGGCTCATCGCGTGGTTCACCGCCCAGGTGCAGCCGCTCGCCGGCGGCGTCGGCTGGCTGCCGGGCTTTGCCGGGATGGTGCTCGTCTATTTCTACACGCACTACTTCTTCGCGAGCATGACGGCGCACATCAGTGCGATGTACGCGCCGTTTCTCGCCGTCGCGCTCGGGCTCGGGACGCCTCCCGTCTTCGCCGCCCTCGTCCTCGCCTTCGCGAGCAGCCTCTTCGCCAGCCTCACGCACTACGGGACCGCGGCGGCGCCGATCCTCTTCGGCGGCGGGCACGTCTCGCTCGGCGCCTGGTGGCGGACCGGGCTCATCGTCAGCGTCGTCAATATCGCGATCTGGATGGGAATCGGTTCGCTGTGGTGGCGGGTGCTGGGGCTCTGGTAGGCCCCGTGCCGAATGAGCCGCGCGCCGGGGTGACGAGTGCTGCCGACCGCGGGCGCGACGGCTCCAGCGCGCCGCCGGCCTGGCGTGGGACACACGCAGACGTGTTACACTGTAACACGTGAAGAGCACCCTGACGATCCGGCTGGACAAGGACCTGGAGCGCATGCTCGACCGGCTCTGCAAGCGCACCGGCCAGAGCCGCAGCGACATCGTGCGCCAGGCGGTGCGCCGCGAAGTGTCGCTGCGGCGATTCGAGGACCTGCGGCGACGGGCCTTGCCCTTTGCCGAGGCGCGTGGGTTCTTGACCGATGAAGACGTGTTCCGCGAGATCTCGTGAGGGTCTTCCTGGACACCAATGTTCTGGTGGCGGCGTTTGCGACCCGCGGCTTGTGCGCGGACCTGGTCCGGACCGTGCTCGCCGACCACGAGTTGATCACGGGAGACGTAGTCCTGACCGAGCTCCGCGCGGTGCTCGAAGGACGCATGAAGCTGCCGGCGAGTACCGTGACCGAAATCGTCGCGCTCCTGCGAGCCCAAGTCGTGGTCCCGAAACCGGCAGCGCCGTCGTCGATCCCCATCCGAGACTCGGACGACCAGTGGATTGTCGCATCGGCAGTCGCGGGACACGCCGACGTGCTGATCGCAGGAGATCAGGATCTGCTTGCCGTCGCGAAGCAGTCGCCGGTGCCGATCCTCAGCCCCCGCGGCTTCTGGGAACAGCTCCGCTCGGGTTCGTGATCGGTTCCGGGTGCTGGGGCTCTCCGCGTCTGAACTTGACGCCCCACAATCAGCAAATCCGTGCTCACAATGTCTGGCTGCGACGCGATCCATGGCTCAAGATCGTACGGTTCAGTCCGCGCTTCATTCTTCAGTGCCGTCTGGACTGGCATCAGCTTCCCGTCGACGATTTGCCACGTCCTAACTTCGGTGCCCAAGTTGATCTCCATCCCCTACGAGCGCGGCACCCGGCATGAGCGTCAAATCCGCCTAACTCGTCTTGATTGGAGCGCACCGAGCGAACTCGGTTCAGGCGGCGAGTACCGCTGGACGACACGGTGAGCATCCGCCCCGAGCTCGATGACGCGCGGATGGTAACGCGCGAGGCGGCGAGTCGAGTTCCCGACCAGTGACAGGACGATCGCTACGGCGTCTTCGTCTCCTTGACAGCAAGGAGTGTCCGCCAGGCGGCCGGCCCGCGCTCGTGGATCGAGTTCCCGTCCGCATCCACCGCCACCATCACCGGCATGTTCTCCACCTCGAACTCGCGAATGGCCTCCATTCCGAGATCGGCGAACGCCACGACGCGTGCCGAGCGGACCGCCTTCGACACGAGATAGGCGGCGCCGCCCACCGCAATCAGATAGACGGCCGTGTGCCGCCGGATCGCGTCGATCGCCATGGGCCCGCGCTCGCCCTTGCCGATCATGCCGAGCAGCCCCGTGCGCGCCAGCATCGGCTCGGTGAACGCGTCCATGCGCGTCGCCGTCGTCGGCCCGGCGGGGCCGACCACCTCGGCTCCGACGGGATCGACGGGGCCGACGTAGTAGATGAATCGGTTCCTGAAATCGACTCCCGGCGGCAGCGCCTCGCCCGCCGCGAGCAGGTCGGCGATACGGCGATGCGCCGCGTCGCGGCCGGTCAGCAGGCGTCCCGACAGCAGAAGCGTCTCGCCCGACGTCCATGTGACCACGTCCTCCCGAGTGACCGCATCGAGATCGACACGCCGCGCGGCGCTCGCCGGCGCCCAGCGCACCTCCGGCCAGTCGGCGGGACTGGGAGCGGGCAGGCGGGCGGGGCCGCTGCCGTCGAGGACGAAGCAGGCACGGCGGGCGGCCGCGCAGTCGGGAATCACCGCCACCGGCAGCGACGCCGCGTGGCTCGGGTAATCGAGGATCTTCACGTCGAGCACGGTGGTCAGGCCGCCGAGACCCTGCGCGCCGATGCCGAGGGCGTTGGCCTTGTCATGGATCTCGATGCGGAGCTGCTCGATGCGGGTCCGCGGGCCGCGCGCCCGCAGCTCGTGCATGTCGATCGGCGCAAGGAGCGACTCCTTGGCGAGCAGCATCGCCTTTTCCGCGTCGCCGCCGATCCCGAGGCCGAGCACACCCGGCGGGCACCAGCCCGCGCCCATCGCGGAGAGCTCGCGCACCACCCACTCGACCAGATCGTCCGACGGGTTGAGCGTCACAAACGCCGCCTTGTGCTCCGAGCCGCCGCCCTTGGCCGCCAGCCTCACGCGCACCATGTCGCCCTGGACCAGCCGCGTGTGAATCACCGCGGGCGTGTTGTCGCCCGTGTTGGTTCGCGCGCCGGCAGGATCGGCCACCATCGACGCCCGGAGCGGGTTGCCGGGATCGCGGTAGGCACGCCGCACGCCCTCGTTCACCATCTCGTCCACGCTCATCGCGGCGTCCCACCGCACGTCCATCCCGACCTCGAGGAACACCACGACGATGCCCGTGTCCTGGCAGAGGGGGCGCCGCCCTTCGGCGCACATGCGTGAGTTGGTGATGATCTGCGCGATGGCGTCGCGGGCGGCGGGCGACCGCTCGCGGCGGTAGGCCTCGCCCAGGGCGCGGACGTAATCGGGTGGATGGAAGTACGAGATGTGCTGCAGCGCGTCGGCGACGGCCGTGATGAAGTCGTCTTGGCGGACGTGTCGAGCCATAAGTAAGTGTTACCGAGCGGCGCATCGTCGCGCCATTAATGGTGTTACCGAAGGTGCAGGGGTTTTGAGAGGCGGGG
>Ga0156279_102_pt1 | contig 53448 bp, 47 predicted proteins | sample RifCSPlowO2_12_FD_107928 | JGI IMG/M metagenome (GOLD analysis project Ga0156279, IMG submission 107928) | Acidobacteria bacterium RIFCSPLOWO2_12_FULL_68_19 | reverse complement strand
ACCGGCTTCGGTAACATGAGTTTTGGCGCGACGACCTTTCCTTCGGTAACACTTACCATGGCGCGATACGGCGGCTATCCTCCTTGGCAAGCCGCTCGGCATCGTGCTCTCGACGGCGATCTGCGTGTGGGCTGGGCTGCACATGCCGGCCGGTGTCACCTGGGGCGACCTGACGATCGTCGGGATCATCTGCGGCATCGGCTTCACCGTGGCGTTGTTCTTCGCCACGGCCGCCTTCCCGCCCGGCCATCTGCTCGATCAGACGAAGATGGGCGCGCTTCTCAGTTTCTCGGCCTCGCTCCTCGCCCTCATTGCCGCGTACATCAGGTCAGCAACCATGCCGCAACTCCTACGGCCCCGCCGACCACGACATCGATGACGTAGTGATAGCGGCCCGCCACCGCGCCGGCGGCGATGGCGAGCGCGAGCGTGAGGGCGACCAGGCCGGCCGAGGTGGAGAGCGACAGCACTTCGAGCGCGGCGGCGACCGACACGGCCACGTGGCCGCTCGGAAACGTGTTGAAGCCGTGGCTGACGCGTTCCAGGATGAGCAGGTTCAGGTGCCGGATACGGGAAGAGTCGGATGATTCGCTGAGTCGAGCGCGCGGCGGGGGGCTGACGAGCCACGGCAGCAGTCCGTAGCACGCAAAGCCCGCCAGCAGCACCGTGGTCCAGAAGTGGCCGGCGGCGCCGACCGTCGACCGAGTCCAGACGAACACGAACGCCGCGGGCACCAGCAGGTAGCAGAAGAGGTACGACAGTTCCAGGGCGGCGGCGGCCCAGGCGGGCAGCGGAAACGGATCGGAGAAGCAACGCTCGTCGGCACGAATGAGCCAGGCCTCGAAGGATTCGGGATCGGGGATCCGGGATCCCGGGTCCCACTGCACCAGCAGCGCCGGCAAGTGGTATCCCGCCACCAGGTAGGCGTGGGCCAGCCAGAGCCGGGCGGCGATGGGTAGTACGAACGATGCGACGACGACCGCGGCGGCGGCGAGGAGCGACAGCCGCGCGACCCGGTGCCGCCGGTGGATCGGCGCGCGGGTGAGCCACGCCGACGCAGCCGTGCCGACGAAGAACGTGATCGCGAGCGCTTCGAACGTCAGCGGAGCGGGCACCGGAGCGCGGCAAGCGTACCACCGCGGCCGCCTGGTTCCCCCGGCCAGGCAACCGAAGCCGCTCCGCTGGCGATAGAATCGCTCGTCCGGCTCTTGCCGGACCGACAGCGATGACCACGCAACGACTGCTCACAATCGCGCTGCTCTTCTCCTCGGCCGCTCAGGCAGCCGCGCAGGGGCCGTACCGCCAGGAGGTGGTGGTGACGGCGGCGGCCACTCCCGTCGAGCTCGGCACCGTCACGCGTACGCTGACGGTGATCACCAGGGAGGAGATCGCGCGTCTGCCGGTCCACAGCATCGCCGACGTGCTGCGTCTGACCGGCCTGGTCGACGTCCGCGCGCGCGGCGAGCGCGGCGTGCAGACCGACTTCGCAATCCGAGGCGCCCACTTCGGCCAGATGCTCGTACTGGTCGACGGCGTGCGCCTCAACGACGCGCAGTCGGGGCATCACAACGGCGACATCCCGGTCCCGCTCGACGCGGTGGAGCGGATCGAGGTGTTGCACGGCCCCGGGTCGTCTCTGTTCGGCGCCGACGCCTTCGGCGGCACGGTCAACGTGATTACACGCCGAGAGGCGCCGGCGTCGGCCGTCGTCGGGACCGGGAGCTTCGGGCTGGCGGCCGGACGCGGGCAGGTGGGGCTGGCGCGGGGCGACCTCCGGCAGCTGCTGGCCGCGGAGGTGAACCGATCCTCCGGGTTCATGGTCGAGCGCGGTTTCCTGACCGCTGGCGTGAGCGCGCGGACGAGATTCGGCGAGCGCGGGGGGCTCCTGGCCTCGTATCTCTGGAAGGACTTCGGCGCCAACGGCTTCTACGGCAATTCCCCCTCTCATGAGTGGACGAATCAGACGCTCCTGGCCGCCGATCGAAATCTGGGTGTCCGCGTCGGCTGGCGGCTCGGCTCGACGCTGTCGTACCGCACCCACGGCGACCATTTCCTCTGGAACGTGCACCAACCGGGCGTGGCGGAGAACCGGCATCGGACCCACGCCGTGCTCGGTGCGCTGCGCGCGTCACGTGGCATCGGGACGCGCGGGTCGCTGACCACGGGGATGGAAGGGGGCGCCGACTGGATCCGGTCGAGCAATCTCGGGGACCACGACACCCAACGCGTCAGCGCGTTCGGCGAATGGCGCCACGCGCTGGCGGCCAGCACGCAGCTCGACGCCAGTCTGCGCGTCGATCGCTACACCGAGTTCGGCACGGCGTGGAGTCCTGCCGTCGGCGTCGGCTGGTGGCCCTCGTCTGCGCTCCGCCTCCGCGGGTCGACCGGTCGGGCGTTCCGTGTCCCGACGTTTACCGAGCGCTACTACAGCGACCCGGCGCACCTGGCGCGGTCGGAGATTGGTGCGGAGACGGCCCGGGCGGGCGAGATTGGAGCGGACGTGCTCCTGCCCGGGGCCTGGACGGTGACCTCCACCGTGTTCCTCCGCCAGGACGAGGACGTCATCGACTGGCTACGCCCGACGGCGGCGGATCGGTGGCGGACCTACAACATTCGCGATGTCGATACGCTCGGCCTCGAGCTCTCGGCGCGGAAGGCGCTGGCGAGCGGGTGGTTCGTGCAGGCAGGGTATACCGGTCTGGACGTGCGAGCCGCGAAGGTGACCGGGCTCTCCAAGTACGTGCTCGACTACGCGCCGCACAGCCTCGCGGTTGCCGCCTCGGTCACGCTGCCGGTGGACGTGCAGGTGGCGCCACGCGTCGAATATCGCCACCGCACGCGCTCGACCGGGACCAGTGACTACGCCGTCGTCGATGTGCGCGTCAGCCGCCGATTCGGCCTGTACGAGTTGCAGGTGGACGGCACCAACCTCGGCGACACCGACTATCAGGAAGTGCTCGGCGTGGCGATGCCCGGACGGGCCGTCACTCTGTCGCTCGCCTTCGGGCGATAACGCACGTCGAAGCATCGCACCCCGGCACCATCGCACCCTCGCACCCCGGCACCATCGCACCCTCGCACCCCGGCACCATCGCACCCTCGCACCGTCGGACGCACCGTCGCACCCTCGCACCGTCGCACTATCGCACCGTTGCCGGCGCAGGCTCCTGCTGCGTGAGGCAGTGAATCGTGCCGAGCCCCCACACCAGATCCACGGCGTGAATGCCAACCACACGCCGGTCCGGCAGCACGCCGGCCAGGGTGTTGAGCGCGATTCGGTCGTTGGGGTCGTTGAATGTCGGTACCAGGACCACGCCGTTCGCGATGTAGAAGTTCATGTAGCTGGCCGGCAGCCGCACCCCGTCCATGATGACCGGCCGCGGAAATGGCAGCGGAACGATCCGGAGCGGTCCGATGTCGGGACTGCGGGCGGCCGCCTCGAGGCGACCGACATTATCGGCCGAGCGCGTATGGTTCTGGTCGGCTGGATCGTCTTCGACGGCGACGACGATGGTATGCGGAGCGACGAACCGCGCGACATCGTCGACGTGGCCGTGCGTGTCGTCGCCGACGCATCCCTCGCCGAGCCAGATCGTCCGGCGGGCGCCGAGCCACTCCTCGAAGATGCGTTCGTACTGCTCGCGGCCGAGCCCCGGGTTTCGCACCTGCACGTCGCTCAGCAGCCATTCCTCGGTGACGAGCAGCAGTCCCGCGCCGTTGACGTCGATGCCGCCGCCCTCGAGGACGATCCGCGCTCCAGTATCCGGGCGCGTCGGCTCGATGCGCCCGAGCATCGTCAGCCGCGCCAGCGCTGCGCCGACCCGCACATCCTGCTCCCAGTTGGCGTACTTGGCCCAGCCGTTGAACGCCCAGTCCAGGAGCACCACATCTCCGGCCGCGTCGATGACGCCGGTGGGCGCCGAGTCGCGCAGCCAGACGCGGTCGGTCCGCACCTGATGCAGCGTGATGCGGTCGCGCCGCACGCCGTGCGCCTCGAGCGCCACACGCGCGCTCTCGACCACTCCGCTGTTCTGGCAGAGGATTTCGACCCTCTCGTGGTCGGCGAGCACGCGCACGATCTCCGCGTACACCCATGGAATCGCCGCGAGCTTGCCGGGCCAGTCGGGTTCGTGATGCGGCCAGGCGACCCAGGTCGCGCGATGCGGCTCCCACTCGGCAGGCATGCGGTACCGAGCAGGGTGTCTGTCGTTCACGCTTCTACCTTCTCGGTTCGTGGTTCGTGTTCTGGGCAGCACCGAACCTGAACACGAACCGAGAACGTAGAACCCAGAAGCGTGAACGACATGTCACCCGCCTTCGCCAATGTATCGCTTCAGGATCGGTCCGTACGCGTCGACGCGCCGGTCGCGCAGAAACGGCCAGTTGCGGCGCACGCTCTCGATGAGTCCCGGGTCGCACCGGGCGACGAGGATCTCTTCGCCCTCGCCCGCCTCGGCGACGTAGCGCCCGAACGGGTCGGCGACGAACGAACGACCGAAGAACGTGACCCCCTTCGTTCCCGGCTCGTCCTCGTGGCCGACGCGATTCGGCGAGGCGACGTAGACCCCGTTGGCAATGGCGTGGGCGCGTTGCATCGTGCGCCACGCGTCGACCTGCGCCTGCCCCCACTCGTCCTTCTCCGCCGGATGCCAGCCGATCGCGGTCGGATAGAACAGCACCTGCGCGCCCATGAGCGCCGTAATCCGCGCCGCCTCGGGATACCACTGGTCCCAGCAGATCAAGACGCCGAACGTCGCGTAGCGGGTCTTCCACACCTTGAAACCGGCGGCATCACCCGGCTGCTCGCCGTGGTCGTCGACGTGGCCGTCACCGGGGGTGAAGTAGTACTTCTCGTAGAAGAGCGGGTCGTCTGGAATGTGCATCTTCCGGTAGACGCCGAGGAGGGTGCCGTCGGCGTCGATCACCGCGGCTGAATTCCGGTAGATGCCCGCCGCCTGGCGTTCGAAGATCGGCACGATGAGCACGACGGCGAGCTCCCGCGCGACTTGCTGCATCCGTTCGGTCGTCGGCCCGGGGATCGGCTCCGCCAGGTCGAAACGCTCGGACGCCTGCGACTTGCAGAAGTACGGCGTGTTGAACAGCTCCTTCAGGCAGACGATCTGCGCCCCCCGGCGCGCGGCATCGCGCACGAGCCGTTCGGCGCGCGCGAGGTTGCCCGGCACGTCGGCGCCGGCGTGGTCCTGGATGATGCCGATGGTGAACATGCGTCGGTCCGGGGCTCGAGGCCTCCGGCCACCTATGCTAGCCTTGCTGAATCGTCTGATGAACAGAAAACCGCTGCGCGTGGCGCTCCTCGGGTTCGGCACCGTGGGGAGCTCGGTCGCCCGCATCCTGGTCGAACGGCCCGAACTCGGCGTTCACGTCCAGCTCACGCACATCTTCAACCGCGACGTGGCGCGAAAGCGCGCGAGCTGGGTGCCGGCCTCGGTCGGATGGACCGACAGCATCGATGAGCTGTTCGCGGCACAGCCCGACGCCGTCGTCGAGGTCGTCGGCGGCGTCGAGCCCGCAGGTTCCTGGGTGCGTCGAGCCTTGACGCAGGGGGTCTCCGTTGTCACCGCCAACAAGATGCTGCTTGCGGCGCACGCGCCGGAGCTGCTGCACCTGGCGGCCACCAACGGCGTCCAGCTCCGCTTCGAGGCGGCAGTGGCTGGCGGTGTCCCGCTCATCCACGGCGTGCGCGAAGGGCTGGCGGGCGACCGCCTGACGCGCGTCGCCGGAATCCTCAACGGCACGTCGAACTACGTCCTGAGCCGGATGGCCGACAGCGGCGAGCCGATGAGCCTGGTGCTCGACGAGGCGCGAAAGCTGGGCTATGCGGAAGCCGACCCGAGCGCCGACGTCGACGGCGATGATGCGGCGGCGAAGCTCGTGGTCCTGGCGGGCATTGCGTTCCGGCGCCACCTGCGCCTGTCGGACATTCCGCGGCAGTCGATCCGGCCGGTCTCGAGCGCCGACTTCCGGTACGCGCAGCGGCTCGGCTGCACGATCCGGCAGATCGCGATGGTGGAAAAGCCACACCAACGCGCAGGCGTACCGGTCGAGGATCTCGCGGCGAGCGAAGGCTTTCATGCGTTCGTCGGCCCCGCCCTCGTGTTGTGCGGGTCGCATTTCGGCCTCAACGCGGACGCGAACAACGTGGTGACCATCGCCGGACACTACGGGGGAGAGAACAGTTTCAGCGGCGCCGGTGCGGGCGGTCCGGCGACCGCCGTGGCAGTCGTGTCCGACCTGCTGTCGCTTACCCAAAGGACGCACGAGCGTGGGGAGGAGTGGCCGTCGGCGCGTGTCGCGCCTCCGCCCGCGCGTCCGTACTACCTGCGGTTCGTCGTACGGGACCGTCCGGGCATCCTCGCCTCCATCGCGGCATCGCTGGCGCGGCAGCGGATCAACCTCGACGCCGTCCTCCAGGAACCGGGCTATCCGAAGGACGCGCTCCCGTTCGTCATCACCGTGGAGGCGTGCGAGGCGGCATCCCTCAGGGCGGCGCTCGACGAGATTGCGAAATCGGACGTTCACGCCGAGAGTCCCTTGGCGCTGCCCATGCTGTTGGGCGACCGGGAGCGGCCGTGATATCTTCAGTAGTTCGTGTTACTTAAGGACAGCGGCGAGTTCCCGGACGTGGTCGTGCCGGCGTCGGTGGCCAACCTTGGCGGTGGCTTCGACACCCTGGCGGTGGCCGTGCAGCTCTTCCTGCGCGTCCGCATCGTGGACGTGCGTGAGGACGGCCGGACGATGCTCACCGTCGTTCGGAGCACGCCGGCCGTGAGGGGACGAAACGCCGTCGAGCGGGCGTTCGAGGCGCTCGCGCGCCGGACCGGCCGGAAGGCGCCGTCGGTGTCGGTGGAGGTCGAAAGCGACATTCCGATGGCCGCCGGCCTCGGGAGCAGTGCCGCCGCCGCCGTCGCGGGGCTTCGGGTCTTCGAAGGTGTCGCCGAAGGTCCCGGCGTGCCGGAGGGCGTCCTGCTGGCGGTGGCCGCGTCGCTCGAGGGACACGCCGACAATGCCGCTGCGGCGCTTCACGGAGGCCTGACGTCGGTCGTCGAACGCGAGGGGCGGGACCCGGTGGCGCTGGGATGGCGGTGGCCGGAGGAATTGCGGCTCGTCGTCGCGACGCCTGCCGCCGGTCTCGCCACGGCGACAGCGCGCGCGGCGCTTCCCGAGGCGGTGCCGCGACCAGACGCGGTGTTCAACATCCAGCGGGTGCTGTCGCTCGTGCATGCGCTGGAGGCCCGTGACTACGGTCGCCTGCGCGAGGCCGTCCAGGACCGTCTGCACCAGTCGGCGCGGAGCGCGCTCGTACCCCAGCTGGCGTCGGTGCTGGCGCTCGAAGACCCGGAGATCCTCGGAGCGTTCCTGTCGGGCGCCGGGCCGTCGGTGGCACTCATCGCGCGCCGCGATTTCACCCGTCTCGAGCAGCTCGTGAAGTCGGTCTACGACCGCGCCGGCTGTGCCGTGACGGTTCGCACGCTCGGCGTGCATCAGGGCGTCGACTCGGTGCGCGAGAAGGTCGCGGCTGCCGGTCCCGCGCCGGGTCGAGGGGCCTGGGGGAAGACCATATGAGATTCGTCGCGGGATTGACGTGCCATCTCTGCGGCGCGACGTATCCGGCCGGACCCTCGTGGGTCTGCACCGAGTGCCTCGGTCCGCTCGAAGTGTCGTACGACTACGCGGCCATCCGCGGCGTCATCAGCCGCAGCGTGATCGAATCGCGGCCGCGCTCGCTCTGGCGCTATCTCGAACTGCTCCCCGTCGAGGAGCCCCGCACCGGTTTTCACTCCGGGTTCACGCCGCTCGTGCGTGCCACGCGGCTGGCCAGGGAGCTGGGGTTGTCCGAGCTGTACCTCAAGGACGACTCGGTCAACCATCCGACGTTCTCGTACAAGGACCGCGTCGTGTCGGTCGCGGCCTCGCGCGCCGTGGAGCTCGGGTTCCAGGTCTTCGGCTGCGCCTCGACCGGCAATCTGGCGGGCAGCGTCGCCGCCCACGCCGCGCGTCTCGGCCTGGCGTGCTACGTCTTCATTCCCCACGATCTGGAGCCGGCCAAGGTGCTTGGCGCGGCGATCTACGAGCCCCACGTCGTAGCCGTCGAGGGCAACTACGACGACGTGAACCGGCTGTGCACGCAGATCGTGGATCGCTACGGATGGGGATTCGCCAACATCAACCTGCGCGCCTACTACGCCGAGGGCGCCAAGACGATGGGCTTCGAGATTGCCGAGCAGCTCGGATGGCGCTTCCCGGACCACGTCGTTTCGCCGGTTGCGGGCGGGACGCTGCTGCCGCGGATCCACAAGGCGTTCCGTGAGCTGCGCGATGTCGGACTGGTGAGCGGCACGCTGCCGAAGATTCACGCGGCGCAGCCGGCCGGGTCGGCCCCCGTCATCAAGGCGCTCGAGGACGGACTCGAATTCCCGGACCCGGTCAAGCCCGACACGATCGCCAAGTCGCTGGCGATTGGCAATCCCGCCGACGGGTTTCAGGTGGTGCGCGTCGTCAAGGAGACCGGCGCCACCGGCGCCATGGCCACCGACGACGAGATTCTGGACGCAGTGCAGTTGCTCGCGCGGACCGAGGGCATCTTCACGGAGCCGGCAGGCGGGACGACGCTTGCCGTCACTCGCACCCTCGTGCGGCGCGGGGTGATCAAGCCGAACGATTCGGTGGTCATCTGCATCACCGGCAACGGGTACAAGACCGCCGACGTGATGTTCGACCGCGTTGCGGCTCCCACCCGGATCGGACGCGGGATCGCCGACTTCGAGCGGGCGCTCGGGGCGCAGGCCGCCCAGCAGGCAGTCACCGCAGGGGGGAGGGGGTGAGAGTGAGGGGACAGGAGGGGTATCGCCCTTCGCTGTTTCCTTGCCCCGGTAGGGGTCTAGACCGCTATCTTGCCCCCAGATCTCCCTTGCCCCCCTGCGCCTGTTCCGTGTAAAATTCCGCGCATCGTGTTGCATCTCTGCGGGTGTGAGTGCGCGTGTTGTTGCAGGGGGACCGCCAGGGTCCCGGCGCTCTCGCTCCGCCGTGCGGGTCACCTGTAACCAACCCACAGCACGAAGGAGACCGAAAGCCCGGGAGCTTAAAATCCCGGGCTTTTTTTATGTTCCCAGTCTTTCTGGACCTCCGGTCGCGCCGGGTGGTGGTCGTCGGCGGCGGACCTGTAGCCGCGTCGAAGCTCGATGCGCTCGTCGAGGCTGGCGCCGACGTCACGGTCGTGTCGCCTGAGGTGGTTCCGGAGATCGCTCGGCAGAACGTCAGGGTGGTGCGTCGCCCCTTCGAACCGGCGGATCTCGACGGGGCCTGGTGGGTCGTGGCGGCGGCGCCGACAGAGGTGAACAGGCAGGTGCTCGCGGTCGCCGAGGCGCGGCAGCTCTTCGTCAACGCGGTGGACGATCCGGCGCACGCCACGGCGTACCTGGGCGGAGTCGTCCGGCGGAACGGAGTGATCGTAGCGATCTCCACCGACGGGCGCGCGCCGGCCCTGACGGGCCTGCTGCGCGAGGCGCTCGAAGGGTGGCTCCCGGCGGACCTCGGCGAGTGGTTGTCGGCGGCCGACACGGTACGCCGCCGCTGGAAGGCCGAGCGCGTGCCGATGGAGGAGCGCCGGCCGCAGCTGCTGGAGACGCTGATCGAACTGTATGAGAAGCGAAAGTAGACCGGGATGCGGGATGCGGGATCCGGGATCCGGCGGGACCGGAAACCGAACCCCATACGTGTCGGATCCCGGATCCCGGGTCGCGGATCTCGAGCGCGGAGCTCGCGTCTCGCTCGTCGGCGCCGGGCCGGGCGATCCCGAGTTGTGGACCTTGCGCGCCGTTCGACGGCTCGAAGAAGCCGACCTCGTCCTCTACGATGCCTTGGTCGATGTGCGGGCGCTTCGCGCGGTGACCACGGCTCAGTGCTTCTGCGTGGGCAAGCGCGCCGGCCACCGCAGCGTGCGCCAGGACACGATCAACCGGGTGATGATTCGCGCCGCCCAGGCGGGCAAGCGCGTCGTTCGGCTGAAGGGGGGCGACCCGTTCGTCTTCGGTCGCGGCGCCGAGGAAGCGCTGGCGCTGGCGATGGCCGGCATCGCCTTCGAGGTGGTGCCCGGCGTCAGCTCGGCCACCGCGGCTCCCGCGCTGGCGGGCATTCCGGTGACGCATCGCGGAATCGCGTCCTCGTTTCTCGTCGTTTCCGGACATGCCCTGGAGGCGTTCGACTCCGGCATCCGTTCGGTGGCGCCGAACAGCGCCTCGCTCGTGGTGCTGATGGGGCTGTCGGCCCGGGCGGAGCTGTCCGCACGGCTGGTCGCGGCCGGATGGAGGCCCGATACGCCAGCGGCGGTCGTCTGCGCGGCATCGACCGCCAGCGAGTGGACGTGGAGCGGACCGCTGGCGCGGTTGCCGGCGGTCGAGCCGCCGGACGGGGTAGCCGGTGTGCTGGTGGTCGGCGAGGTGGTGCGCGTTCGAGATCTGCTTGGAGCGACCGTCGGATCGGGGGGAGCCGGTAACGAGGTGAGCTATGGCCGTCATCGATAACGTACAGGCATTCGGGCGCGGGCGACTGTCGTTCGCCGACGAGCGTGACATCGACGAGTTCGTCGACATGCTGGGGCGCTACGAGCGCGGGGAGGTGTCGGCCAACGACTGGCGGCGATTCCGGCTGCTGCGCGGCACCTACGGGCAGCGCCAGGACGGCGTCCAGATGCTGCGGATCAAGATCCCGCAGGGGATCGTCACCGGCGACCAGTTGCGCGCACTCGGCCGCACGGCGGCACGGTACTCCCGCGGTTTCGGGCACATCACCACGCGCCAGAACATGCAGTTCCATTTCGTCCTGCTCCAGGACGCCGAGCGCGCCATGCGCGAGCTGGCCGATACGGGGCTCACCACCCGCGAGGCGTGCGGCAACTCGGTTCGCAACGTCACGGCCTGCCCGTACGCCGGCATCGCGCACGACGAGATCTTCGACGTCATCCCCTACGCCGAGGCGCTCACGCGTTATTTCCTGCGCCATCCGCTCTCGGGTTCGCTCCCCCGCAAGTTCAAGGTGGCCTTCGAAGGGTGCCCGCGCGACCACGCGCTGGCGTCGATCAACGACATCGGCTGGTACGCCCGTATCGTGGACGGGCAGCGCGGATTCCGGGTCACGATCGGGGGGAGCACGTCCATCCTGCCGACCTCCGGCTGGCTGGTCTACGACTTCCTGCCGGCGGACGAGATGCTCGAGGTCGCCGAGGCCATCGTGCGCGTGTACCACCGGTTTGGCGATTACGAGCACCGGCAGCGCAACCGGATGAAGTTCATGATCCGCCAGCTCGGATGGGAGCGGTGGCGCGCCGAGTTCGAGCGGGCGCTCGCCGAGGTCCGCGCCGAGGGGGGCGTGCCCTTCAGCTCCGACGCCGCGGCGGCGGAGGTCGAGGAGGCGCCCGACTGGACGCCGGTGCCGGCGCCGGCGGTCGAGGACGTGAAGCGCAAGGCGTCGAGCGTCAAGGCGCACGGGCCGGGCGTCATGCCGGACAGCGTCATGCTCCAGACCTTCTCGGATGCGTACCTCACCTGGATGCATACCAACGTTGGACTGCAGCGGCAGGCGGGGTTCGTGCACGTGACGGTGCGACTGCCCCTCGGCGACATGACCGCCGGGCAAATGGAGGTGCTCGCCGACCTCGCCGAGGCGTACGGCGACGGCACCGCTCGCCTCACGATCGGGCAGAACGTGCTGTTTCGCTGGGTGAAGGTCGGCTCGCTCCAGGAGTTGTACCATCGTCTGCAGGCGGCCGGCCTTGGCGCCGCCGGCGCGAATACGGTGGCGGACGTCGTGAGCTGCCCCGGCGCGGAAAGCTGCCGCCTGGCCGTGACGCAGTCGCGCGGTCTTGGACGAGTCCTGACGGAGTATCTCGACCGGCACCCCGAGTTCGTCGCGCTCGTCCATGAGGGCGACATCAAGATCAGCGGCTGTCCGAACGGCTGCGGCCAGCACCACATCGCGGCAATCGGCTTCCAGGGGAGCGTCCGCAAAGTGGGCGACCGCGCACTGCCGCAGTATTTCGTGCTGGTGGGCGGCGGGAGCACCGATTCGGGCGCGAGCTTCGGACGAGTCGTCTCCAAGATTCCCGTCCGACGGCTCACGACCGCCATCGATCGATTGCTGACGCTCTACCAGGAGCGGCGCACGCCGGGCGAGTCGCTCGGCGCGTTCTTCCGGCGCATCCCGGCCGCCATCGCGACCGACGCGCTCAAGGATCTGGCGGAGCTGCGCCAGGACGAGACGACCGCGGATGACTGGGTCGATCTTGGCGAAACGCACACCTTCGAAACCGTCGTCATGGACGGCGAGTGCGCCAGCTAGCCGGTAGCTGGTAGCCGGTAGCCGATCGCGCTACCGACTACCGCCTGCCGACCGGATCGATCGAGCGTTCGCGAGACCGTTCGCTGCCGTCGCATCATCCGATCGCCGCTCCCTCTCCCGCCACCATCCCGCGGCCGTCTGCCTCGTGGAAGTGACCGCGCTGGCGACGACGCGCGCGCGATGGATCGTGTTACACGCGATCGTGCTGATACTCGATTGGTGGCTGATGGGTGGTCGGTGATAGTGTGGTTCGGAGTTGGTAGTTGACGAAGTTCTGATTGATACTACCGACGGCCACCGGCCAGCCAGTGCCATGAGCAAGCTGAAGATCGTCGTGCTCTACGACCGCATGTTCGTCGACGCCAGCGAGGAACAGGGCGGCGACCGCGCGCCTGTCGTCCGTACGCTCGACAAGAAGGAGGTGGAGGGTGAAGTCGCAGAGGCGCTAACGAAGCTCGGGCACGAACTGGTGATGTACGAGCTGGACGGGACGCAGAAGAGCCTGCTCGGCCTCGCCCGCGTCGATTGCGACCTGGTGTTCAACCTCGCCGAATCGTTCGCCGACGACGACACCGCCGACTTCAAGATTGCGGCGTTCCTCGATCTGGTGGGGAAGAAATACACCGGGTCGGGAACGCACGGCTTGATGCTGGCCCAGGACAAGGCGATTGCCAAGAAGATCTTCGCATTCCACGGCATTCACACGCCGACGTTCGCGAAGTGTTATCGCGGCCGGCTCGACTTCTCACACGACCTTCAGTTCCCGGTCATCGTAAAGCCGGCGCGTGAAGACGGGTCGATCGGCATCGAGTTCAGCGCCGTCGTCAATTCCATCCGCGAGCTGATGGAGCGGATGGACTGGCTGCACACCCATTTCGACTCGCCGGTCCTCATCGAGGAGTACATCGAAGGGCGGGAGATGTACGTCGGCATCCTCGGCAACGACAAGCCCGAGGCGCTGCCGGTGATCGAGCTCGACCTGTCCAAACTGCCAGAGGGGATTCCCCGGATTGCCGCCGCCGAGGTCAAGTGGGGAAAGGGAACCAGCGCCTACCGCGACACCAAGTCGGCGATTGCCACCGACCTGCCGGACGAGACCGTGCAGCAGCTCCACCAGACGGCTATCGCCGCCTACCAGACGCTGGAGCTGCGCGATTACGGCCGGGTGGACATGCGGCTGCAGCCCGACGGCCGCGTGCACGTCATCGAGGTCAATCCGAACCCATGGCTGGCCTCACGAGCCGAATTCGCCATGGCTGCGCGGAAGTCGGGACGCACCTACACCCAGCTCGTCGAGGAGATCGTAGAGCTCGCACTCGCGCGGGCATGAGCGTGCCTCCGTCTCGGTGGGTCATCCAAGTCGACAACATGGCCGGCAAGAAGGCTCGACGCTACGGTCCGACCCGGCCGACGGCGTTCCACAAGTAGAGCGTTCGCGCCTGGCCGTCGGCGCTCCTGAACACCTCGACGCGGTCCGGTTCCCAGTCGCCGATGGGGAAATTGTGCGACACGATTCGCGCGCCTGGACGGAGTTGCGCGGCCAGGCGCGGGCGTAGTTGCGCGTTCAGGGCGGCGACCAGGTACAGCGTGACGACCGTCGCCCGCGACACGTCGGTGTCGCGGGCGTCTTCGACGCGAAACGTCACCAGATGTTCGACACCCGCGCGGCGCGCGTTCTGCCGCGCCTCCTCGATGCGCGCCGGATCGAGATCGACGCCGACGCCCCGGGCGCCCCACGTGCGGGCCGCGGCAATCACGATCCGGCCGTCGCCGCACCCCAGGTCGTACACCACGTCGGTGGCCCTCACGCCCGCCAGCACCAGCATCCGATCGACGACGTCCGGCGGCGTCGGGACGAACGGGGCGCGGGCGCTCTGGACGGCGAGTCCGAGCGCCAGCGCCGTGGCAACCTTCAGACCGGGCATCGGACGATTGTAAACATGGGGTCAGACCCCGGGTCTGACCCCATATACGCCGGGGCGTCCAGAACTGGTCGGATCTCCAACGAGTTACCGCCACAGCTCATCGGTTTCAGGGTGGTCCGTCCTCGGCGGGCAACGGGCGAAGCGGTTGGGCGAACTGCACAAAATGGCCGGTTTTTGGGCAATCTTCGTTGATCGGAGGCGTTCGGTGCGCTATACTTATGGGTGCTGTTCCCGGCGCGAGACTGCTCCTACCACCAACCTTCCAACGGGGGAAATGTGACATTCCAGGTCGGCGACAAGGTCATCTACCCGAACCACGGACTCGGCATCGTGGAACGGGTCGAAGAGAAGACGATATTGGGTACCACCTGCGGCTTCTTTCACCTACGTATTGTCTCGAACGACACGACCGTTCTGGTGCCGGTGTCCAACGTGGAGGGCGTTGGCCTCCGCAAGGCCATCAGTGACGAGGAGGTCGAGCGCCTCTTCACGCTCCTGAGCGACGGCAAGATTGATAACCACCAGAACTGGAAGGGGCGCTTCAAGGACAATTCCGACAAGATGCGGACCGGCTCCATCTATGACATGGCCGACGTCCTCAAGAACCTCACGTTCCTGAGCAAATCGAAGAGCCTGTCGTTCCGCGAAAAGCGGATGCTCGACCGCGCCCGGGCGCTCATCGTGTCCGAGGTTTCGGAAGTGATGCGCCAGAAGGCGGCGGAGATCGAGCAGGAGGTCGACCGTGCGCTCGAGAAGTGCTTCATGGTGAAGGCCCGCAACATGGCCCGCGCCTCCGCACGCGCCAAGGTGGCCAAGGCCGTCAAGGCGACCGTCATCGTCGCCGCGCGGCGAACTGCCCGCGCGTCCTGAGCGTCGCCCGTCAGCCTGCTTTGCCGCCCGGGGGCGCATCCCCTGGGCGGTTTTTTTGTACAGTCAATCCCCGAGTGGCCGACCTCGTTGCTCCAATCCGGTCTGTCGTCACCTACATGGCGATTCTTGCCTATATCGCCGTGGCGGGGCCGCTCGGCCTCTCGATCGCCGTCGTACTCAGATGGAAGCGCGGCCTGTACGCTCTCGGGCACGGCGGTGTCTGGCTGGCGCTGACGCTCGCAGGCATTCGCTACCGTGTCGCGGGCCGGGAGCACGTGCCGCCGGCCGCCGTGATCTTCTGCTCCAACCACGAGAGCAACGTCGATCCGCCGGTGCTCTTCCGCGCCCTCCATCGGCAGCTGCACATCCTCTACAAGGCGGAACTGCACAAGTTCCCAATCATGGGAATCGTCTTCGACGTCGGCGGTTTCGTGCCGATCGAGCGAAGCGATCGTGAGAAGGCGATGGCATCGATCGCCAGGGGTGCAGAGTCGATCCGGGCGGGCAACTCCTTCCTCATCTTCCCGGAGGGGACCCGCAGCCGTACAGGGGAACTCCTGCCGTTCAAGAAAGGCGGGTTCATCATGGCGATCCAGGCGCAGGCGCCGATCGTCCCGGTGGCCGTCCAGGGGGGACGCGCGGCGATGCGGAAGGGGAGCGCGTTCGTCCGGCCGGTCCGCGTCAGCGTGCGGATCGGCGCGCCGATCCCGACTGCGGGGCTGACGCTCGACGACAGGGACGACCTCATCGAGCGGGTGCGTGCGGCAGTCGACCAACTCCGCCGTCAGGGAACGCTGTGGGACGCTCAGGTCTGACGCCGGACGCGACGTAGGTGTGTGCGGTGCATCTGCGCTTCAGTTTCCCGCGACCGAGAAGGTGAGCGTCCAGGGCCGCACGGGCGCGCCGTCAAAGGTCTGAATACCATCGACGAGCTCGATGCGCACGGTGCGAAACGCTTCCAGCGGCGCGGCGAAGCGGATCTCCAGCGCCCGCGTTCCGGCCTCGTAGGCGAAGGTGAATTGCGGCGGTGGAAGCGCACCGCTCCCGAGGGCCGAGCCGGCGTAGGTCACCCTGACCCGGTCTGTCAACGACGCCGGATTGAGGCCGCGGGAGAATTGCACGCGAACTCGGCTGCCGGCCGGCACATCGACCTCGCCTTCGGTCGGTGAACTGAAGACGACCTCGCCAGGTTCGGCGGGCAGGGCCGGTGGCGGCGCCTCGTCGTCGCCCCGCGGCATCTCTGGCGCTTCGGCGGTGGCCAGCGTCGTGCCCGCCACCGTCACCAGCCCGCGCTCGAGCGACACCGTACCGTTCACCTGCAGCCAACGTCCGGTGTCGACCCGGGCATCGACCGACAGCTCGAAGTCGCGCCCGCGCGGCCGCAGATCCGTGACCCAGACGGCCGCGTCCGCCGACCGCAGCACGAAGTCGTAGCGGCTCTTCGCGGGCGCGCTCGGCAGGTCGCCGAAGAGGTTGCGTCCCCGGAACTGTCCCACGATCGTGACCTTCTGCCCCTCGAATCGCCACGGCTGCAGCGCGAGCGCGCGCACCGAGGGCGAGGTCGCCAGTGGTGCGGGAGCGATGCTGGTCACCTGCAGCACCAGCTCCTCGCCGGGCCGGGGCCACGGGTCGAATTCCCGCGCGGCAGGGTAGCCGGCCAGACGCGGGTCGGCCGGTTCGAGTCGGCCGACGTCGATCACATGGCCGCGCACTTCCACGAGGCCGGAGGTGGCGGGCACGTCGTTCAACGCGACCGGGATGTCGCGTGCTCCGCCGCGCAGGACGATCTGCGCGCCGTTGTCGACGAATTCGCCCTGGACCAGGACGTTCTGCAAGTGGAAGTAGCTGGGGTACTCGCGGAGCGCCGCCACCGTGGTCAGACGGCGAACCGGAGCCTGGGTCGCCGCGTCGCCGCTCGCGACGAGAACCAGGACGGCCGCCGCGAGCGCGCGAGAAGCCCCCACACGGTCATTCTACTTTGCGGATCGCCATCCGGATCACGATTCCGGCCAGGCCGAAGAACAGCGCCGCGCTGGCCACCTGTCCGAGGAGTGTCTCGTCACGGAAGAGCGGGAACGCCGCGCCGATTGCGGCAAACGGCTCGATCGTTCCGGTGCCCACGAGAAGGGCGTACAGGATTCCCGCGATGGACCCCCCGGCGATGAGGCCCGAGCTGAACAGCGTGCCCGCGCTCACGTCGCTCTCGGCCGCCGGACCCGTCCTGCGCTCGACCCACGCGCGGGCGAGTCCGCCGACGAAGATCGGCGCCGTGGTCGCAATGGGCAGGTACAGCCCCACGGCGAACGACAGTGAATGGACGCCGCAGAGCTCGAGCGTGACCACGATGAAGACTCCGACCAGCACGAGCCCCCACGGGAGGTTCTGGTTGAGCAGGCCGCGGATGATCGTCGACATCAGCGTGGCCTGCGGCGCCGGCACCGCTGCGGAGCCGATCCCGAACACCTGGTGCATGTAGAGCGTCGTCATGCCGATGATGAGGCCCGAGGTGAGCACGCCAACAATGAGGCCGACCTGCTGGTACACGGGCGTCGCGCCGACGATGAAGCCGGTCTTCAAGTCCTGCGAGGTGGTGCCCGCGTTGGCGGCGGCAATGCAGACGATCGCGCCCACCGAGAGGGCGATCGGCGCATAGATGTCGCCCGTCCAGCCGAGCGCGACGAACAGGACGCAGGTCAGGATCAGCGTGGCGATGGTCATCCCGGAAATGGGGTTCGACGAGGATCCGATGAGCCCGGTGATGCGGGACGACACGGTCGCGAAGAAGAAGCCGAAGACGAGGATCAGCACCGCCGCCACGAAATTCCCCTGCGTCGGCAGGCCGGGCGCGACCGCCAGGAAGATGGCGAGCAGGAGACTGCCGCCGAGCACCGCCGTCATCGGGATGTCGCGCTCGGTGCGCACCCGGGCCGCCGCACCGGCAACCGCCGTCAGGTCGCGCAGGCTGCCGCGGGCCGAGGCGACAATGGTCGGGATCGTCCGCGCGAGCGTGATGAGGCCGGCCGCCAGCACGGCCCCCGCGCCGACGTAGCGGATGTAGGCGCTCCACAGCTGTCCCGGCTCCATCTCGGCAATCAGGAACGGGCGGCCGGTCGCTGGATTCACCGCGTAGTTGGGGTGAATCGGCGGGAACGGCTCGGTCATGTGCTGGCCGAGAATCGACAGGAGCGGCAGGAGGCCGAGCCACGCCAGGACGCCCCCGGCGACCATCGTGCCGGCGATGCGCGGGCCGATCACGTACCCCACGCCGAGGTACTCGGGCGAGATATCGACGGCGACGGTCGCGTTCGGGAACTGCGAGTCCCGCGCCATCGCGTAGCCGATCTCGGTGCGGAACAGGCCGAGGATCCAGGACAGCGACTTCCAGAGCGCGCCGATCCCCAGGCCGCCGAAGACGAGCGCCGCGAGCCGGCCGCCTCGTTCGCCCGCGACCAGCACTTCGGCGCACGCCGTTCCCTCAGGGTAGGGAAGCACCCCGTGCTCCTTGACGATGAGCGCCCGGCGCAGCGGCACCATCATCAGCACGCCGAGAATCCCGCCGGCGAGCGTCAGCATCGTGATCTGCACGTAGTTGAAGTAGCCCGGTCCGAACGGCACGAGGAAGATGAGCGCCGGGATCGTGAAGACGACCCCGCCCGCCACCGACTCGCCGGCGGAACCGATCGTCTGGACGATGTTGTTCTCGAGAATCGTCGAGCCGCCGAACCGCTTGAGCACGGAAATCGCGAGCACGGCAATCGGAATCGAGGCGCTGACCGTCAGTCCGGCCCGGAGCCCGAGGTACACGGTCGAGGCGCCGAACAGCAGACCGAACGCAACGCCGAGCACGATCGCCTTGGCGGTGAACTCCGCGGGCGACTCGGTTGGCGGCACGTGAGGCGTCAGTTGGGCCATGGCGCGAGATGGTAGCATTGCACCTTGTGAATCGTCCGAACAAGCGCCGGCAGCTCGCCGAGCAGGTCTCGGAGCTGACGACGAACCGCCTGTCGGTGTACCTTCGGTGTCTCAACGAACTCGATGCCGCCGGTGTTCAGACGATCTCCTCGCAGGCGCTCGCCGAGCAGTTCCAGCTCAACGCCGCGCAGATCCGGAAGGACCTCGCCTACTTCGGCGAATTCGGCGTCCGCGGCGTCGGCTACTACGTCAAGGAGCTGCGGCGGCACCTCCGCCAGATCCTCGGCCTCGACCGGCGGCTGCGCGTCGTCATCATGGGCGCCGGCAATCTCGGCCTCGCGCTGGCCGACTATCCCGGATTCCGGCAGGAGGGCTTCGACATCGCGGCGCTCTTCGACACCGCCAACGAGAAGATCGGGCACGGGTCGCGCTGCGGCGTCCCGATCTACGACATCCACGACCTGAAACGGCTGGCGCGCCGGGAACGGTACGATATCGCCGTGATTGCCGTCCCCGCGCCGCACGCCCAGCCGGTCGTCGATCAGGTAATCGAGGCGGGTATCAAGGCGATTCTCAACTTCTCGCCCGGGGCGCTGAAGGTGCCGCGGGAAGTGAAGCTCAAGAGCGTCGATCTGACCGTCTCGCTCGAGAGCCTGTCGTTCTACCTGGCGCAGGGGGACGAGGACGGTGGCTAGGCGGCGCGCACCCGCGCACCCCCGCGCCGCCGGACGAACCGTCGCACCGTCGCACCCCGCACTGTCGCACGTCGACCGCCGCGGGCGTGTGAAGATGGTCGACGTCGGCGACAAGCCGGTGACGAGCCGCGAGGCGGTGGCGCGCGGCGAGATCGCCATGGCGCCGGCCGCCCTGCGGCTCGTCCGTCGGGGCGGGGTCGCCAAGGGCGATCCGCTGCAGGCCGCCCGCCTGGCCGGCATCATGGCGGCCAAGCAGACGGCGGCGATCATTCCGCTCTGCCATCCGCTTTCACTCACCCACGTCGGCGTGGAGCTGACGCCGACCAGACACGGCTACCGGATCGAGTCGCGCGTGCGCACGAGCGCACGAACCGGCGTCGAGATGGAAGCGCTCGTCGCCGTGGCGGTGGCGGCGCTCACCGTCTACGACATGGTGAAGGCGGTCGACAAGGGAATGGTCATCGGCGACATCTGCCTCGTCGAGAAACGCGGAGGCAGATCCGGAATCTATCGTCGCTCGGGTCGTTCGGATCGGTCCGGTCGTTCCAGTCGCGCTCGTTCCAGCCGGTCGTAACGTTCGAGGACCTCGACCCGGGTCGTCCTATTCGGATCCCGGGTCCCCGATCCCGGATCCCGGATCGGGCGGCGGTTCGATGTGGATGACGACGTCGGCCAGATGCGGGAACCGTTTCATCAGCCGGTCCTTCACCAGGTGTGACGTGTCGTGGGCCGCCTGGAGCGGCGTGCGGCCGTCGAGCCAGACGTGCAGGTCCATGAACACGTGGTCGATCGAGCCGCGCGTCCTGATGTGGTGGCAGCCGAGGACCGCCGGCACGGTCCGCACGACGGCTCGCACGTCCTCTTCGGCGATGACGATCTGATCGCTGAGGATGCGCGACCCCTCCTGGGCGATGCGCCATGCGGCGCGGCCGATGAACACCGTCACGACGAGCGCGGCGAGCGGATCGAGCCACCCGTAGCCCCACCAGACGCCGAACAGGGCGGCGAGCACGGTCACCGACGTCAGGACGTCGCTGCGGGTGTGCATCGCGTCGGCCTGCAGCACCTCGCTGTTGAGCTGGCGCGCCGCGCGCATCTCGTAGGCGACGACCAGCAGGTTGACGACGAGCGTCGCCGCCATGACGCCGATCCCTTCGGGAAACACCCGCGGCACCGTGCCGGAGACGAGGCGGTCGTACGCGGCCGTCAGCACCTGCACGAGCACGACGACGAGGAACAAGAGAATGCCGAGCGACGCCATCGTCTCGTACTTGCGATGGCCGTAGGGATGCTCCTGGTCGGGCGGGCGCTTGGCGATCGACACGCCGACCAGTCCCACCACGTTCGAGGCCGAATCGGTCAGCGAGTGGAACCCCTCGGAGAGGATCGACACCGCCCCCGTCATGTACCCGAGGACGAGCTTGACGACGGCGACCGCGAGGTTGAGGACGAGGACGCGATAGAGGACCCGGACGACTTGGGCGTATCTATCCGTCAGAACAGGTGCGCGTGCGGGATTGGCCACCAACGCAACTGGACCCTCCCGATGATGTACTTCTTCGGCACGAACCCCCAGTGCCGGCTGTCGGAGCTGTTGTTCCGGTGGTCGCCCATCACGAAGTAGTACCCCTCGGGAATCACCGAGGGCCCGAAGTCGTCGTGGCTGCGGTACTCCGGCGGCACGAAGTCGTCCTGCATCGGCACGTCGTTGACGAAGACGCGGCCGTCGACGATGCGCACCTGATCGCCTTCTTCGGCGATGACGCGCTTGACGAACGACTTGTCCGGGTTGAGCGGGTAGTAGAGCATGACGATATCGCCCCGCCGCGGCTCGCCCATCCGGTAGGCCAGCTTGTTGACGATGAGCCGGTCCTGATCCGACAGGGTTGGCGCCATGCTCTGGCCTTCAACGCGCGCCACCTGGAACCCGAACGTCACGATGAGCGTGGCGTAGACGGCGGCCGAGGCGAGCGTCCTGACCCAGGCGACCGCCTCGTCCTTGAGGATGGCCAGACGGCGGAGGACGGCGGCCCGGCGGTCGTCGATCGTGAGCCGCATGTCGGGGGTGAACCCCGCCTCGGCGGCGGCCATCAGCACCGGTTCCGCCAGTGGGTCCGGCGGCGTCAGAGCTTCAGGTACTCCCGGAGGCGCTTGGTCTGCGCCCGGCTGACCGGGATCTCCGTGCTCTTCGCGTCCTTCATCCGAAGGATGTAGTTCCTGCTGAACCAAGGGACTATCTCCTTGATCTTGTTGATGTTGACCAGGTGCGAGCGGTGGACGCGCCAGAACACCTCCGGGTCGAGGCGCGCCTGCAGTTCGTCCAGTGTCCGGTAATTGGACGTTCCCGACACCTGCCCTGTCACTATGTTAATCGACTCGTCGGCCAGCGACGCATAGATGATTTCGTCGGCCCGGACCAGCAGGAACCGTTCCCCGACCTTGACGGCGACCTGGTCGCGCCGGACCTGGCGGTTCGCCATCATCTTGACGATGCGCTCCAGTTGGTCGTTCAGGGGCGAGGGCCGCTCCAGGCTCAACCGCCGGCGGGCGCGCGCCAGCGCCTGCTCCAGGCGCCCGACGTCCACCGGCTTGAGCAGGTAGTCGACGGCGTTCACTTCGAACGCCTCGATCGCGTACTGGTCGAAGGCGGTGACGAACACCAGCGCGGGGGTCTCGCTCTCGCGCTCGAGGAGGCGCCGGGCCACCTCGAAGCCGCTCAATCCCGGCATCTGGATGTCGAGGAACACGAGGTCCGGGTCGCACCGGTCGGCCGCCGTCAGCGCTTCGAACCCGTTGCCCGCCTGCGCCACGATCTGCACGTCTCCGAGCCGCTCGAGCTGGTAGCACAGCTCGTCGCGCGCCAGTTGCTCGTCGTCGACGACCATCACGCGCAACGCGTCGCTCATGCCGTGATCTGTTCGGTGGCGAGCAGCTCAGGAATCTCGATGCGGGCGCGGGTGCCGACGCCAGGTTCGCTGCTGAGCGTGAGCTGATAGGCGGTGCCGTAGATGACGCGCAGCCGCTCGCGCACGTTGGCCAGGCCGATGCCGTCGGTGATGCGCTCGTCCAGGCGGTCGACGCGGAACCCGACGCCGTCGTCTTCCACCTCGATGATCGCCCGTCCATGCTCGCGCCAGCTGCGGATGACGATCGACCCGTCGCCCACCTTGCGCGTGAGCCCGTGCTTGATCGAGTTCTCGACGAGCGGCTGCAGGATCATGCTCGGGACGACGACCCCCAGCATGTCGGGGCCGATCTCCTTTCGGATCTGCAGCTTCGACCCGAACCGGACCGCCTCGATATCGAGGTACTCGTCGATGGCGTCGAGCTCCTCGCGCAGCGTGACGAAATGCTGGTGGCTGCGGATCAGGCGCCGCAGCAGCCCTGAGAGCCTGATGATGAGCGTGCGCGCGGTCTCGGGCTGCGAGCGGATGAGCGACGAGATGGACGCCAGCGTGTTGAAGAGGAAGTGGGGGTTGATCTGGCTCTTCAGCGCTTCGATCTTCGCCGCCATCAGGAGCTTTTCCTGCTCCTGCAGCCGATGCTCGATCCGCGCGCTGTTCCAGATCTTGATTGGCGTGGCCACGGCCAGCACCGTCGCCAGCACGACCAGCGCGGTCATCCACGGTGAGACCGGATCGGGGTAGAAGAGTCTGTGGGCGCCGAAGCGGAGGCCGAGGGTCTGGCGGAGCAGCTCGAGCGCCACCGGCGCCGCCAGCAGGACGAGCTGCCAGTTCGGCTCCAGCCGGCGGACGGCGTGCCACACGTGCCGGCGGAGGTCGACGAACACGAACGGCGTGAACTGCCAGATCGCCTCTTTCGGACACGCCTCGCGCAGGCCGCCGCCGGCGAAGCCGCAGCCAATCGCGAAGGGCAGCGCGATGAACTCGCCGGCCGCCAGCGCCGGCAGCGCGACGAGCAGCCCGACGGTGGCGCCCGCGTACGGACCGGCAATCAGCCCGGCGAGGAACGCGCCTTCGAGCGTGAGGTCCGCGGCGTTGTAGTTGAGCAGCAGCCGCGCGCCGACCCCCGCCATGAGCGGCACGCCGATCGCCAGCGCGAACACGAGGCGGTCGTTCCAGCCGCGGCGCTCGAAGATGAGGATGTGCCGGAACTGCCGGAACCGCGCGAGCATCGTCGCCAGCACCGCCATCACGGCGAGCTTGACGATGAGGGTGGTCAGCAGGAACTGGTCGGCCGGGAGGACCTTCCCTTCCTCGAGCACGCCAGCCATTGTACCCGGGTTATGATCTCTCCATGATTGGACCGTTCCTCGTCGGGCTCGCCACGACCTTCCGGCACATGTTCAAGAAGAAGGTGGCGGTGGATTATCCCGACGAGAAGGTGCCGATGTTCCCGAGGTACCGCGGCAAACAGGTGCTGATGCGCGACGAGAACGGGCTGGAGAAGTGCGTCGCCTGCGGCCTCTGCTCGGTGGCGTGTCCCGCGGACGCGATCTACCTGGAGGCGGCGGAAAACGACGGCACCGTGCTCGCCGGCCCGCGCTACGCGAAGGTCTATCAGATTCACAAGACGCGCTGCATCTTCTGCGGCTACTGCGAGGAAGCCTGTCCCGTGTCGGCGATCTTCATGGGGAAGGACTACGAGCTCGCCGTCTACAGCAAGGACGATTTCATCTGGGACAAGCAGGACCTGCTCGTGCCGGCGCCGGCCGAGGCGAAGGCGCCCGCATTGGCCTGAGGCCTTGGGCTTCAGGCTTTTGGCGGCGCCCACACACCAACGCCGAACGCCCGATGCCCGACGCGCCGTTCTCACTCGTTCAGCAGCGCCGTCCGGTTGACGATCACTGTCATCGGCGCGGTCGCCGACATCCACGGCAACTCCGACGCCCTCTACCGCGCGATGCGGCGCCATCCCGATGTGCCTACTGGATCGGCGTCGGCAACGCCGCGGCGCTCGTCTGCGAAAGGAGTACCCAAGAGGGCGTGAGATAATGAAGCCCTCTCCCGTGAAGCCGTTCCTCGAGGTGATCGACGATCGTGTGCTCGTCTGCGACGGGGCGATGGGGACGATGCTCTACGCGAAGGGCGTCTTCATCAACCGCTGCTTCGACGCGCTGAATCTGACCGATCCCGCCCGTGTCGCCGAGGTCCATCAGGAATACGTGCGCGCCGGCGCCGATGTCATCGAGACCAACACCTTCGGCGCCAACCGCGTGAAGCTCCGCGGCTTCGGCCTCGCCGACCGCCTGCGCGAGATCACCATCGAAGGCGCCCGGCTCGCCCGACACGCCGCCGGCGACGAGGTGTACGTCGCCGGGGCGATTGGGCCGCTCGGCATCCGGATCGAGCCGTGGGGCAAGACCGGGACCGACGAGGCGGAGGCGTTCTTCCGCGAACAGGCGGAGGCGCTCGTGGCCGGCGGCGTCGACCTGTTGATTCTCGAGACGTTCCGCGACGTCAACGAGCTGCGCGCGGCCATCGACGCCATCCGCGGCGTCTGTGCGCTGCCCATCGTCGCCCAGATGACCATCGAGGAGGACGGCAACACGCTCGACGGCACGCCTCCCGAGCAGTTCGCGCCGGCGCTCGCCCCGTTCGCCGACGTGGTCGGCGTGAACTGCAGCATCGGTCCGGCCCCGATGCTCGAAACAATCGAGCGGATGGCGGCGGTCACGCGCGCGCGGTTCTCGGCGCAGCCGAACGCCGGCCGGCCGCGCGACATCGAGGGGCGCAACATCTACCTGTCGTCCCCGGAGTACATGGCGTCGTACGCGCGCCGCTTCATGAGCCAGGGCGTACGGCTCGTCGGTGGCTGCTGCGGCACCACGCCCGAGCACATCCGCCAGATCAAGATTGCGGTGAAGAAGTACGCGCCCGAGGCGGCGCGCGCCGCAACGCGGGCGCGGGCCGACGTGCCGGCGCCGCCGGCGGTCCGGGTCTCCGATCTCGCGGTGCCGGCCGTGCCGCGCGCCGAGCGGTCGCAGCTGGCCCGGACGCTCGCCGAGGGCCGGTTCGCCACGATCGTCCAGCTCACCCCGCCGAAGGGGTTCGCGAGCGACGCCGTCATCGAGCGGGCGCGCGCGCTGAAGCGGCACGGCGTCGATGTCGTGCTGGTGCCCGACGGGCAAAGGGGCGCCCGCATGAGCGCACTCTCGCTGGCGGTGCTCGTGCAGCAGAAGGCGTCGGTCGAAACCGTCCTCCAGTACTCGTGCCGCGACAGGAATCTCCTCGGCATGCAGTCGGATCTGCTCGGCGCCCATGCGATGGGCGTCCGCAACCTGATCATCGTGACCGGCGACGTCCGGTCGGTCGGCGATTACCCGGATGCGACCGCCGTCTTCGACGTCGACTCCATCGGCCTGACCAACGTCGTCGCGCGCCTGAACCACGGCGTCGACATCGGCGGACAGCCGATCGGCGGACCGACGGCGTTCCACGTCGGCGTGCAGGTCAACCCCGGCGCCGAAGACCTCGACCAGGAAATCCATCGGTTCGAGTACAAGGTCGAGGCGGGCGCCGAGTTCGTCGTCACCAAGCCGGTGTTCGATGTTGCCACCTTCGAGCGGCTTCACCGCCGGATCTCCGCCGCCGGCGTGCCGATCATCGTCGGTCTGTGGCCGTTTGAAAGCGTGCTGAACGCCGAGTTCATGGCCAACGAGGTGCCCGGCGTTCGGGTGCCCGAGGCGGTCCTGGAGCGGATGCGCCGTCTCGAGACGCCGGAGGCGGCAGCCGCCGAGGGCGTGGCCATCGCGCGCGAAGTCGGCCGCGCCCTGAAAGGCGCCGTGCAGGGTGTGCACGTGGCGGCACCATCGGGGCGGGTCGAGGCCGCCATCGACGTGCTCGACGGCTTGCAGTAGAGACAGGGCGGCTGGCTGCATTCTGCCGCCCGTCACATGCCGCTTGGGCTTTGCCCCGTGTCGTTGTATAGTGCCGGGGCGGTCCCGTTACGGCCCCTGAAGCCCGAGAGCCTCAAGCTGCGTTTTCCCAGCAGGTTGCGGCGGAGACACTGGTGATAACGCTCTTCGAGCGCAAAGACGACAAGTTCCGGACAGAGCTGGGCGGCCAGGCGCTCTCGGTCATCGCGATCGAGAACGACTTCGTCGAGGGCGTCTACGACAAGCTGGCCGGCGTCTACGATTGGATCTTCGGTCCGATCCTGCACCCCGGGCGGCTGTACGCCTTCGATCGGATTGCCATCCGTCCCGGCGACCGCGTACTGGAAGTCGGCGTGGGGACCGGCATCAACGCATCGCTCTATCCCCGCCACTGCCACGTCACCGGCATCGACTTCTCGGCGTCGATGCTGGAGAAGGCGCGAAGCCGCATGCGGCGCAAGGGGCTGACGCACATCCGCCTCCTGCAGATGGACGCGGCGACGCTGAAGTTCCCGGACGAGTCCTTCGACATCGTCTACGCGCCGTACGTCGTCAACTGCGTGCCCGATCCGATCAAGGTCGTCGGCGAGATGCGTCGCGTCTGCCGGCCGGGTGGGAAGATCGTCATCCTGAACCACTTTCGCAGCGACAACGCGGTGCTCTCGCGCCTCGACCGGGCGCTCTCCCCCCTCACCGTCCATATCGGGTTCAAGTCGGATCTGGATCTGCCGGGGTTCCTCGCCCAGGCCGATCTGCAGCCGGTGTCGATCGAAAAGGTCAGCGTCCCGCGGCTGTGGTCGCTGGTCATCTGCCGGAAGGACTGAGCTCCTTCGGATCGCTCGGAACGTCCTGACTCCCGGGCGCGGTTGGGCGCTCAGCGCCCGAACACCCGACCAAGTTGTTCAGAGCTTCACCCGCGGCCGTCCGCGCGGCTTCCGTGGCGGCTTGTCGAGCGCCTTGAGCAGCAGGTCGGCGGCGGCGTCGGCGCCGCTCGTGTCGGGCTTCTTGTTCTTCGACCGCGGCTGCGCCAGCAGCTTGTCGAGGTGCGGCTCCCACTTGCCGGCGAACAGGTCCTCCTGGCCGATGAAGGCGGTGCGCAGATACTTGGGCATCTCCTCGACCAGGACGTCGTACTCGGGGAAGTGGCCGCGCGAGGTGTACAGCACGGCGGCGTCGTTGGCAATCGCCTCGGCGATGATGCCGTATCCCGGCTTGGTGACGACCGCCTCGGAAGCGTGAACCAGGTCTTCGTACCGGACGCCGGCCTCGTACATCGTCTCCTCGTTCACGGTGACGAGCGACCCATGACGCTCGGCGAGCGGCACCTCCTTGCGCGTCCGGCCGACCGGCTTGCTGGCCGCGTTGATCACGACGTACTTCTTGAACTTCGCCAGCAGGTCCGTGTCGAGCCCCGGCAAGCCGTAGCCGCCGAACGACATCAGGACGAACGGCTTGTCGGTCGGCAGCTTGAGGATCTTGCAGACCTCTTCGCGCGTGCGCGTGGCGTGCCGCGCGATGAAGGGGATCTCCTTGATGTTGGAGAAGCTCTCGAAGCCGGCCGACATCGGGAGGCGCAGCGCCATCGACGCCTTGGCGTAGGCGCCGCGGATGGTGGGCAGCAGCGACGGCGCCAGCCGCACGCGCGGGTAGTCGCTGTAGATCCAGTCCCAGGTGAAGTTGCCGAGCGCAATCGACGGCACGGCCGCGGCGCCGCCGACGGCGAAGGCGAGCGGCGGGACGTCGCCCACAATCAGCCCGGCGCCGAGTTCGCGCAGCACGCGCGTCTCGCTGGCGGCGCGCGTCACCAGATCGCTGTGGAACGCCGCGGCGCGGCGGATCGTGTCCGCCTCGTCCAGCGTGAGCGCGTCCGACTGGACGACGCCCGTGTCGCATTCGAGGGTGCTGAACGCAATTTTCCCCGTGACGGTCAGGTCGAAGAGCCACCGTGGCGCCGCTGTGCGGACGCCGATCCGCGTGTCGGGTCGCCGGGCGAGTATCGCGTTGATGACCTCGATGACGCGTGAGGCGTGGCCGAACCCGTGGCCGGATACGTAGAAGACGATCGCCGCTGCCACGCTACCGGTCCGAATGTGTGTCGGTGCCTACGTTCTGGGGTGCCAGCTCGTCCACCTTTCCCATGTCGGGTATCGCCACCTTGATCACCTGCTCCAGCGTTTCCACCGGCACGAACGTCATGTCGCGCCGGATCTCCTCGGGCAGCTCCTCGAGATCCGGCTCGTTCAGCGCGGGCAGGATCAGCGTTCGAATCCCGAACCGCCGCGCCGCCAGCGCCTTCTCCCGGATGCCGCCGACCGGCAGAACGAGCCCGCTGAGCGTGATTTCGCCGGTCATCGCCACGTCCTGCCGGACGGGGCGGTTCCGCGCCGCCGAGAGGATCGCCGTCGCCATCGTCACCCCCGCCGAGGGACCGTCCTTCGGGATCGCCCCGGCGGGCACGTGGACGTGCAGATCGTGCTTGGCGAGGAATTCCGGAGCAATGCCCAGGTCCATCGCCCGCGCCCGCAGGTGGCTCAGCGCGGCGCGCGCCGATTCCTGCATGACGTTGCCGAGCTGGCCCGTCAGAATGATGTTCTGGTTTCCGCCAGGAAGCAAGGTCGCTTCGATGAAGAGCACGTCGCCCCCCGTCTCGGTCCAGGCGACTCCGGTCGCCACCCCGGGTCTCGAGGTGCGGAACGCGGTCTCCTTCTTGAATCGCGCCGGCCCGAGGTAGTCGTCGACCTCGGATCGGCCGACCTCCGTCTTCTCCTCGGGCGGCGCGCCGGCCGGTCGCGTCGCCAGGCGCGCCGCCACCTTCCGGCAGATCGTCCCGAGCTGGCGCTCGAGGTTCCGTACCCCCGCTTCCCGGGTGTACTCCGCGATGATGAGGCGCAGCGCCGCCTCCCCGAGCTCGAGCGCTCCGTCCGGCAGGCCGTGTTCGCTCATCTGCCGTGGCAGCAGGTACTTGCGGGCGATGTGGGCCTTCTCCTCCTCGGTGTAGCCCGAGAGAGGGATGATCTCCATGCGGTCGTGCAGTGCCGGATGAATCGTGCCGAGCTGGTTCGACGTGGCGATGAAGAGGACGCGGGAGAGATCGACGGGAATCTCCAGGTAATGGTCGCGAAACGTGTGGTTCTGCGCCGGATCGAGCACCTCGAGCAGCGCCGCCGCCGGGTCGCCCTGGAAGCCGACGGAGACCTTGTCGATCTCGTCGAGCATGAAGACCGGGTTCATGGAGCCGGCCTGCTTCAGCGCCTGCACGATGCGCCCTGGAATCGACCCGATATAGGTGCGGCGGTGGCCGCGGATCTCCGCCTCGTCGCGCACGCCGCCGAGCGAGATGCGCACGAATCTTCGTGACATCGCCCGGGCGATCGACTGGCCGAGCGACGTCTTGCCGACGCCGGGCGGGCCGACGAAGCAGAGGATCGGCCCCTTCATGTCCCCTTTCAGCTTCCGGACCGCGAGGTACTCGACGATCCGTTCCTTGACCTTGTCGAGGTCGTAGTGGTCTTCGTCGAGGACCCGCCGCGCTTCGACCGGATCGATGCGGTCGGTGGTCACCACCGCCCACGGCACATCGAGCAGCCAGTCGATGTAGGTCCGGATCATCTGATACTCGGGCGACGCCGGGCCCATCCGTGCCAGCCGGTCGACCTCGCGCATGGCGGGCGTGTGGACCGGCTCGGGGAGCTTCGCCTCCTCGATCCGCTTGCGCAGGTCGGCGAGCTCGGTGCCCTCGCCCTCACCGAGCTCCTGCTGGATGGCCTTGAGCTGCTGCCGCAGGTAGTACTGCCGCTGCGCGTCGCTCATCTCCTGCTGCGCCTGCGACTCGATCTTGCCCTTCAGCTCCAGGAGCGAGATCTCGCGCGTGAGCGCCGCCGAGATCAGTTCCAGCTTCTTGAGCAGGTCGTTCTCCTCGAGCAGCGCCTGCTTGTCGGTCGCTTTCAGATCGAGCAGCGTGGCGAGCACGTAGACGAGGCGCAGCGGATCCTCGATGTTGATGACCACCGCGCGCAGCTCCTCGGAGAGGCCCGTGGCGAGCGACAGCGCCTTGTCGATGAGCTCCTGCAGGCGGCGGACGTGCGCCTCGATCTCGATCGTCCGCTCGGGCGCTTCGGGCAGCGGCGTGACCTGCGCCCGCATCGACGTGCCGGTGCGGGTGACCGTGTCCGCGCGCACCCGCGAGACGCCCTCGATGATGATGTTGATCCCGGTGGCGCTCTTGGCCATTTGCCGGATCACCCCGACCGTCCCGACCCGAACGACGTCCTGGGGGGTCGGTTCGTCGGCGTCGGTCACTTGGAGCAGGAGCAGTACGAGGCGATCGGCGCCGAGCGCTCGGTTCACCGATTCGACCGAGACAGGCCGGTTGACGGCCAGCGGCTGCAGCGTCAGCGGGAATGCGACCGTGCGGCGAAGCGGCAGGACGGGCAGCTCGGAGGGATGGGGTGGCGGCGTCAGGTCGGCCATGGGGGCACGGCCAGTTTATCAGCAGGCTTCAGGCTTCAGGCCTTAGACTTTAGGCTCCAGGCTGTAGGACGAGTCACCCGACGCCGCCCGAAGCCGGAAGCCTCATGGACGAGCGACAGTTCTTCACCGAGAAGCCGGAGCAGCGCCCGGCACGCCTGCAGTGCCCCCGGTGCCGCCGTACCGGCGACTACTCGATCCGCTGGATGCGGCGGACGAAGAAGGCCCAGGTCCCCTCGGGCGCCGATGAGCGCGACCGGGCGATGTTCGCCAAGGTCAAGGATCACCTCGTCCGTATCGACAACGACGTCACGTGCAAGGTCTGCGGCAAGCGGTTCGAGTTCCCCTCGCATCGCGGGCTGATCTTCCTCGAAGAGTTCGAAGGGTTGCCGAACGACGACGACGAGGAGGAGGAACACTGAACGGACGAACCTGAACACGAACCGAGCACCGAGCACCGAGAAGCGTGAACGACTGATTCATGAATAGTGCGGGCTAGTACACACCAGGCACGAGCCGCCATGGCACCTGCGCCATGTAGCGTCCGTACGCGCCGGGCGACGCCGCGCGCATGGTGCGTTCCTCCAGCGGAATCGCGACGAGCAGGTAGGCGCAACTGACGACCGCGAACAGCAGCCGCGTCATCGTCATCGGCGTGGCGGCGAACACGAAGAGACACCACCCTGCGTAGATGGGATGGCGCACCCACCCATACGGCCCGGTCGTCTTGAAGTCGCTGGGGCCCTGGGCCTGGAGCCTGAGGCCTGCGAGCGTCCAGACGTCGAGGACGGCCACGCTGCGAAGCATGAGCCACAGCGCCGCGATCCCGACGGCTCGCACCAGCCACACCGGGGCCCCGTCCAGGCTCCACGCGGTTCCAGGCACCGGCCGCCATCCCAGGCAGACGGCGAGGAAGAGCAGGCTGGCGAGCCAGACGTAGACCGACCGCTCGAGGTCCGGCGCCACGACGCGCCGGACCCACCCGCGGACCGGTTCCCGCGCGAAGATGCTGTGATGGAGCGCGAAGAGGGTGAACAGCGCGACGTTCCATGTCACGGCCGGGGCGGCCCGGCCGCCGTCGGCGGACGCGCCGAATCCCCAGAGGTAGGCGAACACGAAATACGTCAGAGAGACGGCGAAGAGCAGCGCGCCGGTCCAGCTGAAGACGCGCGCGGGACCCGCTGCGGTGGCGCACACGGGCCAATAATATAGTGCGCGGAGGCGCCGGCCATGCCATCGAGCGGATTCCCGAACGTTGTCATCACCGGTATCGGCGTCGTGTCGCCCTTCGGTGTCGGCCGCGAGCGGTACTGGGAGGACGTGACCCGAGGCCGGAGCGGTTCGAAGGCGATCACGCAGTTCGACGTCTCCTCCTACCCGTGCCGCGTCGCCGCCTGGGTGCCGCCGGTCTCGATTGACGATGCGCCGCCGCTCGACGGCGAGGACGGCGACGGCCGCGCGGACCCGAAGCGCTATTCTCGCGCGGCGCTGTTCGGCGTGGTTGCGGCCCGGGAGGCCTGGCGCGACGCGGGGCTGCCGGCGGGCGAGCCGGGCGCCGGCGTCATCATCGGCTGCGGCGGCGGCGGCATCGACGTCGGCGAGAGGCAGTACGAGGATTTCTTCACGAGCGGCGGCCGCCACGTCACGCCGTATGCCATCGCCATCGGCATCTGCGGGATGGTGTCGAGCGAGATTTCGATCGCCCTGCGGTTGCGCGGCCTCAGTCACGTGCTGTCGTGCGGCTGCACCAGCTCGACCGACGCGATCGGCCATGGCGCATCCCTCATCCGATCCGGCGAGTACGACGTGCTGCTCTCGGGCGGCACCGAAGGGTGCGTGCTGCCCGGCATGATCTTCGGGTTCTCCCGCATGCGCGTCGTTTCGACGCATTACAACGACCGGCCCGCCGAAGCGTCGCGGCCGTTCGATCGCGGGCGAGACGGCTTCGTCCTCGGCGAGGGCGCCTGGATGGTCGTGCTCGAACGCGAGGACCGGGCCCTCGCGCGGGGCGCCCGCCGCTACGCGCGCGTCGAGGGGTACGCCTCCACGTGCGACGCCTATCACCGGGTGCAGATGGACCCTGACGGCGGCGAGATCGTCCGCTGCATCGAGACGGCGCTCGCCAGGGCGCGCCGGCGTACCGACGAGATCGGCTACATCAACTACCACGGCACGTCGACGCAGCTGAACGACGTCGTCGAATCGCGCTCGGTGCGGCGCGTCTTTGGCGCGAGTGCGGACCGGGTGCCCGGCTCCTCGACCAAGTCGATGATCGGCCACCCCCAGGGGGCCAGCGGCGCGGCCGGCGTCGTGACTACCGCGTTGGCGCTCGGCCGGGGCGTGCTGCCGCCGACCATCAACCTGGACGATCAGGATCCGGCGTGCGACATGGACTTCATTCCGAACGAGGCGCGGCGGGTCGACGTGGAGGCGGCGCTCTGCAACTGCCTCGGCTTCGGGTCGAAGAACAGCGTGCTCGTCCTGGGTCGGGTCCCGTGATGGAGGTGCTCGTCGTCGGCGCCGGTCCCTCCGGCAGCGTGGCTGCGCTCGCGCTTGCGCGCGGGGGCGCGCGCGTACGTCTCGTCGACCGCGCGTCGTTCCCGCGCGCGAAGCTCTGCGGCGACACGGTCAACCCCGGCGCCCTCTCACTCCTCGATCGGCTCGGCGTCGGCGCCGCGGTACGGGCGCAGGCGCGACCGATTCGGGGCATGCGCGTGACCGGTCCCGGCGGCGCCGCGGTCGCCGCTGATTATCCGAACGGTCTCGTCGGCGGAGCCATCGAGCGGCGGGTGCTCGACCTCCTGCTGCTCGAGGCTGCCGTCGGGACGGGCGTCGATTTCACGCCGGGCATCCGCGTGCTCGCGCCGGTCAGAGACGCCGAAGGCCGTGTGGCGGGCGTGCGCATCCGCTCGGCCGCGGGTGAATCGGAGATGCGCGCGCGCCTCGTCATTGCCGCCGACGGGCGCGGTTCGCGGCTGGGCGCGGCGCTCGGTCTGACCCGCTTTGCGCGGTGGCCGAAGCGGTGGGCATTCGGCGCCTACTTCGCCGATGTCGACGGCCTCACGGCGCACGGGGAGATGCACGTCCGAACCGACGGCTACCTCGGTATCGCGCCGCTTGGAGACGGCCTGGCGAATGTCTGCGTCGTGCGCGACGCTAGCCACGGCCCCGTCCCGGCTGGCCCGGCGGTGGTGGCGGCGGCCATCGGCGCCGACCCGGGCCTGAGCGGGCGTTTCTCCCGCGCCCGGCGCGTATCGCCCATCGTCGCGCTCGGTCCGCTGGCCGTTGACGCAGCGGCCGCCGGATGCGCCGGGCTGCTGCTCGCCGGCGATGCCGCCGGATTCGTCGATCCGATGACCGGCGACGGCTTGCGCTTCGCGTTCCGCGGCGGCGAGCTGGCGGCCGAGGCCGCGCTCCTCGAGCTGGCCACGGGTCGCGCGGCGCATCCTGGGCTGCGGGGCGCGTTTCAACGGGAGTTCGGCTCCAAGTGGCGGTTCAACCGCGCGCTGCGAACGCTCGTCGCCTCGCCGCGCGGTGTGCAGGCGGCCGCAGCCCTCGCCTCGCGCTGGCCCGCCCCCTTTCGTCTGTTGATCGGCGCCGCCGGCGACGTGCGCCTCGTGGGGGTCAGACCCCGGTGATGGGGCGGCTCGAGGTTCTCGAATCGCTGATCAACCTTGAGTCGCCCCATCACCGGGGTCTGACCCCCTTCGTTGCCTCCGGGTCGCTTCTCGCCGTCCTGCTGCTGATGGGCGCGGAGCTGCTCGTGTCGCGCCGGAACGAAGTTCGGCTGCGCGCGCAGGGTGCGCTGGAGCCGCCGGGCGACGTCTACCGGGCGATGCGATGGACGTACCCCGGCGCGTTCGCGCTGATGGCGCTCGAGGGCGCCCTGTTCGGACCCGAGCCTGGAGCGGCGACCATCGCGGGCGTCGTGGTGCTCGCCGCGTCGAAGCTGCTGAAGTGCTGGGCGATGGCGACGCTCGGGCCGCGCTGGACCTACCGCGTGCTGGTACTGCCTGGCGCGCCGCTCGTCACTGGCGGCCCCTACGCGCTGGCGCGCCATCCGAATTACATCGCCGTCGTCGGCGAGTTGCTGGGCATGGCGCTGCTGGTCGGCGCGCGGCTGACCGGACCGGCGACGATCGTGCTGTTCAGCCTGCTCCTGCGCGTGCGAATTCGTGTTGAAGACGGCGCGTTGCGGAGTCCCCATTGCGCCCGAAGCAGTGCCGGAACGTGAACTATACTTACGGCACAACTCGACACTGAGACGCTGAAACAGCTGAGATGACAGACGTGCGCGACGAGTGGACGCCGCCGGCTGTGGCGCTGACATGGCAGCGGTTCCTCGCCGTGTGCATGGCGCTGCTCGTTGCACTCAGCGCCTCCTCGTCCGGGCAGACGCTGCCCGCGGACACGTCGCCCCTGGCGCTGGCCGCGCGGGCGCTCAACACCGGGCACTACGACGAGGTCGAGAAGCTGCTGTCGGCGGCCGCTGACGAGCGATCGATCGTCCTGCGTGCCAGGGCGCACCTCGCGCGTGGCCGGTACGCCGAGGCCGAAAAGCTCCTGGCGGGCCGCGCGGCAGCGAACCCGGCCGGCGATGCCGCGCTGGAACTCGGCCAGTTGCAGCTCTATCTCGGCCGCCGGGCGGAGGGCGCCCGGACGCTCCAGATGGTCCTGACGCGCGGCTCCGAGGGGACGCCCGCCGACCTGATGCGCCTTGGCCTTGCGGCGCGCGCGCTCGGGCGCTTCCAGGACGCCAACGGCTTCTTCCGCGCCGCCAGCGCGCGGGCGCCGGACGATCCGGTCATCAACACCGCGTGGGGCGACCTGTTCCTCGAGAAGTACAACCGCGCCGACGCGGTGAAGTCGTACCAGGCGGCGCTCCAGGCCGCCGGCGACTACGTGCCCGCCCAGATCGGCCTGGCGCGCGCCACGATCGAGGGGAATCCTCCGGCGGCGCGGTCGGCCATCGAGGCGGCGCTCAAGATCAATCCGAACTACGCCGCCGCGCACCTGCTCCTCGCCGAGATGGCGCTCGACGACCGCGAACGCGCCGAGGCGCGAGCCTCGATCCGGAAGGCGCTCGAAGTCAATCCGAACAGCCTGGAGGCGCGGTCGCTCGAGGCGGCGATGGCGTTGCTCGAAGGACGGACCGCCGAGTTCCAGTCCCTCGTCGGCGGCGTGCTCGAGATGAATCCCGCCTACGGCGACGTATACCGCGTCGCCGGGGATCACGCCGCGCGCAACTACCGCTTCAACGAGGCGGTGGAGTTGACGCGCCGCGCCCTCGACATCGACAGGACGAGCACGCAGGCGCACGCGGACCTCGGCATGCACCTGCTGCGCACGGGTGACGAGGCGGGTGCGCGGCAGGCGCTCGAGACCGCCTTCAAGGCGGATCCGTACGACGTCGTCACGTTCAACCTGCTCGCGATGCTCGACACGGTGGACAAGTTCGAAACCATTCGTGACGGCGATCTGGTCGTGCGGCTGCACCCGGACGAGGCGGGCGTGATGCGCGAGCATGTCGTGCCGCTCGCGCGCCAGGCGCTCGAGGCGCTCTCCAAACGCTACCAGTTCGAGCCGACGGGGCCGATCCTCGTGGAGATGTTCCCGAAGCACGACGATTTTGCGGTCCGCACCATCGGACTGCCCGGCTTCATCGGCGCGCTCGGCGCCTGCTTCGGCCGCGTCGTCACGCTCGACTCACCGCACGCGCGGCAGCCGGGCGAGTTCAGTTGGGCGGCGACGCTGTGGCACGAGATGGCGCATGTCATCAGCCTGCAGATGTCGAACAACCGCGTGCCGCGGTGGCTCTCCGAGGGGATGTCGGTCTACGAGGAGCGCCAGGCGCGGCCGGAGTGGGGCCGCGAGATGGAGGTCCCCTTCGCCCAGGCGCTCGAGGCCGGCAAGCTCCTGAAGCTGCGCGACATCCAGGAAGGGTTCAGCGACCCGCGTCTGATCGCGCTCGTGTACCACCAGTCGTCGCTCGTCGTGGAACATCTCGTCGAGACCTACGGCGAGCAGGCGTGGTGGCGCCTGCTGCGCGCCTACGGCAAGGGGCTCGAGACCGAGGCGGCGTTCCCCGCAGCCTTTGGCGTCACCCTCGACCAGGTGCAGGCGAGCTTCGATGCGCGCCTCGAGCGCCAGTACGCCGAGGCGCGGCGGGCGCTGAAGTCTCCGGAGATCCCGCCGAAGGCGACGGTTGACCAGCTCAAGACGCTTGCGGCCGCCAATCCGACGAGCTACGGCGTGCAGATGGCGCTGGCGCGGGCGTTGCAAGAGGCAGGCGATGCGGGCGGCGCGATCCAGGCGCTCGAGCGCGCTTCGAAGCTCCTGCCCGGCGCCAGCGGCGACGCGAACCCGAACCTACTGATTGCGGCCATCGCCACCAAGCAGGGGGACACCACGCGTGCGATTGCGGCGCTCGAGGCGGTCGTGAAAGTCGATTCGAGCGACGTCGAGGCGGCGCGGCGGCTGGCTGCGCTCGTCGCGCCGCTCGGCGAACCGGCGCGCACGGCCGCGGCCTACGAGCGTGTCGCCGAGCTGGACCCGTTCGACGTGCAGGCGCAGTCGGTCGTCGGCCGCCATGCGCTGCAGCGGAAGGACGCCGGCCGGGCGGTTCGCGCGCTGCGCGCCGCGCTGGCAGCGGGGCCGTCTGACAGGGCGGCCGCCCACGCGGATCTGGCCGAGGCGTATCTGCTGGCAGGCCGCCTCGGGGACGCCAAGCGCGAAGCGCTCGCGGCGCTCGAAATCGCGCCGGCGTTCGAGCGCGCGCAGGATTTGCTCCTGACGATCGTCGGCGCGCAGCCGGGCGCAGGAGGAGCGCGATGAGGCGGCTTGGCCGGCGGGTCCGCGCCGCCGCGCCGGCTCTGCCCGTGAGTGCCCTGCTCGCCGGGCTGCTGCTGGTCGGGCCGCTGCGGCTCACCGAGGCAATCGCGCAGGTGAGGCAACTGCAGGATCAGCGCTTCGCCGGGCTGCAGTGGACCTTCGTGCGGATCCGCTACAGTGCGTTCACCGTGGACAACCGGTACCGCCTCGACTACTGGGGCGAGCCGTGGGCGATCGACGCGCCCGCTGCCGAGCAGAACTTGTCGCGCCGCCTGAGGACCGCGACGGCGATCGAGGTGAACGACCCGATCGTGCTCACCCTCGAGGACCCGAAGCTCTGGGACTACGCGTGGATCTATCTCGTCGAGCCGGGCAACCTGCGTCTCAAGGAGGAGGAGGTGCCGATCTTGCGCGAGTTCCTGCTCCGGGGAGGCACGGCCACGTTCGACGATTTCCACGGCCCGTACGAATGGGACAACTTTGCGAAGGAGATGAGGCGCGTCTTTCCCGATCGCGAGATCGTCGATCTGGAGCCGCCCCATCCCGTCTTCTCGTCCTTCTACACGATCGCCGCATACCCGCAGGTGGCCGGACTCGGGTCGTTCTTTGCAGGCCGGACCTGGGAGAAGGGCGGGTTCGTGGCGCGGCTGCGCTCGATTCTCGACGACCGCGGACGGCCGATGGTGCTCGCGAACTGGAACACGGATATGGGCGACGGCGTGGAGTGGTCGAATGCGGAGGAGTATCCCGGCTACATCAAGCACACCGGGGAGGCCTACCGCATGTTCATCAACGAGATTATCTACAGCCTGACGCATTAGCGCCCCGTCCGCTCATCGGCACGGCGCGCGTACACCACATGACCTCGATTCCGGCCACCATTCCCAATGTCGCCGAGCGCGTGCAGGACGGGCGCGAACGCATCCTCACGCAGTTGCGCCGCGTCATCGTCGGCCAGGACGAGGTCGTCGATCAGGTGCTCGTCGCGCTCTTTACCGGCGGCCACTGCCTGATCACCGGCGTCCCCGGCCTCGCGAAGACGCTCCTCATCAAGACGCTCGCCGAGATCCTCGATCTCCGCTTCAAGCGGATTCAGTTCACCCCCGACCTGATGCCGGCCGACATCACCGGTACCGAGATTCTCGAGGAGCAGCACGGCGCCCGCACGCTGCGGTTCGTGCACGGGCCGATCTTCGCGCAGATCATCCTGGCCGACGAGATCAACCGGACGCCGCCGAAGACCCAGGCGGCGCTGCTCGAGGCGATGCAGGAGTACCACGTCACGGCGGCGGGACGCACCTATCCGCTCGAGCGCCCCTTCTTCGTGCTGGCGACGCAGAACCCGATCGAGCTCGAGGGAACGTATCCGCTGCCCGAGGCGCAGCTCGATCGCTTCATGTTCAACATCGTCATGACGTACCTGCCCGAGGACGCGGAGGTGCGCGTCGTGACGGAGACGACGGGCACCGAGGTGCCGGCGGTGGAGCGCGTGCTCGCCGGACAGGACATCCTGGAGTTCCAGCGCGTGGTTCGACAGGTGATCGTGAGCGAGGAGATCGCCCGGTACGCCGTGCGGCTGGCCGCCGCGTCGCGTCCCGGCCAGGGCGGGGCGCCCGAGTTCGTCGAGAAGTACGTGAAGTGGGGCGCCGGGCTCCGCGCCTCGCAGGCGATGATTCTCGGCGGCAAGGCGCGGGCGCTCATGCACGGCCGCCATCACGTGTCGATCAAGGACATCCAGGCGCTGGCGACGCCGATCCTGCGCCACCGGATCGTCACGAATTTCTACGCGGAGTCGGAGAACCTGAACGCCGACGCCATCGCGGCGAGGCTCGTCGAGCACGTGCCGGTTCCGAGGAGCGGCCTGGCGGTATGACGGCCGAGGCGGCGGGGCGGGGCGCCGAGCTGCGGTTCCTGGACCCGGCGATCCTCGCGCGCCTCGGCACGCTGGAGCTCAGGGCCCGGACCGTCGTCGAAGGGTTCCTCTCGGGCCTGCATCGCAGCCCCTTCAAGGGATTCAGCGTCGAGTTCGCCGAGTACCGCCAGTACCTGCCGGGCGACGACCTGTCGACCATCGACTGGAAGGTGTACGCGCGCAGCGACCGGTACTACGTCAAGAAGTTCGAGGAGGAGACCAACGTCGACTGCCACCTGCTGCTGGATATCAGCGCGTCGATGGGGTACGGATCGCGCGGCGTCACCAAGCTCCGCTACGGGTCGATGCTGGCGGCCGCGCTCGCGTTCCTGATGACCCGGCAGCGCGACGCCGTCGCGCTGACCACCTTCGACGAGGCCATCGTGACGATGCTGCCGCCGAGCGCGCGTCCGAGCCACCTGCGGTCGATGCTGGTCACGATCGATCGAATCGCGCTCGGCCGGAAGACCGACGTGTCGAAGCCGCTGCACCTCATGGCCGACGCGATCGGGAAGCGGGGCGTCGTGATCCTCATTTCCGACCTGCTCGACGATCCCGCGCAGGTGGTCGAGGGGCTTCGGCATTTCCGGTTCCGGGGAAACGATGTGATCGTGTTTCACCTGCTCGATCCCGCCGAGCGGACGTTCCCGTTCGAGCGCGCCGCCAGGTTCCGGGACGTCGAGCTTGGCGACGAGCTGATGGCGGTGCCGTCGATCGTGCGCGAGGAGTACCTGAACGCGCTGCAGCGCGCCATCGACGGCTACAAGCGCGATCTCGGATCGGCCGGCGTCGACTACCAGCTCGTCGACACGTCGACGCCGCTCGAGTTCGCGCTGATGGCGTACCTGTCGACGCGCGTCAAGAGGCGATGATGTTCGGGCTGTCGTTCCTCTCGCCCCTCTTCCTGGTTGGCGCCGCCGCGGCGGCCATCCCGATCGCCATCCATCTGTTCTACCGCCGGGCGGAGCCGGTGATCGACTTCGCGGCGATGCGGTATCTCCGGCAGGCGCCGGTGGAGGAATCGCGGCGACGGCGCCTGCGCGAACTGCTGCTGCTGGCCCTTCGCGTGACCGCGCTCGTGCTGCTGGCGTGCGCCTTCGCGCGCCCGTATCTGGCCGGCGCCGCCGTCTCGTCTGGAGCGGCCACCGTCGTGCTCATCGACACCTCCGCCAGCCTGTCGGCGCCTGGCCAGTTCGAGCGGGCGCGCGCCCGGGCCGCCGGCCTCGTCCGGGCGGCTCCGGCCACCGACGACGTGGCCGTGCTCGCCTTCGCGCACGCCCTGGACGTGATCGCTCCACTGTCGGCCGACCGTGCCGGCGCGCTCGCCGCGATTGCCCGGCTCGAGCCTGGGGCGGGCGCCACCAGGTACCGCGCGGCGCTCGCTCGCGCCGGCGAGGCGCTCGGGGGCCGCGGCGGCCGGATCGTCGTCGTGACGGACCTGCAGGAGAGCGGATGGGATGCCGTCAGCGACGGAGGGATCCCGGAGGGAGTTGCCGTCGAAGTAGAGGAGATCGGCGGCCCTGACGCGAACCTCGCCGTCACGGCTCTGCGCGTCGATGCAGACGAAGCGGTTGCCGTCGTGCAGAACTTCTCGTCGCGTCCGGCCGCCGACCAGGTGGTGTTCCAGGACGAGCAGCACCGGCTCGGCGCGGTACCGGTGGCGCTCGCGCCCGGCGGCATCGCCGAGGCGCGCCTCGCGCTCGCACCGGCGTCGCGCGGCGCACTGGTCGCATCGATCAGCGACCGCGACGGGTTTGCCGCTGACAACGCCCGCCGTGCGGTACTCGACGGCGGGAGCGCCGTGTCGGTGTTGGCGCTGACCGCGTCGGGCCATCCGACCGAGGCGCTCTATGTCGAGCGCGCGCTGGCCGTCGCCCAGGGCGCCGGCGGGTTCCGCTTCCACGCGATCCGCGCGTCGGCCTTCTCCGCGTTCGACGGCGAAGCGCTCGACGGCGTCGACGTGATGGTCATCGCGGCGACCGAGGGGCTCGACGAGCGCGGGCGCGGGCGGCTGGCGCGGTTCGTGCGCTCCGGGGGCGGCCTGCTGGTGGCGGCGGGTCCCGACGTCGATCCCGCAATCGTCACACAGGCGCTCGCCGGAATCGTGGCGACCTCATGGCGCGTCCGGGAGGCGGCGGCGCTCGGTTTCGCGCCGGCCGACAGCCGCCACCCGATCTTCCGGCCGTTCGCCGGCGCCGGCGCGCTCGGCCAGGTCGGCTTCACGCGCGCGGCGCTGGTCGAGCCGTCCGCCTCCGCCGGGATCCTGGCCCGGTATACCGACGGTACGCCGGCGCTCGTCGAAGAGCGCACCGACGCCGGCCGCGTGCTCCTGTTCGGGTCGGATCTCAATTACCGCTGGAACGACTTTCCGCTGCAGCCGGTCTTCGTGCCGTTCGTCCACGAGACCCTCCGCTACCTGGCCGCACCGCGGGCGACGCGGTCCGAGTACCTGGTTGGGGAGTTGCCGGGTGCCGCCGGCGCCACGCCGGGCGTCGTGCAGCTGAGGCAGGGTCGGCCCGGCGCCGAACGTACCCGGCGCGTGGCGGTGAACATCGACCCGCGTGAGTCGGATCCGCGGCGGATGTCGATCGACGCGTTCCAGACGGGCATTTCTCGGCTGCAGGCGACCTCCGCGCAGGCCGCACGGACTGAGGCGCGACGCGACGAGGATGCCCAGGGACTCTGGTGGTACGGCCTGCTCCTGCTGGTCGTCAGTCTGGCGGCCGAGGGGCTCCTCGGCCGGAGGCTCGGGTGATGGGCGAACGGTACCTGGAACTGTCGCGGCTGGTTGCCCGCGTGCGACACCGGTGGCGGGCGATGACCGCGCTGCGCGCGTGGACGACCGGGTCGGTGCTCGGGGCCGCCGTGCTGGCGCTCGCCCTGCTCACGCACCGGCTGCTCCGGACCGAAGGGGAGGCGCTCGTCGCGTTGTGGGGCACGGCCGGCCTCCTCGTGCTCGGCGTGCTGCTGCGGGCGATGGCGCCGATGCGCCGCGTCCCCCGGGACCTGCAGATCGCGCGTTTCATCGAGGAGCGGTGCCCCGAGCTGGAAGACGCCCTCGTGACGGCGGTCGGAGGGGCCGGGGCGTCCGAGGCAGCCATGGCCGCGGCCGTTGTCAGCGACGCGGCGGCGCGCGCGCGGCGCCTCGATCTCGACGCGATCATCAGCCGGCGCGCGTTGAAGCGCACGGCGCTCGCCGCCGCGGCGGCCTCGCTCGCACTGCTGACGGGCATCGGGTTTTCGGCCGGACCGGCCCGGGCGGCGGCGCGGACGGCCGGCGTCTATCTGTTTCCGGAACGGCTGGTGCTCGAGGTGTCGCCCGGCGACGCCAGGGTGCGTGCGGGCGAGTCGCTCCGTGTGGTCGCCCGGTTGGCCACCGGCGCCGCGATCGTGCCGGTCCTCCGCGTGCGTGACGGCGAGGCGTGGCGCGACCGCCGGATGGACGCCGCACCCGACGGGTTCGCCCTCACCATCGAGGCGATCGAGGACGATTTCCAGTACCTCGTTGCGGCCGCCGGCGTGACGAGCCGGGCGTACGCCGTGACCGTCCTCCGGCCCCCGCGCGTCGAGCGCATCGACCTGCGCTACCAGTATCCGTCCGGGTTCGGCATGGCGCCGCGTACCGAGGAGGACGGCGGCGACATCTACGGGCCGGCGGGCACGCGCGTCCAGGTCACCGTTCACACCGACAAGCCGGTCCACTCGGCGGCGCTCAACCGTGCGGGCGGCCAGCCGATCGCGCTCACCGGACGCGGCGGCCTGGTGGTGGGCGAGCTGACCATCACCGAAGACAGCTCCTACCGTGTGGCGCTTTCTGACACCGACGGCCTGACCAACCCCGGCGAGACGGAGTATTTCATTCGCACGCTGCAGGACCGGCCACCCGACGTGCGGATCGTCCGTCCGGCGAGCGACCGGCAAGTGACCGCGGTCGAGGAAGTGTCGATTGACGCACGTGCCGACGACGATTTCGGCGTCGCGGCGCTCGATCTGGTGTACGCGGTCCGGGGCCGCTCCGAGAAGGCGGTCCCCTTCGACCGCCGCGGCTCGGGCACGGCGGTGACGGGCAGTCGCATGCTGTATCTCGAGGATCTCGGCGTGCGTCCCGGCGATTTCGTGACCTACTACGCCCGCGCCCGCGACGTCAGCCGCGGCAAGCGCTCGAGCGAGGCGCGCAGCGACATCTTCTTCCTCGAAGTGACGCCGTTCGAAGAGGAGTTCGTGGCCGCCGAGAGCCAGGGGATGGGCGGAGGCAGCGGCAGCGAGCAGTCGCTCGAGGATCTCGTCCGGGGGCAGAAGGACATCATCACGGCGACCTGGAACCTGGACCGCCGCGGACGGGAGTCTGGTGCGCGATCGCAGGACGACATTCGAACCCTGGCCCGGGCCGAGAGCGACCTGCGCGGCCGGGCATCGGCGCTGCATGCGCAGATGCAGCGGGCGGGGAACATGCGTCGCCGGCTGCCGGGCGGCCGCGGCGGCCCGGCAGGTGCCGACCCGATGGTCGACGCCATCGGCAGGGCCGTCCAGGCGATGGGGAGCGCCCATGAGCAGCTCCAGGCCGCCAGAACCACCGAGGCGCTGCCGCACGAGATGACCGCGCTCAACGAGTTGCTCCGGGCGCAGGCGGAAATCCGCCAGCGGCAGGTGCAGCAGCAGGCGAGTGGCACCGGCGGGCGCGGCTCGAACCGGCAGCAGCAGGACCTCTCGTCGCTGTTCGACCGCGAGCTCGCCAAGCAGCAGCAGACCAACTATGAGACTCCGGCAAGCCGGGAGTCGCGCGACGACGAGCGGAATCAGGATGAAGTGGCCGACCGAGTCCAGGAGCTGGCGCGGCGGCAGGACGCGCTCGCTCGCAGTCAGCAGGAGCTGGCCCGGAGACGCGACGCGGCGTCGCCGGAGGAGGTCCGCCGCGAGCTCGAACGGCTGACCCGGGAGCAGACGGAGTTGCGGCGGCAGGCGGAGGAGCTGGCGCGGGAGCTCCAGCAGGGACAGCGGCGGGGCGAGCAGCAAGGACAGCAGCAGGGGCAGCAGCGCGGGCAGCAGGGCGGTGGCGGACAGGGAGGCGGCGGATCGGCGAGCGACCGCCAGCAGGCCGGCCGCGAGCTGCAGCAGGCGGCCGAGGAGATGCAGGGCGCGGCCGGCGAGCTGCGGCGCGACAACCCGCAGCAGGCCAGCGCCCGCGGGAGCCGCGCGGCCGAGCGGCTGCGCGACGTGGAGCAGCGAATGCGGGGCAGCCAGCCCGACGACCGCCGCCGCGCCATCGGCGAGCTGCAGCTCGAGTCCCAGCAGTTGGCTGACGCCGAGCGCCAGCTCGGACAGGAGGCAGCCAGCCTCCCGGAGGAAGGCGACCGCGCCGACCGCGCGCGGCGCCGAGCGGCCGAGCAGGAGCGACTCGCCGGCCGCGCCGAGCGGCTCGATCAGTCGGTGCGGCAGCTTGCCGACCAGGAAGCTGGCGCGAACGCGCGTCGGCAGCACGCGCTCGACGAGGCGGTCAGGGAGCTCGATCGGTCCCGGTCCGCCCAGCGGATGCGCGACGCGGCCCGCGCCGAGCGTCAGGTCGCAGCAGGGCGGGGGCAGGGCCCAGGGGGACGAGGGCAGGGGAGTGGGGGGCGGGGGCAGGAGCCCCCGACGCCGCGCGAGAGCGAGGAGATTGCGCGCGGGCTCGATCGGTTGGCCGATCGGCTCGGCGCGGCGGGCACCGAGAGCGGCGAGTCCGACCAGGCCGGCGACGAGTTGTCACGGCTGCGGCAGTTGCGCGAGGAGCTGGCGCGGCTCGATCGGCAGCTCGGCGACATGCGCGGCCGGGGAGAGGACCAGAACGCCGGCCAGTCCGCGCGCGGTCGCAGTGGGCGCCAGGGCGGCCAGGGCGCCGAAGGAGGGCGCGGCGGCCAGAACGCCGACGCCACCGGCGCCTGGCAGGACGCCCGGGATCTGCTGAACGAGCTGCAGGAGTTCGGCATCGTGCCGGACGCCGAGGGATTCAGTCCCGGGCGCTCGGCCCCCGGCACCGAGCCGTGGAAGCAGGATTTCGCGAAGTGGGACGAGCTGAAGGTCCAGCTCGCCGCCGCGCTCGAGCGCGCGGAGCGAACGGCCGCCGATCGGGTGCGCGATCGGCAGTCGCGGGACCGTCTCAACGCGGGAAGAAGTCAGGCGGTGCCGGAGCAGTACCGCCGGCTGGTCGAGCGCTACTACCGCGCGCTGGCCGACGGAGAAAGGAAATAGTGCAATTCGCCGTCGCCTATCCCTGGTGGGCGTTTCTCCTGGTGGCCGCCGCCACCGTGGCGGCCGCGTGGGGATTCTACGCCGGCGCGATCGTGCCGCTGCCGCCGCGGCGGCGCGCCGTGCTGGTCGGCCTGCGGGCGCTCGTGCTGCTCGCGCTCGTCGCCTGCCTCCTGCGCCCGGTTCGCGTGGTGCCGCCCGATGTCGCCATCGACGCCGTCGTCCCCGTACTCGTCGACGTCTCGCGGAGCATGCGCCTCACCGACATGGACGGGGCGAGCCGCATCGCCGTCGCCCGCGACCTGCTCCAGCGCTACGTGCAGCCGGCGCTCGAGGGTCGTTTCGCCAGCGAGCTCTGGAGTTTCGGCGACGCGCTCGAGCCGGTGAAGGAAACGGCTGCGCTCGCGGCGAACGCGCGGCGGAGCGATCTCTCGGGCGCGCTGCGCGAGGTCCGCGAGCGCTACCGGCAGCGGCGCGTGGCGGCCGTGGTGGTGATCTCCGACGGCGGCGACACCGGCACCGAGGAGGCGGCGGGCGCCGCGAATGCGGCCGCCGTGCCCGTGTACACCATCGGTGTAGGCGCAGGGCAGCCGCCGGCCGACTTCGAGGTGCTCGATGTCTCGGCCGGCGAGATAGCGCATGCGGATTCCTCGATCGATCTCACCGTGGAGGCCGTGAACCGCGGGAGCGCCGCGCCGTTCGACCTGCGCGTGCTGGAGAACGGCCGGCCGATCGACCTCCGCCGTGTGTCGCCCGCCTCGGGCGGCGGTCCCGCGCGCGCGGTCTTCACCGTGTCGCCGTCGCGGGAGACTTCTACCCTCTACACCGTGGAGATCCCCTCGTCGGCGGGCGAGCTGGCGCTCGAGAACAACCGCCGCAGCGTGCTGGTGGAGCCGCCGGGCCGTCGCCGCCGCGTGCTGATGATCGAAGGGGCCCCTGGATTCGAGCACGCATTCATCAAGCGCGCGCTGGCCGGTGATCCCGGCATCGAGGTCGACTCCGTCGTCCGCAAGGGACGGGACGTCCGCGGCGCTTCCACGTACTACGTGCAGGCGGCCGATCGCCGCGCGCCGCACCTGACCACCGGATTCCCTCAGGAGCCGCCCGCACTCTACGAGTACGACGCGGTCATCCTCGCCAACGTGGAGGCGGACGCGCTGTCGCGGGCGCAGCTCGAGATGCTGGCCAGGTTCGTTGACGAACGCGGCGGGGGCCTGCTCGTGCTCGGCGCGAAGTCGTTCGCCCAGCAGGGGTTTGCCGGAACCTCCCTCGAACCTGTGCTGCCGGTCGGACTGACCGGCCGTGGCAGCGGTGTCATGCGCGCGTCGATTCGCGCCGAGTCGTCGCTGCTGGTGAACCTCACGGCGGAGGGCCGGGTGCACCCGGTGATGCGAATCGACGAGCCGGACGCGCTGGAGCAGCGCTGGAGGATGGCGCCGCCGCTCTCGGGCGTCGCGGCGCTCGGCGCGCTCCGGCCGGGTGCGCAGGCGCTGGCGCTCGTTCATGCCTCCGATGGTCCGCGGCCGCTCGTGGTCGTGCAGCGCTACGGGCAGGGCCGTTCGATGGTGTTCACCGGCGAGGCGTCATGGCGCTGGCGGATGCAGCTGCCGTCCGCCAATCGTACTCACGAGCTCTTCTGGCGTCAGGCGGTCCGGTGGGTCTCCGCGTCGGCTCCCGATCCGGTGACGGTGGTGCCACTTCCCGGCCTCGCGCCGGGGGCGAGCGCGGCCATCGCCGTGGACGTCCGCAGCGAGGCGTTTCGGCCGATCGTCGACGCCGACGTGCGGGTATCTGTCGCCGGTCCGGGCGGCACGAGCAGGGACGTCGCCGCCAGGCTCGCCGACGCGCAGACGGGTCGTTACGCCGTCGATCTGCGCTTCGACGAGCCGGGCATCTACCACGTGAGCGCCGCGGCAACGCGCGAGGGGGCGCCGCTCGGCCGTGCCCGCCGGGCCGTGCTCGTAGGCGGCGCCGATCTGGAGATGGCCGATCCGCGGCTCAACGAGGCGGTGCTGCGCCGTGTCGCGCTCGCGGGCGGCGGCGGATACGTCCCGGCGGCCGAGGCGTCGGCGCTCTCCTCGCTCCTGAAGGCGGCGGCAGGTGCGCCCGGCGCGCCGCAGCTCGAGGAGCTGTGGCACAACGCGTGGATCTTCGTGGCGCTGGTCGGACTGCTCGCCTCCGAGTGGATGCTGCGGCGCCGTTGGGGATTGCGGTGAGGCGAGCCGTCTTGACGCTGCTGTGTGCGGCGATCACCTCGGCCGCCGGCGCCGACGAGCGGTACGCCGTGCTCGTGTCAGGCGTGTCGGGAGGCGAACCGTACGCCACGCAGCAGCAGAAGTGGCGGTCGGAGCTCGCGGCGTTCCTGACCGCCGGCTTCGCCTTTTCCGACGCGAACGTCGTCATCCTCGACGAGGCCAGCGAGGGCAGCTCCCGTGCGACGGCAGTAAACCTCAGGCGGCTCTTCGCCGACCTGCGGACGCGGCTGACCAGCGACGACATGCTGATGGTGGTCTTCCTCGGGCACGGGACCTTCGACGGGACGGACGCGAAGTTCAACCTGGTCGGCCCCGACCTCGGCGCCGCCGAGTGGAAGACTACGCTCGACGGGCTGCCCGGCCGCGTTGTTCTCGTGAACACCACCGCTTCGAGCTTTCCGTTCCTGGAGGGGCTCTCGCGCCCGGGCCGCATCGTCATCACGGCGACCGACTCGGCGGCCCAGCGGTTTTCGACGGTGTTCCCGGAGTACTTCACACGCGCGCTGGCCGATCGCTCGAGCGATTTCGACAAGAACGGCCGTATCTCGCTGTGGGAAGCGTTCGCGGCGACGAGCGCCGGCGTGAAGCGGCACTACGAGCAGCGCGGGCAGCTCGCAACCGAGCGGCCGCTCCTCGACGACAATGGCGATGGCCAGGGGCGCGACGCGGAGGCGCCGGGCGAAGACGGCGCGATCGCCCGGGCGGTCTATCTGGATCCGGAACCCGGCGCGGCGGGCGGCGATCCGGCACTCGTCGCGCTCGAGCGACAGCGTCTCGCGTTCGAGAAGCAGATCGAGGAGCTGAAGGCGCGCCGGAACTCGATGACCGACGAGCAGTACCGGGCGGAGCTCGAGCGGATTCTCGTCGAGTTGTCGAGGATCGCGCAGGAAATCCGGAAGCGCTCGTAGGCGTTCGGAGCGTTTGGACCATTCACGGTCTGGGGCGCTTCGACTGGCCTTCCTTTCGTCGTTCCAGCCAGTCCAGGAACACAATCACGGAAGCCACAGCGATGATCCCCCAGATCAGCAGGAATACGCTAGCGTGAGGACTTTCCATTGGTCACCGCCACTGCGAAGCCCACCAGTACCAACCACGCTGCGACACCCACGAGGGGCACTGCCACCGAGCCTGGTGCGTCGCCGATGTACCAGCCAAGCACGAGGGCACCGACCATAAGGGCTGCGACCTCGCGGAGCGCAGCGGCGAGGACGGCTCGACGTCGCGGAGTCAATCGTAGCATCGTCTGCTTCCCCATCCGGTGCAGTCGGGCTGCCGACGCGCCCATGCGAAGAATCCTCGGAATTCCGCGATCCGCTGTGTGACGGTTGCATTTCTTGCCACGCCAAGCGTGATGTCCGGTTGCAGAAATTCACATCTATAATTCGGCCTGCTTGACTCCATGCCACTGAGTCCCGGCACCCGGTTCGGCGCCTACGAGGTCGTCTCGCTGCTCGGCGCCGGCGGCATGGGAGAGGTGTATCGCGCGCGTGATACCCGCCTCGAACGGACCGTCGCCATCAAGGTGCTCCCGGCGGACGTGGCGTCGACCCGCGAGTTGCGCGAGCGCTTCGAGCGCGAGGCGCGGACGGTCGCGGCGCTGAATCATCCCCATATCTGCACGCTGCACGACGTCGGGCGGCAGGACGACGTCGATTTTCTGGTGATGGAGTATCTCGAGGGCGAGACACTCCAGGAGCGGCTGCAGCGGGGCGCGCTGCCGCTCGACCACGCGCTGCAGATTGCCGTGCAGGCGGCCGACGGGCTCGCGGCGGCCCATCGCGCATGCTGTTCGACGGCCGCTTCGTGCCAAGCCCGAACGGGGTGACCGGCTACGACATCGGTCCGGACGGCCGCTTCCTCATGGTTCAGCCGCTCCATCCCGACCCGCCGACGAACCAGATTCAGGTCGTGCTCAACTGGTTCGACGAGCTGCGCCGAATCGCCGCGAATTGAAGTAGCCCAGCCTCAGGGCACCTGACAAGCGCCGCCCGGTGCTGGTACCGAGCCGTCCGGAGGTCATCCCGCTCCTGCACACCTTGAGGATGGACTGGAGGATCTCAGGCGGACAGCGCCGAGCCGAAGGGCTGAGAACGTTTCCAACGCCCGAACGTCCGCAGCTCCGCTTCGCTTCCGCACAGCTCGAACACCGTATCGAGCCGCGTGATCGCCAGCATCCGCCTGACGCGCGCCGGCGGCGCCACGAGCGTCAGCCGCGCTCCGCGCTCGCGTGCCGCGCGAAGCGCCAGCACGAGCTCGCCGAGCCCGCTGGCGTCGGCCGCACGGAGTCCCGCGAGATTCAGCGCAATCTCCGCGCAGCCGGCCCCGGCCAGCTCGGCCACCGCCGTCTGCAGGCCGTGGCCGTGTTCGACCTTCTCCGCTCCCGTGGCCAGACAGCCGGACACGTCGAGCAGCGCCGTGCCGTCCAGCAGCCGCGGTCTCATCGCGATCGCCATGGTCGGTGGATGACCTCCTGTCCGTATAACGACGGCCGGGAAGACATCGAACGTCGATGCGGCCGGAGGGCGGGCGCCCTGGAGTACAGTTGTGGCGTCCATGACGTGCCGGCACTGTGGCACCGACATCGCCGACAAGGCGCTCATCTGCTACCGCTGCGGCCGTGCCACGACGGACCCACGCGTGAAGCCGCCGGAGGGAGGTTCGCTCTTCGAGCGTCCGCGCCGCCGCCGCGGCCCGCTCGGGATGCTGAGCCTGATCCTGCTGCTGGCCCTCGTGCTGCTCTGGTTCCTCACGCGGCAGGGCTGACCGCGATCTGCCGCCGGCGCCAGTCCGGACCGAGGCCGGAGGCCAGCCGTATAATCGAATCAGGCGGATCGACGCGCCCGAGCGATCGCCGCTGGCGTCGGTCGCGCCGCGGTCATCGCGTTCGTGGTCGTGGCGGCCCGGAGGGGCATCGATGAATGACGGGCTGATCTACGACTGGAATCGGGTCGCCCCCACGCCCAGGCCGCCCGTCGTGATGCTCGACGACGAGACGCTGCGCGACGGCCTCCAGTCGCCATCGGTTCGAACTCCGCAGGTCGCCGAGAAGATCCGGATCCTGCATCTGCTCGACGCCATCGGCGTCGACGCCACCGACATCGGCCTGCCGGGCGCCGGCGCACACGTGGTGCGCGACGCCGAGCGGCTGGCCCGTGAAATCGGGGAGGCCCGGCTGAGGATCGGCGCGCAGTGTGCGGCGCGAACGGTCGTGTCGGACATCCAGCCGATTGTCGAGATCCAGCAGCGCACGGGCGTGCCGTTCGAGTGCTGCTGCTTCATCGGCTCGAGCCCGATCCGGCGGTACGCGGAAGACTGGACCGTCGACCACCTGCAGCGCTGCACGGAGGAGGCGGTCGGCTTCGCGGTCCGGCACGGGCTGCGGGTGATGTACGTCACCGAGGACACGACGCGGTCGGATCCCGAGACGCTGCGGCGGCTGTTCACCACGGCGATCCGGGCGGGCGCGTCACGCATCTGCCTTGCCGACACGGTGGGCCATGCGACGCCGTCGGGCGCGCGGGCGCTCGTGCGGTACGCCCGGCGCGTGATCGACGACGCGGGGGCGAGCGAGATCGGCATCGACTGGCACGGCCACCGCGACCGCGACATGGGGACCATCAACAGTCTCGCCGCGCTCGAGGCGGGCGCCTCGCGCGTGCACGGCACCGTCCTCGGCATCGGCGAGCGGGTCGGCAATACGCCGCTCGACCTGTTGATGGTGAATCTCGTGCTGATGGGGTGGCTCGAGCGCGACCTGACGCGCCTCGACGAGCTGGTGCGCGCCGTGTCGCAGGCGACGGGCGAGCCGATTCCGGACAACTACCCGGTGTTCGGCCGAGACGCGTTCCGCACCGCCACGGGCGTGCACGCCGCCGCCGTCATCAAGGCGTTCCACAAGGGCGATCCAGAACTGACCGACGCGGTGTACTCGGGCGTGCCGGCGCGACTGGTCGGGCGCCACCAGGAGATCGAGCTCGGCCCCATGTCGGGCAAGTCGAACGTGCTGTTCTGGCTGGAGCGCCACGGCATCGAGGCGGACGAGCACCTGGTGGAGCGGCTCTTCAGCCGCGCGAAGTCGTCCCGGACCGTGCTCCGGGACGAGGACATCCTCGCCGAGATCGAGCACGCCCGGGCGTTCACGCGGCTCGACGCCTGAAATCCAGACCCCTCCCTACCGCGCCGCCGCCAGCCGCTTCTCGATCTGCGGCAGGGCGTCGAGCACGACATCCCCGACAATCTGGAGGCTGCGCGCGCTCACGGCGTCGAGCGTGTCCTGCGGCGTGTGCCACGCGGGGTACTCGAGGTCGATGACGTCGACCGCCGGCACCCCGGCCCGCAGGAACGACATGTGGTCGTCATCGATGGTTGTGTCCTCGTTGAGGAAAGACGACCGGTACCCGAGCGTCGCCGCCGATGCCCAGACGATCTCGGTCAGCCAGCGCGTCGAGTTGCTGTCGCGGCGGATCGTCAGGTTGCGATCCCCAATCATGTCGAGCAGGACGAGCGCCTTCAGGCCGCCGAGCGTCCCCGCCTTCTGCGCCGCCTGCACGTAGTGCCGGCTGCCGTACGTGTTGTCGTTGTTCCTGTACCAGTCGACGACGGCTTCCTCGCCGTCGAAGAACAGCAGCTCGATCGTGTAGTCGTTCTGGCGCGCCTTCAGCACGCGTCCCAGCTCGAGAACGGCCGCCGTGGAGGAGGCGCCGTCGCTGGCGCCGACGAACCGGAACTGCGAGTACAGCTTCGTGTCGTAGTGCGTGGCGAGGGCAACGCGCTCCTGCCGCCGGCCCGGAATGGTCGCGATGATGTTCACCATGCGGACCCGGCCGACCGGGGTCTCGGCGTCGAACGCCTGTTCCCGGGCGGCGATGCCGGCCGCCTCGAGCTGGCCGAGCAGGTACTGCCGGCACTGGGCGAGCGCCGCCGAGCCGGCGGGGCGGGGCCCGAAGCCGACCTGCCGCCGCAAATCCTCGTAGGCGCGGCTGCTGTCGAACCTGACGGCGCCCTGCGCAGGTGCGACGGTGGCGACGGTGCGAGGGTGCGAGGGTGCGTCCGACGGTGCGACGGTGCGAGGGTGCGCGTTCGACGGTGCAAGGGTGCGAGGGTGCGCGGTCGGGGGTGCGACGATGCGAGGGTGCACCGGTGCGTCCGACGGTGCGACGGTGCGAGG
>Ga0156279_103_pt1 | contig 59843 bp, 56 predicted proteins | sample RifCSPlowO2_12_FD_107928 | JGI IMG/M metagenome (GOLD analysis project Ga0156279, IMG submission 107928) | Acidobacteria bacterium RIFCSPLOWO2_12_FULL_68_19 | reverse complement strand
ATTCGATGCGTAGATGCGAGCCTCGTTGCCGGCTCTCGACGCAACCGAAGGACCTCAGGATGCGCCGAAGGTCCTTCGCGGTCACGAGATCAGGATAGTCGATGGCCGCCGGATATGTCTAGGGCGATAGACAGATGCAGACCTGATGCGTCGGCAGCGGCTCGGCAGCCGACGTCGTCTGGTTCGGGGAACTCTCGCCGCGGTGATCGTCGGGACTCGTTCTCCGACACACTGGAGGACCGCAAGGACGCACAACGTGCGCCATCAGCGCGCCCCGGAATCTCAATGCCTTTTCGCGAGTGTGCCCAAAGTCCGTGGCTTCTCATCGTGAGATCAGGCGGTTTGTCGGTCGAATTTGACGAAGGCGACGGTTTGAAAAGCCGTTGTAGGTTCCGCAGAAAAAGTCGGATCCGGCAAGTGCTGATTTCACGTACACTTAGCGTCTGCGGTGAGGTGGCCGAGAGGCTGAAGGCGGCGGTTTGCTAAACCGTTGTAGGGGCTTAAACCTCTACCCAGGGTTCGAATCCCTGCCTCACCGCCATAGTCCCGGTCCTTCCGGCCGCGGGCCTTCGTCTTCCAACACGCCCCGCCGGGAAACCGCTGGAACTCGACGCCAGCGGCCTCGATCTCGATCGATGACCGTGGTCCGGTCGGCCTCAGGCGTGTTCACCGGCCAGAACCAATCGACCTCGATGGTGCCGCGAACGCGCAGCAGGCCTCTCGGCATGCTCGGTCCGGCTCGTCACAGTCCCATCGCGACCACGCGCGATGCGGCGCACGCCTTCATGATGTCGATGAACTTCCCGAACTGGTCCTTCGTGTAGACGAACTCGTTCGGCCCGCCGGGGGTTGCCCGCAACTGGTCCATCCAGCCGAGCTCGTCGCCGAAGAGCCCCGGGTGGCCGTTGATGAGCGCCTGCGCGCCGGCGGCCTTCGCGGCGTCGAGCGCGCGATCGAAGGCGGTCAGCGAGGCGCGGTCGGGCGTGATATTCGCGCCCGACAGCATCAGCGCAGTCAGCGGCTGCCCGCGCTGCTTCACGGGAATCAGGTAGGCGAGCGTGCCGACGGTGTGCCCCGGCGTCACCATGAGCGTAATGGTCGTGTCACCGACCGTGATCGTCTGGCCGTCGGCGACGACCACGTCGCGCCTCGGACGCGGCCGGTTCGCCTGCGCGGGGTTGGCGTTCGGGTTCGGCCGCTCGACGAGGTCCCAGTCGAGCGCGCTCATGGCGACCCGCGCCCGGTACTTGTCCTGGAAGTGCGGCGCGCCGCCGAAATGGTCGAAGTGGCCGTGTCCCACGATCACGTATTTGACGTCGGCCGGATCGAGGCCGGCCTTCCGGAGCGCCGGCTCGATGATCGTCTCGGCGTCCTGCACCGTGTTGAGCGCGTCGATCAGGATGATTCCGCCGCTCGTCTGGATCGCCCAGGCGCCGACGGTGTTGAAGCCGAAGTACCACAGGTTGTCGAAGATGCGCACCGGCTCGACAACTCGCGGCGGTTCAGGCTTCTGCCCGGCGTTCTGCGCTTCGAGCGCGGGACGCTGCGGGCCGAGGGGACCGCACGTGTTCTCCACCCGCGCCATGAGCTTCGCGTCGCTCCCGGCAATCGCCCTCGCCCTGGCCGCGTGCGCCTGCGCCTCCTTCGAACGGCCGTACTCCTCCGGCGTCGGATAGCCGCGCCCGGCGCCCGCAGTGGTGCCGCCGGCCGCGAGCCCGCGGCCCCGCCCCTCCTGCGCGCCGACCAGCACCTGCAGTGCGGCCACGCAGAGGGCGAACGCCACTGCCGAAGGGAACCTGTTCCGCATCCCGTCCCTCCTCATACGAACCACGTCGTCCTGCTGAACATCAGCCAGCAGACGACCGCCCCAACCACCGTCATCGAGAGGCCCCATGCCAGGAGCTTGTTGAACAGCCCCTGCGAGTCGACCCCGGCCGGGATGCCCGCCAGGCACAGCGCGCCGGTCGTCGAGAGCGGCGACAGATCCACCAGGTGCGACCCGACGTTCATGGCCGACGCCACGGCGATCGGGTCGAGGCCGCCGAGCCGCTCGACCAGACCGGGGACGGTCGGGAGGAACGCCGGCAGGACGACCCCCGACGTGCTGCTGTAGACCGACACCACGCCGGTGACGAACGCCACCACCGCGGTGACCGACTCGGTCGTCGAGAGGCGCACCAGCAGGTCGGTGAACAAGTTCAGTCCCTGCGTCTTCTCCATCAGCGTGATGAGCACCGTCACGCCGGTCACCATCAGCATCACGCCCCACGGCATCCCGCGGATCGCCTCTTTCTCGTCGGCGGCGCGCGCAAAGGTCAGGATGGTGGCCGCCGTCAGCGCCGTCATGCCCACTTCGAGCTCGAAGCCGATGACGCCGACGAGCAGGAGCGCGATGAGCGTCAGCGTCAGGTAATGGCGCGGCTCCAGCGGCTGCACCGGCTGCTCGGCGGCTGCCTGGCCGGCCCGGCCGCGGCCGAACAGTCTGAGGCCGCCAAGGGCGGCATAGCCGCCAAAGGCGACGAGCGTGTGCCCGAGGATGTTGTTGCGGAACGTGATCCACTCGAGATCCGGGAACCCCATCCGGACCATGACGCTGTTGGCGACGACGCCGGTCGGCGAAAACGGCGAGAGGCTCCCGGCGAGGGCGCCGTTGCCGATCATCACCGCCATGATGAAGAACGAGATGCCGGTCCGCTGCGCCACGGCCATCGCCGGCGGCGCGAGCAGCGCCGTGGCGCCGATGCTGCCCGGGCCGATCGTCGACAGGCCGAGCGCGAGGAAGAAGAACATGATCGGCAGGATGCCGGTGTGGCCGCGGCAGAGGCGCACCGCCCGTTCCGTCACCCGTTCGAGCGTGCCGTTGCCGCGCGCCATGCTGAAGAGGAGCGTCACGCCGGCGAGCGTGACGAAGAGCTGCGTCGGAAACCCTTCGAGCACGTCGCCCGTCGACATCCCGCCCAGCAGCACGCCGACGATCCACGCGAACGCCAGGCAGACGACGCCCACGTTGATCGTGGTCACCATGCTGAGGGTGACGGCGATAATCAGGGCGCCGACGGAAATCCAGGCGAGATCCACGGCTCAGAGCACAATCGGCTGTCCCGCGAGCACGCCGGCGGTCACGGCACTCACGAGCTCGCGCACGTTCCGCATCTGCTCGAGCGATTCGAGGCGGCCGAGCACGGCGACAATCGCCTCGGGCCGCAGCACGAGGCTCGCGCAGTCGGTGAACTTGCCGTGCAGCTCCTCGCGCGTGAACGGCTTGTCGGGACCGCCGCGGTACCGCTCGTCGGCGTCCTCGACGAGCGTCCGGCCGTCCACCAGGTCCACCTCGACCCGGCTGCGCATCTTCTCGAAGCCGCGCGCCTCGATCTCGGCGTCGCGCACCGTCGTCACCTTCTTCATCATGGCCTGCGCGGGCGCGCTGCGGACGAACTCGTCGGTGAACTCGTGGATGCCGGCCTTCCGGCGCAGCAGCAGGCTCGACATCATGAAGGGAAGGCAGAACTTGGCTTCGAGCTCGCTCGTCGCGAAGGGGTAGCGCAGCGGATTCAGGATGTTCGACCCGGCGCGCACGCGGACGGCCTTCACCTGCTCGGGCATCACGTCGTTGCCGACGACCAGCTTCAGCATCGCATCCATCGTCGGGTGGCCGAGGCTGCCGCACGGGTACGGCTTGAGCGACACGCCGGGCGAGACGATGCTCGGCGGGTTGCCGAGGGCGCCGACGATCCGGTCGGCGTCGAAGCCGGCGCCGAGCGTGAAGACGCGGAAGAACCCCCAGGGGCTCTCGAGCGCGTCGCCGCCGCCAGTGTGGCCGCGCGCGGCCAGCTCCGCCGCGATGACGCCGTTCTGGGCGGCGCGGCCCACGTGCAGCGGCTTGGTCATGGTGCCGAAGTTCAGGCGGATGCCGGCGCTCATGCTCGAGGCGATCGCGAAGGCGCTGCCGAGCGCCCCGGCATCGAGCCCGAGGAGCTTCGCGGTGCTGACCATCGCGCCGAAGATGCCGAAGGTCCCCGACGAATGGAAGCCGTTCTGATAATGCGTCGGGTGGATCGCCTCCGCCATCTTGCATTCCACCTCGAAGCCGACCAGATACGCCTCGAGGAACTGGCGGCCCGACACGCCCAGGCGTTCGCCGACGGCGAGCGTCGCGGAGAGCGGCGGAATCGTCGGGTGCGTGAGCAGCCCGAAGATGCGGTCTGGCGACGAGGACAACTGCGTGTCGTCGAAGTCGAGCGCGTGCCCGGCGGTGCCGTTGACGAGCGCCGCCGAGGCGGCGCGGCACGAGAACGGTTCGGCGCCGAGCACCGTCGCCTCGCCCGTCTCCTTGCCGGCGCGCACGTACTCACGGATGATGCCGGTGCCGCGGGCGGCCGAGCCGGCGAGAATCACGCCGAGGCCGTCGATGATGCACTGCTTGGCGAGCGAGACGGCTTCGCCCGGAAAGCGTTCGAGCGTGGTGTGTGTGACGTAGTCGATGACGTCGGCGGTCGCGCGGGTCTCTGTGGCCATAGGTGGCGGAACTCCCAACACCCAACTCCGCAACTCCCACCCATTGGGAGCTCGCCGCGTGGGAGTGTGGGAGTCGTCGATGTGGGCTCGGCAAGGCTACCTCGATCGTGATTGAGCCCGCAAGGCGGCGGAAGGGTGACAAGATAGTGACGTGGCTCCGCTCATCGGCCTGATGCTCGGCGATCCGACCGGAATCGGTCCGGAGGTCGCGGCGAAAGTGCTCGCCTCGGGCGCCGCCGCCGACGCGGCGCGCATCGTGGTGGTCGGCGACCGTCGGGTGCTGGATCTGGGCATGCGCGACGCGGGTACTCGGGTGCCCTACAGCGTCTACCGCCGGGTGGAGGACGTTCCGTGGCCGGCGCCGGCGGTCCCGGTCGTGGACCTCGGGAACCTCGATCCGGACCGTCTGGCGCGAGGCGAGATCTCGCCCGAGGCCGGGCGCGCCTGCGGCGACACGCTCCGGACGATGATCGAGTTCGCCCTCGGGGGGCGCCTCGACGGGATCGTGTTCGCGCCGCTCAGCAAGGCGGCGCTCAACCGCGGCGGGTACCAGTTCCCGGACGAGCACCAGATGTTCGCCGCCTTGACCGGGCACGCCGGGTTCTTCGGCGAGATGAACGTCATTCCCGAGTTCGCGACCTTTCGCGTCACGTCGCACGTGTCGCTGCGGCGGGCGATCGATCTCGTCACCCCGGAGCGGATCGAAGCGGCGCTGCGGCTGGCCGACGCCATGCTGCGCGCGATGGGGCACAACCCGCCGCGCCTCGCGGTCGCCGCGCTCAACCCGCACGGCGGCGAGAGCGGACTGTTCGGCGACGAGGAGATCCGGATCATCGGTCCGACCGTCGAGCGCCTTCGCGCCGAGGGGATCGCCGCCGTGGGGCCGCTCTCGTCGGACACGGTGTTTCTCAGGGCGAGAAGGGGCGAGTTCGACGGTGTGGTGATGATGTACCACGACCAGGGACAGATCGCGACCAAGCTGCTCGGCTTCCACAAGGGCGTCACGGTCACCGCCGGCCTGAAGACCGTCTTCGCCACGCCGGCCCACGGCACGGGATTCGACATCGTCGGCCAGGGCAAGGCCGACCCGGGCGGGCTCGAGTACGCGCTCCGGCTCGCGGCCAGGCTTGCAGCGGCGCGTGCAGTGTGACGGCGTCCTGATCGTGGCCTTCGGCGGGCCGGGCGGGCCCGCCGACGTCCGTCCGTTCCTCGAGCGCGTCCTGCGCGGACGACGCGTGACGCCGTCGCGGATCGACGAGATCGCGCGGCACTACGAGCTCTTTGGCGGAGTGTCGCCCCTCACCGAGCTCACCATGCGTCAGGCGCGCGGGCTGGAGGCACGGCTGGCCGAGGCTGGACGGCCGCTTCCCGTCTACGTCGGGATGCGCAACTGGCATCCGCTGCTCGCCGACACGTTCAGGCAGATGCACGCCGCCGGGCGGCGGCACGTCGTCGGCTTCATTGCCGCGCCGCACCACTCGCAGTCGAGTTGCCAGATGTACCGGGAGAACGTGGTCGAGGCGCGGCGCGAACTGCGAGCGGCGGCGGGTGGCGATGTGAACGTCACGTACGTCGGGAGCTGGTTCGATCATCCCCTGTTCGTCGAAGTCAACGCCCGGCACGTGCTGGCGGCGCGGGAGCGGCTGCCGGCGGCCGTGGCGGGCGGCGCGCGCCTCGTCTGCACGGCGCACAGCATTCCGCTGCCGATGGCCGAGGCGTCGCGCTACCGGGAGCAGCTCGGCGACTCGGCGCGGCTCGTGGCGGAGCGGACGGGCATTGGCGACTGGGCCGTGGTGTACCAGAGCCGCAGCGGGCGCCCGGAAGATCCCTGGCTCGAACCGGATGTCTGCGCGTACCTGCGCGCCGAGCGCGCCCGGGGCCTCGCGGCCGCGATTCTCTGCCCCGTCGGGTTCGTGTGCGATCACATCGAGGTGCTGTACGACCTCGATCGCGGCGCCGCCGGGGTGTGCCGCGAGATCGGTCTGCCGATGGTGCGTGCGGAAGCGGTCAACGCCGACCCGCTCTTCCTCGACATGATGGCCGACGTCGTTCTGCGTACGATCCGCCGGTACGAGACCGGCAGGCCCCTGCCGATCGTCTCAGCGTAGGCTCCAGCCGCGGAGAATCCGGCGGCACGTGCAGAACCGGCCCAGGTGGCAGGCGGCGATGGCGGCGGCCTCGAAGGTGAACGGCTCGACGGCGGGCGCCGCGCCGGCATGCCCGAGCGTGATGTGCGGGCCGTAGTCGAGGAAGCTCGAGTGCACGCGGTACCCTTCCACCCAGGCGACGTCGGCCGGGCGGGCGTCGCCGTCCACGAACGCGTCCGCACCGCCGCCGTCGCGCTCGAACTCCCGGAGCGCCTCCATCAGGCGCGCGTGCAGCTCGGTCAAGGCTTCGCTTCGCTCGACGGCCATCCACACGGTGTCGCCAGGCGTCCTGGCGGCGCCGGTCACGCGGATCGTGAGCGGCGGCCGGCCGCGCAGCACCTCGTCCACGCGGCCAAGGAGGCGGTCCAGATCGGCCGCGCGCACGAACTGCTGGGTCAGCGTGACGTGCGGCGGGTGCTCCTCGTCCAGGCGCAGTCCCTCGAAGTCGGCCGGAGGCAGGCCGGCGCTCACCTGCACCGCGCGCATCCGGATGTCGGGCGGCGGAAGGATCGCCATATCCAGCGCGAGCAGCTCCGACATACGATCACCCGAGTATGGCACGCCGGATCCTGAGGGTCGCGTTCGTCCTGCTGTGGGCGCCGGCGCTCGCGCTCGGGCAGGCGCCGGTGAGCTATCGGCTGTCGTTTCCGGAGCCGGAGCACCGCTCGATGCAGATCCGGATCCGGTTCGACGATCTTCCGCCGGGGCCGCTGGAGCTGCGGATGAGCCGGTCGTCGCCGGGACGCTACGCAGTCCATGACTTCGCGAAGAACGTGTACGACGTCCGGTTCGCCGACGGGCGCGGCGCGGCTCTGCGCGCCATCCATCCGCGCCCGCACGAGTGGAACGTGATCGGCCACACCGGGAGCGTCGAGGTGACCTACCGCATCTTCGGCGACCGCGTGGACGGCACGTACCTGGCGATCGACGGCACGCACGCGCACATCAACGCGCCGGCGGCGCTCATGTGGGCGCGGGGCCTCGAGGCGCGGCCGGTGGCGGTCCGGTTCCTTCCTCCGGCCGGAGCGTCCTGGCGGGTCGCGACGCAGCTCGTTCCCGGCGCCGACCCGCTCGCGTACACGGCGCCCAATTTCCAGTACCTGATGGACAGCCCGGTGGAATTGAGCGGCGCGGCGCTGCGCACGTTCACGGTGCGCGACGGACCGCGGACCCCGGTGTTCCGTCTCGCCGTGCATCACACGGGCACCGACGCCGAGCTCGACACCTTCACCGCCGACGTCGAGCGCATTGTCGGCGAGGCGCGGCAGGTGTTCGGCGAGTATCCGCCGTTCGAGGGGAACAGCTACACGTTCATCGCCGACTACCTGCCGTGGGCGGTCGGCGACGGCATGGAGCATCGCAACAGCTCGGTCCTGACGAGCGCCAGCTCGATACGTTCCAACAGGCTTGGGCTGCTCGACACCGTCTCGCACGAGTTCTTCCACGCGTGGAACGTGGAGCGCATCCGGCCGCGGGCGCTCGAGCCGTTCGACTTCGAGGAGGCCAACGTCTCCGGCGAGCTGTGGTTCGCGGAAGGGTTCACCAGCTATTACGGGCCGCTGATTCTCCGGCGCGCCGGGCTCACGCAGACGGCCGATTTCGCCGCCGAGATGACCGACATGGTCAACACCGTGCGGACGAGTCCCGGGCGCCAGGTGCGCAGCGCGGAGGAGATGAGCCGCCTGGCTCCACTGGTCGACGGCGCCGCGTACGTCGACCGGGCGAACTTCGACAACACCTATGTCTCGTACTACACGTGGGGCGCCGCCATCGCGCTCGGCCTCGACCTGACGCTGCGCGACCGCAGCAACGGCCGGGTCACGCTCGACCATTACATGCGGGCGTTGTGGGAGACGCACGGAAAGCCCGGCGGCAAGGCGCCGGGCTACGTGGACAACCCGTACACGATGGCCGATCTCGAGGCGGCCCTGGCCGCCGTGTCCGGGGACGCGGCGTTCGCGGACGACTTCTTCGCGCGCTACATCCAGGGACGCGAGCTCGTCGATTACGAGCGGCTGCTCGCCCGGGCGGGCTTCGTCGTGCAGCCGGTGTCGCCGGGGCAGGCGCGTGCCGGCCAGCCGATCGCGGGTCCGCGCATCGCGATCGTGCCGGTCGAACAGGCGGGGCGGGAGCCGACTGCCGACGAGCGCCGTTTTCGCGAACGGTGGCTGAGCTCCACGTCGCGGAACGGTTCTTGACACGGAGTGCTGTATGAACCTCGCAGGCCTTTTCAAAGCGGTCGATGCGTTCATCGCCGTTCGCGACGCCGCCAGGCGATTCACGGGCGCGGAGCCGCCCCAGGCGGCGCCGCCGCCCGTGGCGCCGCCCGGCGCGCTGGGTCAGATCGAGGCGCGGCTGGCCAATGTTGTCGTCGCCGCGCTCAAGGAAGCCTTCGATCGCGATCACGCCCGCCTCGAGCTGGAACGAACGCACATCGAGGAGGAGCGCCGCCGCGCCGAGGCGGCGCTGCAGCACGAGCTGCGGCGTCAGGCGATGGACCGGGAGCTGGCGCGGCTGCGGTTGCTGGCGTGGCTGGCGATGGTCGGGTGGCTCGCATCGGTCGGAGTCGTGGCCGCCGGCACCTCTAGCGGATCTCCAGCGGCGCGGGTGCTGCTCGGGATCGGGTGGCTGCTGCTCGTCGCCTCGCTCGGGGCGGCGCTTGCGGCCGAGCGGCGGGTCGCGGCGCTTCCGCCGCACGGGATGCCCGGTGGCGCGGGTGCGGCCGCGGTGTGGCTGCTCCTGGCCGGGTTGGCGGCGACGGCCGTAGGTCTGCTCTTCTGAGGTTCGAACGACCCGAACGCGGTTTACTCCGGGAAGATCACGCCGGGCGCGAGCTTCCATGCCGGGTCGAGGGCGCGCTTGACCGCGCGCATGTCCTCGATCCCCCGCTCGCCGTAGAGCTCCCGCAGCAGCAGCTGCTTGAGCGCGCTCCGTCCCACGCCGTGCTCGGCGAGCGGCGCGCCGCCCATTGCCATGACCCCGCGCGCGATGTCGAGCAGGGCGCGGCGGCCCCGGTGCATGTCGTCCAGCGAGTGGGGGACCACGTTGGGATGAAGATTCCCGTCCGAGACGTGCCCCCAGAGCGCGTAGTCGACGCCGTACCGTTCGAACGTATCGCGATAGAGCGCCACAGATTCCTGCAGCCGCTCGAAGGGCACGACGAGGTCGCCCGCCGTCTTCTCGATGTCCGGGTGGACGCGGGCCTTCGCCGCGGCAATCTCCGCGTTGACGGCCGCGGGCACCTCTTCGCGCAGCTCGAGCAGGCGCGTGGCCTGCCGTTCGTCTCCCGGAAGGGCGACCGACGGGTCCGTGCGTACGCCGCACGCGTCGAGGGTGGCGCCAAGGCGATCGAGCGCCGCCGTGTCGTCGCCGGCGGTTTCGAGCTGCGCCAGCAGCAGGGCCGCGGAGCGTGGAGGCCGCGCCAGGCCCGCGCGCCGGAACGCCTCGTCCGGCAGACGTGTGAGCGTTCGCGAGTCGACGTACTCGATGGCGGCGACCTCGAGCGGCCCGTCGCCCCGCCGGCTGCGCGCCGCCTCGCGGCGGAGCGCGGCCGTGACGGCGAACGCCTGTCCTTCCGAGTCGCACGTCACCAGGACGACTGCCCGGCGCGGCAGGGGAATCACGCGCAGGACCGCCCCGGTGACGACCCCGAGCGTTCCCTCGGAGCCGATGAAGAGATCGATCAGGTCCATGCCCGGGCGCGCGTAGTACCCGGCTGAGAGCTTCGGCACGTCCGGCATGCGGTAGCTCGGTACGGGAATGCGCACGACCCGGCCGGACGGATACGCCAGCTCGAACCATCCGTCCGGCGATGCCGTGGTCTCACCGCGGTGGATCTCGAGGCGCGAGCCATCGGACAGCACCACGGCGATCTCTTCGACCCACGCGCGCGTGCTGCCGTACTTGAAGGTGGCGGCGCCGGCGGCGTTGGTGGCAACCGTCCCGCCGACGAACGCGCCGTCGAAGGTCGGCACCGGAGGGTAGTACAACCCTCGGGCCGTCAGCTCCCGCTGCAGATCGGCCAGCGGCACGCCGGCGCCGACCCGCACAGCGGCGCCGGCGGTGACGCTGACGCCCGTGAGGTTCCGGGTGCTCAGGAGCAGTTCGCCCCGCGGCGTCGCTCCGCCGGTGAGCGATGACTGCGCGCCAATCGGCAGCACGTGCCGGGCCGACGCGACGAGCGCACTCACACCGGCCGCGCTGTCGGGAAACGCCACGCCGGCTGCGTACCCGCCGGCCACGTGGGCCGCATCGGTCAGGAACGAGGCGATGACATCGGGGCGCGTCTCGACGTGCGGCCGGTCGAAGGCCGCGGGCGGCAGGACATGGACGCGATGGGTCAACGGACTCCTGCGCCAACGGTCACGCGGACCGTACCCGAATCAGCGGTCACGGCCCGGCCTGGGCCGCCGCTTCCTCGACGAGCCACGCCTCGTACTCGTCCTGGGTGTGAATGGTGTAGAACCCGCGCATCCGGTAGTGGGCGAGCCCGCACAACTGCGAGCAGGCGATCTCCCACTCGCCGGGTTCGGTCGGCGTGAACCACACCGGCTGGATCAGGCCCGGGATCGCGTCCTGCTTGATGCGCATCTGCGGCAGCGTGAAGCTGTGCACCATGTCCTTGCTGGACAGGTACACGATCGCCGGCCGGTTCACCGGCAGGTGGAGCTGGTTGATGGTCGTGACGTCGTCTTGCGCCGCCGGATCGGTGCGATCCAGACCGAGAGGATTCGCCGGGCCGACGAGCACCAGGTCCGTGCGGCCGAACCGGCCGTCGGACCCGGGGTAGTGCACGTTCCACGCGAACTGCTCCGCGACCACCCGCACGACGACGCTTTCGCGCTCGGAGGGAAACGCGTCGACCCTGGCGCTCCAGACGGGAATCGAGAAGAAGGCGAGGAGCACGACTTCGGCGAGGAGCACGCCGCCTTCGAGCCATGCCGACCAGCGGCCGCGCAGGCCGTCGTAGCTCGCCACCGGGTGCGCCGTTCGGCGGAAGCGGACCAGCGCATAGACGAAGAAGACGCCCCAGCCCACGAGCAGCACCAGCATCAGCCAGTGCACGAGCGCCATGACCTGGTCGACGTCGCCGGCGTGCGCCGCGCCGGCGACGGGCACGCCGAGCCACTCGATCATCAGGCTTCGCGCTCCAGGGGCGCGCCCGCCACGGGGTGAGCCGCGTCGCGCGAGCGCCGCGCCAGCTCGAGGAAGAACCGCGCGAAGCAGCCGAGCACGCCCGCCGTGACCCCCAGCAGCACCAGGATCCCGATGTTCATGCTCTCGCGGACCGACGGTTCGACGGCGCCGAAACAGACTGCACAGGCCATATCACGCCCCCATCGACGGACCGGCGATGTGGTCGCGTTCGGTCCACGGAATGAACGCAACGAGCGCGCCGAAGAGGCCGAGAGAGCCCCTGGCCCGCATCGCTACAGCACGTAGAGCACCGGAAACAGGACGATCCAGACGACGTCGACGAAGTGCCAGTATATGCCCGCCACCTCCACGCGGTTGGCGAAGCGTTCGGGTTCGGTCCGCCACATTCGCGATCCGGGCCAGAGCAGGTACGCGTTCACCGCCAGGCCGACCAGCACGTGGAGCGCGTGGACGCCCGTCAAGGTGAAATACAGCCCCAGGAAGTTGTCGTCCCCGGGCGCGAGGCCGTGGCTGAACTTGTCGCCGTACTCGAAGGTCTTCACCGCCAGGAACGCCACGCCGCCAAGGAGCGTCAGCCGCAGGTAGCGGCGGAAGCGATCGAGGTGGCGCGCCCTGATCGCCGAGAGCGAGAGCACCATTGTGGCCGACGAGGTGATGAGGATGACGGTGTTCAGCGTGCCGAGGGGCACGCTCAGCACCGCGGATTGATCGGGCCACGCCTGCGCGCCCGACCGCAGCAGCGCGTAGGAGGAGAAGAACGACCCGAACAGCATCACCTCGGAGGCGAGGAACAGCCAGATGCCGAGCTTCGGGTTCGTCAGTCCCGTGTCGGGCCGGACCTCGGTCGTGTAGGGCAGCGCCTGCATCGCCTACGCTCCCGCCCGCTGCGGCTCCGCCTGATACTGGGGCACGAAGTCGGAGGGAGCGCCGGGCACGCTGTAGGCGTACGGGTCGCGGTAGACGCGCACCGGCTCGCCTCCGGTGCGCCACTCCAGCGTCGTCGCGCGCCACGGGTTCGGCTCCGCCGCCGGCCCGCCTCGCAGGCTCAGGAACAGATTCGCGATGAAGAAGAGCTGAAAGACGGCGAGCGCGAAGGCAGCCATCGACATCGGCACGTTGAGGTACAACACCTCCTGCGCGTGGACGTACTCCGCGCCGCCGTCCCACAGCCGCCGGTTCACTCCGGCGAGGCCCTGCACGAACATCGGCAGGAAGATCACGTTCATGCAGACGAGCGAGCCGGCGAAGTGAATCCGGCCGAGCCAGTCGTTCAGCATCCGCCCGGTCACCCGCGGGAACCAGTGGTAGATGCCCGCGAACAGCGCGAAGATCGTTCCCGGCGCCACCAGGTAGTGGAAGTGGCCCACCACGTAATTGGTGTCGTGCAGCGCGATGTCCGTGGTCGCCAGGCCGAGCGGCAGCCCCGTCAGGCCGCCGATGCCGAACATCGGCAGGAACGCCAGCGCGAACAGCATCGGCGTCGTGAAGCGGATCGACCCGCCGTGGAGCGACAGCATCAGCGAACTGAGGATCACCACCGACGGAATCGAGATGATCATCGTCGTCGTCTGGAAGAACGCGCTGACCGCCGTCCCCATGCCCGTGAGGAACATGTGGTGGGCCCAGACGACGAAGGAGAGGACGCCGAGGACGAAGAGCGAGTACACCATGACGCGGTAGCCCCAGAGCGGCTTCCGCGTGTTGTTGGCCACGACCTCGGCAACGATGCCCATCGCCGGCAGGATCAGCACGTACACCTCGGGGTGGCCGAGGAACCAGAAGAGGTGCTGCCAGAGCAACGCGTTGCCGCCGCCGGCGACCTCGAGCCTCTGCCCGCTGACCGCAAGGCCGCTCGGCAGGAAGAAGCTGGTGCCCGCCAACCGGTCCATGCCCTGCAGAATCGCCGCCGCCTGCAGCGCCGGAAAGGCGAGCAGCAGCAGGAACGCGGTGATGAACTGCGCCCAGACGAAGAACGGCAGCCGGAACCACGTCATCCCCGGCGCGCGCAGTTGCACGATGGTGGTGATGACATTCAGCGCGCCGAGCAGCGACGAGCAGATGATGAACAACATCCCCGCCAGCCACATCGTCTGACCGGCGCCGGGAGCGAGGTCCGAGAGCGGCGCGTACGAGGTCCAGCCGTTGTTCGCCGCGCCGCCCGGCACGAAGAAGCTGGCCAGCATCACCGCGCCGCCCGCGACGTAGCACCAGTAGCTCGCCAGGTTGAGGCGCGGGAACGCCATGTCGGGCGCGCCAATCTGGAGCGGCACCAGGTAGTTGCCGAACGCGCCGACGGCGAGCGGCACGACGCCCAGGAAGACCATGATGGTGCCGTGCATCGCGCCGAGCTGGTTGTAGAACTCCGGCAGCACGATCCCGCCGGGGGCGTTCGCCTCGCCGAGCCACCCGCCGATCAGCGGGACGGGATCGCCCGGATACGCCAGTTGCCACCTGATGACCAGGACGAGCACGAAGCCGACCAGCAGGAACAAGAGGCTGGTGAATCCGTACAGCAGGCCTATGACCTTATGGTCGGTCGAGGCGAGATATTTGAGGAACAACTCCTTTGGATTCTATAGAATGCAGGACATGGTCGCAAGAATGAGGGGACTCCTGGCGGCCCTGTTCCTGGTGGGGAGCGCGGCGCTCGCCGTGGCACAGACGGCCGCGGAGCCGATCCGCTACACGCTCCGCTTTCCCGAGCCGCACACCCATTACGTCGAGGTGACGGCCGTCTATCCGACCGAACGGCAGCCGCTCGTCGAACTGATGATGGCCGTATGGACGCCCGGGTCCTACATGGTGCGGGAGTACTCGCGTCACGTGTTGGCGCTGACCGCCACCGGCCCGGGCGGCGGTTCCCTGGCGGTCGAGAAGACGGACAAGAACCGCTGGCGCATCCCGACCGGCGGCGCGCCCGCCATCACCGTGCGGTACCGCGTCTACGCGCGGGAGATGACCGTGCGCACCAACTGGGTGGACGCCGACTTCGCAATGCTCAACGGGGCGCCGACGTTCATCACGCTCGCCGACTCACGCCCGCGCCCGCACGAGGTGGCGATCGAGGCGGCGTCCGGGTGGCGCACGTCGGTGACCGGCCTGCCGGAGATGGCCGGCGGGCCGCACCGCTACAGGGCGGCGGACTACGACACGCTGGTCGACTCGCCAATCCTGGTCGGCAACCCCGCCGTGCACGAGTTCACGGTGGACGGCAAGCGGCACTCCCTGGTCGACATCGGCGAAGCCGGCGTGTTCGACGGCGCCCGTGCGGCGAAGGATCTCGAGACGCTCGTCCGCGAGCACCGCCGGACGTGGGGATCGCTGCCCTACGATCGGTACCTGTTCCTCAACGTGCTGACCGCGGTGCCGGGGCAGATTCCTGGCGGCGGCCTCGAACACCGGAATTCGACGCTCCTCATCGCCGGCCGCTGGGCGACGCGGACCCGTCAGAGCTACCTCGCGTGGCTCGAGACGGCGAGCCACGAGCTGTTTCACGCGTGGAACATCAAGCGGCTGCGGCCCGTGGAGCTCGGCCCCTTCAACTACGACGACGAGGTCTTCACGCGAAGCCTCTGGATTGCCGAAGGAGTGACCGACTACTACGCGGAGCTGCTGGTGCACCGGGCGGGGCTGTCGTCGCAGGCGGAGTACCTCGACGCGCTCGCGAACAAGATCGAGGAGCTGCAGACCACCCCCGGCCGTCTCGTGGAGCCGGTGGACCGCGCCTCGTTCGATGCCTGGATCAAGTTCTACCGTCCGGACGAGAACACGGCGAACGCGTCGATCAGCTACTACACCAAGGGCGCCCTGATCGGGTTCCTGCTCGACGCCCGGATCCGCAGGACGAGCGGCGGGATGAAGAGTCTCGACGACATCATGCGCACTGCCTACGGAAAGTTCTCGGGCGCGCGCGGCTACACGCCGGACCAATTCCGGGCGGTTGCCGAGCAGGTGTCCGGCCTGGACCTCCGGCCGTTCTGGGCCGAGGCGGTGTCGGGCGCCGCCGAGCTCGACTACGCCGACGCGCTCGAGACGCTCGGGCTGCGCTTCCGGGCGCCGGCGTCTCCGGACCCTCCGGCGCGCGCCTGGCTGGGCATGCGCACGCGCAATGACGCCGGCCGGCTCGTGGTCGCCGAAGTGCGCCGAGAGACGCCGGCGTACCTCGCCGGCCTCGACGTCGACGACGAGATCCTCGCGATCGACGACTTCCGGGTGCGGGCCGACCAGCTCGCCCAGCGGCTCGACCAGTACGCGCCGGGCGACCGGGTGACGCTCCTGGTGGCGCGGCGCGACCAGTTGCTGCGGCTGCCGGTGGCATTGGGCGAGGAGCCGCCGCGCCGGTGGAGGCTCGAGGTCGATCCGTCCACGACCGACGCGCAGCAGCGGCAGCGCGCCCGCTGGCTGCAGCCGGGGGCATGACGTTCCATCCCCAGTACGTCGACGACGTCCTCAGCGAGAACTTCGAGGACGCGAAGGCGCTGTTCCTCTCGTCGCTGATGGCGATTCACTACGCCCATCTCGTGATGCTCGCCGACTGCGGCATCGTCGCTGCCGACGACGCGCACGCGCTTCGCGAGGCGCTCGATTCGATTTCGATGCACGAAGTCCGCGCCGCGCCCTACGACGGCGCCTGCGAGGATCTCTTCTCCCACGTCGGGCGGCTGGTCGAGCGGGCGTGCGGCGAGGAGACCGCGGGCCGCCTGCACACCGCGCGAAGCCGCAACGACATCGACATGACGATGTACCGGCTGCGCCAGCGCGAGTTCATCCTGGCGCTCGTCGACGCGTCGCTCGAACTGCGCGAGGGGCTCCTGGGGCTGGCGGATCGGCACCGGGAGACGCTCGTCGCGGCGCTGACGCACACGCAGCCGGCCCAGCCGTCGACGCTCGCGCACTACCTGCTGGCGGTCGTCGAGCAGCTCGAGCGCGACCTCGTCCGGCTGCGGGCCGCGTTCTGGTCGACGAACCAGTGTCCGCTGGGCGCCTGCGCGATCACCGGCACCGGCTTTCCCATCGATCGAGGGCTCACGAGCGACCTGCTCGGCTTCGACGCTCCGACCGGCAACACGTACGGGAGCATCGCGACGGTCGACTACCTGCTCGAGAGCGTCTCGGCGGCCGCCGTGCTCCTCTCGGGCCTGGGGCGGTTCGTCCAGGATCTCCTGCTCTGGTCGACGCTGGAGTTCGGGTACCTGCGGCTTGGCGAGGGCTTCGTGCAGGCGAGCAGCATCATGCCGCAGAAGCGCAATCCGGTGGCGCTTGAGCACGCCCGCGCGATCGCCAGCAAGGCGGTCGGCCAGGCGGGCGCGATCATGCTGGCGGTGCACAACATCCCCTTCGGCGACGTGGTCGACACCGAGGACGACCTGCAGCCGCTCGTCGCCTCGATGTTTCGCGACGGCCGTCGCGCGCTGACGCTCGTCGACGCCGCGCTCAGGACCGCCGAGTTCGACGTGGCGCGGCTCGAGTCGCGCGCCGCCGAAGGGGGGACCACGCTCACCGAGCTGGCCGACCATCTCGTGCGGCGACACGGCCTGCCGTTCACGGCGGCGCATACGATCGCCAGCGGCCTGCTGCAGGCCTATCGCGAGCAGCCGGCCGCGCCGCTCGGAACGACGCTCGCGGCCGTGTCGAGCGACCTGCTGGGCGCGCCGCTCCGGTACACCGACTCGGAAATTGCCGAGATCATGAGCCCGCGGCATTTCGTGGAGGTGCGGCAGACCCCGGGGGGGCCGGCGCCGGCGGAAACCGCGCGCGCCCTCGTCCGGTCCCGGGACACGCTCGCCGGCGACCGGGCGTGGCTGGCGTCGACGAGCGACCGTCTCACCGACGCCCACGCGCGGCTGCGCCGGCGCGCCCAGGCGCTGTGACCGACCCCCGCCGCCACTACGCCCGCGTGATCGTCCTCTGGGCCGCCGCGCTCCTCGCGCTGTACCTGTTCCAGGAATACTTCTCCCGATGAGTGTCGTTCACGCTTCTGGCTTCTCGCTTCCCGGTTCGCGTTCTGGTTCGGCTCGGGATTCGAGGTTTTCTGTTCGGGGTTCCTCGGGCTCGACCGTGACGGGGCACCGCGAACGTGAACACGAACACAGAAGGAAGAACGGAGAAGCGTGAACGATCCTCACCACGGAGGAATGTCGTAGATGCACGCGATCGACTGGGCGATCGTCGCGATCTATCTCGTGTGGATCGTCTGGGACGGCCTGCGGCTCACCAAGCGAAGCCACGAAATCGAGGGGTACTTCCTCGCGAGCCGCAGCCTGCCGTGGTGGGCGGTGGGGCTGTCGGTGATGGCGACGCAGTTGAGCGCCATCACGATGATCGGCACCACCGGCCAGGGATACGCCGACGGGATGCGCTTCCTGCAGTTCTACTACGCGCTGCCGATCGCGATGATCGTCCTGTCGGTGACGCTCGTCCCGTTCTTCCACGACGCGCGGGTGTACACCGCGTACGAGTACCTCGAACGGCGATTCGACGCGAAGACGCGGGCGTTCACGAGCTTCCTGTTCCTGCTCTCCCGCAGCATGTCGCTCGGCGTGGTCATCTCGGCGCCCGCGGTGGTGCTCGCCGTCGTCATGGGGACGAGCGTGACCGGCACGGTGCTGCTCATTGCGCTGCCGACCGCCCTCTACACCATGTTCGGCGGGGTGCAGGCAGTGACGTGGACCGACGTCAAGCAGATGGTGCTCATCGTGGCCGGCCTCGCGGCCGTGCTGGTCGCCCTCGTCCTCGCCCTGCCGGCGGAGGTCGGCATTCCCCAGGCACTCCGGCTCGCCGGCGCGACCGGCCGCCTCCAGACGTTCGATTTCACGTTCGACCTGTCGAACCCGTATACGTTCTGGTCGGGGACGATTGCGGCGCTCTTCCTGTTCTGCTCGTACTTCGGCACCGACCAGAGCCAGGTGCAGCGGTACCTGACCGCCCGGTCGGTGGACGAGGCGCGGGAGTCGCTGCTGATGAGCGCGTACTGGAAGATTCCGCTCCAGGCGCTCGTGCTGCTCGTCGGCGTGTTCGTGTTCGTGTTCTATCTGTTCACGCCGTCGCCGATGCTGTTCAACCGGGTCCACGAGCGCGAGCTGCGCGAAGGTCCGCGGGCGGCCGAGTACGCGTCGCTCGAACGCCGGTTCGGCGCGGCGACCTCGGCCCGGCGCGAGGCCGGCGTGGCCCTTGCGAGGGCGGACGCGGCCGGCGACGCGGCACGCACCGCGGAGGCGGCGCGGGCCTTCCAGGCGCGCGAAGCGGAGGCGCGCGCGATTCGGACCGAGGCGCTGACGCTCGTGCGCGAGGCGACCGGCGACGCCGCCTACAACGACGTGAACTATGTGTTCCCGACCTTCGTCACGACGCACCTGCCGGTCGGCCTCGTCGGGCTGCTCGTCGCGGCGATCTTCGCCGCGGCCATGTCGACAATCTCGGCCGAGCTGGCGGCGCTCTCCACGGCCACGGTCATCGACTTCTACCGGCGGTTCGTGCGCCGCGAGGCGAGCGACCGCCATTACCTGCGCGTTTCGCGGCTCGCCACCGGGTTCTGGGGGCTGTTTGCCAGCGCCGTGGCGATCTGGGCGGCCGAGCTCGGCTCGCTCATCGAGGTCGTCAACCGCTTCGGGTCGTTCTTCTACGGGTCGATCCTCGGTGTGTTCATCCTGGCGGTCGGATTCCCGGGCGCGACGGGCGCCGGTGCCTTCGTCGGACTGGTCGGGGGGATGGCATCGGTCGCCTGGGCGGCGAGCTTCACCAACGTCGCGTTCCTCTGGCACAACGTGATTGGCGCGACCGTGGTGGTGATCGTGGGAATGCTGGTGAGCGCGGCTGACCGGACCCTCAGGTCCGTGAGAGGAGCGTGACGACGATAGCGCCCAGCATAGTGATGATGGCCAGCAGCGTGGTCATCTGGATGCCGACAATCCACATGAACTGGCGCGACATCTTGTCCTCGAGCGCGTCGAAACGCTGCTCGAGATGGCGGATTGCCGCTCTCAGGTCCACCAGTGCCTGGGACACCTCGCCTACTTGCCCCTCGAGGTGAGCGATCCGCTCCTCCACAGCAGGCATCTCCGCCTCCTTCAGCATACCGTCGTCACTCGTGCATCACCAAACCGGGCTTGTTCAAGAGACGCACGATGCCTGCCATGCGGAATTCCAGGAATTCGGCCAGCCCGCGAACGAAGTACGCAGGAATTGCCACTGCCAGCGCGCCGGATGCGGCACGTTCTGCGTACGCTGAACTTGCGATAGAGTCGAGAGGATCGCGTACCGCCCTACGGTTCCAGGAGCCCGAATGACCAAGATCACCGTGAAGAACCCCGTCGTGGAGATCGACGGAGACGAGATGACGCGCGTCATCTGGCAGAAGATCCGCGAGACGCTGATCCTGCCGTACCTCGATATCGACCTGAAGTACTACGACCTGTCGGTGCAGTCGCGCGACAAGACGGACGACCGGATCACCGTCGAGGCCGCCGAGGCGACGAGGACGTACGGCGTCGGCGTGAAGTGCGCGACGATCACGCCGGACGAGGCGCGGGTCAAGGAGTTCAACCTCAAGCAGATGTGGCGCTCGCCGAACGGGACGATCCGCAACATCCTCGACGGCACGATCTTCCGCGAGCCGATCGTCTGCCGCAACGTGCCGCGCATCGTCCCGCACTGGGACAAGCCGGTGGTGGTCGCGCGCCACGGGTTCGGCGATCAGTACCGCGCGCAGGATTTCCGCTTTCCCGGCCCGGGCACGATCACGATCAGCTGGACCCCGGAGGGCGGCGGCGAGCCGATCGTGCGCGAGGTGATCAAGGCCAAGGGCGGCGGCATCGCCATGGGGATGTTCAACCTGGAGTCGTCCATTGAAGGGTTTGCCCGGGCGTGCTTCACCTACGCGCTCGGCCGGAACTACCCGGTCTACCTGTCCACGAAGAACACCATCCTGAAGGCGTACGACGGCACGTTCAAGGAGACGTTCCAACGGGTGTTCGACGCCGAATTCCGCTCGGCCTTCGAAGCCAGGCGTCTCACCTACGAGCACCGCCTCATCGACGACATGGTCGCCTCGAACCTGAAGTGGACCGGCGGCTACCTGTGGGCGTGCAAGAACTACGACGGCGACGTGCAGTCCGACACGGTCGCACAGGGGTACGGCTCGCTCGGCCTGATGACCTCCGTGCTGATGTCGCCCGACGGCAAGGCGGTGGAGGCGGAGGCGGCGCACGGCACCGTCACGCGGCACTACCGGCTGCACCAGCAGGGGAAGCCGACGTCGACCAACCCGATCGCGTCGATCTATGCGTGGACGCGGGGCCTGCAGTACCGCGGCAAGTTCGACGACACGCCGGAGGTCGTCGAATTCGCCCAGACGCTGGAGCAGGTCTGCGTCGCCGTCGTCGAGTCGGGTCGCATGACGAAGGACCTCGCCACGCTGATCGGGCCGGATCACCCGTACCTGGCGACCGACGAGTTCATGGGCGCGATCGACGCGGAGCTGCGGAAGAGGATGAGGGTGACGGTGTAGGTGGATGGTGGGACGATCCGAGGGTGCGACGGTGCGAGGGTGCGACGGTGCGACGGTGCGTCCGACGGTGCGAGGGTGCGACGGTGCGAGGACGGTGCGAGGGTGCGACGGTGCGAGGACGGTGCGACGGTGCTGACGTGGCGGGTGTGTCTATCCGCGCGAAAGCAAGGCAGCGACGATCGCGATGAGCGTCGTGATCTGGATCCCGACGAGCCACGTGAACTGGCGGGACATCTTCGCGTCCAGTACTTCGAAGCGCCTGTCGACGGCATCGAAGCGCGCGTCGGTCCGCTGCTCGAGATGGCGGATGGCCGCCTCCACCCCGGAGAGCCGCAGTGACAGCTCGTTCACCTGCCCCTCCACATGAGAAATGCGTTCTTCGAGCCTGAGCGCTCCACCGGCCATCTCGTCACCTCCCCAGCATACCGTCGTCCGAGGGGCATCCTCAAACGTGCCGGCCGCAAGGAGACGCACGACGCCTGCCAGGCGGGATCCCCTGGAAAATCGTTGATCCAGCCCCGGAGGGTGGCAGCAATCTCGCTCCTGGAGTGCTTCAGACGCGGCAGATTCTGCGTACGACCTGCGCCTTCAGTATCGGGAGACGATAGAGGCCGGCGGGCGGCGACCGCCCGCTGACCGCAGCGCGCCTGGACCGACGAGCGGAACGAGGGCGCGGTCCCGCATACGCCGTTTCTGCCGCGGAGGTATCCCACGCAAGTCCTATTGCCACGACCAGGGTAAGGTACAATTTTCGCTTTCCGATGGCACAGCCCCTGGTAGCGGTGGTGATGGGCTCATCCTCCGACTGGGAGATGATGAAGCACGCCTCCGAGATGCTCGACCGCTTTGGCGTCGCGCAGGAGCGCCGCGTCCTGTCGGCGCACCGGACGCCCGTTGAGGCGGCTGAGTTCGCGGGCGGCGCCGAAGCGCGGGGCCTCGAGGTGATCATTGCCGGCGCCGGCGGCGCGGCGCACCTGGCGGGCGTGATCGCCGCCCACACGGTCGTGCCGGTGCTGGGCGTGCCGCTGCCAAGCGTGCTCCAAGGGCTCGACTCGCTGCTGTCGACCGTTCAGATGCCCGGGGGCGTCCCCGTCGGCACGCTGGCGATTGGAAAGGCGGGCGCGATCAACGCCGCCCTGCTCGCCGTCGCCATCCTGTCGAACTCGCGTCCCGAGCTGCGGGCGAAGCTTCGCGCATTTCGGGACGAGCAGACCGAGAAGGTGCGCCAGGAACATCTGCCGTGAGCCGGCCCTCGCCTCACGGTTTCGGCAGCCACGCGCGCGTGATTGCGCCGGGCGCCGTGCTGGGAGTCCTTGGAGGCGGCCACCTGGGCCGCATGTTCGCCATCGCCGCCCGGCGGATGGGCTACCGCGTCCATTCGTTTTCCCCCGATGACAACTCGCCAGCCGGCCAGATCGCCGACGTCGAAGTGACGGCGTCCTACGAGGACCTGGACGCGCTCCGCACCTTCGCGCGCGGCGTGGACGTCGTGACGTTCGAGTTCGAAAACGTTCCGATCGACGCCATCGACGCGGTCGAGGCGCTCGTGCCGGTGCGCCCGTCGGCGATGGCGCTCCACACCGCGCAGCAGCGCGCGCGCGAGAAGACGTTCCTCGCCGACCGCGGGGTGCCGACGGCGCCGTTTGCCGCAGCGGCGACCCTCGACGAGCTCTGGGATGCCGTCGCCCGCGTCGGGACCCCCGCCGTCATCAAGACCGCCGCGTACGGTTACGACGGTCAAGGGCAGCACAAGGCGATGACGCCCGCCGACGTCGAGCACATCTGGACCGCCATCGGCCACCAGGAAGCGGTCGTCGAGAAGTTCATCAGCCTGCAGGCGGAAATCTCGATCGTCGCCTCGCGGGGCCTCGATGGATCGATCGTGCAGTTCCAGGCGTTCGAGAACCGCCACTGCAATCACGTGCTCGACCTGACGACGGTACCGGCCGCCGTCACGCCCGCCGTCGCGGACCGGGCCTCGGAGATCACGAGCACGATCCTCGAGGAGCTGCAATACGTCGGCGTGCTGTGCGTCGAGTTCTTCGTCGGCTCAGACGGCGATCTGCTCGTCAACGAGCTGACGCCCCGGCCGCACGACTCCGGGCATCTCACGATCGATGCCGCCGTCACGAGCCAGTTCGAGCAGCAGGTACGGGCGATTTGCGGACTGCCGCTCGGCTCGGCCGAGATTCCGCGCCCCGCCGCGATGGCCAACCTGCTGGGCGACCTCTGGATCGGAGGCGAGCCGAACTGGGCCGTCGCGTGCCGCTTCCCGGAGGTGAAGCTGCATCTCTACGGCAAGACGGAGCCGCGCCCAGGACGCAAGATGGGACACCTGACCGCCGCGGCGCCAACCGTGCAGCAGGCGCAGGAACGGGTCATCGCCGCGCGCGACGCGCTGCTGATCTAGGTGGTAGCTGGTAGCCGGTAGGTGGTAGGCGGTAGCTGGTAGGTGGTAGCCGGTAGCTGGTAGCCGGTAGCTGGTAGCCGGTAGCCGTCAGGGGACCAGCCTCAGCGTGTGGAGCGCCGGGCCCGGCAGAAACGGCGTCGGGTCGCCGGCGAGCCAGGAGGGATGCGAGTTCGCGTAGAACGGCGAGAGCGGGTGGCCGCTCTGGCCCGTCGGCATCTGCATGATGCCCTCGGCCTCGCGCCCTGGTGAGACGATCATGCGCTCGGAGGCGCCGATCGCCCCCCAGTGCACGCGCGGCGTGTAGAGGTCGCCCGGCACCGTCGCCCGCGGCATATCGAGCCACCCTCCGATGAACGGGACGGCGGCCGACAACGGATGCCGGTACGCCACCTCGTTGTATTCCGACCAGACCCGGTCCCTGAGCGTCCCGCGCCGGCCGCGCATCGCCTGCGCGATCGTGTCATCCACCGCCTCGAGCAGCATGTCGCGCCAGGCGGCGTACCGCTGGTCAAGCAGGTGCGGCGGCTGTTCGGTGGCGAGCCGCCAGATCGCCGCATCGCGCCGCCGGACGGCCCTGTAGTCGAAGGCGGGATCCGCCTCGTAACACTCGACCAGGACGAACGCGACGATGCGGTCCGAGATCAGTTGGCGGAACGCCCGGGTCAGACGGTAGGCGGCCGAATCGGGCGCGGCGTGCCCCGACCACTCTCGTTCGAGGATGTCTCTGAACAGCGCGCGATCGGCGTTCCCCCTGGTTGCCTCCGGCGTGAGCGTGTCCAGCACGAGCGTCCGCCAGCGCGCCAGGAAATCGGCGCGCGTGTCGAGCTGGATCTCGAGCAGATCGCGCGGTGAAAAGCGGTCGCGCGCCATCAGCCGTTCCCGGATGATGTGGGCGCGCGATCCGATTTCGTAGCTGCCGTCGCCGAGCGCCGCCAGCATCTCGCCGCCCACGACCCGGGCATTGGCGGTCCAGAGCCGGCCGTTCGGCGGGTCGGTCACGCTGGGATACTCCCCGTCCTCCAGCCACCCGCGCCAGCCGCGCGTGCCGTCGGCCCACGACGCCGGGATCCGTCCGTCGAGGCCGACGCGGCGCGGAATCGACCCGTACACGGTCCAGCCAATCCGGCCGTCGCGCTCGACGACGATGACGTTCTGGCCCGGTGCGCCGACGCCGTTCGCCTGCTCGAACCCGTCGCCGAGCGTGCGCGCCGACTCCATCGGGGCAATCGCGGCGGCCAGTCGGTCGGCGGCGTGCGCCACCCAGCGATACGCGCGCGGGCGCCCACGATGATCGGGCCCGAGCACTGGCCCCCAGATCGTCCACAGCACGTCGTATCGCTGCGGCGGCTGGCCGGCAATCTCGATCACTTCCTCGTGCCGTTCGAACTCGCGCCATCCCTCAGGCGTCCGGTACGCGTGTGGACGTGACGGATCGACCTCGAGCAGCACAATGTCGCTCCAGTCGGCGTACGTGTTCGTGAACCCCCACGCCACATGGCCGTTGCTGCCCGCCACAATCGCGGGCACGCCAGGCAGCGTCACGCCGGTCACCCGGTTCGGCGCGCCTGGGGCCGACCCGTCCGGCCACTCGATCGACAGGCGGTACCACGTGTTCGGCACCCTGATGCTGAGGTGCATGTCATTGGCGAGGAGCGCCCCGCCAACGGTGGTGAGCGGAGTGGCGACGGCAAAGCTGTTACTGCCAATCGCCTCGCGCTCACGGCCGTCGTCAACTCCCAACCCCCAATTTCCAACTCCCAACTTCGACTCGATCCGTTCGAGAGTTGGGCGTTGGGCGTTGGGGGGTGGGGGTTGCGGTCTTCCGCGTCGCCTCGCCCGAAGGTCGTACACGTCAGGGCCGGGAATGGGCGGCACGGCGAACGCCGGCCCGACGAGCGGCGCGTCCCACTCGGAGCCGTCCGGCGCGAGCAGCGCCACCATCGCCGCCGGCAGCACGTCGTGCATGGTGGCCAGCGTCGCTTCGTACGAGCCGTCGGTGTCCTGCAGCGTGACGTACATCGACAGGATCACGAGCACCGTGTCCTCCGGCGTCCATGGCGCCGGCGCCTGGCGCAGGACGAGGTACTCGAACGGCGACGCGCCGAGCGTCTGGAGTCCCGCGTTCACGCCGGCGGTGTAGGCCTCGACCATCTCACGGTCGGCCGCGCCGAGCAGACCCACCGCGCGGCGAGCCACGGCGCGAAACCGGTGAAGACGAATCTCCCGATCGAGCGCCAGCGCCCGCGGGCCGACGAGCGCGGAGACCTCGCCCGCGGCGCGGCGGCGGGCCAGGTCCATCTGGAAGAAGCGATCCTGGGCGTGCAGGAAACCGGTTGCCCGCGCCAGGTCCGCACGGGTGGCGGCGCGAACGGTCGGTACGCCGAGCCGATCGCGCGTGACCTCGGCGGGCGCCGACAGACCGGCGACGCGCCGTTCGCCGTCGATCTGGGGAAGACTGCCGCGAAGTGCGGCGCGTCCCCACAAGACGAGGGCGGCGGCCGCCGCGAGCAGGACGACGAGAACGAGCGCCAGACTGCGCAGGAGGCGCCGCATGGGTGATCCATCTTAGCGGCAAGGTACAATTCCGCTTCGTGCCGAGTCCGTTCCGCGCCGACCTTCGCAGGTTTCTCACGGAGTTCGCCGAACAGCACCGGGGCGTCCGTCCGGGCCGGATGTTCGGCCTGCCGGTGCTCGAGGTCGCCGTGCGGCGCATCGCCGAACGACAATTGACAACTCCCAGCTCCCAAGCTCCCAGCTCCCAGCCCTCGTGTGGGAGTTGGGGCGTTGGGCGTTGGGAGTTGCATCGAAGACGACGCTGATGCCTACACGCTACGGCACGACTCCCTGGCTTCACCGCGTTCCCGCTTCGCGGGTTCCGGCCTTCCCGCGATTTCGCGGCGCGCACACGGCCGACGTCGTGATTGTGGGCGGTGGGCTGACCGCCTGTGCGGCCGCCTACATGTGCGCGGCTGCAGACCTGACGACGGTTCTGCTGGAGCGCGACCGCCTCGGCCAGGGTCAGACGGCCAGGAGCGCCGGCTGGCTGACGCCCGATCCCGGTCCCGCGTTCCGCGAGGTGGCGTCCAGGCACGGGCTTCGAGCGGCGCGGCGCGTGTTCGAGGCGTGGCGTCGGGGTGCGCTCGAGGGGGCCGCGCTGCTGCGGCGGCTGCGGGTGCAGTGCCATCTCGATCCGCGCGACACGGTCGTGGCGGCCGCCCGCGGGGCGCAGGAAAAGCTGCTGCGACGCGAGTACGGCGCGCGCCACGCCGGAGGACTCGACGTGGCGTGGCTGACCGAGCGGCAGGTGCAGGGGAGGATGCGGCTCGAGGCGTCCGGGGCGCTCAAGATGGCCGACGGCTTCGCGCTCGACCCGTACCGCGCCTGTCTCGGTCTCGCCGTGGCCGCCGCGCGCCGCGAAGCGGCTGTCTTCGAGCGCTCGCGGGTCAGCGCGGTCCGCTTCACCCGCAGACACGCCGATGTCGTCGCCGAGGGGGGCACGATCCGCACGCGCCGGGTGATCGTCGCCACCGGCAGCGCGACCGCCGAGTTCAAGGCGCTGCAGCGCCACTTCACGCCCCGGGAAGCCTACGGCGTGCTGACAGAACCGATGCCCGCGGGCATGCGTCGCCAGATCGGCGATCCCCGCGCGGCGCTCGCCGACCTGCATGTGCCGCCCCACCACGTCCGCTGGGCCGACGGCGATCGCCTGCTCGTCATCGGCGCCGATCAGAACGAGCCGCCCGAACGGACGAGGGCGGCGGCGGTCGTGCAGCGCACCAACGAGTTGATGTACGAGCTGTTGACGCTCTATCCGGGGATCTACGGCCTGCGGCCCGCCTACGGCTGGGACGCACCCTACGGTGCGACCGCGGACGGGCTCATGTACATCGGGGCGCACCGCAACTTCCCCCATCACCTGTTCGCGCTGGGCGGAGGGGCGGTGAGCGTCACCGGCGCTTTCGTGGCGGCGCGCCTCCTGCTGCGGGCGGTGCAGGGGACGCCCGAGCCGGCCGACGAGGTCTTCAGTTGGACGAGATAACGCCGGCGGCGGCGCCGGTCGACGTTCTTGCCTTCGGCCCGCATCCCGACGACATCGAGATCGGCATCGGCGCGACGCTCGCCAAGCATGCCGCCCTCGGCCACTGCATCGGCCTGTGCGACGTGACCGCGGGCGAAATGGGGAGCAACGGCACGATCGACGAGCGGCTGGCGGAGGCCGAAGAGGCGCGCGTCGTGCTCGGCGCCCTCTGGCGGACGAATCTGCGTGTTCCGGACCGGAGCATCGGAAGCGATCCGGACCATCTGCGCCGCGCCGCCGAACTCGTCCGCCGCGCGAGACCCCGGGTGGTCGCGCTGCCGTACTGGTCCGATCGTCACCCCGACCATGTCGCCGCGAGCCAGCTGCTGACGGAGGCGGTCTTCAGCGCCGGGCTGCGACGGTACCCCGCCGCCGGCGAGGCGTGGAAGCCGGCGATGGTCTGCTATTACTTCATCAACGACATGGCGCCGCCCTCCTTCGTCGTCGACGTGAGCGGGCACTACGACACCAAGCGCCGGGCGCTCGCCTGCTACGCGAGCCAGTTCAGGCCGGCCGGCGCTGACGCGGTCGCGACCCGACTGACGAGCGCGCGTTTCCAGCAGCTCATCGAAAGCCGCGACGCCCAGTTCGGCGCGCAGATCGGCGTCGCGTTCGCCGAGGGGCTCGTCGTCCGGCAGCCGGTGGTCCGCTCGCATCTGCTCCCCGGAGAATGAGGTGACGGGCAAGACTCCCAACTCCCAAGGTCCAACTCCCAAGTGTCGAGTGGTCTTTGGAAGTTGGGAGTTGGTGTCTGGGAGTTGGATCCGATGAACATCGGCATCGTCTGCTACGCGTCGGTCGGCGGCAGCGGCATCGTGGCCACCGAGCTCGGGAAGGCGCTGGCGCGCCGCGGGCACCAGGTGCATTTCATCAGCACGGAGACGCCCTTCCGGCTCGGCGAGTTCCAGGCGGGCCTCGCGTTCCATCAGGTCCTGACGCCGACCTATCCGCTCTTCCGCGAGCCGCAGTACCTGCTGTCGCTCGCGAACACGATCGTGCAGGTGGCGCGCGAGTCCCGCCTCGATATCATCCATGCGCACTACGCGGTGCCGCATGCGACGGCGGCGTTCCTGTCGCGCCAGGTGCTCGCGGCCTCCGGCAACGGGCCGGCGCCGCGCGTCGTGACGACGCTGCACGGCACCGACATCACGCTCGTCGGCAACGACCCGTCGTACTCCCGGATCGTGGCGTTTTCGATCGAGCAGTCGGACCTGGTGACGGCGGTGTCGGAGAGCCTGCGCGCAGCGACCATCGCGGAGCTCGGCATCACGCGCGAGATCTCGGTCATCCCGAACTTCCTGGACTGCGCGATCCACTGCCGCCAGAGCCACCCGGACCTGCGGCGGCGGCTGGCCGGCGACGACCCGCGCGTGAAGATCGTGACGCACGTCTCCAACTTCCGGCCGGTCAAGCGCATCGACGCCGTGCTGAAGGTCTTCGATCGCATCCGGCGGACCGTGCCGGCGCGTCTGCTGCTCGTGGGCGACGGCCCCGAGGGGGGAACGGTGCACCGCGTCGCGCGTCAGCTCGGGATCACGGATCTCCTCGACATCGTCGGTGCGCAGGAGGAGGTGGTGCCGCTCCTGTCGGTGAGCGATCTGTTCCTGCTGCCGTCGGCGCAGGAGAGCTTCGGCCTTGCCGCGCTCGAGGCGATGGCGTGCGAGGTGCCGGTCGTCGCCTCGCGCGTCGGCGGCCTGCCCGAGGTGATCGAGCACGGCGTGAGCGGGTACCTCCACGCGCCCGAGGCGCTCGACGAGATGGCGGCCAGCGCCGTCATGCTGTTGACAGACGAGGCGCGGCACAGGGCGGTCGCCGCCGCGGCGTGCCGCCGCGTGCGGGTGCACTTCTGCGTCGAGCGCGTGGTGCCGATGTACGAGGCGTGCTATCGGAAGCTAGCCGGTAGGTGGTAGCCGGTAGGTGGTAGCCGGTAGGAACTAGCCGGTAGCCGGTAGGAACTAGCCGGTAGCCCAAGGCCTGGTGGCAGAAATTGCCACCCCCTTTCCGCAGCCGCGGTGCAATTCCGTCGTCCCGCTGTTGCATCTGCCCGAATTCCAGGCGAAATGCGGGTGCATGCGTTGTGCATGGATCTCGTGTCATGACGCAGACCGGATCGTTCCGCGATCTCAAGGTGTGGCAGCAAGCGATGGGGCTTGTGGACGACGTGTATCGCGCAACGTCGCACTTCCCAGCGGACGAACGGTTTGGCCTGACCGCCCAGATTCGGCGCGCCGCGGTATCGATCCCCTCGAACATCGGAGAAGGCCGGCGGCGTAAGCGACAGCGCGCCTACGTTCATTACCTCGACATCGCGCTTGGATCGCAGGGCGAGGTGGAGGTGCAACTCGAAGTCGCTCTGCGTCTTGGATTCCTGTCGCAGCAGGACTACGAACGTCTGGCCGATCGGACCGCCGAAGTCGGCAAGATGCTCAACGGCCTCATCGAATCGATGCAGCCGTACGACAACTAGGTTGTAGCCGGTGGCCGGTAGCCGCTACCGGCTACCACCTACCACCTACCGGCTACCACCTACCGGCTACTGGCTAGGCTCCTGCATTCGACTCCAGAGCGGCTGGTCGTTCGCGCTGTAGATGACAACGTTGCCGTCGTCCTGCACCATGAGGTACGCGTTCGGATTGTCGGGCGTCCCCGACGACCAGACGGCTGCGCCGCCTCGGTCGTACACGACGAAGTTGCCGTCGGTCTGCAAGATGGCCTGTCCGGGACTCGTGCCGCCGGTGCGCGTGGCCCAGAGCGGCACGCGGTCGCGGTCGTCGTACAGCACGAGGTTTCCGTCCGTCTGATATGTCAGGCGGAAGCGCCCGCCGGCAGACCGGAACGACGCGCCGGGCAAGAGCTGCCGCGCGCTGAGGGCCGTGAGGCTGTGGCGGTAGCGCGCGATCACTGGAGCCGTTTCGGCAAACGTCCGAGCGAGGTCGGCATCGCAATCGGGGTTGTTGACGTTGCCTTTGGTACAGGTGACGTTGGTGCCGACCGGAACGCCGGCCCGGCGGCCGTTGTGGGTGAGAGCAGGGTTTGAATACGCGAGCAGGTTAGCGCAATTCGTCCGAGTGTCTCGACAGAGATCGTAGTACGCCATCACCTCGCGAAACCGGCCGGGGAGATTGACGTAGCCATAAGAGTAGTCGTTCACTCCTTGCCCGGGCCCTTCCACGTACCAGTCATGAGCGGCGCCGAGGTTGTGTCCAAGTTCATGAGCAAAGGTGCGCCCGTTTGCCGTACAGCTTCGTACGGTGACGGAGAACCCTCCCCCGGGGTCGCCGGCGGACCGACGACGGGACAGCACGTACGCTATTCCACAGTAACCCTCCCCACGCTCGGTAATAAGCGCGACAAGGTCTGCCGCGTAGCGGTCGCGCAGCCCGTGTATGCCGTCCATGAAGCCATCGCTGGCGTTCCTTAACCGGCCCAAGTCGGAGCTTCCATCTTCCGCGTAGTCGACGCCCGTTGTGTGCACCAACCGAATTTGCGTCGAAATCCTGCTGCCGCGAAACGCCTGATTGGTTTCCGCAACAACGAGGTCAATTGTTGCCAACGCACGCGTCTCGCTGCCAAAGCCTGCCAAGGCATTGCGCGTATAGGCCACCAGGACATCCATGACGCTGCCGTTGTCGGCCCTGCCTGACGACACGTCATCCGTCGAGCGGTCCGCGGCTTCCGGTGGGGTCTCAATTACGTCTGGCCCCTCGGGAAACGCGCTCTGGTCGATCTGCTGGACGAGATACGTGCCGTCCGCCTGCCGCTCGATTCGGAAAAATCCAAACGGCGTGTAGATGTGCCCGATGAGCTCGTCCTTGACCAGCACGAACAGCGCGGTGCTCTCGGGATAGCCCTCGAGCACGCCGACCCACGACATCCCGTGCGCGGTGGGTTCGAGCCGCTCGCGTACGGCGCGGAACGACACGTCGGCAAACAGGTCGAGCTCGAGCACGCTGGATTGCTGCGGGTTCGACAGTGTCTGGGCGGAGGGGATGTCAACACGCTGCTGCCGCAGCACCTCGACGTCGAGGACGGGCGGAGTCGGTAGAGCCGATCGACGGACAAAGACAGGGGAATCCTGCGCGAGCGCGGCGTGCGCCACGAGCAAGACGAGCGCGACGAGGGGGCCCTGGACGCGCGATATCTCCACGGCGGCCTCCCAGCAATCGGATTGGAAGCTTCGAGCGGTGCAGATCATAGCGTCGATGCCGAACGGAGCGGAAGGAGGCCTACCGGCTACCGCCTACCACCTGCCGGCTAGGCGGTCTTCGTTCGAACGACGAGATCGACCTCACAATTGAGCACCTGAAGCAGGGCCAGCACCTGATCGACCGACTTGCGGTAGTTGGTCTGGTCCAGCAGCCGATACAGTTGCGCGGCGGAGGTCCCGAGCCGGCGCACGATCTCACGCTTCGAGAGCGGGCTCGCGGCGATTCGCTTCTGCGCCTCGAGCGTCAACCGGTAGAGCAGGAGATCCCGCAGGTACGTCGGGTCCTGGTTGTATTCGAGCAGCTGCTCGATGTGGACGGTGCCCGTACGGCCGGAATGCAGGACGTACGTGAACGCTTCGCGGCCAGCCTCCGCATCAACCGCAAGCTGGGTGATCGGGTCCCGAATCGTCGGTGTCGGCTCCGCCTTGGAGAACGGGAAGATGAGCGTCTTCGTGGAGGCGCGAACCTCGAACACCTTCTTTCGATTGTTGTGCGTGACGGAACGGATTCTCACAGCAGTCCCTCTGCTTCGAGTTCCGCGATGAGCTCCAAGATGCGACGGGTGGCCGAGCCCTTCATCGGTTTCTGATTGTCGAGATCCCATTTCACGATCAACCTGCCATCGCGGTACACGTGCACGTGACGCGGCGGATGGTCGCCCTTCCAGGTGATGAACAGGTATCCACCACGTCGATACCTGCCCATCAATCAAATGTTACCATGAGAGGTAACGGCAGGTGCGGCTGATCTGGTGGCAGTGGCGCGCGAGCGCAGGATGGGATAGATGCGCGTGCATCGCCCCTTCCGAGTTACCTGAAGGCTTCCTGAACGTGGCGAGCAGCTTACTGCGCGCCGCCGCGCCCCGCGGGCTGGACAGTCTGCCGCCAGCCTTCCACGTCATACCGGATGAGCCACGCCCGGAAGCCTTTCATATCCGTGAAGTGGTGCGGCACGCCCGGCGGCACGTACAGGAGATCGCCGGCATGGACGGTTCGTGCCATGCCGTTGCGGATCGTCCCGGCGCCATTCGTCTGCACGATCTCGCCGTCGGTGCGCGCGATCGCCTCGCCGGAGGTCACGAGCCACAGGTCGGCGGTGCCTTCGTGGGTCGCCGGCGGGTCGCCCGGATTGACGATGCGAACGTTGGCGCTGATGTTCGCGGGTCCGTTGAAGATCCGCGAGTTGATCCGCGCGAGCTTCTCGTTCTCCGCCCACCGCGCCTCGATGTCGGCGGCGGTCCAGAACATCGTCTTGTCGGTCGACAGGTCGGGCACGGGCGGCGCGGCGGCGCCTCGGCCGCCGCGCGCGGCTCCGGGTTCACCCGCGGCGCCTCGACCTCGACCTGCTGCCGGCGCCGGCGGCGGCCCCGTTCGCGCCAGCCCCAGCGTGTCGAAGCGCATCAGCCACGCCCGGAAGCCCTTCATCCCGGTGAAGTGGTGGGGCACGCCGGGCGGCACGTACAGGACGTCACCGGCGCGCACCGGCCGCGTGGTCGCGTTGGCGATCGATCCGCCCGCGAGCTTCCCGTCGGTTCGCGACACTGCCGTGCCAGCGGTGACGATCCAGAGATCCGCGGTGGTCTCGTGGACGAGCGGTTCATCCTCGTCGGCCACGATCCGGACGTTCGCGCTGATGTTGGTGGGTCCGTTGAAGAGGCGCGAATTGTTCCGCTTCAGGCGCTCGTTCTCCGCCCACCGCGCCTCGATATCGGCGGCCGGCCAGAACATCGTCTTGTCGGTGGCGAGGTTCGGCACCGGCGGCGCCGCGCCGCGTCCCCGGCCTGCGTCCTGGCCGCTGGCCACGACAGCGGCCAGCGCGATACCGGCCATCATGGCGACGACGAAGAATGCCTTGTTGCGCATAGTGCGTGGAGTCTCCCTCCGCCAGCAGCGCGCGGTCAAGTGCCGTCCGACACGAACCGCGGCTACCGGCTACCACCTACCGGCTAGCCCGCCCTATTCATGAATCAGTCGTTCACGCTTCTCGGTTCTCGCTTCTCGGTTCGTGTTCAGGGTTCGTGTTCGGGGTTCGCGGTTCAATGTTCGTCGGAGGTCTATAGCTCGTTCTCGCCGGAACACCTCGAACCGGCTCGACGGGGAACGACGAACGGCAGAACCGAACCGGAACACGAACGGAGAAGGGAGAACCCAGCAATGTGAACAACGGGTTCGTGAATAATCCAGGCTAGGCAAACGGCGCGAGCTTCTTGAACGTCGCCAGCACCCACCGGTAGCCGTCCGGATCGGTGACGGCGGCGACGCGGTCGCCCCACGGCTTGTCCTCCGCCTCCCCCACGCCCGCGCCTGCCTGCCGCGCCCGCGCCAGCGCGCCATCCACGTCCTCGACATAGGTGTAGAGCGCCGCGGCGCCGCTCGTCGCGGCCGTCGCGTCTCCTTTTCGAACGAGCATCACGACCGAGTCGCGGTGGCGCATCTCGGCGTAGCGGAGCTGGCCGTCGGCATCGGGCAGGACGACGCCCCGGGTGAATCCGAAGACGCGCTCGAGGAACTCGACCGATGCGGCAACGTTGGCGACAGCCAGATAGCTGCTGATCGCCTGCATGCCCGGCGCGAGGCCGCTGTCGGCGGGCCCGGTCCGCGCGGCGCTGGAGGCCGGTGCAAGAATGCGCAGGCGCGGCGCGGACGTTCGCGTTCGGCGGTTCGCGGGGCGCCGCGGGCGACGGCGAAGGCGTTTGGCGCGTGGTCCAGACGGCATCGTTGAGATCGAGCCGAGCGATTGTACCAGCGCCTCGACACGAAAACGTAATCCACGTTGCAAGACCGCACGCCCGAGCGTCACGAAAGAATCACCCCGTTGGCCCGGGTCGCTGCGCATACAATTGACTTTTCCCAGGGCATTCACATGGCGCGAGAGAACTGGCAGGTCGAGCATCTGCTCCGTCGGGCGGCATTCGGGCCGAGCGCCAGGACTTTCGATCGTTTCGACGACGCCTCCCTGTCAGACGTCGTCGACTTCCTGGTCGAGTACCAGCGGCAGCCCGACGACGTCGATTCCTACATCGGGCGCAGCGACCACGTCAGCGTCACCACCAGGGGCGGCGAGTTCGCGCCGAACACGAACATCGACGACGCGCGCCAGCGATGGCTCTTCCGGATGGTGCATTCCGAGCGCCCGCTCCAGGAAAAGATGGCGCTCTTCTGGCACAACCACTTCGCCACCGCGTACAGCAAGGTGGCCGGCTTCGCCGGCGGGCTGCAGGGGGCCAGGATGCTGGCGCTCAAGCCGGGCGACCTCCCCGGCCCGCCCGGCCAGATCGAACTGTTCCGGCAGCACGCCCTCGGCAACTTCCGCACCCTGCTCCTCGAAGTGGCGCGGGATCCGGCGATGGTCGTCTGGCTCGATGGGCGCACGAACGTCCGCGGGCGGCCGCAGGAGAACTTCGGCCGCGAGATCATGGAGCTGTTCACGTGGGGCGTGGGCAACTACACGGAGCAGGACGTCTACGCCGCGGCCCGCGTGTTCACCGGGTGGAACCTGCAGCGCGTGCCGGCCAACGGCAATACCAACGACCCGGCCACGTATCACGAGTTCTTCTACAACGCGGCCCAGCACGACACGACGGCGAAGACGTTCACCTTCCCGATCTACGCCGACGGCGGGCGGACGATTCCGGCGCGGTCGGCGGCCGACGGGATGCAGGACGGGCTCGATTTCATCACGGCGCTGGCGCTGCACCCGGAGACCGCGCGGCGCCTGGCGCGCAAGCTCTGGCACTTCTTCGTCACCGATCTGCGCCCGCCGGACCCGGAGTTCGTCGAGGCGGTCGCGGACGAGTACCTCCGGAACAACTCCGAGATGAAGCCGGTCGTCCGGTTCATCCTCCACTCGCCCTGGTTCAACGATCCGGATCTCTGGTTCACGCGCTATTCCTGGCCGGTCGAGTTCGTCGTCCGGGCGATCCGCGAAGTCGGGTGGACCGGATTCTCGGTCAACGCTGCGATGCAGCCGCTCACGAACATGGGGCAGACGCTGTTCGAGCCGCCGGACGTGGCCGGCTGGGAGCTCGGGGCGGGCTGGTTCTCGACCGGGACGATGCTGGCCCGCATGAACTTCGCGGCGACGCTCGCCGCCAACCAGCGGTTCAACCTCACGCGCGCGACCGGGACGTGGCGGGTCTCGCCCGATCAACTGTTGGAGTTCTTCCTCTACGAGCGGCTGTCGCCGGCGCCGTTCTCGCTGGGGCCGTACCGGGACCTGCTGAGCTATGTCAACACGGCCACGCCGTGGACCGGGTCCGACGCGCAGGTCAACGCCAAGGCGGCCGGCCTCGCCCGGCTGATCCTCGGCTCGTCGGAGTACCAGTTCGTGTGAGACGCCGATGACACAGATCACCCGACGGGACTTCCTGCGCGACGGCGTGGCGGCCTTCACCGTCAGCTTCGCCGCGCCGGCGTTCCTGAGCGACATCGCGCGCGCCCAGGGCGTGCGAAGCCGGAACCTCGTCGTGGTGTACCTCGGCGGCGGCAACGACGCGCTCAATACGGTCATTCCGTATCAGGACCCGTTCTACCGGAGCCGCCGGCCGGCGATTGCCGTCCCCGCCGGTCAGGTGCTGCAGATCGGCAGCGATTCCAGCCGCAAGGCGCTCGGCCTGCACCCGCGGCTCACCGGCCTGCGCACGATCTTCAACGAAGGCCGGCTCGCGATCGTGCAGCGGACGGGGTACCCGAATTCCAGCCGCTCGCACTTCCAGGGCCTCGACGTCTGGGGCACCGCCAATCCGAACACCACGTCCGGGGTCGGGTGGCTCGGCCGCTATCTCGACACGCTGCCGGGGCCGGTCGATGCGCTGTGGGCGTGGAACGCCACGCGCGAAACGCCGCGCGCGCTGGTGTCCCGGACGGTTCCCGTGCCGGCGATCCCGGATGCGCGGGGCTACAGTCTGTCGAGCGCGAACGGCGGCGTGGAAGCGCAGAACGAGCGGCTCGCGGCCACGCGGATCGCCTCGCACGTGTCGATCGATCGACCCTATCTTTCGTTCGTCAACGGGTCGATCGCCGGCGCCCTCGCGACGCTCGACCGCGTCGGCTCGGTGAACACGTACGTCTCGACGGTGACCTACCCCAATAGCGGCTTCGCGCTGGCGCTGCGCACGGTGGCCGCGTCGATCGTCCGCGGCATTGGCACGCGGGTGTTCTGGGTCCAGACCGGCGGATTCGACACCCACGCCGGCCAGGGGAACGCCGGCGGGGGCGCGTATGCGACGTTGATGGCCACCTTCAGCGACGGCCTGCTGGCCTTCTACACCGACCTGCGCAATCAGGGGCTGCTCAACGACACGCTCGTCCTGCAGTTCTCCGAGTTCGGCCGCCGCATCTCCGAGAACGGCAGCCAGGGAACCGACCACGGCGCCGCCGGCGTGATGATGGCGATGGGCGGCATGGTGCGCGGCGGCATCTACGGGACCGCGGCCTCCCTCGACCCGAACCCCGCCAACCCGACGCTCGAAAACAGCGGCGGCGACGTTCGGCACGAAACCGATTTCCGCACCATCTATGCCAAGGTGCTCGACGGCTGGCTGGGGGCCGACTCGGTGGCGATTCTGGGCGGCAACTTCCGGCCCGGAGCTCCGGCTATCATCTAGGCATGATGAGACGGCAGCAAGTGGCCGTGGCTCTGGCTGCGGCTGTACTGATGGGTTCGCCGGCCGTGCCCCGGGCACGCCAGGAGTCCGAGGACGCCCGCCGGGTGCGCGAAGCCGCCACGGTGTTCGGCGAGATCATGAGGGCCGAGGACAAGGCGATTCCCAGGGCGATCCTTGGAGGAGCCGAAGCGGTCGCCATCTTCCCCGGCACCGTCCGCGCCGGCTTCATTGTCGGCGGCATGCGCGGGCGCGGGATCATCAGCGCGCGGACGCAGGGCGGGTGGTCGGCGCCCGGATTCCTCACCATCACCGGCGGCAGCATCGGCCTGCAGATCGGCGGCGAAGCGGCCGATCTCATCCTGGTCATCAACAACCGGCGCGGCCTCGAGAACCTCGTCTCCAACCAGTTCACGCTTGGAGCCGACGCGGCGGTTGCGGCCGGGCCGGTGGGGCGCGAGGCCAAGGCGGCCACCGACGTGCAGCTCCGGGCCGAGATCCTCAGTTACTCGCGGGCGCGCGGGCTGTTTGCCGGCGTCACCGTGAACGGCAGCACGGTCCGGCCCGACCGCGACGCCAACGAACGCTTCTACGGCAAGCGGCTCGAAACCAGGCAGATCATTTTCGGCCCAGCGCCCGGCACGCCGGCGCCGGTGCCGCTGTGGCTGGAGACGCTGGACCGCTACACGCGCTGACCCGCGTCGCCGTAGACGGCCCGCAGCGCCGGCTCGAGCGTCGGGAACTGGAAGTCGAAGCCGAGCGAATGCGCCTTGTCGGGGAACACGCGCTGGCCGGTCAGGGCGACATCGGCCATCTCGCCGATCACGGCACGCACGACGAAGGCGGGCGCCGGGACGAAGGCCGGCCGGTGGAGCACGCGTCCCAGCGTGCGCGAGAACTCCAGGTTCGTCACCGGGTTCGGGGCGGTGGCATTGAGCGGCCCGGAGACGGTCGTGTTGGACAGCGCCCAGACGACCAGCGCCGCCCAGTCGTCGCGATGAATCCACGACACGTACTGCCGGCCCGATCCGATCGGTCCGCCGACGAACAGCCGGAAGGGGAGGGCGATGTGCGGCAGCGCGCCGCCCTCCCGGCCCAGCACGACCCCGTTTCGCAGCAGCACGACGCGCGCCTCCGGCCCGGCGGCGAGCGCCTCCTTCTCCCAGGCGACGCCGAGGCCCGCGAGGAAGCCGGATCCGGCGCCGCTCTCCTCGGTGAGCGGCTCGTCGTCATGCGGCCCGTAGATGCCGATCGCGGAGGCGTTGACGAGGGTCGGCGGGATGCGCCGCACGCTCTTCATCGCCGCGACGAGCGACCGGGTCACCTGAACGCGGCTGTTCCACATGGCGCGCTTGTAGGTGGCCGTCCAGCGGTTGTTGATTGAGGCGCCCGCCAGGTTGACGACCGCGTCGGCGCCTTCGAGCACGTGCGCCCACGCGGTGATCGCGCCGTAGGGGTCCCAGCGAAGGTGATGGCTTCTCGCGGGGTGTCTCGTGAGGACCGTGACCGCCTGGCCGTCCTTCTGGAGGCGTTCGACGAGGGCCGACCCGAGGAAGCCGGTGCCACCGGCGACGACGATGCGCATGCTCTGCAATGGTATACGGTGGGGCGAGGGAGCGAGAGGGGCGTGTTGACGAGATAAGGCGTTTGCGCTATTAACTAACTAGTTGGTTAACAAGCGGCGCACACGCGGCCAGTCGCAAGCCGCCGTCTTCCGGGCGGCCGCGCAGGAGTTCGCCGAGCGCGGCTTCGAGGCGGCCCGGGTCGACCGCATCGCCACCCGGGCGCGCGTCAACAAGGCGATGCTCTACTACCACTACCGGAGCAAGCAGGAGCTGTACGTCGACGTGCTCCGCGACATGTTCCGAGCGGTGGGCGTCCGCACGCGCGCCATCGCCGACGGCACCGCCCCCGCCGACGCGAAGATCGACGCCTGGATCGCCGCCATCGTGGAGGAGGCGGCCGCCCGCCCCTGGTTCCCGCCCATCATGCTGCGGGAGCTCGCCTCGGGCGCGGCGCACATCGACGATGGGACGTTCGGGATGATGAACGCCGTCTACCTCGCCGTGCGCGACGTCATCGTGCAGGGCCAGCGGGAAGGAGCGTTCCGCGACGCGGATCCCCTCCTCACCTATCTGATGATCCTGCCCTCGATCCTGATCTTCTTCGCGCGCCAGCGGGTGATCGCACAGCGCAAGAGCGTGCACGGCCTTGCCGCGGCGGCGCCCCGCAACGTGGACGAGTTCATCCGGCACGTGCAGACGTCGGCGCGTGCCATGCTCCGGAGGGACACATGAAGACGAGAGGCGCATGGTCCGTCATCGGCGCCGTGCTCGTGGCGGCGGCCGGCTGCGAGGCGCCCGAGCCGTCGAACACGATACGCGTATCGGGGCACGTGGAGGCCACCGAGGTCCAGCTCTCGCCCGACGTCGGCGGCCGCCTGCTCGAGCTGCGGGTCGCCGAGGGCGATCGCGTCGGCATTGGCGATCTCGTCGCGCGGCTGGATGCGCGCGACGTCGAGCTGCAGATCGCGCGCGCCCGGGCCGAGCGGGCGGCGGCCGACGCCGAGCTGCGGTTCCTGCTGGCGGGCGCGCGTCCCGAGGACCTCCGACAGGCGCAGGCGCAGGTCGACGCCGCGGCGGCAGACGCGGCGGCCGTCGCGGCGGAGCTCGAATCGGCCGAGACGGATCTGGCCCGGTTCGAGGCGCTCCTCACTGCCAGCGCCGGTTCGCAGAAGCAGCGCGACGACGCGCGGGCGCGGGCCGCCGTTGGCACCGAGCGGGTGCGGGGCGCCCGGGAGCGCACGGCCGCCGCCCGTGAGGCGCTGGCGCGCCTGCGCGCGGGCGCCACACGCGAGCAGCGCGACGCCGCGCGCGCCCGGGTGGCCGCCGCCGACGCCCAGATCGCCGTGCTCGAGAGGGCCCGCGCCGACGCCACGGTCGTGTCGCCGGTGGCCGGCATCGTGACGCAGAAGATCGCCGACGCGGGGGAGGTCGTGGCGCCGCGCATGCCGCTCGTGGTGGTCACCGACCTGGACAACGCCTGGGCGAACCTGTTCGTGCCGGAGCCGCTCGTGCCGCGCGTCACGCTCGGGCAGGCGGCGACGGTGCTGACCGATGCCGGCGACCGCGTGCCCGGGAAGGTCACCTACGTCTCGCCGCAGGCGGAGTTCACGCCGCGGAACGTCCAGACGGCCGACGAACGCTCGAAGCTCGTCTACCGCATCAAGGTGTCGGTCGACAACCGCGCGGGCGCGCTCAAGGTCGGCATGCCCGTGGATGCGGAACTGACGCTTCCATGACCACGGCCATCCATCTGGCCGGCGTCAGGAAGGCGTACGGCGCGACCCGGGCGCTCGACGGCGTCAGCTTCGACGTCGAACGCGGCGAGATGTTCGGGCTGATCGGATCCGACGGCGCCGGCAAGACGACCGCCATCCGGCTCATGTGCGGGTTGATCCGCGCCGACGCTGGCGAGGTGCGCGTGCTCGGCCGGGATCCGGTCCGCGAGCACCGCCATCTCACCGAGCGCGTCGGCTACCTGTCGCAGCGCTTCAGCCTCTACGGCGACCTGACGGTCGATGAGAACATTGCGTTCTTCGCCGAGGTGCACGGCGTCGGCGACTACGACCGGCGTCGCGACGAGCTGCTCGAGATGACGCAGCTCGCGCCGTTCCGCCGCCGCCTGGCCGACCGGTTGTCCGGCGGCATGAAGCAGAAGCTGGCGCTCGTCTGCACCCTGGTACACCAGCCCGAGCTGCTCCTGCTCGACGAGCCGACAACGGGCGTCGATCCGGTGTCGCGGCGCGAGTTCTGGAAGCTGCTCTCCGAGTTTCTGTCGCAGGGGATCACGATTCTGATGTCGACCCCCTACATGGACGAGGCGGAGCGGTGCACGCGGGTGGCGCTCCTCCACGAGGGGCGCCTGCTCGCCAGCGACGATCCGTCCCGGCTCCGCGCGGCCGCCGCAGGCACCGTGTCGCTCGAGGACGTCTTCATCAACCTGCTCGCGAAGGAAGTGGCGTCATGAGAACGAGCCTGCTCGTGTTCCTGGTGGTTCTGGTCCTCGATGCCCTCGGGAGCGGCGCCGCCGCGCAGGTTGTCGCGCCGACCCGCCTCTCGCTCGACGAGGCGCGCATGCGGGCGGTCGAGGCGAGCCATCGGTTGGCCGAGGCGCGCTCGCGCGCGGAGGCGGCCGAGGACGCCGTCGCCGTGCGGGAAGCCTCCGATCGGCCGATCGTCGCCCTCCAGGGGAGCTACGCTCGCACCAATCACGTCACCGAGTTCGTCGTGCCGACGCCGACCGGAAGGTCGCGCGTCCTCTATCCCGACGCTCCCGACAACTACCGCACCCGCCTGGATCTGCAGTGGCCGATCTACAGCGGCGGGCGCACAGGTGCGCTGGAGCGCGCGGCTCGCGCGGAAGCCTCGGCGGCCTCCGCCGACGTCGCCGCGGCACGGGCGGACCTGCGCCTGGAGGTGACGCGCGCGTTCTGGGCGCTCGTGACGGCCCGCGCGACGGTGGACGTGCTCACCCGGAGCCTCACCCGCAGCGGCGCGCACCTCCGCGACGTCGGCGCGCGCCTGAAGGCCGGCGTGGTGCCGCCCAACGAGGTGGCGTCGGCCGAGGCGCAGCAGTCGCGGCAGCGGATGCTGCTCGTCGAGGCGCAGAACCAGCAGGCGGTCGTCTCGGCGGAGCTCGCGCGCCTCATCGGCGCCGATCTGCTGCAGCCGATCGAACCGGTGGAGGTCCTCGATCTGCCGCCCGCGCCGCCGATGCCGCTCGCGAGCCTGGTGGCGGAGGCGCGGGCCATGCGCAACGAACGGCGCTCGCTCGAGCACAGGATCCAGGCGGCCGATTTGCAGCGCACGATCGCGGAAGCGGGCCGCCGGCCGACGGTGGCCGTCACGGGTGGGGTCGACTACGCCCGGCCGAATCTCCGGATCTTTCCGATCGCGGAGCAATGGAACGACTCGTGGGAGGCGGCCGTCGCCGTCCGGTGGCCGCTCTGGGACGGAGACCGAACGCGCACGGAGGCGGCGCAGGCCGGCCGCGTCGCCGACGCCGCCAGGCAGCGGCTCGCCGAATTCGACTCGGTGCTCGCCCTCGAGCTGCAGCAGCGCCGGCTCGAGCTCGATTCGGGGCCCGCGGCGATTGCGGCGGCCGACGACGCCGTCCGGGCGGCGGGAGAGGCCGGCCGCGTCGTCACCGAGCGGTACCGGGCCGGCGTCGCCACCGAGACCGAGGTGCTCGACGCCGAGGTGGCGCTGCTCCAGGCGGAGCTCGATCGCGCGCGAACGTTTGCGGGCGTGCGCCTCGCCGAGGCGCGGCTGGAGCGGGCGCTCGGCCGATGAACGCCATCGAAGTGCGGGAGCTGACGCGCCGCTTCGGCGCGTTCGTCGCCGTCGATCGCCTGAGCTTCGACGTCCGCCCGGGGGAGATCTTCGGCTTCCTCGGGGCGAACGGCGCGGGGAAGTCGACGACGATCCGCATGCTGTGCGGGCTGCTGCGCCCCACGTCCGGAACGGCGCGGGTCGGCGGAATCGACGTCGCCGTCGATCCCGAGGCCGTCAAGCAGCGGATCGGCTACATGTCGCAGCGCTTCTCGCTGTACGAGAAGCTCACGGTCGACCAGAACATCGCGTTCTTCGCCGGCATCTACGGCTTGACGGGCGACAGTCTCGCGGCGCGCCGCACCTTCGCGCTCGAGATGGCGGGGCTCGGCGGCCGCGAGGCGGTGCTCACCGGGTCCCTCTCCGCCGGCTGGCGCCAGCGCCTGAGCCTCGGGTGCGCCATCCTTCACGAGCCGCCCATCGTGTTCCTCGACGAGCCGACCGGCGGCGTCGATCCGCTGTCGCGCCGCCGCTTCTGGCGTCTCATCCGCGATCTGGCGCGCGCGGGGACGACCGTGCTCGTGACGACGCACTATCTCGACGAAGCGGAGCACTGCGACCGAATCGCCGTCATTCACGCGGGGCGGCTCGCCGCGATTGGCAGCGTGGGCGAGCTGAAGCAGGTGTTCGCCGGCCGGCCGATCATCGAGGTCCGGGCGCCGCAGCCGGTCGACGCGATGCGGCGGCTCGACCAGATGCCGGAGGTGGAGAAGACGAGCGTCTTCGGCACCGCCGTCCACGCGGTGCTGCGGTCGGCCGAGGCGCGCCCCGATCTCGTGTCGGGCCGGCTTCGCGACGCCGGCATTCCGGCGAGCTGCACCCTCGTCGCCCCGTCGCTCGAGGACGTGTTCCTCGACATCGTCGAGCGGAGCGGCCGGTGAGCAAGACGCTGAGCATCGCGATCAAGGAGTTCCGGCAGATCGCCCGCGACCGCCGGACGCTCCTGATCCTGCTGTTCGTGCCGGCGTTCTTCCTGCTGCTGTACGGCTACGCGCTCAGCTTCGACATCCGGAACATCCCGCTCGCGGTGGAGGACAACGATCGCAGCAGCGCCAGCCGGGAGGTGATCTCGGCGTTCGTGAACTCGGGTTATTTCGACTTCGTCGGCGACATCTCAAACGAGGCCGATCTCGTTCGCCGGCTCGATGACGGGAGTGCGAGAGCGGTGCTGGTCGTTCCGGGAGGGTTCGGGCGCGATCTGCGCGGGGCCCGCTCCACCGGCGTGCAGCTCATCGTGAACGGCGACAACGCGAACACGGCGACGACGGTGGTCGGGTACGCCGCCGGCATCGTCAGCGCCGTGTCGGCGCGGTACGAAGCGGCGGCGGGGCTGGCGGCGGCACGGCCGCTGCTCTCGGCCGAGACGCGCGTCTGGTACAACCCCGAGCTGCGCAGCACGCTCTTCCTGGTTCCGGGGCTGATCGCCTATATCGCGATGTTGACCGCCGTGGTTTCGACGGCGCTCTCCATCGTCCGCGAAAAGGAGGCGGGCACGATGGAGCAGGTACGCATGTCGCCGGTGGGTCCGCTCGCCTACGTGGTCGGCAAGACGATGCCGTATTTCCTGCTGTCGCTCGCCTCCTCGCTCGCGATCGTCGGCGTGTCGATGCTGCTCTTCGACCTGCCCGTTCGCGGATCCTGGTGGCTGCTCGTCGCCGCCGTCGCGCTCTTCCTCGTGGGCGCGCTCGCCTTCGGCGTGCTGATCTCGACGCTCGCCGAGACACAGCAGGTGGCGTTCCAGCTCGCGCTGCTGACCTCCTACCTGCCGACGCTGATGCTCTCGGGGTTCATCTTCCCCATTTCCAGCATGCCCGCGGTCCTGCGGGCGATCACCTACGCCGTGCCGGCGCGCTATTTCCTGACGGTGCTCCGAGGCGTCCTGCTCAAGGGCGCCGGCGCGGCGGTCTTCTGGCAGGAGCTGGCGGCGCTCGGCGTCTTCGCCGCCATGGTGCTCGCGCTCGCCTCGCTGCGGCTCAGGCGCGAGTGGAGCCTGAGCCGATGAGACGCGTGCGGCACCTGATGCGGAAGGAATTCCTGGAGCTGCGCCAGGATCCGCGGCTCTTCGGCATCGTCATCATGGCGCCGCTCGTCCAGCTCACGATGCTCGGCTACGCGGCGACGACCGACGTGCGCAACGTGCCGATCGTCGTGGTGGACGAGGACCGATCGGCGCCAAGTCGCGATCTCATCGCCCGTTTTGACGCGTCGGCGAATTTCGTCATCGTCGATGTGCTCGCCTCCCTCGACGAGATCGACGGGTACCTCGACGGCGGGCGCGCCTGGATGGCGCTGGCGATTCCGGCGGCCTACGGCGAGCGCGTCCGGACGGGACAGCCGGTGTCGGTGCAGGTGGTGGCCGACGGGACGGACGCCAATTCGACGAACGTCGCCCTCGGCTACGCGGGTGCGCTGGTCGTGTCGTACGCCCGCGAACTGGCGGCGGCGACGGGGCGCTCCGCGACGCCGCTCGTCGGCGCGGACGTCCGCGTGTGGTTCAATCCGACGCTCGAGAGCCGCCACTTCATGATCCCCGGCATCCTGGCGCTGCTGCTGCTCGTGGTGTGCGCGACGCTGTCGTCGATGGCCATCGTGCGCGAGAAGGAGCTCGGGACCCTCGAGCAGCTGAACGTCACGCCGCTCTCGCGCTGGGAGCTCATCGTCGGAAAGCTCGTGCCGTACGCCATGATCGGCATGTTCGACGTCCTTCTCGTCGTCGCCGTGGCCGTCGGCTGGTTCGAGGTGCCGCTGCGGGGCAGCTTCGGGCTGCTGCTGCTGATGTGCCTGGTCTACCTGCTCACGGCGCTCGGGCTCGGCCTGTTCGTCTCGACGATCTCGCGCACCCAGCAGCAGGCGATGATGACGACGTCGTTCTTCTTCCTGCTGCCGATGATCTTCCTCTCCGGCTTCATCTTCCCGATCGAGAACATGCCGGACGTGATCCAGCGGGTCACCTATCTGATCCCTCTGCGCTACTTCCTGGTGATCCTGCGCGGGATTTTCCTGAAGGGCGTCGGACTCGAGGTGTTCTGGCCCGATGCGCTGGCGCTGCTCGGGTGGGGAGTGGCGATCCTGACGCTGGCGACGCTGCGGTCGACCAAGCGCCTGGCGTGATCGCGGGCCGCAGAGACCCGAGGCACAGGGGAGGAATACCTACCTCTGTGTCCCTGTGCCTCTGTGGCCCGTGATCAGCGGAGGCCGAGCAGGCGCGCGGGATTGTCCTTCACCATGCGGTCGATGTCCTGGGCGGACGACCCCCGCGCCCGCATCGCGGCCAGGAACGCGGCAAAGCCCTCCACCGGCAGCGGGTTGCCCATCTGTCCGAGGTCGGTGGAGAGGATGCAGAACTCCGGTCCGACCCTTCCGATCGCCTCGGCGAAGCGGTCGTAGCGCGCCGGGGCATCGGCGGCGACGGGCGAGCTGCCGACGAACTCGATGAAGGCGCCGAGCTTGGCGGCCTCCTGCATCTGCGGGATGGTCATCTGAATCGGCGGATTCATCGCATGGGTCACGACCATGTGCTGAACGCCCTGGCGCCGTGCCTCTCGCAGCAGCATCAGCCCTTCCTCGGCGGAGGAGTGGCCGGTCGCCAGGATCAGATTGTGTTTCGCCACCAGTCCGATCACCTCGCGAACCGCCGGCAGCAGTTCCCCGCCGCGCGAGACGCTCACGAACGGCCGGGCGTCCTTGGAGGAGCGGACCTGGTTCTCCGCATCGAAGGTGGGCATCCAGACCATGCGGCCCCACCCGCCGGTCACCTTGGTCATGTGCTCCACCGCGGCGGGATTGATGCCGCCGACCGTCAGGTTCAAGTCGACGCCGCCGAACACCTCGATGCCGGGAACGAGCGTTCGCACGAGGTAGGCGAGCCCCGCGGTGGATTCGTAATGGTTCTTCACCACGATCGCGCGCATGCCGCGCTCCCGCGCCTGCCGGGCCGCTTCGATCGCGTCGAGCGTTCTGGGGCGATCGTCGGGCAGGCTGTGGACGTGGATGTCGATGGCGCCGGCGAGCGGCGGCGCCGGCTGCGGCCCGCCGGGCGCTGCAGTCAGCAGGAGGAGCCACAGGGCGGTCAACGCTGTCCTCATCGAGTTCTCCTCATGGCGCCGGTACGAGGCGCAGAATGCGGTCGTCGGTTGCCGACGGGCTCCCGCGACCGTCGCGGTTGTTGGTGGCGATGTACAGCAGCCCGTCCGGTCCTGTCACCACGTCGCGCAGCCTTCCGAAGGTGCCGTCGAGCAGCCGCTCCTCGGCGGCGACCCGCCGCGGCGAGGCCGGATCGATCGTCAGCCGCAGCAGATGGGTGCCTCGCAGCGTCGCGACGAACAGGTTGTTCGCAAACCGCGTGAACCGCTGGCCGCGATGAAACGACGCGCCCGAGGGCGCAATCGCCGGGCTGTACGAGGCGACAGGCGTTCTCATGCCGGCCATCGACTGGCTGCCCTGAATCTGCGGCCACCCGAAGTTGGCGCCGGCGTCGATGAGGTTCACCTCGTCGTTGCCGATATTGCCGTGCTCGGACGCCCACAGGTCGCCCGTCGCCGGATGCCAGTCGAGGCCCTGCGGGTTCCGGTGCCCGTAGGAATAGACTGGTGAGCCGAACGGATTGGTCCGCGGCGTCGATCCGTCGCGGCCGAGCCGCAGGATCTTGCCCGCCAGCGAGCCGAGATCCTGCGCGAGTCCGCTGCTCGAGGCGTCGCCGGTCGTGATGTAGAGCAGCCCGTCCGGGCCGAACCGCATCCGGCCGCCGTCGTGAATGGGACCGGCGGGAATGTCGTCGAGCAAGACGACGGCCTCGCCGAGCGTCGAGCCCACCTCGCGGTAGCGGACCACCCGGTTGACGCGGCCGCCCGCAGGGAGTCGAGCCGAGTAATACAGGTAGACGAGGCGGCTTTGCGCGAACTCGGGGTCGAGAGCGATCCCGAGCAACCCCGCTTCGCTCTGGGTGAACACATCGTCGAGCGTCAGCGCGAGGTCGGATCGGAGGGCGGCGAGGTCGAGAATCCTGACTCGCCCCGGCCGTTCCGTCACGAACAGGCGGCCGTCGGGCGCGAACGCCATCGACCAGGGCACCTCGAGGCTCGCCGCCACCGTCTCGACGACGAAGCGCACGCCGTCGGCGGTGCTGAACACCTCCGTCGCGGGCGAGGCCGGCACGGGCGACGGCGTCCCTGGCGCGGGCGGCGGCGAGCATGCGCGCGGCTCGACGGTCTGAACGGCGACGACGAGGGCGAGCATGCCGGCGAGGCTGCCGGGCGACATGGGGAGATTCTATGGCGATCGGCGCGCCTGGGCCTCGCCCTCGGCCACGTCGACGCGCGTGAGGACGAGCGCGCCCGCCAGGAAGAACAGGATGACCGACAGCACCGCGGCGCGGCTGGAGCCGAAGATCGTCACCGATGCGGCAAAGAGCGCCGGCCCCGCAATCCCCGCGAATTTCTCGAACACCGAGAAGAAGCCGAAGTACTCCGACGACTTGTGCTTCGGAATCATCCGCGCAAAGAGCGACCGGCTGAGCGCCTGGCTGCCGCCCTGCACCGAGCCGACCAGCAACGCCAGCGCGAAGAAGTGCCACGCCGCCGTCATGAAATAGCCCAGGATGCTGATGCCGGTATAGACGAACAAGGCGACGAACACGGCGCGTTTGGCGCCGACCCGGCCGGCAAAGGCGCCGAAGAGGAACGCGAACGGCACGCCGACGAACTGCACCAGCACGAAGGCGGCGATCCGGGCGTTCCGGTCGATGCCGATCTCCGCGCCGTAGATGGTCGCCATGCGGATGATCGTCTGGATGCCGTCGTTGTAGAGCAGGAAGGCCACGAGCATGAGGAACGCCTGCCGGTGGCCGCGCAGCTCGTGGAACGTCTCGCCGAGCCGCACCACGGCGGTGCGCACGGGGCTGTCGGCCGCCGCCTCGTCCGGTTCGAGCCGCCGCGGCGGCTCGGGGACCCGGCGAAACAGCGGAATCGAAAAGGCGCACCACCAGACGGCCACGCTGATGAACGACAGCTTGATCGCGGCGAGCGTGTCCGCAATGCCGAAGGAGGCCGGCGCCAGGATCCAGAGCAGGTTGACGACGAGGAGCAGTCCGCCACCCAGATACCCGACGGCGTAGGCGCCGGTGGACACGCGGTCCATCTCGTCGGGCGCGGCGATGTGCGGCAGCAGCGAGTCGTAGAACACGAAGCTGGCGGCAATGGCGAAGTTCGCCACCATGAACAGCGCCGCCGCGTACTGCCATTCACCGCGGTCGATCGTCGCCATCAGGAGCGTCGCGGCGACGCCAATCGCCATGAAGACGCCGAGCATCGGCTTCTTGAGCGCCCGGAAGTCGGCGATCGCGCCGAGGATCGGCCCCGCGATGGCAATGAGCGCGACGGCCGCCGTCGTCGCCCATGCGAACCGGGCCGTGGCGACCGCCGGCGGCAGGTCGGCCGCGGCGACGCTGGCAAAGAAGTCCGGGAACACGGCGGTGATCACCGTCGTCTGGAACGCGGAGTTCGCCCAGTCGTACATCGCCCACGCCCGCAGTTCCGGGCGGTGCAGACCGAGGCGCTCCAACAGTCGTGTCATCTCACGGGCTCGGGGCTATGGGCTTCGGGCGGTGGGCTTGGGGCTGCGGGCCTGCGCGCGGGGAGTGGACTGCAGGCGTTCATGCCATCCGGCGGCCGGGCATGCAGGTTGCTGTGGCGTGATCGCCGTTGTGGGTCGCGATCCCCGCAAACTGGGCGTCTTTGGGCCGGCCGACGCGCTGGTCGTGCGAAATCGTCCGGCGCGTCGCAGAAGTCAGCAGCCATCAAGCCCAGATCTCGTCAGTTCTCGATCGCCGCGTGTACGAGACGTAGGCCGTCACCTGACGTGTCAACGTGCGATGGCACAGCGGCGCGAGGCGGCGCTCAAGCGTGGCGAACGCGGTAAGAGGCATCGGGAGTGTGGCTGTTAACGCCACAGGCCCGTCCCAAGCCGATACCAGCGGAAAAGCTCAAACACGTGTGTTCTGTGCTCGTCCTCCAGATAGATTCGCCCTCTTTCGGCGGCGGCAGTCCCGACCCACTCCGCATCGGGGTCGTCGAATCGATCGAGCACCGCTTTGACGATCGAACTGAAGGGCGCAAGAGGAAGTGTCAACCCGCCTTCGATCGTGGTGGGAACAGCGTGGGGAACAACGTGACGGAAGCCCGCCATGTTGAAGACGAAGCCATCCTGCAACTCCAGGCGGCCATCTGGAGCGATTGATTCACTGTAGGGGAGAATATCCAGCAACCCTCCGGTCGTATGGCGCAACCGGTGCGGCACGCGCGTCCGCTCGAAACCATGAGCTGCAAGCTTGTCCTTCAGCGTCTCGAAGTCCGCCAACGTCTGGACGACGACCATCACGTCAGCGTCGTTGGTCATCCGAGCGGGACGAGTGTCGAGGAGCAGCTCCGGCACCAACGCGCCGACTACCCCGAATGGAACTCCACGCTGGCGAAGCCCGCGCTCGAGGTCCGCGACGACAGGGACCAGCGTCGGCTCAATGCGCGGCATCGTCCAGCACCTTCGGCAGAAGCAGTTCGGCTGCTTCGACGGCCTGCTCCGTTCCGCGATAACGAAGCTCCGCGTAGGCGAGAAGATTTGGGGCCAGCGGGACACCCTCGTCGTTCGCGCGGGGTATGGCGAGCGGGCCCGGAGGCTCTATCACGAGAAGGTTGCCAGCCCGGACCGCGGGTTGAGCGATGAGCGCCTTCTGAGTATCGCGGTCTTCGAATGTGCGCAGCGGTGCGTAGATCTCTGTCTCCTCCGCTCGAAAGAAGTGCGTGCGGACTTCAGCCGCATCGGCTCCCGTCAGGGCCCACGGTTGTCCGCGGTCCGCCAGAACCGCGCGCAGACGGGTCCAGATCTGTTGCTTCTCATCGGCTCGAACCTGGAGGCGACGCTCTTTGAGCTTGGGGCGAAGTCCCTCGACGTAGGCCTGCACCCAAAGCGCCACGAGGCCTTGTCGATTGGGGATCGTTCGCCCGTCCTTGCGTTCTAGCAGAAGACCCCGAAGGGCCAGGTCGTTCATGCACTTGGCAATCGTGCCGAGAGCGACGTCCGCCTGGTCGGCGAGGGTTCGGTATGGGGCGTTGATCAGGTCGGGCCGAATGAGCATTGCCATGACGACCTTGATCCACGCCTTCTGGGGGCGTCCGGGGGCGGTTCGAGTCTCCCTCGGCGGCTGATGTCCCTCGACATGAACAAAGAGACCGGGCGCCTCGAGGTGGACGTTGCCGGCGAGGTCAAGATAATCGATCTCGGCCCGTTCAAGGGCTTCCGCCTGCTGGGGTCGCACGTGGGGCGCGAGGAGAAGGAGTCGATCGTCAGCGTGCTTGGCCGGCAGGTCCGCCCTTCTGCGGTTCAGTTGATCGGCTATGACCGCGACATCCTGGTAACGGAGGTGTCGTTTCTCCTCGACAAGGTATCGGATGGTGCCGCCGACGGCGGTCTTCCAGGTCAGGATGGCGTCAAAGCGGTTCAAAGGCCCGGCGGGCAGGCGGATCTCGGCCTTGGGCATCCATTTCTGGAGTGCCGGCTCGTACGCCTCCAGATCTGCAGCGGGTGCAGGCCGTGCCATGTTCGGTATTATATCATGTTCATTAATAATGAACAACGCAAATACATGAACACTCTATTCATGAATCAGTCGTTCACGCTTCTCGGTGCTTGGTTCGTGTTCACGGTCGGTTCGCGGGTTCGCGGTTCACTGGTCGGAGGGCTCTGGCTCGTCCTCGCCGGAACCCCTCGAACCGGCTCGACGGGGACCGAGGAACGGCAGACCCGAACCGGAACACGAACGGAGAAGGGAGCACCCAGCAGTGTGAACGACGCGTTCGTGAATAATCCAGGCTAATACGTCTTCCGCGCGATCCATTCCCTCAGGAGCGAGTCGATGACGACGTAGTGCGGTCCTTGCTTGATGAGCAGATCGTGCTTGATGAGCGCCGCGAGCGATGTCTGGATGCTCGACGGCCCGCCGAGCCGATGCCGCGCCCGGGTATCGGCGGAGAGCAGTTCGCGGCCCCCCTGCAGGACGACCGCGCGGAGGACGGCGCGCTGGGCGAGGGTGAGGCGCTGCCAGACGGCCTCGAACAGCGTGTCCTGCTCGGCCAGCAGGCGGGTGAGCGTCGCGTGCAACTGCTCCAGGCCGGCCCGCCGCCCGCCGGCGGCGCGCACGTCGTCCCAGGTTTCGTGGGAGAGCCGCTGCACGTCGTACGGGAGGTTTCCCGCCAGCTCGACGATGGCCGCCCCGAGGCCGGGCTCCGCGCGAATGCCGCCTCGGCCGAACCGGCCTTCGACGAACTCGGCGAACACCACCGGCGGAATCTTCTCCAGCCGCATGACGGGACCCGCTTTGTAGAACGGGCGCCGGGGCCCGATCATCTTCTCCATCAGGCTCGGTTCCGAGCCCGCGAAGACGTAGCCGACTTGGCGCTGCTGCTGCGCGGCGGCGCGCAGCGCGTGCTCCACCTCGCCGCCGTCGAAGGCGTCGATCGCCTGGAACTCGTCGAGCGCGACGATGACGGCGCGCTTCCGGTCGGCGGCGAGCCGGCCGGGCAGCGAAAAGATCTCGTTCGCCAGCCGGTTGACCTCGCGGGCCGTGCGGACGAGAGGAAACGCGACGGAAAACCGGCCGGTCCCGCCTTCCTCCGGCTCGTATCGCAGCTCCGGACGCGTGGTCGTGATCACAGCGGCCAGCCAGGCACGGGCGCGCTGCCATTTCGTCTCGACGGTGGCGAGGGCGCGGGCGTACCCCTCGAGGAAGGCGACGTAGGAGCTGTAGCTGCTGACCGTCAGCTCGATGGTGAGCGCGCCGTGGCGCGCGAGCGTGTGGAGCGCGCGGTGGACGAGCGACGACTTGCCGTACCGCCGCGGCGAGATGAGAAAGACCTTCTGGCCGGACGAGAGATCCGCCACCAGCCGATCGAGATCCGCCTCGCGGTCCGCGAACGCCTCGTCCGGGACGATCTCGCCGTAGATGAAGGGGTTCTCCATGCGTTACGCTGTTCGACGTAACGATTACGTCGAACGGCGTAATGGTATCAGAACTCCTCGAGCGACAGCTGCCCCGTGTAGATCGCCATGCCGACCACCGCGTCGACCCCCTCGGCGTGGAGGCGGTCGATCTCGGCGCGCGTGGTGATGCCGCCGGCCGCCGTCACCCGGCGGCCCGTCGCGCGCCGAACGGCAAGGATCGCGTCCATGTCGGTGCCGCGCATCAGCCCTTCGGTATCGACGTGGGTGTAGAGGAACTCGCCGCAGTACGGTTCGAGCGCCCGGACGGCGCCGACCGCCGTGATCGGCAGCACGGTCCGCCAGCCGTGGATCGCCACGTGTCCGCCGCGGCTGTCGACGGCGGCGATGACGCGCTCGGGGCCAATCGCCTCGGCCAGCGCGGCGGCGAACTGCAGATCGACGGCGCCGCCCCGGAAGAGCGCGGAGCTGACGATGACGGCGTGCGCGCCGGCGTCGAGGACCGCTTCGGCGCCCTCGATCGCGCGGATGCCCCCGCCCACCCGGCAGGGGAGGCGGGCGCAGATCGCCGCCACGAGACCGGCATTGTCGCCCTCACCCTTGGCCGCGTCGAGGTCGATGAGCTGCACCCGCGGAAAGCGCGCGAAGCGCGCCAGCCACGGCTCCGGGTCGACAGCTTCGAGTGCCAGCTTCTCACCCTGCACGAGCTGGACGATGCGTCCACCCTGGAGATCGATGGAGGGAATCAGCATCGGTACGCCTCCACGGGCCACAGAGGCACAGAGACACGGAGGCTGCTTCTCAATCGGTCTCTGTGCCTCCGTGTCTCTGTGGCCTGTAGAGGTGAAGCGCGCATCGAATCAGAGACGAACGGGAATGCCGCAGGCGTGCAGGTACCGCTTCAACTCCGCGACGCCGGTGTCGGCGTAGTGGAAGATGGAGGCCGCCAGCGCCGCGTCGGCGTGGCCGCGGGTGAACACCTCGGCGAAATGATCCAGCCCGCCGGCGCCGCCTGAGGCGATCACCGGGATGTTGACCGCGTCGGCGACCGCCGCGGTCAGCTCGCAGTCGAATCCCTCGCGCGTGCCGTCGCGGTCCATCGACGTCAGCAGGATCTCGCCCGCGCCGAGCGACTCGGCCTCGCGCGCCCACTCCACGGCGTCGCGCGCGGCGTCGGCCGTGCCGCTGCGCACGTAGACGCCGAAGCCGCCGTTGCGCCGCTTGGCGTCGATCGCGACGATGACCGCCTGGCTGCCGTAGCGGCGGGCGAGCGTCGCGACGAGCCCCGGGGTGGCGAGCGCCGCGGTGTTGAGGCTCACCTTGTCGGCCCCCGCGTCCACCGCCGCCGCGGCGTCGTCTTCGGAGCGGATGCCGCCGCCAACCGTCAGCGGCAGGAAGATCTCATGGGCCACGGCCGAAATCGTCTGCCGGAGCGCCCGCCGGCTCTCGAGCGTGGCCGTGACGTCGAGGATGACCACTTCGTCGATCCCTTCCACGTTGTAGCGGCGGGCGAGCGCCGCCGGATCGCCCGCATGGCGCAGCTGCTGGAACTGCACGCCCTTGACGACCTGGCCGTCGCGCACGTCCATGCACGCGATGATGCGCTTGGTCAGCACCGGCGCGCCTCGGCGGCGCTGCGGCGGGGGACGCACAGCTCCAGGAAGTTCCGCAGGATGCGGAGGCCGGTATCGCCCGACTTCTCCGGGTGGAACTGCACGCCGAAGACGTCGCCCCGCTCGACGGCGGAGGCGAACGGCTCGGCATGGGTCGTCGATGCCACACAGTCGGCTGTCACCGGTGCGGCGTACGAGTGGGTGAAATAGACGTGCGCGCCGGGGGCGAGGCCGGCGAGCAGGCGGCTCCCGCCCCGGGTCGGATCGAGCGCGTTCCAGCCGACGTGCGGGATCTTCAGGCGCCGCGCCGGGTCGCCCCGGAGCCGCCGGCAGCGGCCGGGCACGAGGCCGAGGCCGGGCACCTCCGGCGCTTCCTCGGACCCTTCGTACAGCCACTGCATGCCGACGCAGATCCCGAGCAGCGGTCTGCCGCCGCGGACCGCCCCGGCGATCGCCTCCCGCCAGGACGCATCGAGCGCCGCGGTGGCCGCGAAGTGTCCGACGCCGGGCACGATCACTCCGGCGGCGCCGGCCAACTCGAGCGGCGAGCCGGGCACGACGAATTCGACGCCGGAGGACGCCAGCGCCTTCTTCACCGACGTCAGGTTGCCCGCGCCGTAGTCGACGAGCGCAATCACAGCAGCCCCTTCGTGCTCGGCAGCATCTTCGCGAGGCGCGCGTCGCGGGCGCAGGCAACCCGCAGGGCCCGGGCGAACGCCTTGAACACCGCCTCCACCTGATGGTGGCTCGACCGGCCGTAGAGAACCGTCGCGTGGACGTTGGCGCGCGCCGCCGAGGCGAACCCGTCGAAGAAGTCGTGCACCAGCTCGCTCTGCAAATCGCCGACGCGCTCGACGCCCAGCTTCAGATCGACGACGGCATGCGGCCGGCCGCTCAGGTCCACGGCCGCGACGGCGAGCGTCTCGTCCATCGGCATGACGAAGTACCCGGCGCGGTTGATCCCTTTGCGATCGCCGAGCGCGGCGAGCATCGCCTCGCCGAGGGCGATGCCGATGTCCTCGACCGTGTGGTGCTGGTCGACGTCGAGGTCGCCCGTGGCGCGCAGCGTCAGGTCAAACCCGCCGTGGCGCGCGACGAGCTCGAGCATGTGATCGAGAAAGCGGATGCCCGTGCGGACGTCGTACCGTCCCTGCCCGTCGATGACCAGCCGTCCGCGGATCTGCGTCTCCGTCGTGCGGCGATCGATCGTCGCCCGGCGGGGCGGTTGGTTCGTCTGGCGGGTCCGCTTCGCGGGACCCGCCCTACGTACGAGCCGCTTCGTCGGACCCGCCCTACGCGCGCGGAGGGACATCAGCGTTCCCTCATCGCGAGCACCGACTCGAGCGCCTCGATGGCCGCCTCGGTGTGCGCGACGATCCCCGCCGTGATGCGGATGCAGCCCGGCGTCACCGGGTCCTTCGAGCGATCCCGGACGTGGATCTTCCGGGCGGCGAGCGCCGCCACCAGCGGCGCCGCCTCGCCGACGCGGACGAGCACGTAGTTGGCCGCGCTCGGCCAGTAGTGCAGTCCGAGGCGGCGGCACGCGGCGTACAGGCGCTCGCGAGACTCCCGCACCTCCGCCGCATAGCGCGGCAGGAACTCGACGTCGCCGAGCGCGGCGTCGAGCGCGGCGAGCGCCACGGCGTTGATGTTGAACGGGAGCGTGACCGCCCGCACCGGGTCGAGCGCGTCCGGATGGCCGATGACGACCCCGACACGAAGGCCGGCGAGCCCGTAGGCCTTGGAGAACGTCCGCCCGACCAGCACGTTGCGGAAGCGCGGCAGCTCGGGGAGAAAGCTCGCGCCGCCGAACTCGATGTACGCCTCGTCTACGAGGACGACGGCCTTCGGAGCGGCCTCGCCGATTCGCGCCAGGTCGGCCATGGGGATCAACTGTCCCGTCGGGTTGTTCGGCGTGTTCAGGAAGATCATCCGCGTGCGCGGCGTGATCGCCGCGACCACCGCGCCGGTCGGGAACGCGAACTCCGGCCCTGGCGGAATCGGGATCGCCGTGGCGCCCACGGCGGCGGTCGAGTTCGGGTACGGATCGAAGGCCGGCAGCGGGATGATGTTCTCCGCGTCGTGGATGCGCCTGCGCGCGATGTGGCCCACGGCGGCCATCAGGATTCCTTCATCCAGTCCGTTGGTCAGGAGCACCCAATCGGGGTCCAGGTCGAAATGCCGCGCCGTCGTGATCACGGCGTCCCGGTACGACGGGTAGGTCGACACCTCCGACGGCCGCACGCGGCGAATCGCCTCGAGCACCCGCGCCGAGCAGCCGCCGGTGTTCTCGTTGAGGTGCAGCCGCAGGCCGTCGCCCGGATTCGGATAGCCCTGTATCACCATCACCCGATCCTGAGGCCAATCGAGGCGGCGTGCGCGTGCAGCCCCTCGGCGCCCGCCAGCGTCATCGCGGCGCCGCCGATGCGGCGCAGGCCGGCGCGGGTGAGGCGCTGCACGGTGATCTGCCGCACGAAATCGGCCGCCGACAGTCCGCCGCGGAAACGCGCCGCGCCGGCGGTCGGCAGCACGTGGTTCGACCCGATGGCGTAGTCGCCCGCCGCCTGCACCGACCACGGTCCCACGAACACCGACCCGGCGCACCGCACCATCGCCGCCAGCCGCTCGTCGTCGAGCACCAGGTGCTCCGGCGCCGCCATGTTGGCGAGCGCCATTGCCTCCGCGGGGGAGGAGGCGACAATCACGCCGCCATGACTCCGCAGCGCCTGGCGCGCGGCCCCGGCGTCCCCCAGCCGCGCCTCCACCTCCCGCGCCACGCGCGAGGCGAGGGTGCGGCTCGGCGTAATCAGCACGGCCCGGGCATCCGGGTCGTGCTCGGCCTGCGCCACCAGATCCGCGGCGATCCAGGCCGCCGGTCCCCGCGAGGCGACGATGACGATCTCGGTCGGCCCGGCGTAGAAGTCGATCCCGCAGTCGGAGGCGACGAGCGCCTTGGCCGCCGCGACGTACCGGTTGCCGGGGCCCACGATCTTGTCGACGCGCGGGATCGTCTCGGTGCCATAGGCGAGCGCCGCCACGGCGTGGGGGCCGCCCAGGCGGAACATGCGCGAGATCCCCGCTTCGAGCGCGGCCGCCAGGACGACCGGCGCCGGCCGCGGACAGACGGCGACGATCTCGCCGACGCCGGCCGCGGAGGCCGGAATGGCCGTCATCAGCAGCGACGAGGGGAGGGGATACCGGCCCCCCGGGACGTAGCAGCCGACGCGGTCGAGCGGAACGACCCGCTGCTCGACGACGACGCCCGCCTCGACGCGCGCCCGCCAGGGGCGGGGGACCTGCTGCCTGGCGACGCGCCGGATGTTTCCGGCGGCGGCGCGCAGGGCGGCGCGAACCGTGCGCGGCACACCGCTGGCGGCCTCGCGCATCTCGGCCTCGCCGATTTCGATCGGGCCGTCCAGGCGATCGAGCCGCCGGGCGTACTCGAGCAGCGCCCGGTCCCCGCCAACGCGCACGTCGGCGACGATCCGCGCCACCCGCCGTTCGGTGGCGGCGTCGCGCACCCGTTCCGCCGAGAGCAGCGCCCGCACGGCCCGGCGGTTGCCCGCGTCAACGATTCTCAGCATGAAATCCTGTGTGCTTGCCCCCACGAAACACCGAGGCACCGAGACACAGAGAACCATGTGTTCGCCTCGGTGCCTCGGAGTCTCGGTGTTCCGTCTGAGCGATTCGCGTCATATGACGATCTTGTTGAGCGGATACTCGACGATTCCCTGGCCGCCGGCGGCCTTCACCTTCGGGATCAGGTCGCGCACGGTCCGCTCCTCGATGATGGTGTTGACGGCCACCCACTCGGGATCGCTCAGCGAGGAAATCGTGGGACGCTGCAGCGCCGGGAGCAGCGCCAGCACCTTGTCGAGGTCGGCGCGGCGGACGTTGAGCATCAGGCCGACGCGCCCCTGCGCCTCGATGGCGGCCCTGAGCAGCAGGGCGATGTTCTCGATCTTCGTCCGCTTCGAGGGATCGGCGAGCGCCGCGTCGTTGGCGATGAGCTGCGTGTTCGACTCCATGACCGTGTCGAGGATCCGCAGGCGGTTGGCGCGCAGCGTCGAGCCGGTCTCGGTCGCCTCGACGATGGCGTCGGCGAGGAGGGGCGGCTTGACCTCCGTCGCGCCCCAGGAGAACTCGACGTTCACCGGCACGCCGAGCGCGTCGAAGTACGCCTTGGTCACGCGAACGAGCTCGGTGGCGATGGTCGCGTCGACCAGGTCGCTCGGCGACCGGAAGCGCGAGTCCTCGGGCGCGGCGAGCACCCAGCGCACCTTGCCGAAGCTCTGCTTGGCGTACACCAGATCCGCCACGCTCGTCAGCGTGTGCTTCATCGACCCGCCGAGCTCGTGCTCGGCGATCCAGTCCTGTCCGGTCAGCCCCGCGTCGAGCACGCCGTCGCAGACATAGCGCGCCATCTCCTGCGCGCGGATCAGCATGCATTCGATCTCCGGGTCGTCGATCGTCGGGAAGTAGGAGCGGGTGCTGACGTAGATGTTGAAGCCGGCGCGCGCGAACAGCTGGACGGTGGCGTCCTGCAGCGAGCCCTTCGGGATGCCGAGTTTGAGCTTCATGGAATCGTCACCCCTTCCGCGCGCTGGAAGAAGCAGCTGCGCTCGCCCGTGTGGCACACGTTGCCGTCGCCCAGCCGCTCGGCCTTGACGAGCACGGTGTCCTCGTCGCAGTCGACGAGGACCTCGCGGACCGCGAGCCGGTTGCCCGAGGTCTCTCCCTTGGTCCACAGCGTGTTGCGGGTGCGGCTGAAGAAGGTGACATAGCCGGTGCGGCGCGTGATCTCCCACGCCTGCTCGTTCATGAAGCCGACCATCAGCACCTCGCCGTTCGTGTGGTCCTGCACCACCGCGGGAATCAGTCCGTCGAGCTTCGAAAAGTCCATACAACACATCTCCGCGCTTGTCTCTTCCGTGGCCTGTCGCCGTACAACAAAAAACCCCGCCACTCGATCCCGGCGGGGCTGCCTGCGTGCTGCTGTCTTCGGTCTAGGATTGGTCCTTCAGCGCGCGCAGTCCTCCCGGCCGGCCGGATGGCCGTGGTGGTGATGCGCGTGATGGAGGGGCCTCAGCACTGGAGCCAGCAGGCTACCAGAAAGCGGCGGCCCCGCGCAAGCCGCCGTATCGCGCCATGGTAAGTGTTACCGAAGGAAAGGTCGTCGCGCCAAAACTCATGTTACCGAAGCCGGTGTGCCACAGGAGGGCACCGGC